>Ga0190315_1000075_pt1 | contig 59184 bp, 47 predicted proteins | sample 48701101_MG_FD_161673 | JGI IMG/M metagenome (GOLD analysis project Ga0190315, IMG submission 161673) | Hydrothermal vent sediment bacterial communities from Southern Trench, Guaymas Basin, Mexico - 4870-11-0-1_MG | ecosystem: Environmental > Aquatic > Marine > Hydrothermal vents > Sediment ...
AAGACATTATTAGAAAGGCCGTAAGGCCAAATAATAACAGTTAGGAGAGGAGCCGTGTGAGGTGAAAGTCTCATGCACGGTTCTGAAGACGAGTCCTTTATGGCGACATAGAGGGCTTAGTTTAACATAATAGTTGTCAATATTAGATTGTTATCTTACCAAAGAATTAACGACGGAGATATCGTAGCATGAATGTGAAAAAAACGGCATTAGCCACAGCGATTTCATTCGCTTTAGCCGCAGGGCCGGTTTGGGCGAAAACAACGACGGTTGATGGAGAATTTATCCTTGATCGCACTGAAACAGAGGCCGGTGGTGTTGTTAATCTCGCCATATTAGGAACAGATAAAAATGGTGAAGTTGACCTGTATGGTGAAAGATCAGGCGCTGTTATCATAGCGATAGTCAGTTCCGATAAGGGTGTGGTGATTGGTGGTGATCCGAACCCTGGGGAACAAGCCAGTGAAGCGGTTGCGGGCGGTAATTTTGCGGCCAGTGTCAGATACGTCAAATTGATTCAAGGCAAAGGTAGAGTATATATCACGTACCCGCCTGATGTGACTGGCACAGATACGGTGGAAGTGGTCTTACAAGAACGGGTTGCCAATCCCTCAGGCGGTGTGGAATTTAATGAAATTGCCCGCACCACCAAAACGATTGAAGTCAATCAAACCGGTTCTAAGGATCCCATCAGTTTAGACGTTGTGGGGTTTGAAAAGGCACGAGTCGATTTGCAAGGTAAAACCAATTGTCTTGTGTGGGAACAACAGGATAATTCTAATGATCCGCCTGGATGTGAGTTTTACTCTAATAAGGGGGGCATATCGGGTGCCATGACGGCCGGGATTGCAGGGGGTCAAATTCTGGTGAGGGCGATCAATCCACGGGCGGCAGGTAATGCCACCGTGACCCTGCGTAAGATAGACAACCCCAAAGTCAAAGACGCAAACGGTAAGGATACTCGTGCCCCATTAACGGGCTCTGATTGTAAGTCTGATGATGGCTGTTACGAATACAGCTATCAAGCCGATATGCTGCAAGGTAAGGCCGTTGCCAATTTGGATAACAGTGTTACCAAGGCCGGCATGTATTATGTTGAAGCCACGTTTGATGGCTTTGATGGCAACAGTGTTGATCTGTTTTATGCCGATACGCTGGAAGTGCTATCGACAGGTACGCCTAAAGCCTTGAAGATTTCTTCAAGCAAGAAAACCATCACTAAACCGGGTGATAACTACAATTATGCTTCAAATGGACAAATCGGTCAGGGGACTAAAATCTGGGGCGTTTTGTTGGATGAATATGGCAACGCAACCAGTAATGGTGCCGGAAGTGGTGATATTAAAGTCTCTTTGCAAGATGCTCAGGGTGTATTTAGCAATACGGCACTCAACTTAACCATACCGGCCGATTCATACACCGGTAAGACAGAGGCCGCTGGCAGCACAAGCACCACTGACTCAGTCATCGGTAATGCAAAAGATGAGATTTTGAAGGTTGGGACGACCTCGCTAGTGGCTGTGGCTGTTGATAAGCAAAACGAGCCGATTGGTTCGATTGCGCTTTCTGACCCTTTGGAAATTAAAGTGGTCTCAGATGGTTTGAAAGTGGAACCGATCTTGACTATGCCCCAACTGGCGGGTACAGAATTTGATGCCTTTACGGTTTATGTCACTGATAATAAAGGTGATGTTAAAGTTGATGCTGATGGTAAACCCCTTGATCCCGGTCCTGTAAAACTGACCAGTGGCAGTGGTGAAAAAATTACGGTCAATCGTAAAAATGAAGCGCCCTTCCATGTACAGGGGCTGTTTAGAAAAGTGACTTCTGCTGGTGTTTATATGGTGGGTGATGCCGCGGGGAATTATGGCGAAGTGATGGTGAGTGTCATGGGGGCCGGTATTAAACCCGCCGCTGCTACCGTGGTGGAATTACAAAATGCACATGAAGTCGGACAAACCGTCGTTAATCCGGCTGAAATGACGCTGGAAAAACGTTATATCACGGCCTTACCGGAATCAGCTTTTAGAATGTTTGATGACTACGGTAATCCTGTTACCGGTCAACAGCCGCTCAAAGAGGACGACACGGGTACCTTTACAGCGACTTCCGCCAATGGTACGGTGGGCTACAACACGCCTGAAAAAGAGTATGGCATTCCAGGTAGGGTGTATTTTGTACCGGCAGATGCCATGGGCCATGCGGTGACTAGTTCCGACGTGAAGAGTCATGCTGTGACTGTCACTTATGATACGACAGGATCGGGTGCTTATGCTGGCGAAGACAAGATTCAGGTGAACTTTACTAAGCCAGGTTTAGGTGCCAAGAGCCTCACGATAAGCACCAATGTGCAAGCGCCACAAGAACTCGGTAGCATTAAGGCTTCTATTGAACAAAACATCTTGCCGGTCAACAGTGAAGTGGCTATGACGGTAGAGGTGTTAGATCAAAATGATCGTCTCTTTGCCGGTAAAAACGCGCTAGTCACACTTCAAATTAACGGAAAGAGCGGTGATACGGTCACACCAACGGTGAAAGAAATTACCCAGAACAGGGTAGAATCAACGCCTGAAGTGTGTAAGACGGCAGGTGGTTTCTTTGATGAAAGTACTTCTCGGGTCGATCCCACAGACAATACGGTCAAGGGCACTTGTATCGAAACCAGAGAAGAGACCAAGTCAGCTGGTAAATCCATGAACTTCAGTGACACAGCGGGTCGCAAAGTTTTTGCGATAAGCGTTGGTGCCCAAGAAGGTCAGTTTAGCCTCACCTTTGCCGATGCCAGTAATCCTCAAGATGGTGCCAAAGTCACGCAAACTTTCACAGTTCAGCGGAAAGTCGCACCATCCATGACGGAAGAAGAATGTAAGGCTGGGGGGGACAACTGGAACGCCAGCGCAGAGTCATGTAAGGATCTGCCAAAAGTCACTGAAGAGAACAGTGGCATGGTGAAAGCGGATGGTAGTTTTGGTAGCTCCGATGCCGAAATACACGGTGGTGCAGCGCTTAAGGGTGGTGATTTTGAAAAAGATTTGCCTACACCTATCAGCGGTGGGGTGAGTGATGAGATCGAGTTGGTCGGTAGCATTATTTTTGACGAAGCGGATATCGGCAAGAAGATTGAAGTGGTCGTTTTGATCGGACTTGAAATCATGACGAGAAGCTCTTTTGATACAGATCCGGTGTTTTGGTTCCAGATGTACACTGATGACAGCGGCAATGCAGCGTTTGATTTAGCAAATGCTGCAGGTGATCTGACAAGTGTTGATCTGAGTTACTTGAAGCCCTTCCAGACAATCGACAAGTTGTCAGATGCGGATAAGGTGACTTCTGTGCCGATAGTGAAGGGTAGTCTGGCAGGTGTTGATACAACAGGAGACCCATGGCGTATTAAGATATACTTGGGTTATCGTTTACCAGATGGTAGCTTGATCTACAATCAATCGCCTTTCGGATTCTATACTGACTATTAAGCCGTAACGCTTGGTTAAGTCGTTTGTGAGTGTGTTGTATAGAATGTTGATTATCATGATTAGGTCTGATTGACACTACAAATCTAATCAGCGTTTTATCTCCTCTCACACGAATCACCCTGTAGACTATTATAAATGGCATACCTTGGAAACAGGGTGTGCCGTTTTTTTTGGAGTCACTGTCTAGTACAACGAATTACGGAAATAAACGAATAATTCAAAGGAGGGCCGTAATGAGAAAACCTTTTCTGAAAATCCTGATAATCACCCTGTCTCTGCTATTTTGTAGCACTCAGGCTAGTGCGTTTGATTTGTTTAACCCGGATCGGGGAAAACCACCCCCACCGCCACCTAAACCAACTACCTCTACCTTCAAAAAACCAACCAAACCCAAAACCAAACTCATTAATCCCTTTAAAGCACGCGTTTCCAAAAAAACATCACGCCAAAAGCACAAACCCAAAAGATTACCGCCACAAAAAGACTTTGTGCTTCAAGGCACCAGTCGCTTTGGAAGCAGACGGGCCGCTGTGCTAAAGGGGCCGGATAATAAACCCTTTATCCAATATTTTGAGAACAACACCCGTACCCCGCTTGATCTTGAAGGTTTTGAAGAGTATTACTTAGTGAGCGTCAAAGCGCGTGAAGTACAGATCGAGTATCCAGCAGATTTTCCCTGCCACAAAGACAAGCCAAAAAAAGGCCTGAGGTGTGAGAAGAGGGACAATGGCAAAACCGTTGCTATTCTCAACTTAAAACGGAACGAAGCCCTGGCAGCTCCAAAAGCGTCTCATAAAAAAACGGCTAAAAAATCAAGTAAAGAAGAACAACAAAAGAAGCGTAAAGAACTCTATAAGAACTTTAAAAAGCGCGTTATCAAAGATGAAGATGTGCCCGCAGGTATGCGTGTCGTGCGAACACCTTTTGGAGATCGGTTAGTGCCTCTCAAATAGTTGTCAGTTATCAGTTATCAGTTATCAGTTATCAAGATAGAACGCTGATTTATACTGTAGTACAACGGATTATCGGAATAAACGGATTTTTTATCTGCCTCATCTGCGTTCTATCTCTCAAATAATGATATGATTTTAATTGATAACTAATAACGGTGAAGGAAAACATCATGTTCAACCAGATGATAATAGATTATCCCTCAAACACTGCCAGATTGTTTGCAAACAACACGGGAACAATTTGAAATGGAAGCCAAAATGGCGATGATTGTTAAATTGTTTGAAATGAAGAGATTATCATCCGGGATTGCGGCGCAAATGCTGGAGATGGAGCGCGTTACCTTTTTACTCAATTTGCATCGTTTTGGTGCGCCCATGATTGATTTAGAAGAAGCAGAACTGTTATCGGATATTGAAAATGCCTAATTTAAATACTAAACATCCCTTTGCTAATAGGCACTTTACAAAACACCAAAGCGAATTAAACGTTTCTGACAAAAAACCGTTTTAATTGTAGTCAAGGTAAGTCGTTATCATCTGAATGAAATCTATAAGCATTCTTGTTGACCGCAAAAGTTTAGCTTCGTTGCTGAACGCTTGAAAATCCGTTTATACCGTTAATCCGCTGTACTATATATTCCCTTCCCTTTTCCCTTTAAATATTGAGGATTAAAATAACGTGTTAACCGCCTTAAAACAACATACCGAAGAACGTGCCAACCAACAATTACCACCCTTACCCTTAAATGCTGAGCAAGTTGCCGCCTTAATTGAATTATTAAAACAACCGCAAGCAGAACAAAGATTAGTTGAGCTATTAACCCATCGTGTACCCCCTGGAGTAGATGAAGCCGCTTATGTCAAAGCCCGTTTTCTAGCCCAGCTTGCCAAAGGGCAAATCGCCTCTCCCCAGATCACACCCCTTCAAGCGACTGAATTATTAGGCACCATGTTAGGCGGTTACAACATTCAACCCCTGATTGATTTACTGGATGATCCGCAATTAGCACCCATTGCCGCTAAAGGCTTATCACATACCCTACTCATGTTTGATGCTTATCATGATATCGTCGAAAAAGCGAAAACCAATGATTGGGCGCAAACCGTTTTGAAAGCCTGGGCCGATGCCCAATGGTTTACCACAAAACCCAAGTTGCCAGAAGCCATTACCGTCACCGTCTTCAAAGTACCCGGTGAAACCAATACCGATGATTTATCCCCAGCCTCCGAAGCATGGAGTCGGCCCGATATCCCCTTACATGCCAAATCCATGCTTTCTCACAGAATACCAGAAGCCTTGGCAACCCTCGAAACCCTAAAACAAAAAGGCCATCCCATCGCTTATGTCGGTGATGTCGTCGGTACCGGCTCATCACGTAAATCAGCTATCAATTCCTTATTATGGCATATCGGCAATGAGATACCTTACGTGCCTAACAAACATCAAGGCGGCGTGATTTTGGCAGGCAAAATGGCCCCGATTTTTTTCAATACCGCTGAAGACTCCGGCGCATTACCGATAGAATGCGATGTCAGTCAAATCAATCATGGCGACGTGATCACCCTTTATCCTGAACAAGGCCGCATCGTCAACGACAAAGGGCTTGAAATCAGTCGTTTTGAACTACGCCCCCTCACCCTAGCAGATGAAGTGCAAGCCGGCGGCCGTATACCTTTAATAATTGGCCGTAGCCTCACAGACAAAGCGCGTCAAACCTTGGGCCTTCAACCCTCATCTGTCTTTATCCGCCCCATACCTGCTCAAGATCAAGCTCATGGTTTTACATTAGCCCAGAAAATAGTTGGAAAAGCCTGCGGAATCAAAGGTGTTCGCCCCGGCACCTACTGCGAACCCAAAATAACAACCGTCGGTTCACAAGACACCACGGGCGGCATGACACGCGATGAACTCAAAGAATTAGCCTGTTTAGGGTTTACAGCCGACTTAGTCATGCAAAGCTTCTGTCACACCGCAGCCTATCCCAAACCCGTCGATATCACATTACAACAAGAACTCCCCGATTTTATCCGAACACGCGGTGGCGTTTCCTTACGCCCCGGCGATGGGATTATTCATTCATGGCTCAATCGCATGATTTTACCCGACACCGTCGGCACAGGCGCAGACTCGCATACCCGTTTCCCAATCGGCATCAGTTTCCCCGCCGGTTCCGGCTTAGTCGCCTTTGGCGCCGCATTAGGCGTCATGCCTTTAGATATGCCCGAATCCGTATTAGTGCGATTTAAAGGCAACATGCAGCCCGGTATCACCTTACGTGATTTAGTCAACGCCATTCCCTATGCCGCCATCCAAAAAGGCTTATTAACCGTAACCAAAGAAAGCAAACAAAATATCTTTTCAGGGCGCGTACTCGAAATCGAAGGCCTCCCCCACTTAAAAGTAGAACAAGCCTTTGAATTTGCAGACGCTTCAGCCGAACGCTCCGCAAATGGCTGCACCGTGCGCTTAGACAAAGCCCCTATCATAGAATATTTAAACTCTAACATCACCTTACTCAAATGGATGATAGCCAACGGCTATGGCGACAAACGCACTTTACAGCGACGAATTGAAGCTATGGCAACCTGGTTAGACAATCCCATCTTATTAGAACCCGATACCGATGCCCAATACGCTGAAATCATTGAAATTAATCTAAATGACATCACAGAACCCCTACTAGCCTGTCCCAATGATCCAGACGATATCAAACCCCTATCAGCCGTCGCCGGAGATCAAATTGACGAAGTCTTTATAGGCTCCTGCATGACCAATATTGGCCACTACCGCGCCGCTGGCAAAGTTTTAGAAAATGCCGGCAACGTACCCACTCGCTTATGGATAGCCCCACCAACACGCATGGATGAACATCAACTCATTCAAGAAGGCCTCTATTCAATATTTGGACAAGCCGGCGCACGAACAGAACTGCCAGGCTGTTCCTTATGCATGGGCAACCAAGCACGGGTAAAAGACGACGTAACCGTCGTATCCACCTCCACACGTAATTTCCCCAACCGCTTAGGCAAAAATGCCAAAGTCTACTTAGCCTCAGCCGAATTAGCCGCCGTCAGTGCCAAACTAGCGCGTATACCCACGCTTGCAGAATATCAAAAAAATGTTGAAGCCATAGCCCCCTTATCAGATAATATCTATCGGTATCTGAACTTCCATCAAATTGAAGAATATCAATCAGTGGCAAAAACAGTGATTCCGATAGCAGCCGATATCGAACGCTAATTGCTCTAAAACCAGTCTCACGCAAAGCCGCTAAGACGCTAAGTAAACATACATAATACTTGGCACCTTTGCGCCTTTGCGTGAGATTAAAAAAACTCACAGATTGAAATGATTTTGATAAAAAGACAATGAAAAAAAAACAATCAATTCTACTTTCCCTAATCATCTTTATAGTGACAGCCTGCGCTGTTGAACCACCAGAACCTCAAAAAACACCATTAGAAATACGTGAACTTCAAACCCGTTCTTATGACACAAAAGACACAAAAATGGTAATGAAAGCCGTTATGCACGCTTTACAAGACGACAACTTTATTATTCAACAAGCCAATATGGATTTAGGTTTGCTAACAGCACAAAAAGAAGTAGAATTTAAAGAAGAAGAAGGCGGTGATTTCTCTTGGGGTAAAGCACTTGCAATAGGCGCAGTCGTGATTGCCATTGGCGCGGCAATAATACTGAGTAGCGGGAAGAACTCAAGTTCACATTCTAGCGGAGGCGGAGCCGATATTAATCTTGGTAAAAACGAATCAACCTTTAAAAACACAGTCATTACAGAAGCATCAGCCAATATCAGCGAATTTGGCGAACAAACTCGTGTGCGTATCAATTTCCAAGTCAAAGTCTTAGACAATCAAGGAGCCTCATCGGAAGTGAAACAAATACAAGAAGGCAAGTTTTACCAAACATTCTTCTCAAAAGTAGACAAAGCCGTTTTTCTAGGCAAGGAAAAATTGCAGTAATATTTGGAGTAAGTTTAGATCAGAGTCGGCTCAAACTATTTTTCAATTGGAGTAATCATAATATGACTTTTAAAATCGCTTTACCCTTAAAAGGCGCACTTTGTGTTAGCCTACTATCAATCAGTTTCAGCGGCTGCATGACAGCATCTGAACACGCCGATCAACTCCATTCCAAAGCAGATCGTGAAATGACAGTTGGTATTGTTCAAAAAGAGATCAGAAAAGGCATGTCACAAGCAGAAGTAGCAGAAGCACTGGGTTCGCCCAATATCGTCTCAAGAGACAAACAAGGCATTGAAACGTGGATTTATGACAAAATTGCAAGCGAAGCCTCCTATTCCAGAGGCGAAATGAACACAGGCATCATCGGCATCATAATAGGCGGCGGCCGAAGCGCCGGCGCTTCCGCGCAAACCCAAAAAACCTTAACGGTTATAATCAAGTTCGCACAAGGTGCTGTAGAAGACTTCAGTTATCACAGCAGCAAATTCTAGGAGAATGCCGTGAAAAAATACCTGTTCCTGTCTCTAATCATTGTGGTACTTGGTGCTTGTGTCGCCGCACCCGCTCCCAAAAAGACACCATTAGAAATACGTGAATTTCAAACCCGTTCTTACGACACCAAGGATGTCAAATTGGTGATGAAATCCGTTATGCACACATTGCAAGATGAAGGGTTTATGATCAAACAAGCCAATGTTGATTTAGGTTTGCTAACGGCCCAAAAGGAAGTCGATTTAGGCAGAAATTCGTTTTCCCCTTTTCCCAGCCGTTTTGGTTCAGATGTACGTGTTGCAAACAACGCCATTACAGAAGCATCAGCCAACATCAGCGAATATGGCGAACAAACTCGTGTACGTATCAACTTCCAACAAAAAGTATTGGATAATAAAGGGGTTACAATGAAAGTAAGGCAAATACAAGATACCCAATTTTATCAAACATTCTTCTCAAAAGTTGATAAAGCCGTGTTTCTTGGTAAAGAAAAGGTGCAATAACTTTGCGAAGAGCAGCTTTTCGTTCCAAATTTATTTTGCTGGAGTGGAGTTCCAAATTTATTTTGCGAAACCCTTCTGGGCTTATGTCGTAGGGGCAATCCCTTGTGGTTACCCTTTTGCCGTAATGATAAGGAGTGGAGAATAACTATGGTTGAACAGGGACTGATTAAAATGGGGGGGGCTAAGCTGCTTAACACAGCTTTATTACCCAATATTGCCATTTTGATAATGGGAGGCATCATCGCATGGCAATTTTTGAAAAGCCGAAAAGATCGGGTAAAAATGGCTGCCAAAGAAGACAAAGAGACGCTTGCGACTCTGAAAACCGGCATTGATGTCTTAATGACTGAACAACGTGAAATTTCAGTTCAAATGGCTCAACTTCAAGAAAAGCTATTGGCATTTCAAAATACGGAATCCGGGACGGCCAGAAGTCTTCAAACCGGTATTGATATGTTAAAAACTGAACAGCGTGATATTTTAGTTCAAATCATTCGACTTCAAGAAAAACATTCGGTACTTCAAAAAACCAATTCAGAGTCAGCAATTACCACGATGAATACGCCTAGAAACGCTTTTATGAATAAGGCCTCTAACCCCACCAAAGAACCAGCGAAATTAGCGATATTTCAGCGGCTCATTGATGATAATGTTAAACTAAGACAGTAGAGACGCGATGCCTCGCGTCTATTTCTTCGCGTCTATTTCTACAGGATGCCCCTCGTTTCGACGCGATGCCCCGCGTAGAGGTGCATAGAGACACATAGAGACGCTTCGCGATCGCGTCTCTACAGGATGCCCCTCGTTTCGACGCGATGCCTCGCGTCTATTTCTACACGATGCCCCGCGTAGAGGTGCATAGAGACACATAGAGACGCTTCGCGATCGCGTCTCTACAGGAAGGCCCGCGTTTCGACGCGATGCCTCGCGTCTATTTCTACACGATGCCCCGCGTAGAGGTGCATAGAGACACATTATAGACGCTTCGCGATCGCGTCTCTACAGGATGCCCCGCGTTTCGACGCGATGCCTCGCGTCTATTTCTCGCGTCTATTTCGGGTTTCTACACAATATCTTTTATTTCACTTAAGGAGTGTTCATGTCCAATATATTTTATGTTGGCATCGATTTAGGGACCAGTCGTTCTTGTATTGCCACATCAACCGGTAAGCGCATATCAACAAGAACTTGTGTTGGGTATCCTAAAGATGTTATTTCAAGAAAACGGTTTGGTAAAGATTACCTGTTTGGCGATGAGGCTTTGGATAATCGCCTAGCTCTCGAAATCGTTTGGCCTCTTGCTGACGGGGTTATTCGCGAAGATGACAGTTCCCTAAAAGCTACCGAACTTGTTCTTAGACATCTCATTGCCCAAGCCATTCCTGATAAACAGGAAAGCGATAAAATTTATGCCGCAATTGGTGTGCCTGCTCAAGCAGGCATTAAGAATAAAAAGGCTATCGTAGAAATTGCCAAGGATTTTATTGATAAAATCCTTATTGTCAGTGAAGCTTTTACGGTTGCTTATTCCATTGACCGATTCGACGAATGCTTGATTGTCGATATCGGTGCTGGCACAACTGATTTGTGTCGGATGCATGGTGCCATGCCTGAACCTGATGACCAGATTACCCTTGAGATAGCCGGTAATTTTCTTGATGATGTGCTGACCAAAGCCATTTATGAGAGGTATCCTGATGTCCAGCTCACTCCTCAGATTGTTAGACGCATAAAAGAAAAACACGGTTATGTCTCAGATACTTCTGATTTGGTCAAAGTCACGCTTACCAAGCGCGGGGTTCCGGCTGAATATGATCTAACCGATATTCTCCGGGAGTGTTGTTTAAAATTGACTAACCCCATCAGTAAGGCCATACAAGAATTGGTTGGCACCTTCGATCCCGATTTCCAAGAAAGGCTGCGTAATAACATTGTTATTGCCGGCGGCGGTTCTCGACTCAAAGGATTGGAGGCAGCAGTCGAAAAAAGTCTTCTTGAATATGGTGGTGGCGATGCCATCTGTGTGCAGGATGCAGAATACTGCGGAACAGAAGGGGCATTAAAGATGTGTGTAGAAATGCCTGATGATTATTGGGAGAAAATATAGCCGGTTCCGGTTTAGCGGGGCAACCGGATTGCCCCTACAATAAGCCTAAACGATTCGGCAAAGCCTGGTTTTGGGAAGGCCGATAGCCACGTTGCAAACAGCGGAACGTATACTGTTGAGCCTTCTCTGTTGCGGTTAATATATCTATACCCTGTGCCAACTGTCCAGCTAAACTGGACGCAAATGTACAGCCTGAACCGTGATAACTATCAGGTAAGCGGGGCCATGTCCATGATTTCGGCTGCTGTCCTTCATGATATAAGGTATTAACGACACGCGGCGTGTCTTCATGGGTGCCCGTAATACAAACGTATTGACAACCAGAATTCATCAATTGGGCAGCCGCCGCTTCAAGTTGAGTCTCTTGACTCAAAGTACGCGCTTCTTGACTATTTGGTGTGATGATTTGAATTAAGGGTAATAATTGCTCTCTAATCGCGCTGCACACATTGCCTTGCATAAGCGATTGACCACCGCCAGCAGCTAATACAGGATCCAAGACAACGGGTATTTGAGGGTATTTCAATAGCACTTGAGCAACGGCCTCGACAATCTTTACATTGCCCAGTAAACCGATTTTGATCGCAGCGATTGGCATATCAGCTAATACGGCCTCCGCTTGTGCCCTCACTTTAGCCCCCGAAAGCGGCATACTTTCAAGCACATTACGAGTATCTTGTATCGTAAGACAAGTGACAACGGGCGCGGCATGACAATTCATGCTCGCAAGTGCTTGAATATCCGCACATAACCCAGCACCACCTGAAGGATCGTTACCGGCAAAAACTAATACAGTAGGAGGTGGGTACATTTTTAGAATTTCGATTTTTGATGTTTTCTTTCAACTGGGCAATCCCTTGTGATTGCCTCCTCTTGCCCCTATTTTGTGTTTGCCCTGGGCAATCCCTTGTGGTTGCCCTCTCTTGCCCCTATCTTCCCAATCGGGAAACACACAACGACTCACAATTCACAATTACTGATTACCCATTACGCATTACCTATCATTATTGTTATTATATTCACACTTTGAAATAATAATAAAAAACCGTGGATAGCATAAGCTATCAAGCGTTATCGTGTGCCCCCAAAAGGCCCTTTTTTTAACTTGATTATCAAGCCGTTATTCCCATCAATAGGTGGGTATTGTACGCTTGAGGAGATTGCGATGAATTTTTCTAAAATCATTACTATAGTCCCACTTTTTATAATGATTTTAATCATTTATAACGTGATGGCTTACATTGGAGTGGATTTCAATTTTGAGAGTTCAAAGCCCCTTTTTACGGTGCCTCTGCCTTCTGGCGCTGAGTGGAAACCAACATGGAGCGGTATCCTTATTCTGTTGGGGGTAGTCACCTTATATGTTGAACTCCTGAAATCGACCAAAACAGGCACCGCTACGATTATTGAACATGCCTTATCAATGGTGGTGTTTATCGGCTTTTTAATGGAATTTATCCTTGTTAAAATGGCGGGCACTTCAACTTTTCTGATTATTACCTTGATGTCCCTGCTTGAAGTTGTCGCCGGATTTACAATCACCGTAGCCTCTGCACGACGCGATTTCAGTATGGGATAAATGATCTGATGTCGGATGGGCTTTGGAATACAAAGCCCACCAAATTCCTTGATATTTGTTTTATAGAAATGCGACGGGTTGAATTGAATCATCTCAAATCAATGAGTTATAAAACAATCCTTATTAGAAAGTGATTTGAATAGTCTTCGAAACAAGGCAAAAACGTTTGCCTCGAATGTTCATTTTTCATTTGCGCGCAAAAACTTTTGCGTGAAATTCATTTTTCATTCACATTATGAATAGTATGCAAAGTCTGATTACAAGTGCCAATCTAAATTGACTTTGCACTCCAAACTACCCCCTTCCCACCTTCCCAGCAAAACAGTTCACCCGTATTGAACGGTTTTATTTTTGATTTTCGTTTGGCAAAATGTGCCAATAATGCTCACCGCTTCGGGCTTCGATATGCAAAGGATTGCCCAATTTCATTAGTGAATGCCTTTGTAAAAAAAACAAAATCAAACCTTTCAACTCACAACACGCTTTTAGTCTAAAATTTAGTTTCGCGAAATCGTGAAATCCTGAAAATCAACACTCAAATTTTTAACATGCACACTGAGACAGTCTTTTTTCATATATTCGTTATTTTTACCGGTTCAGCCATACTCGCCACCCTTGCCCTCTATGCACGTCAAGCCTTGTTGGTTAGCTATATTATTTTGGGCATCATACTTGGGCCCTCTGGTTTCGCGATTGTAAAGGATACCGCGATTATCAATGACATTGCCCATATTGGTATTATCTTCCTACTCTTTTTACTCGGCTTAAATTTACAACCGCAAGATTTATTACATACAGTGCGAAAAACCACCGTATTGACTCTAATCAGTTCATTCCTCTTTGCGCTGTTAGGATTTGGTGTTGCTCAACTATTTGGTTTCACACTCTGGGAAAAACTGCTGATCGGCGCATCAATGATGTTTTCGAGTACCATTATTGGCCTAAAATTATTGCCCACCACCGTCTTACATCACAAACATGCAGGCGAAGTGATGGTAAGCATTTTACTATTACAAGATTTAATCGCCATCTTCGTTTTAATGATGTTAGAAGGCTCGCGTGATAGCGGCACCTCATTAATTGATATTGTGTTTTTAATCATGGGTTTACCCCTTTTAATTGGTTTCGCGCTGCTATTTCAACGTTTCATTTTGCTCAAATTGATTAGCAAATTTGACAAAATTCAGGAATATATTTTTCTCGTCACAATCGGTTGGTGTTTAGGTATGGCGCAATTAGCCACCAAATTCAGTCTCTCTTATGAAATCGGCGCGTTTATTGGAGGGGTTGTATTAGCCAGTAGTCCAATATCCCGTTTTATAGCAGAAAGCCTAAAACCCCTACGCGACTTTTTTTTAGTGATCTTTTTCTTTTCATTAGGGGCCGGATTAGAATTGCAAACCTTATACACAGTATTAGTACCCGCAATCCTATTAGCGAGTTTAATGTTATTGGTTAAACCGTTTATCTTTCAATATTTAATGGTTAAACTTGATGAACCCAAAGCATTATCATTAGAAATGGGCGTGCGACTAGGGCAAATCAGCGAATTTTCGCTACTCATTGCTATCATTGCCTTAAACACAGGCGTTATCAGTGAAAAAGCCTCTTATCTGATTCAAGCAGCAACGATTATTACTTTTATCGCTTCTTCTTACTTTATTGTTCTCAAATATCCGACACCTATTGCCGTTTCAGATCGTTTACGCCGTGACTAAATCGAACCAGACAAATCGAATCCAGCGTATACAAATAATTCAAAAAAGGGGGAGAATGAAAGGGGGGGGATCGCTTACTTGGGTGCCTGAAAAGGATATTGTTCGTCAAAAATGAATCCTATTTATATTCATTTTTTTAATGACTTTAAAAATTTTCGGTGCAAAATTTATTTTGCATCTTTGCTATTGGAGTGCAAAATTTATTTTGCATCTTTGCTATTGGAGTGCAAAATTTATTTTGCATCTTTGCTATTGGAGTACAAAATTTATTTTGCGACGGCCCAAAATCGTCGACTAAAAAAGGGAAAGTGGTTATCACGGGACAGCCCTTTGAGGCAGGACAACATGTTGAAGTGATTATGTTATCTCAACAGGTAACAAACATAAAAAGAACGCGCTTAACCGTGCATCAATTGCCTCAATCAGGATTGATTGGCCTTTGGAAAAATCGTGATGATATCAGTAATAGTGCCATTTATGCTCATCAACTCAGGGAACAGGCTCAACAACGAAGAGATATCAATTATGATTTTTTTGGACACGAATTAAAAAAAATCAGCGAAGCTTAAATCATGACAATCAGTCTCATCTGTTGTTTCAGCTTGTCAAAAAAGCGTTCTATTCATTAAACCTCATCGTTCCCAATGCGCCCAATCCGTCGTCAAAACACCTTCTTCTTGTAAGTACTCTTCAACGGCGGCACTAAAGCCTTCAGCACTGAAATAAACCGGACAAATCCATTTAACGGGTTTTCCCGTTTCTTGGGTTAACCATTGTTTAACCAATGAAACATTAGCAACAAACGATTCTGCTTCTTTCAGGGTAGGCAGGTTTTTTTCATTGCGGTTTTTCATCTCAAACACGCAGGCCCAACAACTCTCTGCATCTGAATCTTCTGCCAATACGTCAACTTCTATCGCCGTTTTCCCGGCTAATTGGATATAATGCTTGATCCAAGTTTTCTTGAAGGTAGCTTGACTCGCAAAGGTTAATATTTCTTCCATTTTCAAAGCCAATCGCGGATTGAACGGCCGAAACCGTTTCTTAAAATCAAAAATGGGGTGTTGTTGATATCGAGATTGATTCAACTCCCGATAAACCGTCCATTCAAGCACACGGCCTTTGAGATCACTCACCAAGCCTTGCAAAGATTTTTTCTCCTTTTCTAAGGCTTTGAACCTGATCTCAATTTCATTTTCTATATTGGGTTTGTCATGCTCAATTTCTTCTTGGTAGAGATCACGGAAGATCAAATCTAAGATATCATCAGGAATACCGCAATAACGAAAATGACTGAGGCCCGGCCTCTTTATCAAATCCCCATATTCTAAGGCCTGAAGTTTCTTTTCAAGCGCACTATCCTCTAACTGACCACCCAAATGCTTGCCGATATCAAGTCGAGTATGTTCTTGATAACGATCTTTAGACAGAAACAAGAGAATTTTTTTAGCATATTTATCATTGACTTCGTTAATGGTTGAATAAATATATTCAGACCAAGTGCCAAACAATTCCCCGTCGTGGTTCCGAATTTCATAAACCAAAGTCTTTTTGGCCCCTTCTACGTTCGTAAAATCTTGATCTGCCCAGTCACTTCTAAATAACGAGGCAATGTAAAACGGATCACTTTGAGTCAGTGAGTTGATCACCACCGCCGCTTCATCAGAAACGGGTTTATGATTATATCGGGCATACCGATAAACCGCCTCCAAACCTTCTTCTTCAGTGAGTTTTGGCGAGATAGGCGTTTTTTTAAGCCGCCCCCCTTTGAACATCTCGTGCATCATTTGCGTTATCCAACCAATATAACTCCCTGAAACCAGCATCGGGGCGACTTTAGATTCGACTAAACCATGATAACCACCGGGCAGATTATGTGCTAGAACCTGGTGTGCTTTGTCGTGAAAAATATATTTTGTCATGAACTGAATTTCATCGATCATCACCAGAAAAAAAACATTTTCCGTTTGTGCTAGATCAGCAGGTGCGCTAAAAGCCCACCTCATGGCTTGATGTTCTTGTTCGGCTTTAAGATATCTTTGAAACACTTCTATATCTTTCAAGGCCTTTGCATCGCCTATTTCGGAGGCCATTAAGATCAGTTCTTCAAAGTCCCATGTTCTATTGTTCGCAGGGAGAAGAGTCCTTGTTTTAAACGACAAATATTGGCTCATGAGAGTACGGTAATAATCTGTCGCAAAATCAAGAAGCCATTGATCTTGATCTAACACTTCAAAATAAAACGGCACAATTTGACCGTTTTGGTTCCACAAAATATTGAATAGCCGCTGCATAATCGCCGTTTTGCCGCACTTGCGTCGTCCTAACAGAACACGGGATTTCGCCATTTCTTCGGGTATCATGTTGACCCAATTCATTAGCAATGCCATAGATTGTTTTCGTCCGCAAAATAGATTTGGATCACCGATTCGCTCTTCTAAAGCATAAATCATGTTATCTCCTTCATTGAATGGTTTGTGATAAATGGGTATAGATGTTCAAAAAATAATTTGAGTTTTAAAATGATAAATGGGTATAGATGTTCAAAAAATAATTTGAGTTTTAAAAGAATTATTATATATTGTCAAAAAATTTTCTTTTCAACACACACAGAATATTATAGAGTATATCAAATTTTATTGATTAATTTGTGAGAATAAACCGTTATTTTAATATGGTTTAATAAAGACGCACAGCCGTGCGTCTCTACGGCTAAAATGTCAGTCCGCAAAACGTGCGGCGGAAGCTGATGCTAAGCGTCAATTGACTGAACAAATAAAAGGGGCCATGATAAATTTTTTCATAAGCAAGAAAAGGCTCAAATGAAACTTCATTGGAGAATGCCAGGTTCCAATTCAATTGTCATCGTGCCGTCTGAGTATTTTAGAACCAAGAATTTTTAGGGGGTGTTGTGTATTGAGTTAAGTTTGGGCGAACACGCAGGTTCGCCCCTACAGCCTCTAAATATTTAATTTTTATAATTTTATTGATTTTAAATATAGGTAATCGGAATAAATTAAAATATCCGATTAGAGGCTTTTTGAGCTTGCCGTTTCCCCCTATTTCAGCTTGCTAAATAGCTGATAACTGATAACTGATAACTGATAACTGACATGGAACCCATTACATTAATTTTATTTATTCTCGGATTTATTTTACTCATTACTGGCGCGGATTTATTAGTGCGAGGCGCGTCCAAGTTAGCCGAAACCATAGGGATTTCAAAACTGGTTGTTGGCCTCACAGTTGTTGCATTTGGCACCAGTGCCCCTGAATTAGCCGTTAATCTACAATCAACATGGATAGGGCAACCTGACTTAGCCGTCGGTAATGTCGTAGGCAGTAATATTCTCAACGTCTTACTGATTTTAGGGATTGGGGCACTCATCGCCCCCTTAAGTATTCATAAGCGACTGATTAGATTAGAAATACCGCTTATGATAGGGGCCTCCTTTTTATTACTCTGGTTCTCCTTTGATGGCATACTGAATCGTTGGGAAGGTTTATTATTATTCAGTGCTATCGTGTTTTATGCGATATTTTCAATTAAAACCTGCCGCGAAACTAAGGAACCCCTACCCGAATGTTTATCAGAGCAAGAAGAATCGACACCCAAAAGCGAGCCCAACATTGTTATACAAATCGCCTTGATTGTCACCGGATTAGGATTATTAGTACTCGGTTCACAATGGTTAGTCGATGGTGCCATTGTACTGGCCAAACTATTTGGCATCAGTGAATTAATCATTGGTTTAACCATCATCTCAATCGGCACCTCATTACCAGAAATTGCCACAGTCGTCGTTGCCACCCTGCGTGGAGAACAAGAACTTGTCGTCGGCAATGTGATCGGTAGCAACCTCTTTAATATCTTATTAGTGCTGGGTTTCACCAGTCTGATCACACCCGCTGGCATTCAAGTGCCACACGCCGCCATCGTATTTGACATACCCGTCATGATAGCCGTTGCCATCGCCTGTTTACCGATTTTCTTCACCGATTACATGATTGAACGTTGGGAAGGCGGATTATTTTTAGGCTACTATGTCGCTTATACACTGTATCTCTTTTTAAATGCGACTCAACATAGTTTCTTACCCGCCTATAGTGCCATCATGCTTTGGTTTGTCATCCCCATGACAATCATAACCCTCATGGTTTTTGTGTGGCAATCCTTCAAAGAGTAATGGATAATTTGCCAGCTGATGAAACAATTCACGAAAGTGCTGCATAAAGGTGATGACCGTTCTAGAAAATATCCCATAAGACTTTTAAACCGCCATCACCTACATTGCACCACTCGATTCACAACGGGATCAATCTAAAATCAATCTCACGCTTCGCGCTAAGACGCTAAGAACCGAATGGAAGATACGTTAAATATTAGCACCGCAGCGCCGCAGCGAAAAGCGTGAGATAATGATTTTTATGACAATCTATCTGACGACGTAAGCAATTTAGTTAAAATAATGCCCCACGCAGACAATTTCTCATCTTTTGTCAATCGTGCCATAGCGGGACTACTTGAAGGCAATCGATAATATTCAAGGAAGCGACTTGGAAGCTGATGTAAAACACGCTTTTTATATTCCTTTTCGGCCTTTGTGCCATTAAAAAACACATATTGTATAAGGTCAAACTGCGTATAGAAAGACTCAAAATCATTCGTCACGATAGAATCATCTTCTATTGCAGCATCCAAACTACCTCGTCTTTCACCAGCCTTTAAAACATCCCATACCGCGATCTGGTTTACTTCTAATAATGCTTTTCTATTTTCATAACTTAGGCTTAGCTCACTCTTCAGCAATTTGCTCATAATATACCAAAAGGCATTACGAGGATGAGCATAATATTGATGATGCTTTAACGATTCTTCGCTAGGCAAAGTACCCAAAATGAGTATCTTCGCATTTTCTTTTGCAATAGGAGGAAAACAAAATTTCATATTTTTTGTCATTTTTGCACTGTTAAACATAAGAAGATATCGAAGAGGTCGAGTGGGTAAGCGAGCCAACAGCCAACAGCTAAAGCAGTTGTCTAAAAGCTCAAGTCACCTAAAGGTGACTAACAGGCTGCAATCTTTTGCACGCAAAAACGGGCAACTTAAAATGGATATTGAGTTCCAAAAAAGCGCAAATTATAATACTTGTTGCCCACCATTCCCCTAAACGATTTGAGGGCGAACACGCAAGGCAGCCCCTACAATTCAAACAATAAGGACATTAAAATGACACTGATTGAATTACAACAAATATTAGCCAGAGGTGAAGATAGTCAACATCAGTTTAAACAAAATATCACCCATTCAACTGCGCTTGCCGCTGAACTGGTTGCAATGGCGAACACACAAGGGGGGCAAATCTTTATCGGAGTCGATGATAATGGAAAAATCAGCAGTTTAAATGCTCAAGATATTCGACGCTTAAATCAATTGCTGTCTAGTACCGCTTCTGATTCTGTCAAACCACCAATCAACCCTTTAACCGAAATTATTCAAACCGATCAAGGCTTGCTGATGGTGATATCTCTCGAAGAAGGTTTGAATAAACCCTATATTGATAATTCGGGTATCATTTGGGTAAAGAGTGCAGCGGATAAACGCCGTGTCACTTCACGAGAAGAAATGCAGCGCATGTTTCAAGCAGCCGGTTTAATTTATGCCGATGAAGTGCCTGTACGGGATACCAGCACAGACGATTTAAATCAGCAAAGCTTTCAAGCGTATTATAAAAAACGCTATCAAGAAGAACTTGCAGAAGCCAATTCACGCTTATTGCAGAATTTAAGATTACTAAAAGATAACCAATTAACTTTAAGCGGCTTATTATTATTTGGAAAAAATCCACAGCAATTCAAGCCTGTATTCCTTGTTAAAGCCATTTTTTTTCCGGGTAATGATGTGGATATTGCACAATATCTTGACAGTGAAGATATTGAAGGCGATTTAGCACAAGTTTATAAAAAGACTTTTGCTTTTGTGCAGCGTAATTTGCATCATATTCAAAAAGGACAAAGCGTTAACTCAGTGGGTGAATTGGAAATCCCGCCTGTCGTGATTGAAGAATTATTAGTGAATGCCTTGATTCACAGAGATTATTTTATTTCAGCACCAATCAGGCTGTTTATTTTTCATGATCGTATTGAATTGATAAATCCGGGACAATTACCCAACCACCTAACCACGGCACAAATTCGCTATGGTTTATCCAACATACGCAATCCCGTTTTGGCCTCTCATGCTAGTCATATCCTGCCTTATCGCGGATTGGGCACAGGCATTCCTAGAGTCTATCAATCTTATGCTGATATAGAACTTCACAACGATTGTGAAGGCAATCAATTTAAAGTCATCATAACACGTCCATAATGCTTACCCCCTATCCGTTTTCAAATTCGTTGTTTGAAAACACACCTCTTTACACGGTAGTCCCTACAAACCCGTGGTGGTCTTACAAATCAATGACTTGTGTGAGTGGCTTCGGGTCGATTTTGCCACGGAAAAACACGGAAAAACACGGAAATATTCCGTGCATTGAAGTGTCATTCCGTGGCTTTTAATCATCCCAATTCTGTCATGAACAATTACCCAATTCGCACTGTTTGAATACCTCCATTGGTTTGTAGGGACTACCCTTTACACATTTTCTGGGATTATGGAATGATTCTGAAGTTTCCCGCCATATGATAGATGAACTCAAAAAAGAGTTAGCTGAACTTTACAAAAAGGGTGATGAGAGATTGCGTATTTGTATTGTTACGGCAACTTTAGAGCATTTATTTGAAAGACGAGATATTAGTCAATATTTTGCCGATTGGAAAAACGACCCCATCCTCAAAATAGCTTATTCTGAAGCCATGGAATGGTCAAGCAATCAGTAAGCGTAGATGAGGGCCGACGTATCTATTGTATTCCAGATAAAAACAGTGATCTAGGCCTTTAGCAAAATCAAAAGGTTAGATGTGCCAATTTCTTTTTATGGAATATTTTAGTTTTAGGGACTCGCTACGAATAGACCCAATCATCAAGAGTGCAGCAGATATAAAAAGAGATTTTGATTGGTAAGTACTTTCGCCAAAAATTTTAAGGTATTTTAATAGAAGCAATGTTTATTTGTAATTAGAGACGCTTCGCGATCGCGTCGAAACGAAACCGCGAATTGTAGAGACGCGATCGCGAAGCGTCTCTTTGCGGTAAAATACCTGTTTATTTGTGGTCCAGTACTTATCACAATTCTGAAGAGGTTGGTTTTGAAATAGAGGAAACGACTTGCAAGGCTGATTCTTCAGTGGGTAATTTGGATATCGGTGGCGTTGACTCTCCATCGTGTAAAGCTGAATGCCGTTTCCACTGTAAAATACTTTGGGAAGATTCAACTTGATTTTTCAGGTATTGTTCATGAACACGCTGGGTTTGTGCTTGATGTTCATGAAGATACCCTATACTACGTTCAAAGCTTTCTAGCATCGCTGGGTTTTCGCTATCCTTCAATAGTGCATACTGTTGTTGTATCAATTGAAAAAACTGTTGCGTATATTCTCTCATATTGTTCAAGTAGTCTTGATGGACAACATGCAGTGCTTCGCCTTGATGAGGCGTGAATGCAGTGCTATTTTGCTTTGAGACTTGCTGATGGTTTTCAACCGATTTTGTTATAGCCGCCGATGTCTGTTCGCGAGAGGAGAATGTGGCTGCAGGTGTTGATGGGTTCTCAAGACAGCTGTCTGATTCAATCGGAGAGTTTTCTTGATGCTTGTTTTGTAAGGCTTGATCAAAAGCGGCCTGCTCACTGACAGACTCACTGCCTTGCACTGTTGATTCTGTGATGGCTTCATTTTGAAAAGCCGTTCGGGGAGATTTAAAAGGATCAAGGTTGTGCAACGGTAAGCCGGCAACACGTAGTTGGATAATGGCATCGCGCAATTGCTCATCACTGTCTTTTTTTTGACTGGCATTTAATGCCACCGCAAAATGCGGTTTGCCTTCCAGAATATTTTTGACCAGATTGGTTAAAATGTTTTGTGGGCCAAATTCAATAAAGAAGTCGCCACCGGCAGCATAGAGGTTTTCAATCTCTTGCTTAAACAAAACCGGATTGAGCATATGTAGTGCCAACAATTGTTGAATGTCATCGGCATGATTCGGATAAGCCTGGCCGTTGATATTGGAATAAACCGGTATTTTTGGGCGTTTAAAAGTAACGGTTTTCAGGGCTTCGGCAAAGGGTTTTTGGGCGTGAGCGACAAGCGGTGTATGAAAAGCGGCTGATACAGGCAATAAGCTGACTGAATAACCGTGTGCTTTTAGGATTTTACGAATTTTGGCGATTTCTAACCGGGTGGCGGCTAACACCACTTGATTGTTGGCATTCCAATTAGCAATGCTGACATTGGGAATGGATTTAACCACGTTTTGAATACCACTGATATCCCCAGTGACAGCAAGCATGGTGCCCGTATCAAAATGAGAGGCTTGTGGCGCAGCCATCGCTTGCCCTCTGGCTTGGATTAAGAAAAAGTAATCGTCATCATTTAAGACTGAAGCAGCCCATAGCGCCGTCAATTCGCCAAAACTATGCCCTGCTACAAAATCCGCTCTAAACCCAGCCTGTTCTAGTATTTTATAAAGCCCAACACTGAAAGTGCCAATAGCGGGTTGTGCATTTTCGGTTTGTTGCAAAGTGCTGATTTGAGCCTCTTTTTGGGCAGCTTCAAAAACGGGATGCGGATAAACACAATTTGAAATCGGCGGCAAACCGGCTTTGATCAAGACTTTGTCCATGTCAGCATAAGCTTGTTGAAATGGGGGAAAGTTGAGAGCGATGTGTTGCCCCATGCCTAAATACTGCGAACCTTGTCCAGCAAATAGGGCGACTACTTTTCCCTCAGTCTCTAAGCCCGTTTTACGATAATAAATGCCCTTAGGATGCTCAAACGATTCTGCCGTTGTGCCTTCTTTTAATAAATCAAGGGTGATTTGTAAGCCTTGACAGGCTTCCTGAAGCGAGTGAGCCATAAAGCCGACTCTTGCCGCGCTGATGGGAATGTCTAAATCGTGATAATAATCAACCTGTTTAGCGTAATGTTGTTCGCCTTGCTCAGATTGCAATTGCCTTAAAGTCTTTTCACACCGTCTTAATAATTGCGCGGGTGTCGGTGCGACAAGCAAGATTGAAGCGGGTGTTTTATGTAAGCGATAAGCGTGTGCTTGTTCGCTTTCAAACTTTTCTAAAACCATAAGACAATGCGTACCTCCCGAATAATTGACAGCGGCTCGCCTAGGCGATGAGCCTTCAGCACGAAGCCAAGGGCGAGTTACCGTATTAAAATTCAACATTTGAACCAAAGCCACGTTCGTTCAGTTAGACACTCTGTGCATTTAATGGATTGATATTAAAAGGCTTTTCTTGTCCAAGCTTAACTAAATCGTATAACTGAATGACTGTACCGGGTTTAGCTTGTAAAATACCATTAAAGAGTGTTTCTAAGCTAATTTTATGATGAAAGCGAACCAAACTATATCCTTGAATAATCCGCTTTTCCCGTTCTTTCTCTTGTGTGGCATCATAATACCGGTGGCAATAACCGTTGCATTCTAAAACCAACATCAGTTTTCCCACAATCAACCTTGTATGGGCCAATCGGATAATTAAAGCGCAAATCAAAACCTTCAAATACTTCATAAGCACGTATCAAAGATTCAATAAAAAAGCTATCATAAACTCTAATTTCTCGTCCTTTAAGTACTGAAGCATAAATTTTCAGGTATTTTAATAGAAGCAATGTTTATTTGTAATTAGAGACGCGAAGCATCGCGTCTCTACGAAACCGCGAATTGTAGATTTGCTCTGCTTCGCGTCTCTTTGCGGTAAAATACCTGTTTATTTGTGGTTCAGTACTTATGATGACTATTTTCTGCAATCACATTAACCGTTTTAGTCGCACTGTTCAAACCCTTATCAACAAAGGGTTCAAGGGATTTTGGGATACCTTTAGTCGCAATGTTCTGCAAAACTTTATAATGCAAGGATAAAAGTTTTGCTGTTCCAATTATACCCATTACAGCAGTATGGTCATCTAACACATAGCCTTCACAAACAATGCCGGGTATCAACTCGACTTGTCCGTAATAGACGGCTTGTCGTTCTGTCATAGATATTACCTCTAACGGATTTGGGGGGCAATAATAATTTCAACGAATTACGTGAGTTTTGATACCCTTTTTTGAGTGATTTTGTCTGGCAAACCCAACCTAAAAATGCATTAAGTCCTTAAAATACCGTATAGGCTCAAACAGTTCCTCCCCCCAAATCAGTTACGAAAAATGGCGGTTTGATTAACGAACAATTGAGAAATGCTGGGTTTAGCTTCGCTGACTTTCGGTTCGCTGTCGCTCTATCCCTCCTACGCCGTTCCTCATAAGTACTGAACCCTAAATTTTCAGGTATTTTAAATAGAAGCAACCAGAAGAGGGGGCAATCCCTTGCGGGGCCCTTTGCGGTAAAATACCGGTTTATTTGTAATTAGAGACGCGAAGCATCGCGTCTCTACAATTCGCGGTTTCGTCGAGACGCTTCGCGGCGCAAATCTTTGCGGTAAAATACCGGTTTATTTGTGGTTCAGTACTTATAAACCGGTTTTATGTAGGGGAAAATCCCTTGTGGTTGCCCTTGAATTTGAAGCTTTCCCATTCAACTCCCCCAGTGTCAAATAACGATCCATCCAATCAATATTTCCAGCAACACGAGATAGCCTGTCAGTTTTCAGTTATCAGTTTCACGCAAAAGTTTTTGCGCGCAAAAACTTTTGCGTGAAAATCAGTTATCAGTTATCAGTTTTCAAATCCCCAACTTCAAACACATCGTTTCACACAGTGTTGTATGTCATTATATCTTATACTACCAAAACAAGGTTTCTTTTGATGCTCATTAGCCAACATGTAGGCCAATATTTGTGCTAATCCCGTTTCGATAGAAAAAACGGCCTGTTTTGACAAATTGATTGGCGTTCAAACAAACTGAGTACAACGAATGACTGGCCGATAAACGAATTTAAAAACTTATATATATAATGATGAGGATACCTGGGGAAAAATATAACTTGATTTGGGGTACACAATGCAATTTAGCCAAAAGTGTACTGGTCAGCTTGATGTTGAAATGATTGATTTAATCAGCTTCAATCCTGAAAATCAGCGCAATCAGTGTTCTATTTTTTTTTAGATTTTCCTGATCAGTCATTTTCCGTTTAACATACCACTACACAATCTTATTTTTAACTTCAACTGATAAAACAAATCAAATGAGACAGACTCAAAAATGGGCTATTAAAACATTAGTCTCTGAAGAAGTTTATACGGATCGTCAATTCTTTTTAGACTATTTCTATGAAGCGGCTAAAAAAGCGCGCACTCGTCGAACGATGTCTACTGTTTTACTCGGACAAAGGCGTATGGGTAAAACAGAAATTTTTAAGCGAGTCGTTAATCGACTGTTTTTTGAACAGGATCATCATGATCCTGAGGCGGTGGTACCTATTTATTATAGTTTTCCTGATAGCTTCAAAGATGAGTGGCATTTTGCCACAGACTATGTTGAAAATTTCATGCGTTGGTATGCCGCATTTCGGTTGCGTGATACCCAGTTATTATCGGCTGAGATTTATGAACGTCATAAATTAATAGAGACGATTCATAATCATCGTCTTTTTAGTGAGACATTTAAAACAACGCTAAAATTACTCGAAACGATTCTCAACAGGGATGTGAATTTACCCGAAAAAAGGGCAGTTTGGCTGCCACGTCGGATTTCAGATTATGAGGACAGTACAATCGTTGTGTTTTTGGATGAATTTCAAAACACGCGATTGCCGCAATATCAGTTTGATGTGGTGGGCTATATGCAAGAAGCGGTGGAATCGCCTACTTGTCCACACTTTGTGACGGGTTCTGCGATGAGTATTCTTGCCAGAGAAATTTTAGGGCGAGGTTCCTTATTTGGGCGTTTTGACAGTGAACCCATTGATCCGCTTACGGGTTATTTTGGCGCTGAACTGACACATAAAACGGCTAAGTATTATCAAGCCACCTTGACTGAAGAAATTGCGCCCGTTATCGCTGAACGTTGTGGTGGCAATCCGTTTTATATCACTGCGGTTATTAGGCAAGCGGCGAAACAAAAACAAGCTTTGAAAGATGAACAGACACTTAATGCGATGTTAGCGGTTGATTTAAGCTCTGGCTTTATTTGGAACGAGTTGTCTGATCAAGTCAATCGTTGGATTGAGCGAATCAATGATTATGGTATTACGAAATGGATACTCTATCTGTCGGCTTTGGAGGAAGGGGATGAGATAGATATTAAACGCATTCAGCAACAACTGAAGGAACGAGACAATCAAGACGTTTCTATTGAGACGATCAAGGCCGTCTTGATCAAACTGTCTCGGGGTGATTTGATTGATTACAAAGAATTTGGGGCTTGGTTTGGAAAGATTAATGATCCCATTTTATTGGACTTTTTGAAAGTCTGGGGCAAAGTTGAAGTTGAAAAGCAAGATAGGGGTAGGGTTCGAGACGAGTTACGTCAAAAATATACTAGCCTTAAACGACAAGTGAGTGAACTCAAGGGCTATTTAGCCGAAGTTTTCATGGCGCAGATTCTGCTCAATGCCCAACGGCAAAGCTTACCTGGAGAGTATTTTCATCAGGAACAAAATATATCCGTGCCGTATTTTACTTATGTCCGGCTTCGGGAACGCTTAGGGCCGGGTTTGGGTTGCGAAATGGATGTGCATGGCGGCGCGGGTGCTGAACAATGGGTGGCGGAAAGTAAATGGATTGCGGGCAGGAAAGTCGGTGTCAAAGAAGTGAACCAATTGCTTGATAAAGCCGAAATCGTGCGAAAAGATAGGGATGCTGATATTGTACGGGCCTGGTTTTTTGGGCATGATGGTTTTACAAAAGACGCGGAAACCTTGATGCTGGGAAAAGGCGTTTTTTGGTCTACCAGAGAGGATTTGGATGGATTGTTGGACTATGTCAAGTTGAGACGATTGCCAACATTTTAGACCGTTATCAGTTATCAGTTATCAGTCATAAATTAAACTTTTATGTAGGGTGGGTAAAGATTGTTGCCGGCTCCATTTAAATCAATGTAGGGTGGGTAACGTGTTTTTGTTGCCCACCATTTAAATCTAAGTATATTGCGAAAGACCAACTTATGTATTTGACAAACTCTAGTAGGCGATTTATCGCCTTTTCTTCATCACACAATGACTCGTAAAACGAAAACCCTTTTTTGCGACAACAAACGTCTTCCTTATTAAAACACTTTAGATTTGGATATTTGATAATGCCTCACTTGATTTTAGAACATTTAACCCACCATGATTTACCCATTGAATGGGCAAAGCGATTGCCAACAGAACACACTTTTTCAGTACTGATTGTGACAGAAAAGCGAGTGTCTCAACATTGCTCAAATGTGAAATCAACTACAACCCGTACACCGTTGTTTGGTATTTGGCGCGATGATGACGTTTCTGAAGATGTAGAGGCTTATGTACGTTCAATGAGGAGAGGCCGCTTTGAAACTTGTTGATACTGATGTGATTATCTGGTACATGCGCGGCAATCAGAAGGCTGCTGATGTTTTAGATAATTCGACTAGCATTGTACTTTCGGCCGTTACTTATATGGAATTGATTCAGGGCATGCGGAACAAAGCAGAGTTGTCGTTCCTATAAACCACATTAACGACTTGGCATGCAGTGATTTTTCAGATTGACGAAGACATTTCTAACCAAGCGATCAGTTTAGTAAAGCAATATTTTCATAAGTACTGAACCACAAATAAACAGGTATTTAACCGCAAAGAGACGCTTCGCGTCTCTAATTACAAATAAACATTGCTTCTATTAAAATACCTGAAAATTTTTGGCGAAAGTACTTAGCCATTCTCTTTCTTTGGCAGATGCACTGATTGCAGCAACGGCCTTGCATTATCAATTGCCACTGTTGACAGCTAATGATAAGCACTATCGGATGATAGCCGATTTGAATCTGGATATATTTAGGCCTGAATAACAAGTTATTGATGTATCAAGTCTTTTCAGTTATTCCGCTTGACGGATTTGATATCACGCAAAGCCGCAAAGGCGCAAAGAGTATAACTCAAGCGTCTAAGCGTCTTAGCGACTTTGCGTGATCACAGTTGGCAAATTTTCAAAAGGGCGATAACAAAGGTTCGCCCTGCCTTGAAAAGCCAAAACCTATTGATGTGCTTTGTCCTTTACTCTGGACACCTCCACGCGATGCCTTCAATATCGGTATAAGGCGTATCGACTAATACGCTGTTTGTGACGGAACAACTTTCAATGTCGAATGAATGAATACCGGTATCGTTAGCTTGATGCAATGCGAACAACAATTCGCCGGTTTTTAAGCTCGATAAGGCTTCCACTTGGGCGGGGAAGTTATCACAGGTTTGCCCCACTGTGCCGGTTTCATAGACAAATTCAGAGAGTGTTTTGCCAAAGGCGGCATAGAGGATTTTGCCTTGATTATCCCATGTCAAGCCTTCCACTTTTTTGTCGGAAAGGAGGATTTCCGTTTTGTCACAAACGCCGTTGTCAATTTGGTTGAGATCAATCGTAAATAAGCCTTCCCCATCAGCCCATACCCATAAACTGCCGTCTTGCGGATGGAATGCCATTGCGGAAACTTCCCCTAAGCCGGTGCGACAAGTTGGGGTGAGTGTGCCATCCGATTTGTTGACTTGGTATAAATAGCCGTGTTCCAAACCCTTGGCAGGATCATCACCCGATGAGGCGTAGAGTGTGAGTGTCTTTGGCTGCATATCCAAGCCTTCCAAATCATATCCAAGATGGGCAGGGCCCAAGGCTTTGATTTCAAAATCTTGATAGGGTTCAATGGTGAACAATTGCGAATTATTCAATCCACCGTCATGTAGCCCGTAGACAAAACAGGGACAAGGTGTTTGTGTTCTTGCCCATGCCGAGTTTCTGGCATTAAGCCACTCAATGAGTTCTGGATCAGAAGCCGTTAAGTGGTTGCTCTGCAAATTTAAACTAAATCTTTCGCGCAAAACGGGTTTTTCTGGATTTCTGTTGTCCATCACTTGATAACTGAGCTTCATCAAGGAAAGAGGAATTTCTCCACACAATTGGTTATTCCTCAAATGCAGAACCTGCAAATTGCTCAAATTGCCTAATGATTCAGGGAGCGTACCGCTGAGTTGGTTATTGTATAGATAGAAATAGTACAAATTACTCAAGTTGCCAAGTGATTCAGGAATTGTGCCACTGAGTTTATTAGTGTTTAAATACAACTTTTGCAAACTTTTCAAATTGCCAAGTGAGTTAGGAATCCTACCACTGAGTTTATTTGTAGACAAACCCAACTGTAGCAAATTGCTCAAATTTCCGAGCGATTCTGGAATTGAACCACTCAGTTCATTTTCGTACAAATTAAGAGATTGCAACTTGTTCAAGGATTACCGCCCAGATGAAGGCTTTGCAAATTGTTCAAGTTGCCAAGCGATTCAGGAATGGGATTACTTAATTGGTTGTTACCCAGATGAAAATTCTGCAAATTGCTCAAATTGCCTAACGACTCTGGGAGACTACCGCTGAGTTGGTTGTTGTACAATTGAAGATTTTGCAAATTGTTCAAGTTGCCAAGTGATTCTGGAATAGAACCAGTCAATTGACCGTAACTCAAATTAAGACGGGTTAAATTGCTTAAATTGCCTAACGATTCCGGAATCGTGCCACTGAGTTGGTTGTAGTACAGAGAAATGCTCGTGACATAGCCACCGCTACAAGAAACCCCATACCAATTACAAGGCGTATTGTTGGCATGCCAACCGGTGTTGTTTTTCCAATTTGGGCCGTCGGTGCTGTGATAAAGATCAAGCAGTGCTTCGCACTCAACTTGGGGTATCTCAGTCACACTCCCACAATCTGTCTCGGCGTGTGCTAAGGGGAGCCAACTGAATAAAGCCATTAACCCGATAAAGGGGATAAGGCGTTGTAAATGAGAAATGTTTAACAAAATAAGGCCTCCTTCAGATTTGAAATGAATGTTGATAGCGTTTATCCATCGACTCAAAATGTTTGCCATTGCTAACCTCTGTGATCCTCTGTGGTTCTCTGTGTTCTCTGTGTTGCATTTTTAATGCAACTGATGGCAGCAAAATAAATTTTGCACTCCAATACGACGGTTTTAAGCTCAGAACGTGACCTCGCTTTTGTTTTCAGGTAAAGTAAGATGTGATCAGTACAACAAATTACTGGGATAAACGAATTTAATTCTGCCTTCAAAAGGCTGGCGCATTATAAAACGGTTTGTGATAAAACCACAATAAAATCAGACATAAAATCACAATAAAATGCGATAAAATTGGGTTAAACATTTTAAAAACAATATGTTATGAGCATAATCAATTTTGCACTGCAACTTGATGGCTATATGAAAAAAGCGGGTTTGAGTGATGAGAGGTTGGCCGATCAAATGCGAATGAGCAAAATGGCTATCTATAATTGGCGCACGGGTAAAACGATATCGCCTGTGCGTAATAATGTCCTCAAATGTGCTGAGATTTTGAAATTGACACCGAAACAACGCGCTGATTTTTTAAGGGCCGCTGGACATGTACCTGAACAAGCGCATGCCTCGCGGCCGCTGATTCCGGTTGTGGGTGTGCCTATAGTTCAGCCTTGTCAGTTTTTTGGCCGTACACACGTATTGAATCAGATTCATTGCGCGTGGGATAAACCGGTGCCTGAGTCTATTGCGATCATTGGCCCTAAACGCAGTGGTAAAACCTCATTGTTGAACTATTTGATTCATATCAGTCGGGCGAGTCAGTTACGCGCCGATCAACCCAAAGGCTGGCCGGAGGGCTGGTTGCCGCGCGGTTTTCAATTGGTTAGGGTGGATTTTCAAGAGGCGAATATGCACCAGCCGGAGACGTTGATGAGAGATGTGTTACGCCAATTGAATTTGAATGCGCCAGCACTTTGTGATCAGGCTGGTTTTTCAAATGTGCTTAAACAACTCAGTCAACCGACGGTGATCTTAATGGATGATATTGAGGCCGGCCTAGCGGCACCGGCTTTGGATGCGGAGTTTTGGTGCATATGCTAGCACTTGATTTCTTACTCAAACCTAATCAAAGTTACTTATTTAAGTGCCGTTTTAGACTAATCTATTTTAATACTTGACTTTTGAAATGATATCAAATATTTTAACAAAATGTCATCTGTTTGGATGACACCATGACGGTGTCATGGATATGAGGGGCTCTGCAAATCAGAGGTTGCAAATTCGCATCAAGATTAGGTTAATCTGGGTGTGAATTTTATTAGGCCTTGAGTCTAGGGACTTTTGACGAGCATCCCCCATTAAGTCGCTTGGATACAAGTGGCCGTTCGGATGAGACAGCCCATCCAGGACTCCAGTTGCAACTCGGTTTTTGAGTTATTAACGGAGAGCGAATTATCAGGGATAAATGATCATGGATGAGTAAGAAAAAAGAAGCTGGAATTTACGTGCTTTAAGCAGTCAGGGGGTGTTGAGTTTTGTGGTGATGGCCGCTGAGCAGCCTATTCAATGGGCGCGTGATTATGGCAAACCTTCGCCGTTTTTCAATCTATTTGGGCATAGTTTTTCTATTGGGGCGTTCACAGAAAATGAGGCGCGTGAGTTGTTGGCCCATTCGCCTGAGCCATTGTCGTCTGAAGAGATCGATGAGATGCTTTTTAAAAGCGGTTGTTGGCCGGAACCTTTGCAAAAGCTTTGCGATGCGCGCTTGCAAAGGGGGTTATTGGGTTGAGTGGATTTTTGTTAAAGGGATATTGATATCAATAATATACCAGTTTAAAAAGTTGTTCAGCTATTTTCGCGCCTTGCCGATTTAATAGCACTTCTAAAATGACATTGACATTAAATACAATATCTTTCATGTCGTGTATTTTTGTTCTAGGTGTTGATGCCAAGCCATTTTGTCATCTGCTGGACAACTCATTGGACGTTCATAAGCCTATTCGCCTAAAATATCATTGATACTGTTGACGAATAATAGAAATGGAATGCTTGTTATTTTCTCGCGTTGTACGCGGAATCATTGTTTCTATAGCATTGTCAGGGATGATGATTTCTACTTTTACGGACTCTGTTTTTATTCGTAATGGTATTGGGAAGATTATTTTCCCGTTGCTATTGAGTAAGGCTTTAATGTGCATTATTTATTAATTACCCGTTTGTTTTATACTCAACGTGGTGACAAACTGAACTTTTTTTAAGATAAATGGGGCCGGCAACAAAAACACGTTACCGACCCTACAAGAAAATGAACAGGTGGATGGTGGGCAACAAAAACCCGTTACCCACCCTACATCATTTTTTGAACTTCCCGCCCTACTTGACAGATTGGCGTTATGTGTTGGCATTGATTTCATCAGCTTCGATATGTAAATGATTAATGGCATATTCACGACAATTTAAAACAATGTTTTCTAAAACATCCGCAGCAGCATAAGTGGCATTGATGGCTTCGGCCATTCTTTGATGATCGTCAAAATATTCATGTGTGAGTTCATTACGTAATTTTCTCAGTGTCTGCCAATCAAAAACCTTTTCTAAAATACCTCGTTTTTCCATCAGGTTAAGAATATCAATCAAACTTTCTGCTTCACCGCCTTCTAGTAATATCAGGCTTCTAAATAATTGTTTACTCATCAAATCTTGTAATCTCCCAAAACGAGAAGTAAACGACTGCACGATATCGGCCCATTCTTGCTCTTCTTCCAAATGATTAATCCACTCTGCTGTAATCGGCATGGCATCGGTAAGACGTGAACGGGTATTCAGCCAATAGCGTAATTCTCTATTAACATTATGCATGGCCTTTAAAAAAGGGGGTAAATACTCGGCAAAATAAGAAGGAGAAGTCATAATCTTATACCCTTTTGTTTAGCGATCTGATGTATCGGCTGTATTTTCTCATCAACGGTGTGCAGTATGATATCAATTTTCTGCTCTCCTAATGCACGTTGTAGAGCCAAATCAATACGGGCTTCAATTCGCCAACGATTATCAATCAAGGGGGGGTTGGTTTCAATCAAAAGATCAATATCGCCGCCTCGCTTATGATCATCTACACGGGAACCGAATAGCCAAACCTTGGCTTCTTTTCCCAACACTTCACATACCGTAGATTTGATAATTTGTATTTCCCATTGGTTTAGACGCATGACGATCTCTTAAAAAAAATAGAACGCTAATGAGGCTGATGAGGGCCTGATTTTGAGTGATTTATTTTAAATAATAATGAACAATTGTACGTTTAATCGACAGAATTAGGGGATTTTGTTTTGTGTGGTGTTTTTGAGATTAGGTATTAATTGAGATAAGACAAAATATAGGCAGGTTTAAGTATTAGGTAGGTTCAAGTATTCAGTCGTTGCTTCGTGACTGAATACTTGAAATAAGAAGAATGGTGCCGACGGCCAGACTCGAACTGGCACGGCTTGCGCCACTGCCCCCTCAAGACAGCGTGTCTACCAATTCCACCACGTCGGCTTTTATATCTATAGGTGGGTGATTTCGGGAAGGCATTCTATATGAGTCTTCCCGAAATAGCAAATTAATTTTATTATTGCGGAACTTCTGAAGGATTTGAAGGCGTTTTATCGGTTGTTGGCACTTCATTATTGGCATCAGGCTGTGTTTGTTCCTGTGGCAGTTCGCTATTGTTTTCAGTCTGTACGCCTGGGATTTCTGACGTGACTTCTGTCTTTGGTGCCAATTCTTCTATTACACTTTTAGGTTCTATGCGTTGAATAGAAAAATACGCCAGTGTTAAGCTCGTGACAAAAAACATTGTCGCTAAAACAGCTGTGGCACGCGTTAAAAATGATGCCGCACCTTGACTGCCAAACACCGTTGCTGATGCGCCACTACCAAAAGCGGCCCCTGCATCTGCGCCTTTACCATGTTGGATTAATATTAAACCAATTAACCCGACACAAAGAAAAATGTGACTAATGACTAATATTTCAGAAAACATAATTGATTTTATAATCTAATATGGGGCAGCCTGACAAATGGTTAAAAAATCATCGGCTTTCAACGATGCCCCTCCAATCAGGCCGCCATCAATATCTGGCATGGCAAACAATTCAGCCGCATTACTGCCTTTGACACTACCCCCATACAGGATTTGCACTTTTTCAGCAATCCCCGCATCTTGTTTTGCAATTTGTCCACGAATAAAGGCATGAACATCTTGGGCTTGTTGAGGCGTTGCCGTTTTACCGGTGCCAATGGCCCACACTGGCTCGTATGCTATCACAGATTGGGCTAAAGAGCCTATCCCTTGCAAATTAATGACGGCCTCTAATTGCCGTTTAACCACATTTTCTGTTTCACTGGCTTCGCGTTCTTCTAGCAATTCACCGACACATAAAATGGGAATTAATTTAGCGGATTGTGCTTTAGCAAATTTTTTGGCTACCAATTCATCACTTTCACCGTATAAATTGCGTCGTTCAGAATGGCCTACTATAACATATTTGCAACCAAAATCGACGAGCATATCGGTTGCGACTTCGCCTGTAAAGGCACCTTGATCGTTTTGAGAAACATTTTGCCCTCCCCAGCTGATCGCTGTTCCTTTTAACAATTCGCTGACTTGTTGCAAATAAACAAAGGGCGGGCAGACGGCCATTTCTGCCTTCAAACCACTGGCATTTTGTTTAAGGCTCTCAATTAATGATTGATTATTTTGGAGAGAGCCATTCATTTTCCAATTGCCAGCTACCAGTAATTGACGCATTGACTATTTCCTCATTTAAGCAAATTGATGAAATCTGGTGGCGCATTATACATCATTTTTGGTAAATGTCACTTTTTTCAGTTATCAGGAAGGTCAGCGAAGCTAAATCAGTTATCAGTTATCAGTTATCGATAAACCTCACTCAGCGTGAAATGTGAAATATCAGCGTTCTATCAAGACGGCTTTTTTATTAACGCCGCAAAATCGCAATCCATCGCCATAGATTCAGTAAACTGGTGAGGGAATTTGCCACATAAGTCAAGGCACAGGCGGTGAGAATCCGTCGCGCCCCTCCCCCGTACCCGGAAAATCATCACGAGTTCGGCTATATAATTATTCAATATTTGCTTTGCCCATAGCTGAGGGCCGAAAATAATCGCAGCTAATAACAGTATAAAATTTAAACTTGGGCCAGATTTAATTCGAGCCTGACCCCTTTTATCATTTGTGGTACTGAATTATCTAGTTAATAAAAGTATTGTTCTTAGTTAAGAGTGTACACGTCTGCATATCCTCTTCATTACAAAGAGACATTGGCTTCTTATGCAATACTGTTATCCAAAACGACTAAAGTTTGTCAAACTCCTCTCACCGTTTACTATGAGACTCGCCTTGAATAATTACCTTAGTGAACAAAAGATGGCATACATGGACTTAGATTTTACCTTTACACCGTGGTAATGTTTCTTGCGAAACCGATTCCTATCATATTTGTACGGCGTTAAAATATGAGTCTTCTTACCAAATATAGGTTCTCTCTTAGCATCCCCTATTGAGAATGACGATGTTTTCTTATAGCGGTAATTTCTCTCGTAACCATAGGAATGATCCTAGCAACTCTTAGCATGGCTAATCATACTTTCGTGACTATTTCTCGACCACAGTGTGGGCTTTTGTTGGTTTCGACTTTAACAAAGTTTCCCCTCACGGTATCGCTCTTATTAGTAAAGGGTTTAAGCGTTTTTGGAGGCCAGTTTCCCCTCACGGCCTTCAAAGTTTTTTGATCCATTTCCAATAAGTCCGCTGTACCACGTTCACTCATAACCGCTGTATCATCATCTAATACATAGCCATCACAAACAATGCAGGGTATTAACTCGACTTGTCCATAAGAGACTGCTTTTCGTTCAGTCATATAATATACCTCGTCTATAAGATATACGTCGTGTAATAGGAAGTGAGGCAGGCCGCTAGACGATTTCGGCTTTGATCTCGCGCAGCGAATTACTTCGTTTCGGGGTCGACATCCCTAGCCTCACTTGCACAAAAAAACTATCAAATATATTTTAACCTGTCAAACAAATTGTAGTTCAAAGTTTAAGTGACTACCAGTAATTGACGCATTGACTATTTCCTCATTTAAGCAAATTGATGAAATCTGGCGCATTATACCTCATTTTTGGAAAATGTCGCTTTTTTCAGTTGTCAGTTATCAGTTATCAGTTATCACTGTTTATCAATCTTGCCTTTGTAGGGGCGAACCTACGTGTTCGCCCTTTTGTCGTCATTATCTAAAAATCTATATCAATATATCAATATTGCTTTAACGCCGCAAAATCGCAATCCATCGCCAGAGATTGAGTAGACTTGTGAGGGAACTCGCGACATAAGTCAAGGCACAGGCTGTGAGAATGCGTCGTGCCGCCCTTTGATCTTTGGCCGAAATATATTCCCCTTTTTCCAATATCGGTAATGCACGTCTAAAACTGGCATCCCATTCAACGGGTAAGGTGACAAAATGAACCACGACTGATGTGCCTAAACTCGCCAGGCCACCCAAAAACATCAACACGCCTGCGGCCGGTAAACGCACTAAGACTGTAATCACGGGTATCATTATCATCAAGCCTGCACCGAATTTTTCTGCCATCTGTGCAATAACAATTAATTTAGTACGAGCGTGTAAAGGTTGATATCCCATATAATCTTGCATGGCATGCCCCACTTCATGGGCTGCCGTTACAACGGCCGTTAATGATTTGCCACTCCAATTATCTTGACTCAAACGCACGGTTTTTTCGATAGGATCGTAATGATCGCCTAACTCAGTCACTTCTACTTTGATATGCGGCAGTTTCAATCGATCCAACAAATGCCGGGCAAGCTCACCCCCCGTACCCGGAAAATCATCACGAGTTCGACTATATTTAGTCAAGATTTGCTTTGCCCATAGCTGTGGGCCGAAAATAATCGCCGCTAATAATGCTATAAAGATCAGAATATGCATGGTTGTGTGTGAATGGTTAATTGTAAATTGTGAACGGGGCTTGTGATAATCTACAAAATCCATAATAGAACATTCGGGTTGATTTTTAAGTGATTTCAAGCCGATTTGACTTCATTATAAAAGGGGGAAAATTTTGAAAGCTTATCAAGCAAGGAATTTGAGGTAGGAAGCGAGCGATGACGGGTTCATAAGTCATTAATCTGATCTGATTCAATTCAAGCGAATTGATTGTCAGATCATCTCAAGAATAGCAATGTGTTGATAACTGATAACTGATTTCCTTAGCGTCGTTTTTGCGCGCAAAAACGACGCTAAGGAACTGATAACTGATTTTCACATTTAGCTTCGCTGACCTTCGGTTCACGCGCTTTGTTTCGCGAAGCGAAACAAAGCGCGTGAAATACCGTTTTTGCGCGCAAAAACTTTTGCGTGAAACTGATAACTGATTCATGACTTGTCTATTTGACTCATTAAATCAAAAGTACGCAAAAATGCAGTCGCTAAACGAGGAGTGCGTAATATTTTACGCGCATCACCCGTTTGAAATTGCAATTTTTTATGAACAAGCATCATTCCCAATCGTGCCAAACCCAATCCCTTATTTAACCAATTTTCCCAATCCTCAATACTGGCACGTACATCCCAATCAAGAGGTTGTCCTTGATATAATCCGGCAGACTTGACTTTGCCTTGTATTATAATTAACACGCCAATCGGATGGGGTGCCTCAGTCAATCCATAACCAATATTGGCATTAAAGCGTTGTTCATAAAGCGCATTGGTTATTTCAGGATCAGTATTCCAGAGCAAAGCAAACGCTTGCATCCAAGTTTCACCGAATAATTCAGACATGACACCTAATTCCTTCACTTTTTTTGAGTTGCCATTTGAGCGAATTTAAAAAAAAACATGATGATCGTTTTCCATAGACGCTTATTTAGATGTGATTAGATGCAAAAAATAGACTCATTCAAAAAAATAGTTCATTTATCAACTATTTATTGAACATTAAGGCCATTTATGTTGTAACAGAAATACGGCCCTTAAGGAAAAAGTCAATAAAATGACTATCAGTGTTTTGGGGATAACAAGGCCTCTGATATCTAAAGAAGGCAAACCCTGTAGAAATAAAGAATTTAACGAACAAGATGGTTCACATTGAATGAATTACCCCGTCAAAATAAAAACGATCACAACATGGGAGCTTGAACATGGACTGGACACCTCACCTCACAGTTGCCGCCATTATTGAATCACCGCCCCATTTCTTGTTAATTGAAGAAGAATCAGACGGATTAATCGTTTACAATCAACCCGCAGGGCATTGGGATGAAGGCGAAAGCTTACTTGAAGCGGTTGCCCGTGAAACCTTGGAAGAAGCGGCTTGGCATTTTGAACCTGAAGCGATTGTTGGTATTTACCAATACACAAGCCCTATTAATCAAATAACTTATTTGCGGATAGCCTTTTGTGGCCGACATCACAGTCACGAACCTGATCGCGCTTTAGATAGCGGCATTTTGCGAACCGTTTGGTTAACGCGAGAAGAAATTGCCCATTTAAACAATTTACGCAGCCCAACAGTATTGCATTGTCTAGACGATTATCTAGCAGGGCATCGTTATCCATTATCGTTAATCAAATCTTAACTCTGTAGGGGCGAACCTTTGTTATCGCCCTAATCGTGACATTATTTTCTGAACACTCAATTTTTCTGAACATTTATAGTTCAATTTATTGTGTGTTCTTTTCCCAACATACTGGGCATATTATATATAGTTTATTAGAAAACGCTAACTCACTTGAACAGTTCGTTACAAAATTTGAGCTTGACGCTTGACAAAATTATTTTAGGGGCGTATTAATTAAAATGTCTTTTTGACAATGTATGAAATATCAAAAGCGTTCATTCGGAACGCGAAAATGTGAAGGAAACCCTTAATTTCATCAACAGAAAATCACACGAGAATACCCTTAAAATGTATTTCAACATTCACCTTGATGATGAAATAGGCCATCAAATTATCATGATGGCTCAAAATATAAAGCAATCAAATGAGGCTTTAATTGGAGACGCCATTATGCAATGGTTACAACATCAACCCCCAAATCAATGGCCCAAAGAAGTGATGACATTTACGGGTATTAAAGATTTTCCTCGGTTTGAAAGTTATCGCTCTGAACTTCAACCGCTTAATCAAGACCCTTTGGCATGAATAATCATTATTATTTGTTAGATACCTGTACCGTTAGCGATTTTATACGTGGACATGCCAATGTGTTATCAAAAATAAAAACGCTATCACCTCAGCACTTGGCCGTATCCAGTATTACCGTTATGGAACTTGAGTATGGGTTAAAACTAAACGCTCAACGTGCCAAAAAGCTCGAAACAGTCATTAATAAGTTTTTGGAAAATATTCATATTTTGGCATTTGAACCGGAAGATGCACGAACAGCCGCTACCATTCTGGCCATTTTACGAACCCAAGGCACACCGATTGGCCCTTATGATGTCTTATTAGCAGGTTGTGCTTTACGTCGCGGGTTAATCTTTGTCACTTCTAATACTAAAGAATTTCAGCGTATTTCTGGATTAAGGTTAGAAAATTTTTGAAGTGATATGACTCATTAAAGGATTCATTTTTTTGAAATGCAAAGAAAATGAAAAATGACAATCCGTTTATTGAGTCATTTAGTAAAATAACCTTCCGTTCACAAATCCGTTGTACTAAATACATTAACCACCACAAGTTACGATCATGATAAATTGAGGTGAATCGGGATAATTGATAACTAAAAGATGTTAGATTCTGAAAAAATAATTGTTGGCTTATCTGGCGGCGTTGATTCTTCTGTGGTTGCCTTGCTTCTGAAAAAACAAGGCTATGAGGTGGAAGGCTTGTTTATGAAAAACTGGGAGGAAGATGATACTGAAAACTATTGCAGTGCTGCTGAAGATTTGCGTGACGCGCAGGCGGTGTGTGACGTTTTAGATATCCCATTACATACTGTCAATTTTGCGACTGAATATTGGGATAATGTCTTTGCCCATTGTCTACAAGAATATCAAGCTGGGCGTACCCCTAATCCAGATATTTTATGTAACCGCGAAATCAAATTTAAAGTGTTTTTGGAACACGCCTTACGTTTAGGGGGCACCGCGATTGCAACAGGGCATTATGTACGTTTGAGTGAAGCTGAAAACCATTACGCATTGTTAAAAGGCATTGATCCTAATAAAGATCAAAGCTATTTTTTGTATACCCTAGCGCAATCGCAACTGGCACACAGTCGCTTTCCTATCGGTGAGTTACATAAATCAGCAGTGCGCGAGTTAGCTGCGCAAGCCGGGTTAGCCACGCAAAGCAAAAAAGACAGTACAGGCATCTGTTTTATTGGCGAACGGCCTTTTAAAGCCTTTCTCAATCGCTTTATTCCTGCTCAACCCGGCCCGATTGAAACACCAGAAGGGGAGTGTTTAGGGGAACATGACGGTGTCATGTTTTACACACTTGGACAACGTCAAGGCTTAAAAATTGGAGGACTAGCTGGCGGTAGCGGAGAACCTTGGTATGTCGTGGCTAAAGATATCCCAAACAACCGTTTAATTGTCGGACAAGGGCATAACCATCCCCTTTTATTCAGTAGCGACTTATCAGCGCAACAACTACATTGGATATCCGGCGTGACACCACCCATTCCCTACGCCTGTCGCGCAAAAACACGCTACCGTCAAATGGATGAAGCTTGTGTTATAATAGAATTGGAACAAGAGAGTTGTCAAGTCCATTTCACACAACCGCAACGAGCGGTGACACCAGGGCAATCCATTGTCTTTTATCAAGGTGAAGAATGTTTAGGAGGGGGCATCATATATCAATGATATGGAGCGTACTTCAAAATCGTGAAAATGATTTTGGTTATGAGAGAGAAATTTGAAATACGGCTCGCCTTTGAGTTGAGTGAATTTTGTGATTCATACCTTGAAAATGTTGGTGGATTTGATGATTCGTTCCTCATAGCACCAAAAAGGTTTATTTAGCTTCTATTACGTTTTATGTTCTTAATTATCTACTCTTCAGTTCTATATCTGAATTACTTTTAAGGCGTTCTAAAGACTGTTGAGCAGAACGTAAAATTTTTCCGCGTGAAAAAATGAGTTGCAAACGCTTACCCCCTTTTTGTCGCCACAACACCGCGGAGCGAATCCCAGACAATAATAATGCTCTGATTTTATGAGCATTATTTTGATTTTCCAAAAAACGTCGCTCACCGTTCACCTTAATACGATAATCCAAAGTGCTTAAAGTTTGTGTATACAAATAGGCCAACTGGGCAATGATATTAGGATCAGTCATCGCATACATTTCAGTTTGCTTAATAGCCTCTTCAATACCCACCCTAATTTTTCCCAACATCCCATCATGCTTAGCCAGTTTTCGCTCCAAAAAAACCATGCCCAACATATAATGCATCACTTCCATATCTCGCTTAGTGCCTGCCCCTAATTGCCCACATAACACCTGTAAACCGGTTTTCAGGCCCGAAAGGCCGCCATAAACCGCCTCAGTGGAATCCGCATCAATGTTTAATAAGCTTGTAATACTGGCCTCAAACGGAGCAATATCTAACAAACCGTTTCGAGCGATCTGCCGCACCAAATCCGCACTTTGAAACATCCCAGCTAAGGCCAATGTACGATTTTCTATACTCATAATTATCAATTATCAATTATCAATTATCAATAAAAAACGCTTTTCGCTAAAGTAGAGACGCACTGCCGTGCGTCTATATTGACGGCCGTGCGTCTATATTGACGGCCGTGCGTCTAGTCTAGTATGACGGCCGTGCGTCTAGTCTAGTATGACGGCCGTGCGTCTATACTGTTGCAATCTATTAGTTTTAGAATTTGATTTTGAAGAAGTCGGGGGAATATGCTTTGCGCCCCTTTGCGTGAGAATTTTAATTAGGAATAATTATGGTGGTGGGATTTAAGAAAAACAATGAGAAAAAAAAATGTGCGCCTTTTTGAGACGCACACGTCAACAGGAGGGAGAAAAAAAAATGGTGGAGGCGGCGGGAATCAAACCCGCGTCCGCAAGTCCTCCGGCTTTGGTTCTACATGCTTAGCCATATCTTTAATTTAACCGCAAATCCGCCGATTGGCAGGACAAACTTACGGTGAGTCTGGTAAAGTTTAGCGGATCAAGCCCAGACATATGTCACCGCGATCTTGTGAGAGGTTGACCCCTGAAAGTTTGCTTTGACACAAACATGAGCGCACAAGCACGTACTCAGTCAGAGGCTAGCTGGCTTTAAGCAGCTAGGGCGTAAGCTTCGTCGTTGGCGACTATCTTAATTGTGCAGCTATATTTACGAGGTATTCTGCCCCTCGGCATGCTCCTCAGACTTTGTAACCCACGTCGAAATCATGTCACCCCCAAAAGGGTATTGGATTCGATTTTTGTTTTTTTAATCAACTGAGAACACATCAATAAGAAATAGTTCATCCGAAGCGAGCGCGTAATATATAACATTAAAAAAAATTTTGCAAGGGTTATAAACAAAAAATTAATTGTTAATTGTTAATGATTAATGATTAATTATTAATGATTAAATACGATGAGTTAAACTTCTATGTAGGGTGGGTTCGCGCCAAAAGTTTTGCGCGCAAAACTTTTGGCGCGAAACGTGTGTTTGTTGCCCCCCATTTTCATAAATTGAACTTATGTCGGGTGGGTAACGTGTGTTTGTTGCCCCCCATTTTCATAAATTGAACTTATGTCGGGTGGGTAACGTGTGTTTGTTGCCCCCCATTCTCATAAATTGAACTGATGTCGGGTGGGTAACGTGTGTTTTTTGCCCACCATTCTCATAAATTGAACTGATGTAAGGTGGGTAACGTGTGTTTGTTGCCCACCATTCTCATAAATTGAACTAATGTAGGGTGGGTAACGTGTGTTTGTTGCCCACCATTCTCATAAATTGAACTGATGTAGGGTGGGTAACGTGTGTTTGTTGCCCACCATCCTCATAAATTGAACTTATGTAGTGTGTTTGTTGCCCACCATTCTCATAAATTGAACTGATGTAGGGTGGGTAACGTGTTTTTGTTGCCCACCATTCTCATAAATAAAGGAATTAATTATGGGCAGAATAGTCAGTCGCTGTTGATAGGGTTGGGCATCGTTTGTTGCCCGTGAAAACAATGGATTTTAGATAAAATCGGTAGTGGATCGTTAAGTTATTGAATTGCATTAATATTAATCAGCGTAAATCATGACAATCAGTATGTCACGCAAAAGTTTTTGCGCGCAAAAACTGTATTTCACGCAAAAGTTGCCTGCAACTTTTGCGTGAAATTCACATTTAGCTTCGCTGGCCTTCGGCTCACGCTAATGTTTCGCTCCGCGAAACATTAGCGTGAAATAAAGTTGCGCGCAACTTTTGCGTGAGCCGAAGGCCAGCAAAGCTAAATGTGACATATCAGCGTTCTATCACTGAGTACAACGAAACGAAGTAAGCGTAGCTAATTACTGGGATAAACGAATTAAAAATATTCAAGATGATAATCCATACGTATTTAGTGGGGACATTGATTTCAGAAAATCATGCGATGCTCTCAGTTTACCAAAAGGTGTTAATTCGTTTATCCCAGTAATTTGTTGTACTATAAGTTCGTATCTATCTTATTATGGTATGCAGACGAATGCCCTTATCGAATCCCCTGACTCAACAGTATTTGTATCCGCATACGGGGAAACATCCGTCACAAAGAGTTTAGTTTCTTGTTAAGCGAATGATGAGCTATATCTAATCAGTAATCCATAAAAAGCCCCTTGTCATTGAGACTTGGGGCTTGTGGCCTAACGAGGTGTCGTCCAATAGGGGACAAATGAACCATCATCCTTAAGATAATAAACATCTAATTGTGGTCGCCCTGCACCAATGATAGCATAATTGTCGCCAAAAAAAACTTTTAAATCGACCTGTTGGGGAAAGGCTACGTTAAACGCAGCAAAACCTTCTCCTCCAAGCTTTGTAGATGAGTCAATCCAGCCACCAACAACACCACCAAACAGGTTTTGACCGTTTATAGAAAGGCCAAAACGTCCTCTTGGTGAACCTGGTTGACTCAATACACCAACAATATACAATCCTGGAGCTAAAGTTGGTGTCGTATAGGTTTCTCCTGGTGCAATGGAGACTGGCCCATGTATAAAACGCCGGTTTCCTTGAGCTATTTCTTGATCAATCTGAAAACTGAATGGTAAGCCATTCCCTGAGTAATCATGGGCTGTTATCTGAATAGGTTCAGCCTTTGACAAAGAAAAGGCTACCCAACTCGGCATATCACCATTTTCTTTTAAAACAGCGCCACCATGAAAGCCTCCAACATAAAGGACACTGGGAGGATTCACTAATAAGCTCCACACACCTTCCTTTTGCGTCTTTGGCAAGGTGGCAACAACGACATAAAAACCATTGCTGTCAAGCATTAAACTATAGTTACACTCACTTGAAGTACAGTATTTATCCGGTTGCTGAGGTGGCTCTATAACAAAGTTTTTACTTGTTATCGCAGAATGGGTATCCGTCTGAACTGTTGCCACGGCCTTATATTGTCCAATTGGAAAGTCAACGGGAATTTCCCAGTTGAAGATTGCCTCTTCGATAGCACCCACAGCAATGTTGTAGGTGACAGGAATGAACTCGGCGACTTTGGTGTCACCCTGATAGATGTTCACTTTAAAGACAGAGTCCACAGGCCGATTCGAGGTGTTTTGGAAGATGACCGTCAATTGCAATACAGAACCCGTGAATCCTTGTGGGGCCTGAAGTTCAATAATATAGCCTGAGTCAACATTAATATGTTGCTCAGAAGTACCGATTTCACTCACACCATCGGTGACAAGGGTTTCTATCCAATAGCCACCACCTGCTGTGAATGGTTGCAATTGAATAAGACGTTCACCGATTGAAGCTGGATTGACAGTCAACACTTCTGTTTGTGTTTGAACGGTATTTCCCACATCGTCTTCCACAGACACTGTTGCGTTATAATCTTGAGTTTTGTCAGTGACATTCTCAACAGCAACATTGACCACGACAGTTTCCCCAAGTGCATAGCCATCTTTTTCACTTTTCGCATCCAGCAACACCCCTTTAATAGTACCTTCATAGGTAATATTGATCTCAAACCGCTTATAAAGCGTTGCCTGTTTAGTAGCGGCATCATAATAAACAGGGAACAAATCTAGGAGAATGATATTTTCTCCCTCATTCAGTTCCTCGGAGTAATACACTCTGTCAAACACAATACCCGCCAAGGCTGCTACATAAGGTTCAGGTTTAGGCTGAGGTGGTTCTGTAATTATGGGCGGAAAACTATTGTAAACAGGTATATTAAGCACACCCAAATCTTCAGGTTCAGAACGTACTACCGATACATTGGCACCATCTGGTACAACAATTTCGAGACGTTTAACGGGTACCACTGGTATCGTCTGTTTTCCAACTTCCAGTTGCTTATAACCTTCAATAGATACAAAATCAAAGCCCTTTTCCGTAAGGATTTGATAAGTAGAAATGGTTTCTGATAGCGTTTTAGTAAGGACCCCCTCAGCACCAGAAATTGATTGCGCTGGTATTTGTCTTTCTGCACGTAATGCTTGTCTCGTGCGCTCGCTTGGCGGAGTGATAAGTCTCCATGGCGTACCATACAAGATATAACCTAGATGACTCAATGTCCAGCCATTATCAGCCGAAAAAAATCCACCCTTACCCACATTATTCTTTGCTTTATTTAGGGCAAAGCCAAGTCTTTCAGGGTTTTCGTTGAAGCCAAAATCATCTCCACCTGTTGTTTGACGAATATAGCGTTTAACGAATGATTTGTTAAAATTATCATCTGTGATTGTAGTAGCCCCTATATAATGAGCAACATTATTGCGAATTGCTGAATAGGTCATAGCGTCAGTGGGCACTACGCCATTATTTCCGCTATCAGCTATTCCCATGCCACAAGCCATCATTATTAAATGTGGATAATATCGCTGAAAAAGGTCACTGACATTTTCTTGATTTCCGTCAGAATCTGTCACGGTTCCATTGAAGTCATTACCTCTAAATAGAAGAGCATTATGTGTTCCTCCTCCACTTGAATTGCCATGCCCATAAAATACCCAATAATCAGTTCCATCTCGCAACGCTTTTGCAATATCATTAAAACCCCAAGAGTCATCCGTCAAAGACTTACCATCGTATTCATCAATTACGACGTAACCAACTTCTTCACCAAACATTTCATTAGGTAAATCTAATTTACCAAAATCATCAGTTATTAACGAGACAATCACATTGTCGTTTTCAGGCGGAGAAACCATATCATCCCAAATATTTTCTAGAAATTTGAGGGTATTTGCCGCATCTTGACCAAGTACTCTACCGACATACATGTTATCTACCTTGCCTGTCTCCCACTTTTTGCCATTCGTATCTGCATACTTAGCATCAGTGAAAATATAATTTGCAGTCGCAGCACGTAACAACTCATCTGTAATACCATACCATGTTGAATATGATGCGGCAGCATCGCCCGTTGGATCCTGTATGCGGAGGAATGGAATAACCTTATCACCTCCTACAATCAGTAGATAATGATCTTTTTTCTTGCCACCCAATTGATCCGCCCAATAGTGCGTATAGTTGTCAATCACATTGGCAACATTATTCAGAATAGCCTCAGAATTGTTAGCATAATCCAGAGATGTTCTATCCCAATCCTTAATTGGGTTCCCAGTTGGGTTCAGAGTTTGTCCGTCAAGCGTTGCAAAATCATCGTATTCATCCCACCAATCGGCATAAAATATCACCGCGTCGCGCCGCCCTGCTATCCGCACCATATACTTCAACATCTCATTAACAGCATCAACATTAGAACTGTGATGATGATAAAGCTGATTGCGATTAGTGATTATCAGATCGCCCCGCTTCTTGACGTTGATACTAAAGGTATCACTAGAAGCCGAGAACGCATTTGGCACTGAGGACGACATTTCTGCTTTAATCTCCTTGAGTCCGGTTGCTTCCCCAGTATTAATTATTACCTATATTAATTAATGATCGGGCCGTGATGTTTATCTGTTCAGAAAAATCGACTTGAATGCTTGTTTTATTCCCTTTTTCAAAGAATTGTTTTAGGTCGTTTTTTGCGAGAGGCGTATTAAATCATAACATCAATAACAAATCATGTTATAAAAAAACGTCACATCAAATGTTGCTTCATAAGCTTTCAGTCTTGAAGAGTGGAACAAATTTTGCGCTTTTTCAAGATAAATCTTGAACGCCAATGCAAGATAAATCTGGTTTGAAAATCAATTTAGGAATGGAAGCCATTTTATTCACGCAAAGCTGCTAAGTCGCTAAGGAATTAAGAATGAGCCCCTTTGCGTCTTTTGCGTCTTTTGCGCCTTTTGCGTTAAAAAAAATCAATGTGAACTATTGAATTAAAAAATAAACGCTAAAGACGCTAAAGGCGCTAAAGAGTGTTAACCACTAAAACGCACCCAGGCTTTAAAACGCTGAATAAATTCAGGTAGCCATAAAAACAGTATACCTGTTACCCCTATCGTCAAGAAGCCCAAAAATAGAAAAATCTCTGGAATGTTAAAACCAAGCAGTAGCATACCCACTGTCGCGAGTGCTGAGATCACCATAAACAACGCATTGAGAATATTACTGGCCGCAATCACTCTGGCGCGCGTATTGGGAACCGTGCGTTTTTGAATCATGGCATTCAAAGGCACAATAAAAAAACCGCCAAATAAGCCTATTAACATCAGATCAACTAAAACGCGCCAACTACTTGAAATCTCTAAAAATTGTGATGCATTCATTTGGCCTTCAGGCAGTGATAACGCGACAAAATATTGGCTGGCAAAATAAATATCAATGGAAAACAGTATGATACCCATTGCCCCTAAAGGCACTAATCCCAATTCAATACGCCCCTTTGACAGCTTTTCACACATCAGCGAGCCTAGCCCAATACCGACAGAAAACATCGTCAGCAATAACGTCACCACTTCATTGTTACTGCCAAGAGTAGACTTACTGTAGGCAGGCACTTGTGATAAATAGGTGGCACCGATAAACCAAAACCAAGATATCGCGATAATCGCAATAAAGACACTGCGATTTTCCCGCGCATACTGCATGATCTTAAAAGTTTGGCTGATAATGCGCCAATTGATTTTCAAATCGGGCGCAGCCGACTCCGCTTTAGGAATAAACAAGCTAGTCAAAAAGCCTAATATCGCCAATATCACAACGATGCCTGCAATCATCAAGGGCCCGTAGGATTCTAGTGACACCACAATGCCGCCCAAAATGGTGCCGAGTAAAATGGCTAAAAATGTCCCCATACTCAGTAAGCCATTACCCCCTGTTAATTCATGATCTGCCAAATGCTGTGGCACAATACTATATTTAAGTGGACTAAACAGCGTTGACTGCGTGCCCATCAAAAATAATAAGACAATCAACATCACTATACTTTCAAAGTAAAAAGCGATGAAAGCAAATGACATGATCATGATTTCAAGGATTTTAATATACCGAATCAACATTGATTTTTCATGTTTATCGGCTAACTGCCCAGCCGTGGCTGAAAACAAAAAAAAGGGCAATATGAAAATGCCAGCACTTAAAGTAACAATGTAATTGGTATCAATACCATATAATGTACTGCCCTGAAAGATAATCAGGATAACAAGCGCATTTTTATAGACATTATCGTTAAACGCGCCCAGAAACTGGGTAGCAAATAACGGTAAAAAACGCTTACTGTGAAGTAATTTAAATTGGTTCATATATTGATTAGATAGTACAGCGAATGACGTGTAGTACAGCGAATTACGAGGATGAACGAATAAGGCCAATAATATCAATGATCTATTCGTTCATCACCGTAATTAGCTTCGCTGATCTTCGATTCGTTGTACTATTATTGGGTTTATCCGTTTATCCACGTCATCCGTTGTACTCATATCTGCGTAAATTATGATAATCAGCGTGATCAGCCTTCTATTATATCAACACTACCCAAACCTTAACTCAAAAAATGCACTACAAAGACTTACGTGATTTCATCACTCAATTAGAAGAATTAGGTGAACTCAAACGAGTTCAAATTGAAATCGACCCTAATTTAGAAATGACAGAGATTTGTGATCGAGTTTTACGGGCCCAAGGGCCCGCTTTATTATTTGAAAACCCCAAAGGATACACCATCCCCGTTTTGGGCAATTTATTTGGTACGCCTAAACGAGTTGCGCTCGGCATGGGGCAAGACTCCGTAACCGCCTTACGTGAAGTCGGGCAATTGTTAGCCTTTTTAAAAGAACCCGATCCCCCTAAAGGGTTTAAAGAAGCTTTAGAAAAACTCCCCCTGTTTAAACAAGTATTGAATATGCCCCCTAAAGTCCGAAGTCATGCCCCTTGTCAAGACAATGTTTGGGTTGGCGAAGAAGTTGATTTATCCCGTTTACCCATTCAAACCTGTTGGCCGGAAGATGTCGGCCCCTTGATAACATGGGGATTAGTCATCACTCAAGGGCCTCATAAATCCAGGCAAAATTTAGGGATATATCGCCAACAAGTGATTGATAAAAATAAAGTCATTATGCGCTGGTTGTCTCATCGAGGGGGCGCGTTGGATTTTCAAGACTGGCAACACGTTCATCCGGGCGAACCGTTTCCAATAGCCGTCGCATTAGGCACTGATCCCGCTACCCTTTTGGGGGCCGTCACACCAGTACCCGATACCTTATCAGAATACGCTTTTGCAGGCCTACTGCGCGGGAGTCGTACCGAAGTGACACCTTGTTTAAGCCACAAATTACAAGTCCCCGCCAGTGCTGAAATCGTATTAGAAGGGTTTATTTACCCTAACGAAACCGCACCCGAAGGCCCTTTCGGTGATCATACCGGTTACTATAATGAAGTTGAAAGCTTTCCCATTTTTACCATAGAACGGCTTACACATCGCCATCAACCCATTTATCATAGCACTTACACAGGCAGGCCCCCCGATGAACCCGCTATTTTAGGCCTCGCCTTAAATGAAGTCTTTATCCCCATTTTACAAAAGCAATTCCCTGAAATCGTTGACTTTTATTTACCACCCGAAGGCTGTTCCTACCGCATGGCGATAGTCAGTATCAACAAACAATATCCTGGACATGCAAAGCGCATCATGTTTGGCATCTGGTCATTTTTACGCCAATTCATGTACACCAAATTCGTCATCATTACCGATGCCGATATCAACATTCGCGACTGGCAAGATGTCATTTGGGCCATGACAACCCGCATGGATCCTGTTCGCGATACCAGCCTGATTGAAAACACCCCCATTGATTATTTAGACTTCGCCTCCCCCGTATCCGGTTTAGGCGGCAAAATCGGCTTTGATGCCACCAATAAATGGCAAGGCGAAACACAACGTCAATGGGGAAAACCCATTTGTATGAGTACTGTCGTTAAAGACAAAATTGATAGGATTTGGGAAGAATTAGGCTTATAAACATTTGTGGCTTGGAGTACAAACTTTAGTTTGTCTTGGAGTACAAACTTTAGTTTGTGGCTTGGAGTGCAAAATTTATTTTGCGGCCTTCTTGGAGTGCATGTTATACTCGGAGCGGGAATAAACTTAACTTTTATCGTTTTTGGCAACCCCAGGTTGCCACCTCAATGCCACCTTCGTTAAGGGCAGACACGCAGGTCAGCCCCTACCAAACCCCACGTATTCAGGGGTTGTAGGGGCGAACCTGCGTGTTCGCCCAGGCGAAGGCGAAGGTGGCATTGAGGTTGCCACCTGGGGCTATTCACATTTTCAGGCTAAAGTTTCGCGGAGCGAAACTTTAGCCTGAAAACCCCTACGGGGTTGCGCGTTTTAACGTTCTATCAAATCAGGGTTATCATGAAATTGATAGATTACTATGGAGAAATCATGACAATGCCAATGAATCATTTTAAAATCAAGCTGTTACTTATCGTAACACTCCTTTTCCCGTTCATACCCACAACCGCCATGTCGGCGGCGGGCAAACATGCCTTGCTAATTGGTATTCAAGACTATAGCGGGACAGGTTTTCACTCGCTGAAAGGCCCAGTCAATGATATCCACTTGACACAAGGCATGTTGCGTCAACGTTTTGGCATTGCTAATCAGAATCTGATTACGCTTTTAGATGCCCAAGCCACGCATACCGGAATTGAGCAGGCCTTTCAAGCCTTGATTAAACGAGTCAAGCCCCATGATTTTGTCTACATCCATTATTCGGGGCATGGTTCACAAACGGCCGATTTAAACGGTGACGAAAAGCGCGGCAAACACGATCAAACCTGGGTATCTTACGGTGCGCGCAGCAACAATCAAGCGCATAAAGACAACTACGACGTATTGGATGATGAAATCAATGCGTGGATGGCCGCCTTGTATGCCAAAACCAATCAAATCGTATTTGTCTCAGACTCCTGTCACTCCGCAACCGTCAGCCGAGGTGCTGAACTCATTCGCGCAGTCGATCAAGATAACAGGCAGCACATTTTGGGTAAACGCCGCTACACTCAAACAACTTATCGCGGCATTCGCGTTGGCAGCGCACGAGATTTTGAATCCGCTATTGGCAAATCAAGAGGAAATGGCCAATACTATGGCGCATTTACTTGGCATTGGGTGCGTAATTTACAACAAGCCCAAAGCGGTGACACTTGGGAACATATCTATAAACGCACTTATGCCCAAGTCACGGCTGAACGTCATTTTGCACAGCAACCTCAAATAGAAGGCGAACATCGCCAACAAGTCTTAGGTGGCGGCTTTACACCGCAACCGCCCACGATTTCAGTTGAGAAAATAACACATAATAGGAGCATGCTCAGAGCAGGTTCTCTATCAGGTGTTACAAAAGGAACCGTCTATCGCTTGTATAAACCTCATCATCCCAATCCGCAAAGCTTACCTAGCCTGACAATTGTCCAAGTTAAACCTTTCACCAGTTATGGTAAAGCTACAGGCACTTTCAAAACAGGCGACTTGGTGGAAGAGGTAAGCCATGTCTACCATTTTGAACCCATCAAAGTCTTGTTAGAGGCCGACGATCCCAATGGAAAAGACAAGCCATTGTTACAAGCCATACAAGCCGCCTTTCAACCCCATTATGGCGGTAGAAATTTCCCCGCATACCGCCTCACTTCCGATCTATTTCAAAGCGATTTACGTCTCGACATCGTGCGCCCTAAGCATAATCAAGCCCCTGAACTTTGGGTACTCACACCAGATGGCAGGTTATTCAATCCAAAGCTGAAAATGTCATTTCATGACACGGAAAAAGGCATTCAGCTGCTACAAGACAATTTAAACAAATGGGCCCGTATTCGCGAACTGAAAAACCTTCAAAGCCATCGTAGTCGCGCATTACCGGTGACACTGCAAAGCCTTCTTCTGACTCCAGACAAGAATTGTATAAGCGGGCCGGATTGTGTGGAACTGTCCAAAGATTTGGGAATGTATCGCAAGATAGGGCATTATACTCTGTCAGAGATTGAAAAACTCACACTGAACGAAGGCGATTTTCTCACCTTCAGCTTGCACAACCGATCCAAACGACGCTATTATTGCTATATTTTTAATATCAGTCCTAACGGGGCTATCTATTCTATTTTTCCACAACCAGATGATCAGCTCGAATATGCCCGTGTGAATGCGGGAGAAACGCGGGATTTGATTAAAGACATTGCTTTCATGGCGGAATTATTGGGTGAAGAAAGCCTCAAATTTATTATCAGCCGTTATTCGATTGATGTCAATTTGTTGGAACAAGAGGCTTTTGAACAACGTGGCGGAGAATTTAATCTGTCAGAACTGTTGTTGTTTGCACATGCCTTGTATGGGAATCGTGGGCCAAGGTCGTTGCGAAATGATGAATGGGCAACAGGGTTAGCCACGTTTGAAGTCAGGTAATAATTTTTTGTGAGACTTTTTTTAAAAAGTCTCACGCAAAGCCGCTAAGACGCTAATCAGATTTGCTACGCATCGCGTCTCTACAAGCAAAATTATAGGTTATAAGGTTATTAAACACCATACAACACAAACGCGGCCCAATACGCTTCGCCATACCCAGCTTCAATAAACTCACGCTTGGTTGCCGTCAACGCTTCAACTTGTCCGATTCCCATTTTCAGTTTGCGGAAAAAGCTGAAGATAAAGTCTGCTGTCACTTCATCGGATATAGACCATAATGTCAACAGGGTATTTTTATTGCCAGCGACATAAAACGCATAAGGCAAGCCCATCACACCTTCCCCACTCACCACTTCACCCACACCGGTTTCACAGGCCGATAACACCATCAAATCGCTCTTTAAATTATAAGCCGGCCATTCGCCAGCGGTGACATAACCATCAATTCCCTGCGGATTATTGACTTGCCCCAACACAATTGAAGATAAGGCGGGTACTTCTATACTCAGATAACCATGTGTCGAAAACAGCAAATAACGATACTTGGCTAAAATGCCAAATTTATCAAGGCGTTGTAAATTCGCCTCAGTCGCATCCGCTAGTTTATAAATACGCAAGCGATGGGTTTTAAAGAAAAAGAGTTTTTCCAATCGTTCTAATTCCTTCAAAGCACCGGGTAGGTTTCGCCATTTCCGGTTAAGTTGCCTAAACGCACGGGTATAACGTTGTGGCTCATCACTGCTGTCTACTAGCTTACGGGCAATATTAATGTCAGCTAGACTCGGATTGTGTTCAGATGTTGGGGTATGAGAAATATCAAACGTTTCATAAATCGGCGCACCCATCGCTAACAAAGTGCCTCGCTTCTCAATGCGTTGATAAGCATGCTCGCGTTCTTTCAACAATTTCAACACCGATAAGGATTGCACATAAGTGATCTCATGTTTGTCAATCACTGGCGAGTCTTCCCCTTCGAGGCGCAGTGTTTCAAACGGTATCAACGCCAATGGGCCGCTAGGCGAAATAATCCAACGCCGTTTATCTTTGATGATGTCTTTGAGTGGTTCTAATAAAAATTTACCCAGCTCACGGCTAAGTGCCACGACCTCTTTTTTAGTTTCAGGCCGAAGTGAAATCGGTCCTCTTGTGTTTTTTAAACGGCGACGGTACTTTTTCACGGTATTTTCAAGATCAGGGATTTTTCCTAAGTCATGCGCGGTGAGCTTACCGTTAGATTGCAATGTAAAGGCTAATATCTTGCCTTGATTGATCTTATCTTGAAGTCGTAGGTAGCTGATTAGCACGGCATCTGCTGGCAAATATTTTGCTCCCTCTTTGGCACCGACAATCTGCACTTCGCTAAGCTGAGCATATTTGGTATATTTTGCCATTAATTCACGATGGAACTGGTTGACTTTGTTTACCCGCTGGTTTTTTTCAGTTTCCAAAGTGATTTTCTCTTCTAGGCGATTGTTTTCTAAGGCTTTGGCAATACGATCATTCAAAAAAGCGAGACTCTCCTCCTCGTCTTGCAATTGTCGTTGCTCTGCAACGGTTAATCCACCTTGTTGAGCGGCGAGTTTAGCCGCTATGGATTGAAGCAAGGTACGGGCTTTAGTCATTTCGGATAGGCGAAAAGCATCAAAAGGACGAGACTGCTCAAGATACAAACGAGACAGGTTAAAGTAACCCCCTACCCACTTTTTAAACAAAGCTTGGCGGTTTTCCGCGGATAAATCACCGCTTCGTACATTTTCTACAGCCGCCACGAATTTTTCAAGATGTTTAATGGCTTTCTGAATCTGTTTTGCTTCAAGTTCGGCTATGGCCCAATTACTGAGTATTGCAAGAGTATGTGGGTGGTTTGGCCCATACAGTTCTTCAGAAAGAGGATAGCTTTTTTCAGACGACAGCAAAGCTTCTTCTGTTTTGCCTAAGAGTCGATTGAGTTCAGCCAAATTAATGAGGTTGGCGAGAGTTAAATAGTGCTTTTTTCCTACCCCCTTTGCAGACAAACGATAGCCTTTTTGAAACAAAGCCAAAGCCTCTTCTAATTGATCTAACTCTCTGTAAATAACAGCTAAGTTATTCATACCATGTAGGGTGAAATGATGAGATGGGCCTAACACCTCTTTAGACAGAGAATAGACTTTTTTAGAATAATACAATGCTTGGTCTAAATAGCCTAACCGTTTGTAATTTGCAACTAAATTATTTAAGGCTTTGAGCGTTTCTTGGCGATTTTGTCCCAGCACCTCTTTAGTAAGACGATAGACTTTTTTAGACAAAGGCAATGCCTCTTCTAGTCGGCCTAAGCTTTGATAAGTTAGCGCCAAATTATTCAGGATACCAAGAGTATTGGGATACTTTTCTCCGAACACTTCTTTAGCCAGTGGATAGCCGTTTTCAAACAAAGGCAAGGCCTCAGAAAAACGACCTAATTCCCGATAAAGTTCACCCAAATTAGTCATGTTGACGAGAGTATGTGGATCCTTTTTTCCTAATACCTCTTGACAAAGACGATAGCCGTTTTCAAACAAAGGCAAGGCTTCTGATAAGCGACCTAATTTTTGGTAAATCAGTGCCAAGCCATTCAGACTTGTCAAGGTGTGTCGGTGCTTTTCTCCGAAAACTTCGTATCTATGACGATAGCCGGTTTCAAATAAAGGCAACGCTTCTGAGAAGCGGCCTAATTCTTGGTAAATCTGTGCCAAGTTATCCAAGCTCATGAGCGTGTGTAGATTCTTTTCTCCCAATTTTTTCGTTAGGATTTGAACCGCTTTTTCCGCCAACGGCAGGGCTTTCTGAAATTGCCCTTGGTGATAATATTGAACGACTGGAGCGTTGTAGCTTATCGCTAACTCTAGCTGTGAATCCAAGGTTGTCGCTTGTGCAAAGCCTGTGATTAAATAAAGCATCACCAAGACTAGAAAGCATTTTTTTGCCATAACAAATATTCTCCTTTAATTGTTTGAATCAGAAATTGAGTTTGTAAATTAAAATTGGGTAGATTTTGCCACGGAAAAACACGGAAAAACACGGAAAAATTCATTCCCTGCTTTCTGTGTTTTTCCGTGGCAAAAGATAACACCGTTATAACGAAGAAAATATTCTTTTGTTTTTTTGAGGGCATGAAGCCAATTTATGGCGTGATACTCACTACCCAAACTTCTTGAACGTGATCATCAACAACCCACGCTGCCCAGTTATGACAAGACAAGAGTCTACCCTTGAACAGACGACGTTGACGTAATGGCTGTTCACAATAATCTGATAAATCCTTGATAGCGATATGCTCAAGTTTTTTGAGTACTACCATTTCTACCACTTCCCTCAACGCTAACACTTCGGCTTTACCGTCTGGATGTTGATAGATTTCTTCATAGAGATCATACAACCTCATCTGACTTTTTTGCCATTGAGGTAGTCTTTTATTATAACGGGTATCCATCCCTAATTGAACGGGTAAATCCCAATTGGCTTTAGGCAATTTGCCAGCGGCTTGTTGTGGACAAACCGTTTTTTGACAAACGATGCGCTGAATCGGTAGCGGTAAATCAGCCATTTGTTTTGCTAACCGTTGCCACATTTTATTGGCCCCTGTGCGCTTTCTCAATTCAAGGAGTTTGGCCATGTTATAAAACACACTCTGTGGCGCATTGGGCTGTTGTGCTAACGATTCCAATTGTTGGATGATATAAGGCCACATATCCACATACGGTGAGACTAAGCCTTCTTCATATAGAATCACTGCTCGCAATCCTTGAATCTCTAAATCATTTGGCGCTATTTGCCGTGCTTCTTCTATCCTCGCGCGCGCTATATAAATGTCTCCTAAATAAAGGGTCGTTATGGCTAAATTTATCCGTGCGGGTAAGTATGCGGGAGCCATCTCTAATGCTTTTTCAAAATACTCTTGAGCCTGCTTTAAAAATTCATTGGCTAAAGTGGCGCGTTCCCCTCTGAAAATATCAGGTAAAGATAAGTCATCAATCGCTGTTGTGATATCCAACACCGACGGTAGCCAATATAAATAGGCCTCTTTGCCCAAAGCCTTTCGCGCCTGTTGTAATTCGCAAAGCCCTAAATTGTTATAGACTTCACGCGCCGGAAAGTGTTTGATAAATTCGCTCAAAAAATAACGCCCATCGTCACATCGATCAAAATGAGTCAAACGGTTGCCAAAATGAAAATAGGGCAAAATGTCTAATAAGGCTTGCAAACGCGCTTCTAACAGCTTAGCTCGCATTTCAGGGCGAGGATGTGTTTCACTCCGCCTTCTAAATGTTTGTTGTTCCCAAGTTCTAAAAAAGTTTTGTTCCCCTTTTGCCAATAAGTGATGGACAGGATATCCTGCCATAGCGGCATAGATCAAACCTTGATCATCGGCTTCAATTTCCTTGTTTTGTGGATCATTTTTGAGTAACTGAGGGAAGGGTGCTCTTTTTCTAACAACACTTAAAAATTCCAGATGCCAATGATCATTATTCGCTAAATGTGCCAATTCATGCCCCAATACAAAAGCGGTGCGCGTATCGCCCTGTACGAGAGAGACATTTTTATAAATGATATCAAGGGCTTGCTTTGATAAGACAATGTAGCCATCAGGCAAAGCGACTGCTAAGGGATCATCAGGGCTATTAAACCCTTGAACAACGGCCAATTGTGGCAGACGATGATGTCTTTTATCGGCTACCAGCTTGACTTGATCAAAGATGTGATGCACTCTGCGAACCCATTTATCATTCACATCGGCACGCCCATAATGATCAAAGTAAAATTGCACACTGTCTTGGGGTAGTGCCAATGTTTGGAATGGTAAAAGCATTAAGCCAAGGCAAATAGGTAAAATGAAATCGGTCAAATACGTTTTCATCATTTCATTTAAAATTCGCGTGTTATTTTTCATGCAGGTGTACTGTCAATATAATTTATAACGCAAGAGACGCAAGAGACGCAAGAGACGCAAAAAATCTATGACAGAGAGCATTTTTAGTTAGCGTCTTTAGCGTCTTTAGCGTCTTTAGCGTTTATATTGATTTCAATCTCAAGCAGATCACTGTTCACTAAACGAAGGCGGTGCTAAAAAATACATCATGTTTTCCAGGTTGACACGCAAATTCTTATGGGTGCAGTCACTTTACTACGACATAAAAATTGAGAAATTATGGACAGATATGATCTTTTTAGATTAGAATGTTCTATAAAATTTTCTATACTTTAAAAAAGTTAAGTGATTATGGTGGCTCAA
>Ga0190315_1000079_pt1 | contig 57720 bp, 21 predicted proteins | sample 48701101_MG_FD_161673 | JGI IMG/M metagenome (GOLD analysis project Ga0190315, IMG submission 161673) | Hydrothermal vent sediment bacterial communities from Southern Trench, Guaymas Basin, Mexico - 4870-11-0-1_MG | ecosystem: Environmental > Aquatic > Marine > Hydrothermal vents > Sediment ...
ACCAACCATCACTGATGATATGGTGCATATTGACTAATAATAAGTGTTCTTGGGGAGAGAGTTTGAGTAACAACACCCGCATCAGTGGCCCGGTGGTTAAGTCAAACGGGGCTTTTGCTTCAAGAGCAATGAGGTGGTTGGCAACGCGTTGTTGCTCAACCGGTAATGCACTTAAATCGATGAGGCGCAGTGGATTATAAACGGCTAACACCTGCACGGTGGCTTGTCCATCGACTTCTGGGAAACACAGACGTAAGTTCAGATGATGTTCAATCAGAGCGATAAAGGTTTGTTGCAACGCGTCTTGAGATAATTCGCCATGAAGACGTAACGCGGCCGGCATGTTGTAGGTCGCACTCGGTCCTTCAAGTTGCGCCAAGAACCAGAGTCTAAGCTGGGCAAAAGACAGTACCAATGGTTCGCCTTTGGCTAACGGTGTCAGAGGCGGTAACCGGGTGCCGCGTTGTTGGTGCGCCAACCAGTCAGCTTGTTCTTGAAGACGTGCGTGTTCAAAGACGGTTTTGAGCGGCATTTCAATGGCAAAACGCTCACGTATCCGTGAAACCAGTTGGGTGGCGAGCAGCGAGTGCCCACCGGCTTCAAAAAAGTCGGTGTTGGTGTTGCTGATGTCATAGCCCAGGACTTCTGACCAAATTTGACTAAGTAAACGCTCTATCTCTGATTGGGGTTCTTTGAGCACGTCGGGTTGAACCAACTCGGGGGCCGGCAACGCGTTTCGGTCAATTTTGCCATTCGGTGTTAATGGTAGTTGTTCCAAGCTTATGATGTGGGCAGGCATCAGATAGTCTGGCAATCGTGCTTTGAGCCAAGCCCGCAACACGCTGGCTGTGTCTGTCGGTGTGGCTAACGTGACATAAGCGGCTAAACGAGGATTGCCTTCGTCCTTGATAAGCACCACCACGGCCTCACGAACGGTTTCGTGCTGAGTCAACGTGGCTTCGATTTCGCCCAACTCGATGCGGAAGCCTCGCAGTTTGACCTGATGGTCTCGGCGGCCTAAGTATTCTAGGTTGCCATCTTCTCGCCAGCGTGCTAAATCGCCGGTTTTGTAGAGACGTTTTGGTTCCCCAAATAGCTCGACTTCAATGAACTTATCAAGCGTTAACTCGGGCTGATTCAGGTAGCCTCTGGCTAATCCGTTACCAGCCAGACAGAGTTCACCCGGTATGCCGATAGGGGTTGGGTTGTGATGGGCATCTAACAGGTAGATTTGGGTGTTCGCTATCGGTTTGCCTATGCACTGAGCGTTTAAAACAGAACTTTTCAACTCAGAGACGCTAGACCAAACCGTGCCTTCTGTCGGCCCGTATTCATTAAAGAGTTTGGTCTTAGGTAATTTCAGATGGTGTTGGACAAGTAGGTTTTGTGAGCCACTTTCTCCTGCAATTATGGCGGTTTTCAAGCCGGTTAGTTTGTCAGTCTCTGGTTGTGATAACAAAGCCGAATATAAGGTAGGTACACATAGCAGGTGACTGATACGATGTTTCCAAATTTGTGTGGTTAAGTTTTTCAAATCCAGGGCGTTTTCTGGCAAAACTAGCTTGGTACCTTGAGTTAAAGACCAAAAGAGGCCAGCGACAGCGCTATCAAAACCCACCGGTGACAGTAATAAAAAGGCCTTTAAGTTCGTGTTTTGGTAGTAAGTTTGTCGTGTCCAAGTCGAGTGACATAAGTTTTTATGTTCAATCATCACTCCCTTTGGCTTCCCAGTCGAACCCGAGGTATAAATCACATAAGCCAGATTCTCCGGACAAGGACGTGGAAGCGGATTAGAACCGGAATAAGCGGCTATCGTGGCCCAGTCGCGCTCTAAATCAACGAGTTTCGCTTGAGAAACTGGCAACCGCTCAATCAGATGACTTTGAGTTAACAGTACCGGTACTTGGCTATCTTCCAGCAGGAATTGTAGGCGTGGTGCGGGATAGTCAGGATCAAATGGCACGTAGGCACCACCGGCTTTTAGGATTCCCAGTAAGCCAATCACCATCTCGATAGAACGCTCCACGCAAATTCCAACCAACGTTTCGGCAGAAACGCGTTGTTCAATCAGATAATGTGCTAACTGATTGGCTTTGAAATTCAGTTCTTGATAAGTGAGCGACTGGCCCTCAAACACGACGGCGAGATTGGAGGGTGTGTTTTCGACTTGTTCTTGAAATAAGTCAACTATCGTTTTCTCAACAGGATAATTCGTTTGGGTTTGATTCCAAGCGATTAATTGTTGTTGTTCTGCCGAAGTCAATAGAGGTAACTGGCCGACGGTTTGAGTCGGTTGGTTGATGAGGCCTTCTAATAAGACTTCAAAATGTTCGGTCATCCGTTTGACGAAAGCCGGGCGGAACAAGTCGGTACGATACTCCCAATCACAAACCAACACGTCTTCGTGTTCCGCAAGAGAGAGCGTTAAATCAAATTTGGCAATGGTACTGCTGTCGCTGTCTTCAAACGATACTTTTAAGCCGGCCAGTTCAAGTTGCTCCCCCGGCACATTTTGTAACACCAACATCACTTGGAACAAGGGCGAGTGACTCAGGCTTCGGGCTGGGTTCAGTTGTTCAACTAAGTATTCAAACGGTATATCTTGATGGGCATACGCTTGTAGGGCCGTTTGTCGGACTTGGTCAAGTAATTGAGTTACTGGCACGGCCCCGTTTACATGCGTGCGTAACACCAGCGTGTTGACAAAAAAGCCAATTAAGTCTTCTATCGAGCGATGCGTCCGGTTAGCTATCGGACTACCAACTAAAATGTCGGATTGCCCACTGTAACGAGACAACAGAATCTGAAAGGCTGTCAGCAATGTCATATATAACGTGACACCGTTCAGTTGGCTGAACGACTTCAAACGTTGTGTGAGTTCGGCCGGTAAACGGGTTTGTAAGTGGGCACCTTGATAAGTCATGACTGCTGGCCGAGGGTAATCCGTCGGTAATTCCAATAAGGCCGGGGCCCCAGCCAGTTGTTCTTTCCAGTAGCTGAGTTGACGCTCTAATAGCTCACCTTCTAACCAGTTTCGTTGCCAAGCGGCATAGTCTGGGTATTGAATCGACCGGGCAGGTAACGGGAGCGCACGGTTTTGGAGGTAGGCTTCGTACCGTTCGGACCATTGACGAACCAGAACACTGATTGACCAACCATCAGTGATGATATGGTGCATATTGAATAATAATAAGTGTTCTTGGGTAGATAATTTGAGTAAGTGTACCCGCATCAGTGGCCCAGTGCTTAAGTCAAACGGAGCCAGAGCAAAAGCGGCAATGAGGTGGTTGGCAACGCGTTGTTGTTTCTCAACAGATAACGCACTTAAATCGATGAGGCGCAGTGGATTATAAACCGCTAACACCTGCACGGTGGCATGTCCATCGACTTCGGGAAAACACAGACGTAAGTTCAGATGATGTTCAATCAGATTGAGAAAGGTTTGCAGCAACGCGTCTTGAGACAATTCGCCTTGAAGACGTAATGCGGCCGGCATATTGTAGGTGGCACTCGGCCCTTCAAGTTGTGCCAAGAACCAGAGTCTCCGCTGGGCAAAAGACAGTACCAACGGTTCGCCTTCGGCTAATGGTGTCAGAGGCGGTAATGAGGTGCCGCGTTGTTGGTGCGCCAACCAGTCGGCTTGTTCTTGAAGACGTGCGTGTTCAAAGACGGTTTTGAGCGGCATATCAACCGAAAAACGCTCACGTATCCGTGAAACCAGTTGGGTGGCGAGCAGCGAGTGCCCACCGGCTTCAAAAAAGTCTGTTTGGGTGTTGGTGATGTCATAACCTAGAACTTCTGACCAAATTTGACTGAGTAAGCGCTCTACCTCAGATTGAGGTTCTTTGAGCACCTCGGGTTGAAGCAAATCGGGGGCCGGCAATGCGTTTCGGTCAATTTTGCCATTGGGCGTTTTGGGAAGCTGTTCTAGTACCATGAGATGAGCCGGCATCATATAGTCTGGCAACTGCGCTTTGAGCCAAGTTCGCAACACGGCCGCGTCGTCTGTCGGTGTGGCTAACGTGACATAAGCGGCTAAACGAGGATTGCCATCCTCCTTGATAAGCACTACCACGGCCTCGGTAACGGCTTCGTGCTGAGTCAACGTGGCTTCGATTTCGCCCAGTTCGATGCGAAAACCGCGCAGTTTGACTTGAGAGTCGAGACGGCCTAGGTATTCTAGGTTGCCATCTGTCCGCCAGCGTGCTAAATCGCCGGTTTTGTAGACACGTTTCGGTTCCCCAAACAGATTGACTTCAATGAACTTCTCAAATGTTAACTCGGGGCGATTCAGGTAGCCTCTGGCTAATCCTTTCCCGGCAATACAGAGTTCACCTGGGATGCCAATAGGGGTTGGGTTGTGATGGGCATCTAACAGGTAGATTTGGGTGTTAGCAATGGGTTGACCGATAGGAGGTAACTCAGGCGTTCTTGAACGGGCGCTTGGTGAAACCTCTCCTGAAGTGGTCACCACCGTATTTTCAGTTGGCCCATAGTTATTATAGAGCTTAAAATCACACTCGGAGGGCAAATAACTGTGCAACAGGTCTCCACCAGTCAACACGCGTCTCAAGCTCGTGAGAAATCCTCTTTCTGTTTTTAGAAGGTTCTCTAAAAGTGGGGTGGGTATAAAGGTGATGGTAATTTGTTGGTCGTTGAGCCAATTTAACAGTGCGCTACCAGAAGCGATAACGGTTTCCGCCGGTACCGGACAGACGCAAGCACCACAACTGAGATAAGGCCATAATTCCCAAGTAGACGCATCAAATGCGACGCTGGCTAATAGGGCCGCTTTGTCTAAGCGGTTGACCGCAAATTCTTGATGATGCCAACAAATGAGGTTAGTAAGACTACGGTGCTCAATCATCACGCCTTTTGGCTTTCCGGTCGAACCGGAAGTATAAATCACATAAGCCAGATTCTCTGCCCCATTTGGTTTTTGAGGATTAGAAGTCGAATAAGCCGCTATCGTCGTGGCCCAGTCACGATCCAAACCAACGAGTTTCGCTGCCCCGAGTGACAACCTCTCGATGAAATGACTTTGAGTTAACAGAACCGGTACTTGGCTATCTTCCAGCAGGAATTGTAGGCGTGGCACGGGATAATCTGGATCAAATGGCACGTAGGCACCACCTGCTTTCAGGATACCCAGCAAGCCAATCACCAGTTCGAGAGAACGCTCAACGCAAATTCCGACCAAGGTTTCGGCTTGAACACCTTGTTCAATCAGATAATGTGCTAACTGATTGGCTTTTGAATTCAGCTCCTGATAAGTGAGCGACTGGCCCTCAAACACGACGGCAAGATTGGACGGGTTTTGTTCTACTTGTTCTTGGAATAAGTCAACTATCGTTTTTTCAACCAGCGGATAATCCGTTTGGGTTTGGTTCCAAGCGATTAATTGTTGTTGTTCGGCCTCAGTCAATAGAGGTAACTGACCGACGGTTTGAGTCGGTTGGTTGATGAGGCCTTCTAATAAGATTTCAAAATGTTCACTCATCCGTTTGAGTGTGTCAAAGCGGAACAAGTCGGTACGATATTCCCAATCACAAACCAACACCTCCTCGTGTTCAGCCAGAGACAGTGTTAAATCAAACTTTGCAATGGTACTCTCGGTGTCTTCAAAAGAGATTTTTAAACCACTGAGTTCAAGTTGCTCTTGAGGCACATTTTGTAACACCAACATCACTTGGAACAGGGGAGAGTGACTGAGGCTTCGGGCGGGGTTCAGTTGTTCAACTAAGTATTCAAATGGAATATCTTGATGGGCATACGCTTGCAGGGCCGTTTGTCGGACTTTGAAAAGTAATTGAGTGACCGGCACTGCCCCGTTCACCTGCGTGCGTAACACCAGCGTGTTGACAAAAAAGCCAATTAAGTCTTCCGTTTGTCGATGCGTTCGGTTAGCAATCGGGCTGCCGACTGAAATGTCGGGTTGCCCACTGTAACGAGACAACAGAATCTGAAAGGCGGTCAACAATGTCATGTATAATGTGACACCGTTTTGTTGGCTGAACGACTTCAAACGCTGAGTGAGTTCGGCCGGTAAGCGGGTTTGTAAGTGGGCACCTTGATAAGTCATGACCGCCGGCCGCGGATAATCAGTGGGTAATTCCAATAAGGCCGGGGCCCCGGCCAGTTGTTCTTTCCAGTAGCTGAGTTGACGCTCTAACAATTCACCTTCTAACCAATTCCGTTGCCAAGCCGCATAGTCTGGGTATTGAATCGAACGGGCCGGTAACTGGGGCGCACGGTTTTGGAGGTATGCTTCGTAAAGTTCGGACCATTGACGAACCAGAACACTGATTGACCAACCATCACTGATGATATGGTGCATATTGAACAATAATAAATGTTCTTGGCTAGAGAGTTTGAGTAACAACACCCGCATCAGTGGCCCGGTGGTTAAGTCAAACGGGGCATTAGCCCAAGCGTCAATGAGGTGGTTGGCAAGGCCTTGTTGTTGGGCTTTCGGTAACGCACTTAAATCGATGAGGCCATAAGGATTATAAACAGCTAACACTTGGAGGGTGGCTTGTCCATTGACTTCGGGGAAACACAGACGTAAGTTCAGATGATGTTCAATCAGAGAGATGAAGCTTTGTTGCAATGCGTTGATCGAGAATTCTCCGGAAAGACGTAACGCGGCCGGCATATTGTAGGTGGCACTTGGCCCTTCGAGTTGTGCCAAGAACCAGAGTCGTTGCTGAGCAAAAGACAGTACCAATGGTTCGTCTTCGGCTAACTGTGTCAGAGGCGGTAACGAAATGCCACGTTGTTGCTGCGCCAACCATTGTGCTTGTTCTTGAAGACGTGCGTGTTCAAAGACGGTTTTGAGCGGCATCTCAACCGCAAAACGCTCACGTATCCGTGAAACAAGTTGGGTAGCTAGCAGCGAGTGCCCACCGGCTTCAAAAAAGTCGGTTTGGGTGTTGGTGATCTCATAACCCAGGACTTCAGACCAAATTTGACTGAGTAAACGCTCTACCTCTGATTGAGGTTCTTTGAGCGCATCGGGTTGAGTCAAATCGGGGGCCGGCAACGCGTTTCGGTCAATTTTGCCATTCGGCGTTAAGGGCAGTTTCTCCAACACCGTGAAACTGGCCGGCAACATATAGTCTGGCAAACGCGCTTTGAGCCAAGTCCGCAACACGGCCGCGTCGTCGAGCGGTGTTGCTAATGTCACATAAGCGACTAAACGCGGATTGCCTTCATCCTTGAGAAGCACCACCACGGCCTCACTAACTGCGTCGTGTTGAGTCAACGTGGCTTCAATTTCGCCCAGTTCGATGCGAAAACCGCGCAGTTTGACTTGATAGTCGAGACGGCCTAAGTATTCTAGGTTGCCATCTTCCCGCCAGCGTGCTAAATCGCCTGTTTTGTAAATCCGTTGACGTTTGCCAAATATTTCGATTTCAACAAATTTTTCATTGGTGAGCTCGGGGCGATTGAGGTAGCCTCTCGCTAAACCTCTTCCGGCAATACATAGTTCGCCGGGGATGCAGATAGGGGTTGGGTTGTGATGGACATCTAAAATGTAGATATGGGTGCCCAAGATTGGCTTACCAATGGGAAAATGGGAAACGGATTCGGTTAGCCTATAACTACTTGCCACTACGGTCGCTTCGGTCGGGCCGTAGGTATTAAGTAGTTGAACCTGTTGACTAAAGGTTTGTTGCCAATACTTAACATGTTGTAGAGAGGCTGCTTCACCACCGATGATGACTAAACGCACCGATGCAGGCCAATGCTCTTGGCTGTCTGGTGCGGTTATCAATTGTTGCCAGTAAGCCGTTGGTAAATCTAAAATCGTCACCGCCTTATGTTGGCAAGTCTGTAAGAAGGTCTGCTCAGTATCCAGCATCCCTTTGTCACGTAAAATTAAACGTCCACCTTGCGTCAAACCCGGGTAAATTTCTTCCGCAGCCGTATCAAAGTTGATAGACGCAAATTGTAAGACGCTATCTTCTTCAGAAATGGGGTAATTTTTGACGGCTGAGTGTATAAAGTGAGTCAAGGCCGCATGCTCAATCATCACCCCCTTCGGCTTCCCAGTAGAACCAGACGTATAAATCACGTAAGCCAGATTCTCTGGCCGGCTTTGTCTGGCCTTATTTTCAGCAGAATAAGCAGCGATGGTGGCCCACTCGCTGTCCAAACTAACGACTGTCGCCGCCCCGAGTGGCAACCGCTCAATGAGATGACTTTGAGTTAACAGTACCGGTACCTGGCTATCTTCCAGCATGAATTGTAGACGTTGCGCCGGATAATCTGGATCAAGTGGCACGTAGGCACCACCAGCTTTCAGGATTCCCAGCAAGCCAATCACCATTTCTATAGAACGCTCAACACAAATCCCGACTAAGGTTTCGGCTTGAACACCTTGTTCAATCAGATAATGTGCTAACTGATTGGCTTTGGAATTAAGAGCCTGATAAGTGAGCGACTGGCCCTCAAACACGATGGCAAGATTGGACGGTGTTTTTTCGACTTGTTCTTGGAACAAGTCAACTATCGTCTTTGAAACCTGATAATCTGTTTGTGTCTGATTCCAGGCGATTAATTGTTCTTGTTCTGCCTCAGTCAATAGGGGTAATTGATGCAGTGCCAAGTTGGGCCGAGTCACCATTCCAGAAAGCAAACGGCCCAAATGAGCCAGCATCCGTTCTATACGGGTTGAACTGAAACGCATGCTATCATAAGTCAGCTTGAAGTGTAATCGTGGCCCCGGCATCACCGCCAACGTGATGGGATAGTTAGTATATTCAATCGCTTGAACTTCTGTGATTGAGACGGATTCCGCAGGTTTTTTGTAGGTACCATCTTTGAGTCGGGCATCAATTGGATAATTTTCAAACACGAGCAAAGTCTCAAACAGGGCCACGCCACCGGGTACGTTGCTTTGACTTTGGATATCGACTAAGGCCGTGTAAGCATATTGGTCATTTTGTTGTTGGCGATGTTGGAGCGCCTGTAACCAGTCAATCAAGTCTTCACTCGTCACGACAACCCGCAATGGTAAGGTATTAATAAACAGGCCCAACATTCGGTCTATACCCCAGAGCGGAATCTGCCGCCCCGACGTGGTCACCCCAAAAACCACGTCGGTTTCACCGCTATAACGACTTAACAAACAGGCCCACGCGCCTTGTACCAGCGTGTTGACGGTTAAACGATGTTGACGGCTAAAACGTTCTAACTGTTCGGTCAGTTCGGTGTCAAGCGTCATATCCTGTTCTTGGTAGTCGGCCGGTTGCTCGGTGGCGGTTCGCCGGCCCAGCATCAGTGGGGTGGGTGCCTCAAAGCCGTGCAGTTGTTCTTGCCAATAGGATTTGGCCGCATCAGAGTCTTGTTGGCTTAACCAATGGATATAGTCTCGATAAGGACGACTGGGCGGTAAACTCGGTGTCTTGTGGTTGCAAAACGCTTGATAAGCCTCAAACAGTTCGCTGAGCAGAATCGGTAAACTCCAACCGTCCATCAGCAGGTGGTGAAAATGCCAAACCAAACGGTATTGTTGGTCGGTTTCTCGAATGAGTTGAACACGCATTAATGGGGCTTTGGTCAAATCAAAGCCTTGTTGTCGTTCTTTCGTTATTAAGTTTTGTAATTCTTGAGTGCGTTGTTCGGCCGAGAGTTCACGCCAATCGAATGCTTGCCAATGCAACGGAGCCTGTTTATAAACCAGTTGCAGCGGCTGTTCGCGTTGGTGCCAAAAAGCCGTACGGAAAATCGGATGTCGGTCGAGCAGCGCTTGCCAAGCTTGGCGGAAGGCCGTGACGTTGAGAGAGCCGAGTAAACCACAATGCAATTGTTCAAAATAAATCCCACTGTCAGGTGCATAGAGAGTATGAAAGAGCATCCCTTGCTGCATCGGGGACAGCGGATAGATATCGGCGAGGTTGTGGCCATAACGTTGAGCCATCTGCTCCAGTTGGTTTTGACTGGCAGAGGTCAACGGAAAGTCGGACGGGGTATAACCAAAATGTGTCGCACAGTGTTCAATGACAAGCTGAAGTTGTTGTTGGTAGTGGTCGGCCAACCACTGAATGGTTTCGGCTTGATATTGTTCATCACTATAAGTCCAAGTCAGGCTTAAACGGCCGTCAACGGTTTGCCCATTGATTTCAATCAGGTGTTCGCGTTCACCTTGTAAACTGACCGCTTGGCCGCTGTCGTCGGCCGCCAAATGCCAGGTTGAGTCTGACAGGCTCTGGTCAAATTGGCCGAGATAGTTGAACACAATTTGCCCTTGCGGTAAGGATTCTTGGCAAAGGTAGCGTAAGACTCCATAACCCACCCCGTCATGCGGAACTTGTCGCAGTTGTTCCTTAATGGCTTTTAGGGCCTGACCTAAATCGGTGTTCGTCGGCAGCGTTAGGGATAAGGTATGAAGCGATGTAAACCAGCCGACCGTGCGCGATAAATCCAGTTCATCAAATAAGTCGGTGCGCCCGTGACTTTCCAAGTCAATCAGGTGTTGGGTTTGCCCGTTCCATTTCCGCAGCGTCAGCATTAACGCGGTCAGTAATAGATCATTGATTTGGGTTCGGTAAGCGGCCGGAGTTTCAGTCAATAAACGTTGTGTCGTGTTTTCGCTCAAATGAATGGTGTACTGGGCCGCTGAACGATGACGGTTGCGCCCCAACGGGTTATCTACAGGTAAGTCGGTGGCCGGTGGGAGAGAATGCCAGTATTCGGCATCGCGGGCAAATGAGTCGCTCTTGCGCCACTTTTCTAGCTGTTCGGCCCAGGTTTTAAAGGCACTGGTTTTTTCTGGTAAGCGCCGGGGTTGGTCGGCCAATGCTTGATGGTAGGCGGTGTGCAAGTCTTCAAGCAGAATCCGCCACGAAACACCATCTACAACCAGATGGTGAATACACCAAAGTAAACGGGCTTCAACGCCGAGTTGGAATAGAACTAAGCGAACCAATGGCCCTTGTTCTAAGTTGAAACTCGCTTGCCAGACGTTGGCATGTTCGGTTAAAAGACGCGATTGTTGTTCGACGGTTAACGCCGTCAAGTCTTCGCTATGGAACGGTAACTCGGATTCGGGTGGGGCATACCATTGTTGCCATCCTTCGTTCGTTTTTTGAAACCTGAGACGCAACGCATCGTGGTGTTCAAGAATCGCGGCGAGTGCGAGTTGGAGCGCAGCTAGGTTGATATCGGCTGGCACCGTTAATAAGAGCGCTTGGTTGAAGTGCCAAGGTTCGGCCGGTTTTCTGGCAAAGAAGGCTTGTTGAATGGGTGTCAGTGGCACTAAACCTGTCACCAGACCTTGTTCGGCTTTCACATAAGCTTCAGGTTGTACGACGAGTGCGAGTTCTGCAATGGTTTGGTGTTGAAATAAATCCTGTGGGCTGAGTGATAAGCCTTGAACCCGGACCCGAGCCACAATTTGGATGCTTAAGATGGAGTCGCCACCGCGTTCAAAGAAGTTGTCCTGAATACCAATATCGGTTTGTTTCAGAACGTGCTGCCAGACTTCAACTAAACGTTGTTCGGTGTCGGTGCGTGGTGCTTGGTAGTGTTTGGTGGTAGCCGTTAATTCGGGGGCCGGCAACGCGTTTCGGTCAATTTTTCCATTCGGCGTTAACGGCAACTGTTCTAGCACCATGACGTGGGCCGGAATCATATAGTCTGGCAAACGCGCTTTGAGCCAAGTTCGCAACACGGCCGCGTCGTCGTCGAGCGGTGTAGCTAATGTGAGATAAGCGGCTAAACGAGGATTGCCTTCGTCCTTAATAAGCACTACCACGGCCTCACTAACTGCGTCGTGCTGAGTCAACGTGGCTTCGATTTCGCCCAGTTCGATGCGAAAACCGCGCAGTTTGACTTGATGGTCGAGGCGGCCTAAGTATTCTAGGTTGCCATCGGGTAGCCTTCTGGCTAAGTCGCCCGTGTGGTACAAACGGGAATATCTCGGCTGAAATGGAACTGTTCTTTTTCGTCCGGAGAAACTCCAGAGCACATATTCCTGCAAACCATCACGGCTATTGACAACATAGGGCAAGGTATGGACCGAGATTTTGTCGGCCCCCAGCTCATGCAGTAACGCTAAAATAAACCATCTATCGGTTTCTTGATTTTCCCCGGGAGAAACACAATTTTCTTTGCGGGTATAAATAACCTGATCAGAAATATTGCCATCTTCCACCGGCACAACGGGGAGTAACGTCTGTAACGCGAAACGTCCACCAGCCCGCAAAACATAGAACAGGTTTTTTAGTAAATTGAGCGGTTTGCTGACACGATCCAAGACGAGAGTTGATAAGACAAAGTCCAAGTTTGTAAATGCTTCTCCCCATTTATCCGTGATGAGTTCGGCATCAATATCCACTTCTGATTCAATCGCCTGTAGGCCGTTTTGGCGGGCCTGTTTGATAAATAAGGGATTGATATCAATGCCTGCCACAACGCTACCTGAATGGGTAAGGGTTTGCAGTATTTCACCGGAACCACAACCAAAATCCACCCCAGTAAGGCCCTGAAAATCTTCAATGTCTAACAGAATTTTAAGGACTTCGGCATTGAGACCACAAGAGGCATAAGAATGATGAAGGCTTTCCGATAAATAGCGATAGAAACCTTGGCAGGTTTCGGTATTGGGCGCGTAGGTTTTAAGAAAGTCGCGGGTTGTATCAGCCAGATCAACATCAAGTTCTGGCAGAATTTGTTCTTCCAACAATAAAGATAATGATTCGGCGGATTGTCGGGGCGTTGAATTTCCTATAGGCACCATTTGCTTAAATTGTTCAATCTCTTTCAACGCACTGGGTACCAAGACTTCTCCTAATTCTTGGCAGTAGTCAGCTAAGTCAAAGCGGTTAGGTCTAAACTTGTCAAAATTGAGTGCCGGGCGATTGAGATAACCTCGTGCTAAACCAATACCGCTTATCGCCAGTTCTCCGGAAACACCAATGGGTAGCTGATTACCATGCTTATCCAAGATATAACTTTTAGTATTGTCGATATTCGATCCTATCGGTATGGATTCAGGTATCGGAGGGCTTACCGGGTAGCAATGAGAATAAACGCTATATTCAGTCGGTCCGTAGGCATTAAAAAACTGACAATATTCCGACCAAATCTTGGCCGTTTCGACATCACAACGTTCACCGACTGAAATCACTTTGAGAGAGGCGGGGGACTCAAGTTGAGCGGGATCTAATTGTTTGAGTAAGGAAGGTACCAAAACAATGACATTCAAATGAGAATGATTGATGGCCGCAATCAGACGCTCGACGGAAAGATAACGACTATCAAGTATGACCAGTCCAGCCCCATTTAATAATGCCATCATGGTTTCACCCACAGCGCCATCAAAATTGTAGGAAAAAAACTGTGTAATGCGGCTGGCATCCGTGACCTCAAACTGATTTGCTTGCCAATGTGCTAGATTGCTAATTCCATGATGTTCTACCATTACTCCCTTCGGCTTCCCAGTCGAACCCGACGTATAAATCACATAAGCGAGATTCTCTGGAGAACGAAGTCTGACCACCGGATTTTCACCAGAATAAGCCGCTATCGTGGCCCACTCGCGGTCCAAACCAATGAGTTTCGCTTGAGATGCTGGCAACCTATCGATGAGATGAGTTTGAGTTAACAGTATGGGTACCTGGCTATCTTCCAACATGAACTGTAAACGTGGTGCCGGATAATCCGGATCAAATGGCACGTAGGCACCACCGGCTTTCAGAATGCCCAGCAAGCCAATAACCATTTCTAACGAACGTTCCACGCAAATCCCGACCAAGGTTTCGGCAGATAAGCCTTTATCAATCAGATAATGTGCTAACTGATTGGCTTTAAAATTCAGTTCATGATAAGTGAGCGACTGGCCCTCAAACACGACGGCGAGATTAGACGGTGTTTTATCGACTTGTTCTTGGAATAAGTCAACTATCGTCTTTGAAACAGGATAATCCGTTTGTGTTTGATTCCAGGCGATTAATTGTTGTTGTTCGGCGGGCGTGAGCAGAGGCAATTGAGATAAACGTTGTTGCGGATGGGCCAATGCCCCGGCCACCAAGGTTTTTAAATGCCCCGTTAGTCGGCTTATCATACTTTCTTCAAATAGATCAGTGTTATAGGTCCACTTACCGCTAAGAGAACCAGCACGGTCAAAGAAAGTTAAGCTTAAATCAAAAGCGGCTCCCCGCTGTCCGGTGGCTAAAACGTCGGTGACCAATTGGCCTAACTTCCCGCTCGACGTTTCTTGATCGCGTTCTTTATCCCAAACAAACACCACTTGAGAGAGGGGGGAACGACTGGGATCACGGAGAGGTTGAAGTTGTTCAACTAATAACCCAAACGGATATTCTTGATGATCCAACGCGTCCACGACCTGCTGACGAACAATGTCAAGTAATTCTTCAACCGTCGGATTCCCCTGAAATTGGCTTCGTAAAATAACCTGATTGACAAAGTAGCCAATTATCTGTTGCAATTCCGTTGTGTGACGACCTGACATGGGTGTGCCAATGAGTATATCTTCCTGCCCCGTGTAGCGTCGTAACAGAATTTGAAAGACGGCTAACATGAACACATAAGGTGTACTACCTGTGGCCCTTGATAATTCCACAATTTGTTGAGCGATGGGTTCATCAAACTCAAACGTTGAGGTCGCACCATTATAAGTTTGTACCGGGGGTCGGGGGCGAGCGGTGGGTAAGTTGAGTACCGGTAACTCGCCACTCAGTTGTTTCTGCCAGTAAGCCCAGAGTTGTTTTCCTTTCGGACCAGCAAGCATGGACGTTTCCCAACGAACGTAGTCTTTATAATCCCACTTCAAAGGCTCAAGAGAAATAGGCTTCTTTGAGCTAATGGCCTGATAAATGGAGTCTAATTCGTTAACGATAATTTCAAGTGACCAAAAATCGGCCACAATATGGTGTATTATCAGTGATAAAATGGGCGCGGCTGGCTCAGAAAATCCGAGCAATAATTCAATTCTAAAAACAGGGCCTTGTTCTAAGTTGAAAGGCCGATCGGCTTCCTCAGCCAGCCACTGAGTTAAGTCCGGTTGACTCCAATTGTTCGTCTCCGTTACCTTGAAGTGGATTTTTTGAGTTTTGTGAACCTGTTGAATGGGTTCACCATCGCGTGTGGTATAGGTTGTGCGAAGAATGGCATGACGCTGAACCAATCTATCAAACGCTTGTTGTAAAGCTTGAATATCTAAATCGGGTCGCAAACGTGCGACATAGTTAATATTGTAAGCCGCACTGTTTGGGGCCAGTTGATATAAAAGCCATAGCCCACGTTGACCCTGCGACAGGGGATAAGTCTTGGTGTTCTCATCAACCTGCTCCTGCAACAAGCTTATAATCTCGCGTTTATGTTGCTTTATCTTGGATAAGCGTTGAGGCGTTAACACTTCCTTGGGCGCACGGTAACGTAATCGTTCGCCATCAACAAATAATTTGATGTTCTGTGCCTCAAGTTCTTCTATAAACTTAATTAAATTCATTATATTTCTCCCTCTATCCACTCACTGTCACTGCTTTTCTGAGTTTGAGTCTGATTCGTTTGAGTTTTTGCCAGTTGTAACTTCGGTGGCGAGCGCAGAGACACTCGCACCGGTTAGGAAATTCATTAGATTTCTCCCTCTATCCAGTCAGTGTCACTGCTTTTCTGAGCTTGAGTCTGACTGGTTTGAGTTTCTGTGGTTGCCAGTTCTGTGGTTGCCAGTTGTAACTCAATTTCGGTGGCGAGCGCCGAGACACTCGCACCGGTTAGGAAAGTTCCAATCGTCAATTCGACACCTAACTGGGTTCTGATAGCATTCCTTAATTCAACCGCCATCAACGAATCCAGTCCCATTAGATTTAAAGGTTGCTGGACATCTTCTAGTTGAGACATCCCTAAATAGTTGGCCGCCTGCGCTTGCAGGTAATCAATTAGCAGAGTGCGACGTTCTTCTTGAGAAGCTGTTTGCAATTGCTTGAGAAGCGTGGCTTTTAGTGATGACTTATCTTGTTGTTGCTGGTGTTGGTGTACTAACTTAGTCAACAAGGGCGGTACCGCCGGCCATTGTTGGATAAATAGGGACCAATCAATCGGTGCAACCCCCACTTGTGCTATAGCATTCTGAGAGGTTTGAGTTAATAATAACTGTTCTAAAACTTGTAATCCCCGTTTTGGGGTAATTGGCGCTATACCCTTCTGCTTCAATTGCTCATCAGCGCCACGTTGAACAGCCGCACCGATTTCTGACCAAGTTCCCCAGTTAATACTCAATCCGGGTAATCCTTGCGCTTGACGATAAAATGCCAAAGTATCTAAAAACATATTTGCCGCCACATGGTTAGCTTGAGCCTTTGAACCGAGTAAAGCAGACAATGACGAAAAAAATACCAAAAAATCCAGAGACAGAGACAAAGTTAAAGCATGTAGATTCCAAGCACCTTGTACCTTGGGAGCCAAAACAGGAGAAAAACGCGCCCAAGTTTGATTCATAAGAACACCGTCATCAAGTACGCCCGCGGCGTGGATAATTCCTCGTAACGGTGGCAAAGATTGCTCAATTTCAGCTAATATCTGAGCCACTTGTTTCGCTTGAGAGACATCGGCTTTTCGCACCAGGATTCTTGCGCCAGTTTGCTCAAGTGCTTCTAATTGATTCTGAACAGCTTTTTTATTAGCACCGCGGCGTCCAACCAGCACTAGATGCTTGGCACCCTGTTCTACCATCCAGTTCGCAACTCGTAAACCCAAACCGCCTAAACCGCCAGTTATCAGATAAGTGCTATCAGCATGGAAAAGGGAATCAACTTTATCGTTGGTTTTCTTGGGACGATAATGTATGAGCCTTGGCACATAACGGGCATTTTGGCGAAAAGCAATTTGAGCTTCTTGAGTCTTTGAATGGATTTCAATTTCATCAAAGAGGGCATGCGCCTCATTTTCTTTAGTTTCCGGGTCTAAATCGATTTGTACACAATTCAATTCAGGATGTTCTAAAGCAATGACTTTCCCCATCCCCCATAACGGAGATTGAGCGAGATTGATAATGGGTAATTGGGCCTTCGCGTCGGAATTTGAGAACGCAACCGGCATTGCACCTTGGGTTACTAACCACAATGAGGGCGGTTCGGAAAACTCGGCTTTGCCTAAGGCTTGGAGCAAATATAATAGGCTGCCACAACCGAGCTGCCCGGCCGGTTCTAAATCCTCTATTGTCAATTTATCAGTAACGACAGTGTCCAAACTCCAACAATGGACGACTCCCCGCAAACGACCTGGTTTTGTACTCAGGGTTTCTAACAACTGCTGAAAATGCTCTGGATTGGTATGATCTATCTTGATGGTTTGCTCATCGACTTGTTTATACGCTTTGTCTGACAGAACCCGTGTATAATAGGAACCTTGGTTTTGTAGGTATTTACTTAATTGCAGTCCCACGCCTTGACTATCTGCAAAAATGAGCCAGTGTTCCGTTTCCCTCACGGGCAAATGAGAAGATAGCAATGAAGGTGCGGTTTGGGCGACAAACACCGTTTGTTGCAAGGTGAAAGATTTGTTCTCCTCACCCGGTAGAATAATGGGTTGTGTGAATCCTTGTTGTTGCAACAAACTTTGCCATTGGGTGGCTGAAAGCAAGGGGTAGTTGGGACGCAAGTGTTGGTCAGTAAATCGCCACCAACCTTCAAGTAAACCAAAGGTTAAATCCACCCAACGCCGGCGACTCGTTCCTTCCATCATAATCAACAGGCCGCCGGGGGCCAATAAACTGTGTACATGTTGTAATGTTTCGGTTAAATCTTTAGTCGCGTGTAGGACATTGGCTACCAGAATGATATCGTACTCATGTTCACCAAACCCTTGAACAGAAGGTGATTGTTCAATATCTAAGGCTTGATAACGCACAAACGGATAATCTGCAAATTTGTCTTGAGCCTTGGTCGTAAATAAAGAGGAAATATCGGTAAAGACATACTCGGTTTGCTGAGCGGGTAAATGGGGTAGAATGTAAGTTGTTGTGCCACCAGTACCGGCCCCAATCTCTAACACTCGTACCCCGCGTCCTTGTGGTAAACGCGCCAATGCCATTGAGACCACTTGTTGTACAATGGTATTCATCACCTGTGGGCCGACAGAATCCTGATAGAATTGAGTCACCCAGGTTAAATCATTGTTTGGAAATAATAATTGTAGCGGGTCACAAGTTCCCCGCAGTATTTCAGCCAGTTGACGACCACAACGTTCCAGCAAAACTAATTCGGCATTCGCTTCTGGGTATTGTGCTAAAAGCTGATTTATCTGCACCTGTGGTTTTTCTTTTATAACGGGCACTTCGATGACTTGCCACTCTTCGCCGTGCGGTTGGAGGATTTTTTCTTCCGCCAAGATATCCAGTAAACGCCCCAATAACCGTTGGTAGTGCTTGACAACGCATAATCTTGAGGCTAGGGTTGCTTTTTCAAAACGCTGACTTACTGTCCATGTCCATCCCATTTGCTGGAACGCGTCCAATATATAATCCACACTTAAAGCCTCAATTTTGGGCTGGAAGGTTTTGTAAAACGGAATTTTTTGTTCAATCGCATTTGCAACCTCTGACTTAAGGTTGGCATTTATTTCGCTGGGAGTTGGTATGTAATCAATTGGTTGTCCAAAACGCGCTTGAGGCCGCCATTCGACTCGATAAAGCCAATTTTGTAATTGAGCATTTGGTGTCGCCACCGGTGGCTCAACCCAGTAACGTTGACGTTGGAACGGATAAGTTGGCAAGATCACCCGATGGCGTTGATAATCAGCGTCAAAACCTGACCAATTGATTGTGACACCATGAATGTATAATTTTCCCAAGCTGTTAAGTAGTTGTTGCCAATCCGATTGCCATTGACGTAGGCTAGGAAGCCATAAACCCTTTTCTTTAGGCAAACATTGTTGTCCCATACTCAATAGGGTTGGTTTTGGGCCAATTTCCACAAAGAGTTCATAACCTAGCTGGTGAAGCGTTTCCATGCCGTCTGCAAATCTGACGGGATTGAGCGCATGACGACACCAGTATTCCGGCGTGGCTATTTCTTCTGGATTAGCCAATTTGCCGGTGACATTGGAAATCATGTCTCGCTGTGGACGTGAGTAGTTGATTTTTGAGGCAATTTGTTGAAACTCCGCCAGCATTGGTTTTATCAAATGCGAATGGGCACCTTGAGAAATAATCAATGGGTACACCATAATACCGTCGGTTTCCAAGGTTTTTCGTACCGTCTGAATGGCAGAGGAAAGCCCAGAAATGACAGTATTATTAGGTTCATTAATAGCGGCTATTGAAATGTCTTGTGATTCAGGTTGACAGGCCGCGAGGACTCGTGCTTCATCAGCCAACACCGTCAACATTTCTCCGTCATCGGGCAAAGATTGCATAAGACGGGCCCGTTCAACAACCAGTTTTAAACCGTCTTCTAAACTAAACACGCCCGCCACACAGGCCGCCACATATTCACCCAAACTATGGCCCATGACGACGGTGGGTTCAATGCCCCAAGATTCCCATAACTTAACCAGAGCGTATTCCAACGCAAACAGGGCTGGTTGAGTATAAATGGTTTCATTGAGAGAAAAATGTCGATCAGGATTAATTAGAATCTTCCTCTCTTCTTGAATGTCGGATTCTTGATATAAGACTTCCAGCAAGGATTTTTCTAAGTAAGGACGTAGGATTTCATCACAGCGTTCTAGTGTTTGGCGAAAAATCGGTTGCGTCTCGTAAAGTTGTCGCCCCATACCCACATACTGTGAACCTTGGCCGGTGAATAAAAAGGCAACCTTGGGCGGCCCAGCACGGGGTATCCGTCCTTGAAAAATATCAATGGATTCTTCTTGCTCGGCAGTCAAAGCCGCCAACCTTTCCCGCATTTGGACAGTTGTTCCTCCTATCACACTGAGTCGGTGTTGAAAGTGCGAGCGGCAAGTGTGAGCGGTAAAGCAAATATCGCCCAACTCTAAGTCAGAGTGCGCTGATAGATATTGTTCATAACGAACTGCCAATGCGGTCAGTGCCTCGTGTGTTTTGGCTGACAGCGTCAATAGATGGATCGGGCGTTCTATCGGTTTTTCCCTCACGATGGAATCCGTGGCCGATTCAACCTCTGAGTCTGGGGCCTCTTCCAGTACCATATGCGCATTAGTGCCACTAAAACTAAATGAACTCAAACCCGCAATCCGCGGCTCCTCATTCTGCCAAGGTTGGACTGAAGTTGGCACTTTGATTGGAAAATCCTCCCACTCAATATGTGGGTTAGGCTGTTCAAAATGTAGATGAGGAGGAATTTCCTTATGTTGTAGGCACAATACAACCTTAATTAAACCAGCAATACTCGCGGCCGATTCCAGATGGCCTATATTGCTCTTCACTGAACCGACAATCAGTGGATTTTCGAGCGAATGCTCCGAAGAGAACACATTGTTTAAGCTATTAATTTCTATTGGATCGCCCAATGAGGTGCCCGTACCATGCGCCTCTATGTAGCTGACTTGTTCCGGTTTTATCCCCCCAAACGCTAAGGCTCGACGAATTACTTTTTCCTGAGCGGGGCCATTAGGCACAGTCAAACCACCGCTCGGGCCATCCTGATTCACGGCCGAACCGCGAATTTGCGCTAAAATATTATCTCCGTCACGCTGTGCATCCGATAGACGTTTGAGAATAATGACACCGCAACCTTCCCCACGTCCGTAGCCATCAGCGGCCGCATCAAACGTTTTGCAGCGACCATCTGGTGACAACATTCGTGCTTTAGAAAAACTGATATAGGTTTCCGGCCCATAAATAAGGTTGACTCCACCCACCAATGCTAAATCACATTCGCCAAGGCGCAAGCTTTGACAAGCTAAGTGAGTTGTTACTAAAGATGACGAGCAGGCGGTATCTACAATTAAACTAGGCCCCATTAATCCCAAGATATAAGACAAACGTCCGGCCGCTACACTCAACGAACTACCGGTACCATAATAAGCATCAATGCGATCCTGATCATTAGCACGGAATAACATACCGCTATATTCTTCACTGGAAATGCCCACAAACACGCCGGTCGAACTACCCGATAATTGTTCTGGTACTAGATTGGCGTTTTCTATGGCATTCCAACTGACTTCTAGCAGTAAACGCTGTTGCGGATCCATGCTCTTGGCTTCTCGTGGTGAAATGCCGAAAAACGGCGCGTCAAAGCTATCCACAGATTGTAAAAAACCTCCAGAGCGCGTGTATATTTTACCCGGCACTTCTGGATCGGGATCATAGTAAGCATCAATATCCCAGCGTTCTTCAGGTACTTCAATGATGGCATCTCGTCCCTCGCGTAAGAGTTGCCAAAACGCGTCGGGATTATCGGCACCGCCCGGAAATCGGCAACTCATGCCAATAATAGCAATGGGTTCAGTTTTGGCCTGTTCGAGAGTCCGAAGTTTACTTTTTGTTGTTTTCAGTTCGACAAGTGCCTTTGTCATCAAAGCACGATAGTCTTTATCAGAAGAAGGTGTCATAAAAGACGATTGGCTCATAAAAAATCCTCACTGTTGGTTAGTTCTTGAGCAAGCAAGTCAGCGATTTCGTCCTGCGATAGAGAATTCAATCTAGCCAATAAGTCATCTTGTTGATCACCCACTTTCTGTTCAGATAAGTTCTCTGCGTGACGCTGGGCCTCTATTTTTAGCGCTTCATCAAAGAGATAGTCGGTTAGCTTTTCCACAGTAGGATAGTCAAACAACAGCGTTGAACGGAGGGGAGTTCCCAAGCTGACTTTTAGACGGTTTCTCAAATCAACCGCCATCAGAGAGTCTATTCCTAAATCGAATAACCTTTGATGGGCTTGTATTTGTTCAGGTGAACTCAATTCTAATACACGGGCAATTTCAGCGCGAATATACGTCATCAGGATATCCCGACGTGCGGAGGCGGGTGCCTCTTCTAATTGTTTCAACAACGCGGCCGGTGCTTGTGATTCAGTTGAAGGCTGAACACTTTTCGTTATCACTTCAAAAAACGGTGAGGTCGCTTTCTCCAAAAATTGCGGCAAGAATTTCGACCAGTTAATGGGTAGTACTCCAACTTGGGCAACATTTTGAGCCAGTAATTCTCCCAATATCTGCAAGCCATCTTCTGGGGATATGCTACTCAAACCTTGCCCGGCAAGACGACGTTGATCACGGCTGTCCAAATCAGCCGCCATGCCGGCCTCAGCCCATGGCCCCCAGTTGATGCTCAATCCCGGCAGACCCAGCGCTAGTCGATGATGGGCCAGTGCGTCCATAAAGGTATTGGCTGCCACATAATTACCCTGAGCTGATGAGCCTAGTAACGAAACCATTGAGGAAAAACAAACAAAAAAGTCCAGCGGCATTTTTTTTGTCAAACTATGCAGATTCCAAGCACCCTCCACTTTGGGGGCCATGACTTGGCTAAAACGCGCCCAAGTTTGTTGTAGCAGTACTCCATCATCTAAAACACCGGCCGTGTGAACAATACCCCGTAGTGGTGGCATTGAATTTTTCATTGTCTCCAGTACGCGCTCAACATCCTGTTGACGAGAGACATCGGCTTTGACAACTAAAACCTGAACGTCGGCGAGTTCTAATTGATTAAGTGTTGCTTGAGCTTCCTCTGATGCGCCACGACGACCCGTTAGAACAAGGTGCTTGGCACCCTGCGTGACTAGCCAGTGACCGACTTTAAGTCCTAGTGCGCCCAAACCACCTGTAATGAGATAACTGCAATCCGGACGTATTTTAAGCTCACGCTGGTGTCCAAGGCTGGCCTTGGACAACCTTGGTACATAACGTTTACCTTGACGCCAGGCGATCTGATCTTCTTGATTATCTGGAGACATTATCTCTTCAAACAAGGCTTGAATATCATTGTTATTAGCCTCAAGTTCGATATCCAAGCGCACACACTGGAGATCAGGATGTTCCAACGCGATCACTTTGCCTAATCCCCACAACGGAGATTGGTGTACTTGTAATGGAGCCGCGCCCACCGGCTGACTGCCTTGGGTGACTAACCACAGACGGGGAAAACTGTCTGCTTGGGCGAGGGATTGAACTAAATGCAATACGCTGCCGCAACCGAGCAGTTGTGCCTCTTGTAAAGCAGTTAGCGTGGCATCAGTTTCTCCCACCCCTTTTGTCTCATTAAGGCTCCAGAGGTGGACTATTCCTCGGTAAGACGCTTTATTTTCTTGCAACAGACGCTGGAAATCACGCGGCTCAGCCGGGTTGATCTGGTAATGCGCCTCATCAGGCTTCGCATAAGCGGCACCGACCGAAACCAGTACACAACGCTCACCCTGCGCCTTTAACCGTTCGGATAGCTTAACCCCAATGCCTTCATTATCGGTAAAAATCAACCAATGACCTGGCTTTTCTTGGGGCACTGGTTGAGACTCACGTACCTTGGGTTGCCAAGCAATGTCATACAGCCAATGACTCAAATCGGTTTTAAGAGTACGCAGCAAGGCTTCAGGACTGGCCTGTCGACCCTCCATGCCAATGAATTCAGCAATTATTTTATTGTCATTTTCAAAGAGTTGTATATCTCCAAGCAGTTTGCCGTCCGCATTCGGGTGTAAATAGGCATAAGCATATAATTGATGAGTGCTGGGACGCTGATGAAAATGGATTTTTTCTATACTGAACGGGATAAAGGTATTTTCTACTCCAATATCCATCGTCATTGTCAACAGCCCAAAGCAGGAGTCAATCAATCCGGGGTGTAGTTGGTACTGATCAATGATACCTTTAGCGGCTAAACTTTCCGGTAATTTGAGTTTGGCAATCGCTTCTTTATTCCCTTGCTGGATTGATTCAAGCCATTGATAGCTAGGCCCTAGTTGAATTTGGCGTTGTAGCTGGGTTTGGTAAAGTGCCGTGGCGTTTAATTCCTGTTGACAGCGTGCCCAGACTTCTTGCAAATTGGTCATTGGTAATTGGTCATTGGCAGTCGATAGTGGTGTCATTCTACCGGTTGCATGGGTTGTCCACGCTTGGTTACTACTGTCCTTTTCAAAGCTGATCAGTTTAAAAGAGGCATCCTTGCCATTTTCAGGGCTGATCGACAACTGGACAACCCGTTCTCCGTCATCTTCAATAGCCAGTGCCTGTGGAAAGAGTACATCTTCCAACACACAACCCTCGGTTCCAAAAGTGAGTTCATAGGCCCCCAATAGCAGAGAGATATGAGTGGCTCCGGATACCACAAGTTTACCAAAAATACGGTGTTCTTCTAAAAATGGCATGGAATCACGGCTAAACCATGATTCAAACAGGGTTTCCTTAAAGAGTGGCGTTTGCAACTTTTGGCCTAGTAGAGGATGATGAAGTCCGCCGCTCCCAGAAAATGCCAGCCTTTGATGATGTTTCACTAAACGGGTTTCCATCCAATAATGCTGGCGTTGAAATGGATAAGTCGGCAATATCACTTTGCGACGTGAATAATCTCGATCAAAACTTGACCAGTCTACCGGTACACCTTGCACATATAATGTGCCTAAACTTTGAAGTAACTGTTGCCATTCCTCTTGCCCAGGACGTAAACTGGGAAGCCAAATAGCCTCCGCATCATCTGGCAAACACTGACGCCCCATACCCAGCAAATTCGGTTTGGGCCCTATCTCTACAAACATCTCAACACCTTGTTGATGAAGCGTCTGGATACTCGCTGCAAATTTCACGGGTTGCCGTATATGACGACACCAATACTCAGCCGATTTCATCTCATCTGTGACAAACCCACCGGTGAGATTAGAAATAATGCTGATTTTTGGCGTTGAATAACTGACTTGTTGAGCAACCCGTTCAAACTCTGCCAACATGGGTTCCATCAGTGGAGAGTGAAACGCGTGGGAAACTTGCAACTGTTTGGTTTTGAGGCCTTGGGACTGCAAAGTTTCTACTATTGCCTGTACTGCCGAGCCTTCGCCGGAGAACACGATACTTTTGGGGCCATTAATCGCGGCAAGAGAAACTTTTTGAGTGTAAGGTTGAATAGCGGCGTTTACCTGTGCTTCATCCGCTAAGACTGAGACCATTTCACCGTTTTGAGGCAATGCTTGCATTAAACGGGCACGCTCGGCAATCAGCTTTAGGCCATCTTCTAGGCTAAAAACACCAGCAATACAGGCCGCAACATACTCCCCGACACTATGGCCCATAACAACAGTGGGTTCAATACCCCACGATTGCCATAATTTAGCAAGTGCATACTCTAGTGCAAACAGGGCCGGTTGGGTGTAGGCCGTCTTATTTAATTGTGTTTCAGGCAAAAGTTTCGCGGAGCGAAACTTTTGCCTGAAATTGTTAATTTCTCCATTTTCATTTTCCACGCCTATCGGATAGAGAATTTCAAGCAGAGGTTGTTCTAAATAATCGCGTAAAATCTCATTACACTGGTCAATGGTTTTGCGAAAAGTCGGCTGTGTTTTGTAGAGTTGCTCTCCCATACCCACATATTGAGAACCTTGCCCGGTAAATAAAAATGCTATTTTTTGGGTGGTATTCAGATTGTCTCTATTTTGGCTTCTACAAACACTGTCATCAGTATTATCAGTAATACTTTTAGATAATTTCTCTTTAATTTCTGCTTTTGATTTTCCAACAACGGCTAACCGATGTTCAAAATGACACCGTCCAACATTGGCGGTGTAAGAAATATTCGCTATCTCATCGGTCTCGTTTTGTGATAAATAATCAACATAGCGGGTAACCAATTCCGTCAACGCATTTTCATGCCGAGATGATAAAGTCAATAGATGGGTAGTTCTTTCTCTTTCTGACTTTTCGTCTGGGGCAACCTGAGGCGATTCGGCAACAATAACGTGTGCATTCGTTCCACCGAATCCAAAGGAATTGATACCAGCAACACGGGGCTTCTTTGAGCGTGACCATGTTGTTAGTTGTGTCGGTATTTTGACGGGTAACTCGTCCCAGTTAATATGGGGATTGGGCCGATTAAAGTGTAGATTGGGAGGTATTGCCTCATGTTGTAATGAGAGAATCACTTTAATCAGTCCAGCTAAACCGGCTACAGGTTCCGTATGGCCTATGTTAGTTTTGACGCTACCAATCAGCACAGGAGAATTGAAAGTCTGTTTGGCTTTTATGACTTCGCCAATGGCTTCCATTTCAATGGGATCGCCAAGTGGTGTGCCGGTACCATGTGCTTCTATATAACTGAGGCTGGCAGCATCAAGCCCTGCGTTTTTTAGGGCGTCATGTATGACTTGCTGTTGAGCAATACCGTTAGGCGCTGTCAATCCATTGCTTTTTCCATCTTGATTCACGGCTGTGCCTTTGACTAGAGCGAGAATATTATCACCTTCTTCAAGGGCATCGGATAAACGTTTTAGGATCACCATGCTACAGCCTTCGCTTCTCACGTAGCCATCCGCGGTTGCATCAAAACTTTTGCTACTGCCTTCGGCAGAAATGGCTTGTAGCTTAGAGAAACAAATATGTCCTTCTGGGGACAAGATTAAATTGACACCCCCTACCATTGCAACTTCAGATTCTCCTGAACGTAAGCTTTGGCATGCCAGATGAAGTGCGACTAATGATGAAGAACAGGCGGTATCAATTGGCATGTTGGGGCCCTGTAGGCCGTAGGCATAAGAAATACGACCAGAGGCCGTACTAAATGTATTTCCCGTCAGAGAGTAAGCATTTATCTTTTCAAAAATGCCTGACTTTGTATGTGCATTGGTATAATCATAGCTTGAAATGCCCACAAAAACGCCCGTTTGGCTGTTTTCAAGTTTGGTAACATCTATGCCCGCGTTTTCCAGTGCTTCCCAACTGACTTCCAACAACAAACGTTGCTGCGGATCTAAGCTGTATGCTTCTTTGGGTGAAATTTTAAAAAAGGTGGCATCAAAGTCATAGACAGGGATATTAAGAAATCCGCCTTTCGTCGTGTACATTTTACCCGGTGCGTCTGGATCGGGATCATAATAACTATCCCAATCCCCACGACTTGCAGGTGCTTCAGTAATGGTGTCAATCCCATTTTTTAAAATTTCCCAATACTGATCTGGGCTGTTAGCACCGCCCGGAAAACGGCACGCCATGCCAATAATGGCTATGGGTTCTTTTTGAGCATTTTCCAATTCAGCTAGTTTTGCTTGGGTTGTTTTCAGGGCTTTATAAACTTTTTTTAAGGAATTAGAATTTTGCACTTTGGCCTCTTTTATCAATCATGTTCCACGTCACTGACTTATTTGGAGTTCATTCAGCAAATGTTCAGCAATCTCAAAAATGGTATTCAAATTGTAATTTCTACCGAGTTTGGGTGTCCAATATCTACCATGCGCCAGCCAATGACGAAGCTTTGATGCATTTTGAAAATTATCAATTGCCGTTTTACATGAAGGTAGTTCCTGCTTCCATATTTTCAAAATGTCATCTTCTAAACTGGCTCTCACACCCTTTTCCTTATGCAATTCTCGAAAACGGCGACTGACACTCTCTTTTTTGCGTGCGTAGACACGCTTTAGATAGTCAATTCTAATAGCGGCTTCAACAGAAGCCATCATATTCAAGCTGACTAAATGTTCTAATTCGGTTTTTTGCTTAGCAAAATAGTCAAGCACGTTTTCTTTTGTCATAAATAAAAAGGGTTCATTAACGGACTTCCCTTGAAAAAGGGCATTAAGAATATCACGTTGATAACCATTCAATGCGGCTTGAATATCCTCATACCATTGCCTTATGAAGGCTAGGCTTTGTTCTTCACCTGAGAAAGCGACTTTAGTCATCTTTTCGCATCACTTGTGCTAAAGCATCTGTAAAGGATTCTTTGACCAACGGAAAATATTGATTATGTGTGGTTCTGATGACAATATGCCATTGATATTCCCCAGTTTCTGGTTTTAGCAACACTAACATAATAATTCCCTCTTCACCAACCATATCAACACGCCCCGCTGCACATAAGACATTCATGCCCATGGGTTTTAAGATAACCGATTCTGTACCAACATTAATGCATAAGTTCTTTACCAAGTAAGGATTCACAAAATCTTCTACCAATGTGGTTTCTTCATAACTCACAATAACAATTTGTTCTTGAATTGGTACACTTAGCCAATCATTAATTTCGGCATAAAGCTGATTAAGCCCCGTTAACCATATTTTCTGTTGTTCTTCCCGGTTAATGGTTACACGTTGATTTTCATAGCGTGCTTTTTTATGACGGAAAAATGTTTCTAATTCCAAAATGTATCTCCTTTTAATTAGTCGATTTCGGTACTCGTTCCCAAAAAACTTCAAAGGTCAGTTTTTGGTTGATCAAATCTTCCAATTCCCTCTCACTTAAATCATTTAAGTGGCCAGATTCATCATTGTCTTGGACTTTTTCAACCGGTTCAAGTTGAATTTTATGCTGTTGCTTGAACAAGTTCCAAAGTCTCAATCGCTTGTCTATGATCTCTAAGGTATGCCCCTGATGCCAGAATAACACCATTGTCCATATATCTATGATCGGTCTCACCTAGAAGTCTTTGTTCTGCACTTAAATAAAGTCCATATCGTTTTCCTTCCAAGGGGTTTTCATATTCAAATTCTGTCCAGATTTCTGGACATTGTATTTGACGACTTTTACTTCCAGAAAGTTTCTCACGAAGAGTGTTAAAATTAATCTTTTCCTGATCTCGTTGCTCTTTGTTGGAGTAAAGGACAGCATATCCCCCCCCCCTCAAACGACAGTACTCTATTCCTTCAGTCAGAAAAAAGCGATTAGTCTTTTGAGAGTCTATTTCAGAGTATCGATTTTTCTCTTGATCATAATGGAGAACTCGTGAGGGATTTTGAAGGATATTTACCATTGTCCTTAAAGTCGATAGATAAAGTCCTTCATTTTTAATTTTGACTCCCTTTATTTCTATTTCATTTTCATTATTTTGTGGTGGTTTTTTGAATTTATTCATGATTATTGGGTAAAATGAAAAGTAATTCGGGATAGTTTTTCTCAATTTTTTCACGTTTGATATCTGTCATTCCAAAATCAATAATGTATATATTAAAGTTTTCTGTTTCTAACCGCTCTGGTTTTTTCATCAGCTCAAGAATATTCTCATTGTCAATGAAGCAATTTCCAGAATGTAAATCTCCATGTTCTATCCCTTGTTCCTCCAGATAAGTCAATGCTTCAAGAAACGCTTCGTATCTCTCAGGGAAAATTCTTTGAATAATGTTCGCCGCCATAAGAGATACTCTTATGGTCTTGGCAAATGGTCAAACACTTTTTTTTGCAGTTTATCAAACTCAGATTCCGATATTGGTTTTATTTCTTCTGCAAGAATTATATCAACTTCCTCTATATTCAGAGTATTTGATGACTCTATGGGTATCAGTTCTAATTTTTGTGCCAAGTATTTTCGATGTTCTGCAAGGAGGGGGTGAGTCAAGAAATCTATTTTGTTTAAAGAATAACCAGACACTTTATCCATTATGTAGACTGGATTTTTTGCTTTGTATATCAGGAATTTGTATCCATTGTGGCACACACCCTTCCTCTTTTTCCTTTTCTAAAATTTCTTTAAAAATATCGTGCATAACTCTTTCGTGAAAGAGTTCTTGATGACTACTCCGATTTCGACCAATTTTGATAATCGCATCAGCTTTATTATCAAGAAAAACAATCCCCATCAGACCTCTTCCCAAAATATCAATACCTCTACCAATTTTTTCTAAGTTAACATGCTCGGATAAAGACTTTCTGAGTTCTGGGATTTCTTGCAGAACGGCATTTATTTCTTCTCTAGCTTCTTGAACCAATTGTTTTCTTGCCGTGGAAAGGGTAGGTGAGATGTGTTTCTCCGGCTTTAGGTTTTTAAAAGGCTCAAGGTTTGAGTATATCTTTTCCCTTAGTGAAAATATTTTTCTTTGTTCCTGAACTTGTGATTGTGGTAAATCACATTTTTCTTTTGAAGGATTAGAAATTCTAAAGTGAATCAATGAGGAAACATCCCGATATTTTTTCATGTATTGCCAAGTGTATGTTGATTTAATTAATTGAATTGGGTACAACTTATGTAAAATTGAGCGCGTAGGTTGGTTTTTTTTATTTCCCCCCAACAACAATTATGAGCATTCTCAATACGGGTATTTTGCGGAAAATGAGCAAATAACAAATTCAATAAGATAATGCTATTCTATAAATTTTGAGGTCAGTTTTTGGTTGATCAAATCTTCCAATTCCCTCTCACTTAAATCATTTAAGTTAAAAAAAAAAAGGGTACCCCACCCTAACACACACAAAAATGATTAAAAATCAATAGGTTATATATTAACTTAATGGCATTGACTCCAGCGTGGGAACAAGAGTGCGTAATATTTATATCTATGACAATTATTGTAGTTCTGCTAAAGCTTCAAAAAAGTATCATTTCAATTATTTTATCACAACAATTCATATCTTTGCGTTCCTAAACACCAGCTTGATAACCATCATCCCCCCAAGCGGCGCACTTTTTGACGGAGAGTATATAATTCTTGCTCTTGTGACGCGATACGTTCCACTAACTGGTGATTGATTTGTTGCATTTTTTCGATCACTTCTTGAGTACGTTGGTGAATAGCTCGCCGTTGCCGCATAGTAACCAACTGTGGACGATTAAGGTGTAGCCACTCAATGTGAAACCAACCACGAGGTGTCAAGCCGGCTAAATAACCATCTTGCAACAGGGTAAGATGAATATTCAGCTCATCTGTTAGTGGATGAAGTAGAAGCATGTGGGGTGGGGTGTCAGGTGAAGGCCAATAAGACGCTTTGTTGCGGTTACAAGCCGGACAGGCATAGACTAAATTATCCCACTCATCATCTCCACCGTGTATGATAGGCTGAAAATGGTCAATTTCTAATTCACTACCCGCATCAATTTCACTGATACCACAATAACCACAAGCAAAATTATACCGTTCACGGATGGTATCGCGTTTGGAGTCTGAAATAGTCATCAAGTTGCCAAAGAATGTTCTGTCAATCGTGTGAAAGAGTTTTGAATAACAGTATAGCGTTGTTCAAATTCGGCAAGCCAACGTTTGGTATCAGCAATTAACAATGCTTGCTGGTTGAGTAATTGTACTAAATCTTGGTTTTCCGTTTGGTGTTTTTCCAAAACGTCTTGTAGGGCGAACTGCTCGGTTTCTAATCTTTTTAATGCGAACGTTGTTGTCTCAGACTCAACAACTTCTACCATTGTTTGAATCTCAGCCAACTCTCTTTGTTCCGCCTCTGTCAAACTGCCGCTTAATCTGCGAAGGCGAAGTTCTGTAAAACGTTGTTCAATTTCGGGTGTCCACTTGACTGTCATTGGGCAATCCTTAGATTACAATTTTATAGAAATTTGTAGTTGTCAATTTTTTATCGGGCAATGGGTGTGATGCCAAGCAATGGGTAATTCTCGGTACTGGACGCGGAGCGTCCCTTTAGCATTCCCAAACGGCGGTTGGAAACGAGAAAACCGGCGGTTTAGACAATTTCACATTTCACGATTTATCAAATCTTCCAATTCTACGTCGCTTAATTCATCTATGTAGTCAAAGTTTTCTTTAGCTTCTTTGGTTTCTTGGGTTTTGGGCAGTTCGTTTTCTAGCTCAAGGACTTGTTTGGCTAAGTAGTCAATCAGCTTATTAATGCTGGGATAGTTGAACAAAAGGCTGACGGACAGTGTTGTTTCAAGTCCCTTGCCTAAACGGTTACGCATTTCAACCGCTTGTAATGAATCTAGGCCTTGTTCCATTAGTGATTTGTTAGCGTCCAGGGTTTGAGAGGGATCTGTACCAAGGACTTGTTGTGCTATTTCACGTACAAATTGGGCGACTCTCGTGTGCTTTTCTTCAGGCCGTGCTTTTTCTAGCGCCTCTTTCAGTGAGGATTCCGCCAAAGGTTTATTTGTCTTAAGTTTATCCAGCAAATGAGCCGCGTTATCCACCCCTGTTTGCGCGGCGTATTTCTGCCAGTCGCATGGCATCACACCCATTTGGATCACATTGGCCGAGATGAGTTTTTCCATCAGTGCCAAACCCTCTGCGGTATTGATGGGTTTGAAACCTTGTCGAGACAAATTTTCTTGGACAGTTGTAGTGGAGAGTGCCATTCCCCCTTGTGCCCAAGGCCCCCAATTGATTGTGGTAGCCACTAAACCTTGTTGGTGTCGGTAATGCGCTAAGCTATCTAAAAAGGCATTCGCGGCTGCATAATTGCTTTGTCCTCGATTACCAAGGAGGGACGCGGCTGAGGAAAACATGACAAAGAAGTCTAATGCCATGTCGGCCGTGAGTTGATGGAGATTCCAGGCACCGTACACTTTGGCAGCCATGATTTTTTCAAAACGTTGCCAATCTTGCGTTATTAACATGCCATCCTCTAGGACACCGGCCGCATGAATAATGCCGCGCAAAGGGGGCAAGGTGGTTTTGATTTGCGCTAATACGTCATTGAGTTCATTGTAATCAGAGACATCCGTTTTGGTGATCAGTACTTGAACCCCGGCTTGTTCTAGTTGGTCGATGGTCGTCTCAAGAATCCCGCGACGACTGAGTAAGACTATATGCCGTGCGCCTTGCTCAACTAGCCATTGTGCGGTTTGTAATCCCAAGCGCCCGCTGCCACCGCTGATTAAATAACTGCTGTCCTTACGAATAATCAGTGCTTGCTTGACAGTTGGCAATCTCTGGCGTTCTAATCTGGCGACATAGCGCAAATTGCCGCGCCATGCTACTTGGTTTTCTGTCTCTGAGGCCCACAATTCTTTAAATAGCGATTGAACGTCTTCTTGTTCGGGATCAAGATCAATACACACACATTGTAACTCCGGATGTTCCAGTGCTATCGTCTTGCCTAGTCCCCATAACGGCGATTGTTCGACTTGAACTGTGCTAGAAAGCACGGCTTGCCCACCGCGAGTCACTAAGTATAAACGGGGAGAGTTATTTTCAGTTATCTTAATTAACTCTTGAACTAAATGCAACACACTGCCACTGCCCAACATTTGGGCGTGTTGTAAAGTCTGTTGGTTGTGTTCGTTTGCAAACCGGTTATCCAGGCTCCAAAAATGTACTATGCCACGACAAGGGGGATAATGTGCCGCTAAACTGTCCTCAAGTAAACGTTGGAAATTTTCGGGATGTGCCGGGTTAAGCGTGTAGCGGTTTTCTTCGATTTTGTCGTAGTTGTGGTTGGCAAATACGAGTACACAACGCTCGCCTTGGTTTTGTAAAAGCGTGGCTAGTTTTTGTCCGGTGCCATTTTTATCGGCAAAAATCAGCCAACTCCCAGCTTTTTCTGATGGCGGTTGCGGTAAAATTTCTTTAGGTTGCCAAACTATGTTATACAAATAGTCGCTAAAATCTTTTTGAAGACTGCGCTGCACGGCAACACGATCCGCTTGACGGCCCTCAAAACCCAAAAATTCTATGATCGGATTGCCTAGCTCATCAAAGAGACGTATATCTCCTACCAATCTCTCGGTTCCGGAAGTGGGCCGTAATTGGCAATGTCCCCATAACTTTTGATGACGGTAAGGCTGAAAAAAGCGGATTTGTTCGATTGAGAAGGGGATAAAAGTTTCTTCTATCTCCATATCCACTGTTGACACTAATAATCCAAAGCCGCCATCTATCAGCCCCGGATGGATGTGTTGGTGATATTCTTCTAATCCAAGCACTGTTGCGGGCGGTGGTGTTAGCCGGCAAACGGCCTCGCCATTTCCCCGTCGGATTGAGTCAATCCATTGGTAACTTGGGCCTAAGTCAATATGACGATCTCGCTGAGTTTGGTAAAATTCTTCGGCCGTTATTGTTTGTGGGCAGCGAGTCCATAATTCTTCCAAAGGCGCTGATTTTATTAACTTTTTCTCATCAGTCGTTTGCCCCGTCAGAATTTTCCCAGTGACATGGGTGCTCCAATCTGCCGTCTTTTTGCCAAAGCTGATGAGTTTAAAAGCGGCTTTGTTATTTTCTTCTGGGATGATAGCTAACTGAACCGTGCAGCCTTGCTCCGGTATCACCAGTACCTGCTCAAAGAGTATTTCTTCTAACACAGCGCCTTGGGGGCCGTAAGTGAGTTCCGCAGCACCGAGTATCATGGAGATGTAGCTCGCGCCGGAGGCCACCATTTTATCGTAAATCAGGTGATCCGCTAAGAAAGATAAGTTATCTTTATGGAAATCGGTTTCAAATACGGTTTCCTTAATGAGTGGTAATTGTATCTTTTTGTCAAGCAATGGATGAAGTTTGCTGTCGCGCGGCGTGGTTAATTGTCGATGCGCCTCGGTTGCTACGGGTCTCTCAAGCCAATAACGCTGACGTTGGAACGGATAAGTTGGCAACACCACTCGACGACGTTGATAATCATGATCAAAGTTGGGCCAGTCTACCGTCGCACCACGCACATATAATTCACCTAAACTTTGTAGGAGTTGTTGCCAATCATCCTCGCCTTGCCGCAAACTCGGCAGCCAAACGCCGACGTCTTCTGGCAGACATTGACGGCCCAGGCCTAATAATGCGGGTTTTGGGCCGATTTCCAGAAACACATCACAGCCTAGTTGATGAAGAGTTTCCATGCTGGCAGCAAATTTGACCGGTTGACGTACATGACGACACCAATATTCCGGCGTTGTTATCGAAGCCGTGGCAAGCTCACCGGTGAGGTTAGAAATTAAGTTGATTTCGGGCGATGATAACGTAATTTCCCCGACGAGATGGGAAAAAGCCGGCAACATGGGTTCTATAAGGGGCGAATGAAAGGCATGAGAAACCGACAAGGATTTTGTTTTAATGCCTTCAGATTCTAAAGTCGCTTTGAGCGTGGTTATGGCTTCACGCGGCCCTGAAATCACAAGACTTTCCGGCCCATTAATGGCGGCAATCGACACTTGCTGGGTATAGGGTTGAATAGCGGTGGCGACTTGTGCTTCAGTGGCAAACACCGTTACCATCTCACCGTCACGCGGTAACGCTTGCATCAAACGGGCACGCTCGGCTATCAGTTTTAAGCCATCTTCAAGACTGAAAACCCCGGCCACACAGGCGGCAACATATTCTCCAACGCTATGTCCCATCACATAAGCCGGTTTAATACCCCAAGATTGCCATAGTTCAGCTAGGGCATATTCCAACGCAAACAATGCCGGTTGCGTGTAAGCAGTCTCATTTAACTTCTCGTTCCCAACCGTAGGAAAGGAATGCTTTCCTCTTTGCTCAGCAAAGCGTGGTGCCGGATAAAGTACCTCTAACAATGGTTGTTCTAAATAGTCGCGTAAAATGTCATCGCAACGATCAAGGGTTTGGCGAAATGTGGGTTGTGTTTCATAGAGCTGCCGCCCCATGCCAACGTATTGTGAGCCTTGCCCGGTAAATAAAAAGGCGATCTTTGGATTGACATTTTTCGACGTGCCGCTCTGACAATGTTCTTGATTGTTATCACCTTGCTGATAATCCGTCAAATGTTTTTGTATTTCGGCCTTTGATTCCCCAATAATGGATAGGCGATGGGGAAAATGTGTTCGGCCCACGTTGGCAGTGTAACAGATATCTTCGAGGGCAATCGTTGAATCACTCTGCTCAAAAAATGCCACATAGTTAGCTGTCAATGCCTCAAGTGCTTTTTGAGTCTTCGCCGAGAGCGTTAAAATGTGACAGGGACGTTCAACAGGCAAAGAGAATTGAGCATTGCTCTGATGTAATTGGGCATGGGAAGTCTGCGAGTGTTTGGGTTCGCGCAAGGGGGCTTCTTGGAGAAGAATATGGGCATTGGTGCCACTAAACCCAAATGAACTTATGCCAGCAATTCGTGGTTTACCCTCCTCTCTTGACCAAGGTGTTAACGTGGCGGGGATTTGGATAGGTAATTCATCCCAAGGAATATAGGGGTTGGGCTTATGAAAATGTATTTGTGGTGGAAGAGTTTCATTATTCAAAGCCAAAATGGTCTTAATAATGCCCGCAACGCCAGCGGCAGCTTCTAAGTGGCCAATATTGGCCTTAACCGAACCCACAATCAGTGGGGTATCGAAGTTATGCCCTTCTCCATAGACTTGTCCAAGTGCCCCGATTTCGATGGGATCACCAAGCGTGGTACCAGTACCGTGGGCTTCTATATAACTTACCTCATCCGGAAAAATGCCGGCGTTCTGCAACGCGTTGCGAATAACTTGTTGCTGTGCAACACCATTGGGGGCGATAAAACTACTACTGGCACCATCCTGATTTAAAGCGGAGCCTCGGATAAGTGCCAATATCCTATTACCGTCACGTTGTGCGTCCGATAAACGTTTTAATACCAGTACGCCACACCCTTCTCCTCGACCATAACCATTAGCTGATGCATCAAAGGTTTTGCATTTGCCATCGGGAGAAAGTGCCCTCAATTTGGAGAAATAGATATAAAGATTGGGCCTGATGATGCTATTGACACCGGCCACCAATGCCATTTTGCACTCATTGCCATTTAACCCTTGACAAGCCAGATGGAGTGCCACTAATGATGAAGAGCAAGCGGTATCAACGGACAAGTTTGGTCCCTGTAAACCAAATACATAAGACAGACGACCGGCCGCCGAACTGTACATAGAACCTTGGGCCGAATATGCATCAATTCTTTCTAAATCCTCAGACCATAAATGGGCATATTTGTAGTCATCGGTGCTAATACCTAAATAAACGCCTATCGATTGGTTTTTTAACTCATCCGTGGCTATACCGCTGTTTTCAAACGCTTCCCAAGACACTTCCAACAACAGGCGTTGTTGGGGATCCAGTGCCATTGCCTCTGTGGGCGATATTTTAAAGAAGTTGGCATCAAAGGTTTTAATATCTTGATTTAAAATAAATCCACCACAACGTGTGTACATCTTCCCAGCAACATCTGGATCTGCATCAAAATAGTCATCGACATTCCAGCGTTCGGGTGGAATTTCTGTTATCGCATCGTAACCCTTTTTTAATAATTCCCAAAATTGTTTTGGATTGTTGGCACCGCCCGGCAATCGGCAACCCATCCCTACCACCGCAATCGGTTCACGAGATGAGTCATTAAGAATGGGTAAGGGTTTATTGTTTATTGTCGTTTTCTGATCTGGCAGCCGAAGGGATTGACTCTCTAATCCAGAGGTTGAAGGCTCTTTTTCGGTCAGTTTTAAATCAAGATATTCAGACAAGGTTTCAAGATTGGAATAATCAAATACCAGCGTACTGGGTAATGACAGACGCAATTTTGATGACAAAAATTCTTGTAAGCGCAGTGCCTGAAGAGAATTTATGCCGGCATCAAGAAAGCCAAACTCTTCATCTGTCAGTAATATCGTTTGATTGGAAACTTTTTGAACGGCAGATGTGATAAGTTTCACCAACACCGCTTTTCGCTGAGTTTTTGAATAGGTTTTAATTTCGGTTAATTCTTGAGCAACTTGTTGTTCTTGTTTGAGAAAGTCTATTAATGAGAGCGTTTGTTCTTTGTCCTCCGTGCTAAGTTTATTTAATGCAATCGGATAACCCCCTTGATGCAATTGTGCCAAGGTTGTGAGCAGTTCTAATTTTTCATCTTCTTGCCGTTTGAGGGTATCTACAACACAATAATCATTTTGGTTATGAGTTTGAAAACATTCATGTATTGCCCCTGACAGTACCGGATGAGGTGAGATTTCCACGAAGGTGTTGTAACCGGCTGTTATCATTTGTTCAATAGCCGAGGCAAATAAAACCGGTTCACAAATATGTCTTGCCCAATAGCCGGCATCAAAATCATCCTTCTTGGCAAGCATGCCATGAAGTGTTGAATAAACCTGGATTTTTGGCGAATCTACCGTTATGCCAGCCAATGCTTTTTTAAATTCTTTAACATAAGGTACGACTTGTGAGCTGTGGAAGGCGACATCCATTTTGAGCATACGGCAAAAAATACCTTTATTTTCAAAAGATTGTACAAATTCTTCTAATCCTTTTGTGCCGGATAACACGACGGATTTGGGGCCATTGATTGCAGCAACACGAATTTTTTCGGGAGTTTCTGTTATTTGGGCTTGGATTTGGTTTAACGGTAGCGCAATAAAGGCCATTTGGCCGTCACTTGCCGTTTTCTTCATGACTTGACAATGCTGCCAGATGATATGGAGTGCATCTTCAAGACTGAGAATCCCGGCTACATGCGCCGCCCCAACCTCACCGGCACTATGCCCTACTACCGCCGCGGGTTCTATACCCCAATGGCGCAATAATGCGACGATTCCGATTTGGATCGCAAATGTGCATGGATGTCCAATTTCCGATTGTTCTAAACGTGATTGAGAGGTGGCTTTTTTGAGTTCTTCTATAATGGACCAATCTGCATACTGGGCAAAAATTCGATCACATTTTTCAATCGTTTGCTGAAAAATGGCGTTTTGTGTTAAAAGTACTGCTCCCATTGCTTTCCATTGCGCCCCAAGTCCCGAAAAAACCAAGGCCACTTTTTTTGGGCTATCAGGTAACTGATTGTTTTTGAGTATTTCTTTCAATTTAGTGTTCCTTTTTTTTAATTTCAAGCACAGATAAATTAAATTTCAAAAAGACAAAGTACTTTAAAATTCATGATTCGGTACTTATTTATTTATCGGGGTACTGCTTTTGTTCTTCTTTGCCCATAAAGAATGCTTTCAAATTCATTTCTATCAGATGGGGTTTGAGCTGTTCTGTCATCGCCCGTTGCCAACTTTCGTCCCTAAAATCAATATAAGACGATAATTTTCCGAGCATATAAATATTGGCACACTTTATATGGGGCAATTTCTCATATTCCTTTTCAGTCCCTTTGACAATACAAGTGTTAGTCTTCCGTTTTTGGGCATGACTGGCAATTTCGTCTGCCATTAAAGCCACAAGAAAATCAATTTTGCCGGCCGGGATTATCGGTGAATAGACCTTGCGTCCCCATCTTACTGACGAATCGACACCCCCTCCCAATTGAGAAAGGCCGCGAATTTCACTTTTTTTGACATCCCACCCTTCAATAAAGGCAGCTGATGCCAATATTTCTGAGGCTAGGATAACGCCTTGTCCCCCTATACCACACAAAAGTACATTGGTCGTTTTTTTATTCATGTTGTGTGTTATTCAGAACGGCTCTTTTGAATCATTATTGGTAGTTTTAAGGCGCCTGATGGGCAGATAGATGTGCATATCTGACAGCCAATGCATAAAGGGTTTGAAATGGTTATGGCATTGTTTTCTTTAGAAATCGCCGAACACCCAATATTCAGACACTCATTGCATAAAATACAAGTCTTATGGTTGACTGAAACAACGGTATCAAAACCTTTTTCCAGATGCCGGCAGGGTTCTTCTGCTATCACCACTGCAACACCTTCATGGGCGAGACCTTTTTCAAAGGCTCTTTCGAGTACCCCAAGACGAGAACTCAACACCTTTTTGACATATGTAGCGCCAAGTGCCTTCGCTACTTCGACCAAATCCAATTGGGTTGTCAGTGGTTCCCCTTTTCTATTTTTACCGGTGCCAGGATGCTCCTGCATACCCGTCATAGCGGTTGTGCGGTTGTCAAGAATGATAACTAAACCCTCAAAGCCATGATAAACCATGTCAACCAGTTCAGGTAAACCCGAATGGACAAAAGTGCTATCACCGATGACAGCAACCAGTTTTTCTTTGGTTTGGTTTGGTAATTGCGTGGAAAGTCCGTTAGCCATCCCCATGCCCGCGCCCATACACAGAAAGCTGTGTAAAGCATTCATGGGTGGCAAGGCACCCAATGTATAGCAGCCTATATCTCCTTCAACTAACAAATTCATTTTCTTCAAAACCGAGAAAACGCCTAGATAGGAACATCCGGAACACATTGCCGGTGATTTCCCCGGTTTGGGATAATAATCCGTTATCTCCTCGGTTTTGCCTTTGAGTAAATTTTCGACACGATGGGGGTTGAGTTCACCCAAAGTAAAACTTTCAGGCTTCTTTTCGACATTATGACAACCCAACGCCAATATCTGAGTTTCTAGAAAACCATCTAATTCTTCAACCACGGTAACCTGCTCAAATAGTTGACAAAATTTCTTGATTAATTTATCAGGTATTGGGTAAGTCATGCCTAATTTTAAGATAGGCATTTCTTCAGAGATTTCCTGCACATATTGATAGGACACGCCACTGGTGATAATGCCTTTTTTGCCTTTGCCGGGAAATCGTGTATTAATTTCTATGGTATTGGACAATTCTTTCAGTTTTTGTTGTCTTTCTAATATTTTAAGACGGTTTTGTCTCGCATTACTAGGAATATTGACGTATTTGCTAATATTGATTTCATATTTTTTAGCGGGTATTTTGTTTCTTTCTTCACATATCACAATTCCCTTACTATGGCATATTCGAGTGGTGAGTCTTAATAAAACCGGCACATCGTACTTTTCGCTGATTTCAAAAGCGAGTTGAGTGAAATCTTTGGTTTCTTGGCTATCAGAAGGTTCAAGCAGGGTGATTTTTGCCATCAGGGCATACCAACGATTATCTTGTTCGTTCTGTGAAGAATGCATGCCTGGATCATCTGCACTCACGATCACAAGCCCACCATTCACCCCAGTATAAGAGACATTCATAAAGGCATCGGCTGCAACGTTCAGCCCAACATGTTTCATAACCGCCATTGCTCGACCACCGCCTTTACTCACTCCAACGGCTGTCTCCACCGCGATTTTCTCATTGACGGACCAACGTACTTCAATCTCAGGGTATTGAGTCGCACTCTCTACTATTTCTGTACTTGGTGTGCCCGGATAACCGGCCACCAACGACACGCCGGCTTCATAAGCACCCCTCGCCACTGCCTCATTACCGTACATTAACTTTTTATTGTCTGTCATGTCAATCGGATTGTAAAAACTTAATGGTTGAGTGTGAAGAAAATAATGGACCTTCGATAACCGCTTTTTGGCACCATGAAGGGTTCAAACACCTAAATGGTATTTTGAATACTTCTCCAACTCATGAGTTCATGAATTTCAAAACCGTTTAAAATAATAATTCATTGAATATTTATCTTTCCCAAGCGGAATTCAATTAGCACCCTAGTACAACGAATTACGCGGATAAACGAATTTTTCTTCGCCCAGAAAACTTACCAAGTCGAAGTATTAATATAACTCTTTGAATTTGATATTTTTAATCATTTATTCCCTTGCCAATTAGTACAACGAATTACGCGGATAAACGAATTTTTCTTCACCCAGAAAACTTACCAAGTCGAAGTATTAATATAACTCTTTGAATTTTCTATTTTTAATCATTTATTCCCTTGCCAATTAGTACAACGAATTACGCGGATAAACGAATTTTTCTTTGCCCAGAAAACTTATCAAGTCGAAGTATTAATATAACTCTTTGAATTTGATATTTTTAATCATTTATTCCCCTGCTAATTAGTACAACGAATTACGCGGATAAACGAATTTTTCTTCACCCAGAAAACTTATCAAGTCGAAGTATTAATATAACTCTTTGAATTTGATATTTTTAATCATTTATTCGCCTGCTAATCTCAAAAAATCCGAGACTTGTGACACTGTCATGGAAAATATGATAACGAACAAGCGTCAGCATGGCCCACAATTGATGCGATTCTATGCACATAAGTTTTCGTGGCCGATACTTGTGGCACTCTCAGTGAAAATGTGATAGCGAATAAGCGTTAGCATGGCCCACAATTGACGCGACTCTTTGCACATAAGTTTTCGTGGCCGATACTTGTGGCACTCTTAGTGAAAATATGATAACGAACAAGCGTCAGCATGGCCCCCAATTGACGCGACTCTTTGCACATAATTTTTCGTGGCCGATATTTGTGGCACTCTTAGTGAAAATGTGATTGTGAACAAGCGTCAGCATGGCCCACAATTGACGTGGGTTGCTCCTCAATCCCGTCTTTTTTTGTAGAAAAAAAAGCGTTAGAGGCCGATACTTGTGGCACTCTTAGTGAAAATGTGATTGCGAATATGCGTCAGCATGGCCCCCAATTGATGCGACTCTATGCACATAAGTTTTCGTGGCCGATACTTGTGGCACTGTCACGGAAAATGTGATTGCGAATAAGCGTCAGCATGGCCCCCAATTGATGCGATTCTATGCACATAAGTTTTCGTGGCCGATACTTGTGGCACTCTTAGTGAAAATGTGATTGCGAATATGCGTCAGCATGGCCCACAATTTTTGAGGTTTGCTCGCCAATCCAGTCCTTGTCGAAACTTATCCAGCCGATACTTGTGGCACTGTCACGGAAAATGTGATAGCGAGCAAACGTCAGCATGGTCCCCAATTGACGCTCATCGTTATACACAAGTCTTTTGGATACCGAGTGTATTCCTGACAAGTACAACGGATACGCGAAATAAACGGATATTTTTAATGGCTCCCCAACGTGGGCCTACTGTTTAAAAGCTATAAAAATCAATTAGTTAAAAATTTATGTCTAAGGAGAAGCAATTGACGAGGGTTGTTCCCAATCCAGTCTTTGTCGAAAGTTTTCGTGGCCGATACTTGTGGCACTGTCACGGAAAATGTGATGGCGAATAAGCGTCAGCATGGCCCACAATTGATGCGACTCTTTGCACATAAGTTTTCGTGGCTGATACTTGTGGCACTCTTAGTGAAAATGTGATTGCGAATATGCGTTAGCATGGCCCCCAATTGATGCGACTCTTTGCACATAAGTTTTCGTGGCCGATACTTGTGGCACTGTCACGGAAAATGTGATTGCGAACAAGCGTTAGCATGGCCCTCAATTGATGCGATTCTATGCACATAAGTTTTCGTGGCCGATACTTGTGGCACTTTCAGTGAAAATGTGATTGCGAATATGCGTTAGCATGGCCCCCAATTGATGCGACTCTTTGCACATAAGTTTTCGTGGCCGATACTTGTGGCACTTTCAGTGAAAATGTGATTGCGAACAAGCGTTAGCATGGCCCCCAATTGATGCGATTCTATGCACATAAGTTTTCGTGGCCGATACTTGTGGCACTCTTAGTGAAAATGTGATTGCGAATATGCGTCAGCATGGCCCACAATTTTTGAGGTTTGCTCGCCAGTCCAGTGTTGAAAACTTTTTTTTGACGTCCAAGATAAATCTTGGACTCCCCTCAAATTGACGAGGTTTGCTCGCCAATCCAGTCCTTGTCGAAGCTTATTCAGCCGATACTTGTGGCACTCGAACTTCAAATGTGATAACGAACGAACAAGATTCGTTATAAAAAAGGATTGATTGTTGGCGGGTTCAGAAACTGGGAGGTTTCAATAACTACAAGGATTCGTTATAAGAAAGGATGGATTTATTCCTTTTTTATAACGAACCGAAGGATCGCGAAGCTAATCCTTGTAGTTAAAGTTAGCCATATACCTCACAAGCTGCCTCATCAACTCAGCATCCGCGGCCGCTCGGTGCCTATTGGTAGGTACTGGAATACCGCATTGTTCAGCCGCTACCTCTAGTTTGGCTTTACCACGAAAGGCCGTGTACATTTCCATCGCACAATACACTTGCGGAGGTTCCATTGCTGTTATCCCATGCGCTTGTTGAGACTGTCTTATCATTCTCAAGTCAAAAGACTGATTGTATATCACAACCGGGCGGTTATTCAGTATTTCCAAAAGCGTCGGCCAAATGTCGGCAAAAGAAGGCGCATTTTTTACCTTATGTTCGTTAATCCCATGAACTTGAATTGCATGGTAAGAGATTGGAACAGTTGGCTTGATTAGTGTGTCCATAAGAACCGTGCCATCATGATCAATAATGGCAATTTCAACGATTTGGTCATGTTTGCTAAACCCAGTGGTTTCGGTATCTAAGAAAACCGGGTTTTTAGCCAGACAAACCGCAGATTCATGGCATGACTCGGCAGTTTTGACGAATAAATCGTCATTAACGGATTCGTAAGGCGTTTTAACGTATTCTATCGGTTCCTCCAAACTAAGCCCGGTTGTTTCCCTCTCATCGAACACGGGATTAATGCCCAGCGACTGTTGTGCGTACTCTTTCGGACGACGAGTGGTTAAAAGTTGTATAAATTGTTCGTAATCACTTTTAGCCTCCTTCCAATCATCATCTAGCAGCTTGATGCCACGATGCCAGTGTCTATGCACTAACTCCTGAAAGGCCGACAAGTCGATTTGATGAGTTGCTTTGTCGATTTGAGTTGGCTTGCCATAGCACTTAAAGTGAGTAATAATAAAACCAATCCATAATAAAGAAAGCTCTTCTTCTTTACCAAATAAAAGATGGCCTTCAATTGATTTAGACGATTTCGAGTTTGGCGCGTCTGGAAACTGTTTGACGCTGAGTGAACGTCCAAGTGCCAATCTGGCTATTTGGTAATTAGTGGAAAGGCCTAAACGACTTTTCATTTGTTGGCTTAAGTTGTCGGCTTCCTGACTCGTGGAAAAATTCGCCGTCATAATCGTTGTTAAACTTAAATCGACTAGCATAGTTGGTTATCCTTGTTGTAGTACAACTAATTACGCTAAGTTAGTTAAGTACAGCGAATTACGCTAAGTTAAGTACAGCGAATTACGCGGATAAGCGAATGAAGACGTTGAGTACAGCGAAACTTGTGTTTAGCGAACACGAATTATGAATTATGGTAAGTACAGCGAGCGTACTTCCCGTCATTCAATCGTTTATCTCTGTAATCTATAGATTTTCAGATAATTATTTTCAAAATGAATAGCCCTATGTTTTGCCAAGAATAAAAAATTTTCACATTCAACCCCTTCAGGGTTGACGCTTTATTTACCTTTACCCCAGGTTTCACCTGGGGCTATTCAAATTCAACCCCTTCAGGGTTGACAATAGTCACTATTGGCTTTTTTGAAATTATTTTTCTGAACATCTATAATTCGTTTATCCCAAGTGTCGTTGTACTTTTCCATCATCAATTCGTTTATCCGCGCAATTCGCTGTACTTACCGCGCAATTCGCTGTACTTACCGCCGCGCAATTCGCTGTACTTACTGCTTATGTCCCTGCACTCCTTCAGAAAAAAAATACTTATCTTCAATAGCAACCGTTTTTCCAAAATGATGTCCCAATTCTTGATGTTCAAGTAGATAAGTTTTAGCAATACTGTTCTTAAACTTATAATAGTAAAAAACATCAATCTCCTTATCTTGGCTTAACAAAATAACTTGCCTCTGTTTGTCAGAAACCCAGAAATTGAGAATATTATCACGATGCACGCTATCAAGGCGGCCGAGCGGTGTATCTACAATTAATGGCGCCTTTAATCCAGAAACGTTCGCCAATCCTGCCAATAACGCTGTCGCAAAAATCTGGTTTTCGCCGGCCGATTGTTCAACTCCAATCAAAGTGCCATCTTGGTTAAGTCGTGTCACATTCCCCGTGTCGTCAATTTTAACTTCGGCAATCTGCTGTTTATGAGACAATTTGTGGTAAGTTTCGCTGATTGCCGTTGTCAGTTGCTTTTGTTTGAGCGGATAAAGTTTGGGAATCAGATCATCAATCAGTTTTTCAATTTGGTGAGCGTTAGCGACTTTTGAAAGCATGGGTTGTGCTTGAACAAATTTTGAAAATTGTTGTTTATAAGTGGCATTCAGTTGATTGACGGCAGTCCTCAACGCGGTAATTTCTCGTTCAACCTTCCCTAAAGTCTTTTGTTTCTCATCAATCTCTTTCTGCGTTTTTTGAAGTTCCGTTTTAAGGCTTTCAAGTCGGCCGTCTTTGTCGATGCTTTCGATTTTCGCGTAACGGTTTTTGAGTGCCTCTATTTGGTTGTCCAGTAAATCTCTCTGTTTCACCAGCCTTATTAAGTCATAATTGGTTGAGTCAATGTGTTTTAGTCGTTGTAACAGTTTCTGCCTATTTTCTCGTTGTATATAATGATGAATCGTCTCCGTGGCACAGTCTTTCGGTAATGGAGAAAACATGTTTTGCCAGACTTTTTCAAGGCGAAGCATGAGTGATTGTTGTTGTGACTCCGTTAGCGCGGGATTCATTTCGGGCGTTTTAGTTTTAGCAAAGCGCCTCAGAAACTCATCCTTGTTGTTTTTTAAATCGGTGTTTTTGGCTTCCCAAGCCAGTTTTTTTATTTCACCGGAAATTTGTTGACGATAGCTGTCAATGAGTTCTTGCCCCACCAATTGGAAAGGAATTTCCGTGACAAGCAAGTCGTCAAGGTTTTTTTGACATTCGTCGCGTTGCTTTTCGAGGCGTTTTTGTTCGTCAGTAATTTGTTTGATATCAGTTACTTTTGCGCCTCCTCCAAGAGAAGCGATTCTATTGGTTAACTCTGTTCTATGAAGGGTTAAACGCTCAAGTCCACGCTCAAATTTACTTTTTTCTTTTTGCAAGGATTTTAACAGTTCCTCTTTTTGGCTCAATTCCTTGTTTTGAGCCAGGAGTTTTTCTTCATCAATCTTCTTGATATTTTTTGAGGTATTAATTTGGTAATGGTGAAGCGTTTGCTTGAGGTTTCTTAATAAAACAATCCCCAATAAATTTTCCATACCTTCTTTGATTTGTTCCGGCCGATTTTGAGTGGCTAACTCGTTTATTTTTTCACCATCAAAGAAAAAGAAAGGTGCAATATGGGCCGGTACAAATTGTTGTTCTAAGATTTCTTCAAGAGAGTCTGATTGAAGTGGTTCTTGGAGCCCATCAAGTATCCGCAACAAGTCTACATGTTCAGTGCCGCGCTGATATTGTCCTTTATGGTTAAAATGCCAAGTCCTTTTGACTTGAAAACCATGATTTATATTTGTGTTGAATTGAATCAACACACTCATAATACTGCCGTATTCCCGCAACGCGTCTTTATGCAAGGCTTTTTCTAAAAACTTGTGATAATTGTCAGCATCTCCTAAACCGGCACGCGCTAGATAGGTTATGGCTTCTTTACCGTATAAGCCTAAATAAATCGCTTGAAGTAAAGAAGTTTTTCCGTAACCATTCATGCCGCCGATTAAGATAATATTTTTTCCAGCCTCAGAAGGCACCGGAAAGTTAAAGACTTGATGTTGATAACTTTTGAAATCGGTTAACTCGATTTTTGAAATCCACATTTATTTATTCTCAGGAGTTTGGTGGCTGGAGTCCAAACTTTAGTTTGGCAGTGCCAAAAAGTACAACGGATTTGGGGATTAAACGGATTTTTTAAGTAAATCCTTGCTTATATGCAATCCTTGTAGATATTGAGTCGTCCAACTACAAGGATTGTATATAATAAGGGATTTTGGTTTAGAGCATCAAATCACGTCGTCCAACTACAAGGATTGTATATAATAAGGGATTTTGCTGATTGTCACTTTTTTTGTTGAAAATATAAATTATTGAATTTTAAAGGAAAATTTAAACAGGTTGCACCTGTGGCTATTATCTCGCGGAGCGAATTACTGCGTTTCACATTCAACCCTTTCAGGGTTGGCGCGTACCCCCCCACATTTCCCACAGGTTGCACCTGTGGCTATTCAAATTCAACCCCTATCGGGGTTGAGGAGTTATGTTATTGTTTTGTACTTCACTTAATCGGAAAACGCTATATAACTAATAGACTATTTTAGAAGTCAATCATCTGAGTCAAAATGAAATCCTTGCTTATATGCAATCCATGTATAAAATCCTTGCTTATATGCAATCCTTGTATTAAATCCTTGCTTATATGCAATCCTTGTATTAAACGGTTTTTCTTATTAAGTACTAAGAAATACGTTCCAAAATCTTGTCAATTTCAACAGTAATATTATGCCTTTTGGTTTCTCCTTGCCGCTTTCTTTCCAACGCGACTAAGTCTTGCAGCACTTCTATCGGAATTTGATATTCGTTACAGAGACTTTCGAGAAGTTGGTGTGCTTCATCGTCTGCCCATAACGGTAAATCACTGAAAGATTCTAACATGGCTTTTTTCCTAGAATAATCTTCCGAGGCGGATATCGCTCCATCAAACCTCGGAGGTTTTTATATTTTATACCACAATTTGCGCGTTTTTTGAAGCGCCAACCATTTATGGCTGGGCTTAGTATATACTGATAGTACAACGGATACGCGAAATCAACGGATTTGTTATCGGTTGATTGAGGCAACTCTAAATGAGTACAACGGATAGGGCGCATTCCCGTTTTCACGGTTAAGTAAGTACAACGAATTACGCGGATAAACGAATTAAAAACGCGGATAAACGTACTATCGATAAAAATTGACTTTTATCAATCCTTATCGATAGCATAATCGCCTTTGTTATTAACAAAGTACCCGGAAAATGGGAATGCGCCCAACGGATACGCGAATCGAAGATCAGCAAAGCTAAATCAACGGATTTGTTATCGGTTGATTGAAAGGATTGAAAGTCAATAAAAATAGACAAAACGGGTCAATTTTTATTTTCACTCGCATCTGTACGTTCCGTATATTTTTTAAAACGTTTGCACGGCAAAATCTTGCAATGTCACGGTTAAACTCCGCTGTGTGCCTTCTTTTATAAAAGCGATGATGACTTCGCTGGCAATGGCGACTGTTAATAATACCAAATTACGAGCCAAAGGGTAATCACAAACATCATCTTGAGTTGCCGACGGCACGCGATATTCGTCATTCCAAATAATTTCAGCGTAATCGCTGGCTAAGCCAACATGCAAACAGGGCAAATTGGCCGATTTGCAATATTTGCTGACGGCGGCGCGAGCCGTGCTGTTGTCAAAACCGTCGATAATAAGTTGACTGCCTTTTAGTAATTTCTTGGCGTTATGTGAAGTCAGTTCAGTCATATTGGTTTCGAGATTAATACCTAAAGCGCGATAGAGTGTGTTAGCTAAAATGGTGGTTTTGTGAGCGCCGATGTCGGCGCGGTAAAAAGGTTGTGTTGATAGGTTGCGCTCTTCAATGCGATCATAATCAATGATTTTGAGCGTTGTAAAGCCGGTACGGGCAAGATTTTCTGCTAAATTGCTACCGACGGCTCCGGCGCCACAGAGTGTGATAGGAAAGGTACGCAGTTTTGCCATCAATTCGGCTGAGCGGTAAAGTCGTTCGTGGTAATAACTAGGCATATATGTAATGAAAAATGAAAAATTTAAAAGCAACTACAGGGATTCGTTATAATAACGGATTAGAGTATGGCGGTGTTTGGGTTTGTCGTTAAAAGCAACTACAGGGATTCGTTATAATAACGGATTAGACTGTTTGTAGTTTGTAGTAGGCGATTTATCGCCTCACGCATTCAACTACCTATAAATTGTAAGGTTATTTGGACGTTTTGAGGGCCATAAAATGGTTTAGATGCTTTCAAATTAAGCTTTCCTGGGGCGTTGCCCTAGGCTTTATTAATGTCGCCTTTCCTGGGGCGTTGCCCCAGGCTTTATTAATGTCGCCCCGTTGGGGCTTTCCTGGGGCGTTGCCCCAGGCTTTATTAATGGATTATCTCGTGGCGGTGTTTGGGTTTGTCTTAAAAGCAACTACAGGGATTAGCTACGCTGACTTTCAGTTCGTTATAATAATGGATTAGAGTATGGCGGTGTTTGGGTTTTATAGTTTGAAAACCACCCCAGTAATCAATCCAATCATTACGCAAGTAATCCTTGTCGTTGCGTTATCCGTTATTATAACGAATCCTTGTAGATGCGTTTTTTTTTAATCCGTTATTATAACGAATCCTTGTAGTTGCTTTATCCGTTATTAGAACGAATCCTTGTAGATGCGTTTTTTTTTAATCCGTTATTATAACGAATCCTTGTAGATGCGTTTTTTTTTAATCCGTTATTATAACGAATCCTTGTAGTTGCTTTAATCCGTTATTATAACGAATCCTTGTAGATGTGTTTTTTAATCCGTTATTATAACGAATCCTTGTAGATGTGTTTTTTTATAACGAATCCTTGTAGATGCTTTTTATAACATAACAATCCTTGGGCGTTTGGATTTAGAAAAAACTTGATCATCGAGGAGCAATTTTTCTTTAATTTGCTGTACCCATCCTAAAGGGTGTTTTTCATCTTCTGGGCTGCCATAAGCCGGCACGATGAGGTAGTGGGATTCTAAGCCATCTTTTTTGGCGGCTTCTCGATGATATTCGTTGTCATCAATGAGAAATTCGACCTGAATTTGACGAATGTCTTTCCAAGTTTGTTTAATTTCATCCCATGAGTAGGTTTCCCGAAAATAGTCTTTTAGTCCAAATGCAAGTACTTTGTTGAGGTATGAGCGGTAAGCAACCGTCCATAAAACTAAGTGATATTTGGAGTCTAATTGTTTTAGGAGTTCGAGACAGCCGTCTCTGAGGCGAAAGCCGATGATAGAGGTTGAGTCGGTGACTGTTGCTCCCAAGGTTTCATCTAAATCAATGGCGATTCTGGGTTTCTTCATTTTTAGACATACGGACTTCGTTTCCAGAGGAATAGTGAGAAAGGGCGTATTATATTATTAAAGTGCCCGTTTGTAGTTTGTAGTTTGTAGTAGGCGATTTATCGCCTCACGCAATCAACTAATCGTCCAAACTATTGGCTGTCGTCTGACTGAAGTTTGGCAGAGTCGTGATACGTGGAGCCTTGTTATTACATAAAATTTGTAGGGTTATTTGGACGTTTTGAGGGCCATAAAATGGTTTAGATGCGTTCAAATTCTTAAAAGCAACTACAGGGATTAGCTACGCTGAACGCCATTTCGTTATAATAACGGATTAAATTGTGACGGTGTTTGGGTTTTATAGTTCTAAAACCACCCCACTAATCAATCCAATCATTACGCAAGTAATCCTTGTCGTTGCGTTATCCGTTATTATAACGAATCCTTGTAGATGCTTTAATCCGTTATTATAACGAATCCTTGTAGTTGCGTTTTTTATAAGGAATCCTTGTAGTTGTGTTTTTTATAACGAATCCCTGTAAAAAACGGGTGATTGATTTTATTAAGTTAAGCTGCCCAAGTACAACGGATACGCGAAATAAACGGATTTTAGGCATTAATAAATTTGCTAAAAAAATTAGGATTTTTTAAGGTTTTTTTATCCGTTTATTTCGAGTATCCGTTGTACTACCTTGATAAAATCAGTTAGTTATTCGTTACGATATGGCATTGAGCACACACCCCAAGGGGTTGAATCTGAAAAAAAATAATCGACACGGATATCTAAAAAAGGTCAGCTGCCCAAGTACATGTACTACCTTGATAAAATCAGTTAGTTATTCGTTACGATATGGCATTGAGCACACCCCAAGGGGTTGAATCTGAAAAAAAATAATCGACACGGATATCTAAAAAAGGTGCTATACTTTTAAAATCCAATCCATTTAAATAAATTCTTTCTTATAACCAATTATTATAATTAGACACAGAGAAACCAATGACAAACCAAGACGACATATCCCTAGAAGAAAAATATGCGCGTTTGCAAGAAGAACATAATCGTTTGCAAGAAGAACATAAGTGTTTGCAAGAACATAAGCGTTTGCAAGACAAAGAAGTACTTCTTCAAGTTCTTCTTCAAAACGATGCCGTCAGGGAGGCGGTGACAACGCTTGATCTTTCAGAACAGGGATTAACGGAATTGCCCCCAGAAATCGGCCAGTTGACCAATCTGACAGTTCTACGGCTTTCTGGAAATCAACTAACGGCCTTGCCCCCAGAAATCTGTCAGTTGACCAACCTGACAAGGCTAGAGCTTTGGAGCAATCAACTGAACAAATTGCCCCCAGAAATCGGCCAGTTGACCAATCTGACAACGCTAGAGCTTTATCAGAATAAACTGAACCAATTGCCCCCAGAAATCGGCCAGTTGACTAACCTGACAACGCTATACCTTTATTACAACGAACTGAACCAATTGCCCCCAGAAATCGGCCAGTTGACTAACCTGACAGGGTTAGACATTTCTGGAAATCAACTAACGGCTTTGCCCCCAGAAATCGGCCAGCTGACTAACCTAGAAAAACTTGTTCTTGGTGAGGAACTTTTCGGCGGCAACGAAATAAAGGTATTGCCCCCAGAAATCGGCCAGTTGACCAAGCTGACAGAGCTATACCTTCATCACAATAAACTGAACAAATTGCCCCCAGAAATCGGCCAGTTGACTAACCTAGAAAAACTTGATCTTGGTGATGGAGTTTTCGGCGGCAGCAACGAAATAAAGGTATTGCCCCCAGAAATCGACCAGTTGACCAAGCTGACAACGCTAGATATTAGTCACAACAAACTGAACCAATTGCCCCCAGAACTCTGGCAGTTGACCAACCTAACAACGCTATACCTTGATAGCAATAAACTGAACCAATTGCCCCCAGAAATCGGCCAGTTGACCAATCTGACAGAGCTAAGCCTTTATGGAAATCAACTAACGGCTTTGCCCCCAGAAATCGGCCAGTTGACCAAGCTGACAACGCTAAACCTTTATGACAATCAACTAACGGCCTTGCCCCCAGAAATCGGCCAGTTGACCAACCTAGAAAAACTTGTTCTTGGCAATAAATATGGCAGCGGCGGCAACGAAATAAAGGTATTGCCCCCAGAAATCGGCCAACTAACCAAACTGGAAAAACTAGAAGTCGATAACAATCCACTAGAATCACCACCACCCGAAATAGTCAAACAAGGCACCAAAGCCATCCTGGCCTACCTCCAAGCCCAACTCAAGGAACGCCAAAAACAATGGCTTTCCAAACTCATTATCGTTGGACAAGGCGGCGTGGGTAAAACCTCCCTATTACGAGTACTGCGCGGAGAAACCTTCAATCCAGCAGAACCCACGACGCACGGCCTTGAAACCCAAATCCTAGAACTCGCCCATCCCAACCAACCCGATATCACGATGAAACTCAACACCTGGGACTTCGGCGGCCAAGAAATCTATCACGCCACCCACCAATTCTTCCTCACCAACCGCGCCCTATTTCTATTAGTCTGGCACGCCCGACTCGGCTTCAAAGCTGGCGAACTCTACTACTGGCTCGACATGCTCACCGCCATCGCCCCCGACTCGCCCATCCTACTAATAGCCACCCATACTGATGAACGAGACACCAACTTACCGCTCGACGACTTACGCCGCCAATATCCCCAACTCCTCGGCCAACAAGAAATCAGCAACAAAACAGGCCAAGGCACCCAAGCACTACAACAAACCCTGGCCCAAGCCGCGGCCCAATTACCGTTAATGGGAGAAACCTGGCCCACCCTCTGGCTCAAAACCGCCCAAGCCGTTCGCGCCCACACCGAAAACTACATCACCCCGCAAGCCCTACAACACCTAATGACAGAACACGGGATTGATGACAGCCAACAACCCATCCTAACCCAATGGCTCCATGACTTAGGCGACCTCCTCTACTTTAGCGACAATGACGCACTGGCCGACATCGTTATCCTACACCCCCAATGGGTAAGTACCCACATCAGCCAAGTCCTAGAAAGTCAAGACGTTAAAAACCAAAACGGCATCCTCACGCGTTCCGAAATCAAACGACTCTGGCAAGACTTAACCCCCGCCATGCGCGACTACTTCCTCCGCCTGATGGAACATTTTGACTTATCCTACCGCGACGACGACCGCCAAATTAGCCTAATCGTCGAACGACTCCCCCACACGCCGCCCGCTTATCAACAACAATGGGACGCCATCAAAACGACAGACAATTGCAAACAAATCCAAATAACCTTTAAACTCAACACCTTACCGTCTGGAATACCGACCTGGTTCATAGCCCGCGCCCACCGCTTCACCACCAACACCCATTGGCGTAACGGCGCCCTATTCGCTCATGAAAACCAACTCGCCCTGGTACAAGCGTTTGAGCAAAACAATTCAGTACAACTCACCGTGCGCGGCCCCAACCCACAAAACTTCTTCGCCCTGCTCAAAGACGGCCTAGAACTCACCCTAGCCCGCTACCCCGGCCTCCAAATCAAACGCCAAATTCCCTGTTTAGGCCACCAAAGCCAACCTTGCCCCCACCAATTCAACTACGAACAACTCCTCAAACGCTACGAAAAACAGCGACTCACCATCGAATGCCCCGAAACCTTAGAAGACATCTCCGTCACCGAACTCCTCTATGGCTGGGACTGGCACACCCAACAACTGGTTTTAGAACGCCTTAACCAATTAGAACAACACATCGACCAAAGCCAACAACACATTCTCAACGAACTAACAGAATTACGAAAACTCACACAACGAGAATTTACCCAAGCCTACCGCCGCGAACAAGCCAACATTGAGGCCCACTGCCCCAACGTCTTTGTACTCCGGCCGCGTGAAGCTAAACAATGGCTAAAAACCATTACTGGGCAAACCCTAGAACTACAACTCTACTGCCAAGCCCCCGGCTGCTGGCACCCCACCCTAGAAGGCGGATTATACGAAATCAAAGACACCGCGCAATGGCTAAAAACCCTCGCCCCCTACCTCAACCGACTCATCGGCATCCTAAAATACGCCACCCCACTGATTGGGCCTTGGGTAGGCGAAATCAACACGGCCGACTACGAAAAACTCATACGGCGCGACATAGAAACCATGAAAGAACTCGCCCAACAACTCCCCGACACCCAACCCGAACACCTCCAAGGAGCCGCCCTACGCACCCTACGCCACCTATTAGACGAAAACGACCCACAACAACACTGGGGCGGCTTAAAAAAAATCTTAACACCCGAAGGACACTATTTATGGCTCTGCCAATACCATGCACGAGAATACCAATAACGTTCTTTTGTCGTGTCAACCCCAAAGGGGTTGAATGTGAAACGTAGTAACGAGCGGAGCGAGATAATAGCCCCAAGTGCAACCTGGGGAGAGGTGGGAAAAAAACGAACAACCCTGAAGGGGTTGAGGCCTAATTAATGATTAATGATTAATGATTAATGATTAATTGTTACATAACATTCAACCCCTTTGGGGTTGAAGCCTTATTGCTTTCCCCTCCCCAGGTTGCACCTGGGGCTATTATCTCGCTCCGCTCGTTACTACGTTTCACATTCAACCCCTTTGGGGTTGGGCCCCTCCCCGGCCTTTCCCCAGGTTGCACCTGGGGCTATTCACATTCAACCCCTTTGGGGTTGAGGCCTTATTAATTATTAATGATTAATGATTAATTGTTAATTCCCCTACGGGGTTGTGGCCGTTGGTTCAAAATGTTCCACACCCCTGGTTTCACCCTCCTCGTTAGACATAATTTTTTAATTCGTTGATTTTTATAATATTAAATATTGGCTTCCTCGGCTTGCGTCAATCCCAAAGCATCTAGTACAACGGATTAGGGGAATAAACGGATTGTTAAGTACCTAGTACTCTGTCAACATTGTTTTGACGGGTAAAATACTCGGCTTATGTCGTCCAAACTTTAGTTTGGACGGGTTTAAGGGCACTGCCAAACATTATACTTTGCACCGTCACAAACTGCGGTTTTGGAATGAAGACAGACGGAGAAATCTTGGGCTTGTTTGGACGACTGCCAAACTAAAGTTTGGACTCCAGACTAAAGTTTGAAATTATCAAAACCGCCAATCAACAATCTTTGGGAAAAGAAATCAGATTTTTATCTTGAAAAATCTGATTTCTCTGCGTTTATTTGCTGAACTGGGTTTGCAACCTCGTCCGAAACGTTTTATCGGGTCATTTTTATAATCTAAACGAAGGAAAATAGGGACAAACCACGTTTGATTTTTTCAATGGAAAATGTGGTCTGTCCTTTCATTGCTTTTTATTCAATTTTTTCGTTTTCTCTACCAATTTATCAAAATCAGAAAAATATTTTTCATCTTGCACAAGACGAAATTTTTCGTACTCCTTTTCCGCCACTGCTTTAGCTACTTGTGCTGATATTCTACCCAGATTATTTAACACCTCATAATCGTTAAACCGTAGAAAAGCGTCGAGTTTTTCCACCCAGTCACGCATTTTCATCAAACGCTGTTTTTTGGCTTGCAATTCGGCATAGTCCAAATACATTACGACAATATGGTTAAGTTCATCAAGTTCTTTTTCGGTCAGATAATTTTTGGCGACGCTAACATCACTTTTCAGTATTTTCCCTTGCGGCGCGTTTTTCAAAGTAGTTAAACCCATATTAAGTTCTTGATTATTAGCCCTAGTTTTGATAATTTCAGCAGCGGTATGTCCATGAATTGCCCAATGTAATTTGTTTTGCACAGTCGCGTAAAAAGTTTGGGTGATTGGAGATTTTGGGTCATAGTCAGCAGAGCATTCGGCATAGATATCAGTGATTTTCTGGTAAAATCGCCGCTCACTAGCGCGAATTTCGCGGAGATTTTATAACAGTTCGTCAAAATAATCCTTTCCAAAATACTGTCCGTTTTTCAGTCGTTGGCTATCAAGTACAAACCCTTTGATAATAAATTCGCGTAAGGTTTTCGTTGCCCAAATACGAAAATGGGTAGCTTGTTTGGAGTTGACGCGGTAGCCAACAGCGATGATGGCATCGAGGTTGTAGTATTTGGTTTGATAAGTTTTGCCGTCGTTGGCAGTTGTAAAGAATTTTTTTACAACTGAATTTTCAACTAATTCGCCCTCTGACAAGATATTTTTCATATGTTGTCCTATATTTTGCTTACTTGCTTGAAAAAGCTCTGCCATCTGTGTAAGCCATAAGGTATCATCCTGTACAAGCACATCAATTTTAACTGTGCCATCATCCGTGCTATAAAGCAGGATTTCAGCCTCTTGTGGTAGGTTGTTCATTGGTAAAATTTCTAAATGGTATTGATATTGGAGCGATCCTGCACTAGACTTTGCACCGTCACAAATGGCGTTGAAAGTTATTTCGACTTAAGGAGAAATCTTGGTTTGATGACTCCATTGTTATCGTTCCACAAGATTTCTCGCGTAGCGAAAAATGACCGACAAAAAAACTCAGTCAATTGCGTTGAAAGTCATTTCGACTTAAGGAGAAATCTTGGTTTGATGGCTCCATTGTTCTCGTTTCACAAGATTTCTCGCGTAGCGAAAAATGACAGAGAAAAAAAACTTAAGGATGACGGTGTACAGTATAGACTATAAACGGCTTAGATTTGGACGGTTTCGGGAAATCGCCGCGACGATAATGAACCGGTAGGACTTAAATGTTTGAATATTAAAAACGGTTTTATGGCCCCCAAACCGTGCCAATAGCCATACAAAAATAATGGGAAATTTGAGTCCAAATAACTAGACTTTGCACAAATGGCGTTGAAAGTCATTTCGACTTAAGGAAAAATATTGGTTTGATGGCTCCATTGTTATCGTTCCACAAGATTTCTCGCTGAGCTATAAATCAGTCAATGCCGTTGAAAGTCATTTCGACTTAAGGAGAAATATTGGTTTGATGACTCCATTGTTATCGTTCCACAAGATTTCTCGCATAGCGAAAAATGACAGAGAAAAAAAACTTAAGGATGACGGTGTACAGTATAGACTATAAACGGCTTAGATTTGGACGGTTTCGGGAAATCGCCGCGACGAGAATGAACCGGTAGGACTTAAATGGTGCTAAGTTTGAATATTAAAAACGGTTTTATGGCCCCCAAACCGTGCCAATAGCCATACAAAAATAATGGTCAATTTGAGCCCAAATAACTAGACTTTGCACAAATGGCGTTGAAAGTCATTTCGACTTAAGGAGAAATCAGTTATCAGGAGTCCAAACTTTGAATAGCCTCGTGATACGTGGAGCCTTGTTATTACCTATAAATTTTAGGGTTATTTGGACGTTTTGAGGGCCATAAAATGGTTT
>Ga0190315_1000081_pt1 | contig 55747 bp, 38 predicted proteins | sample 48701101_MG_FD_161673 | JGI IMG/M metagenome (GOLD analysis project Ga0190315, IMG submission 161673) | Hydrothermal vent sediment bacterial communities from Southern Trench, Guaymas Basin, Mexico - 4870-11-0-1_MG | ecosystem: Environmental > Aquatic > Marine > Hydrothermal vents > Sediment ...
GACGGTTATATTTATGAATGATGACAGAATTTCTAAAAAGTAGAGACGCGATGCCTCGCGTCTCTAAATCTCACACCAAACAAACGCGAGGGCTCGCGTCGAAACATAGAACAAACGCGAGGGCTCGCGTCGAAACATAGAACAGACGCGAGGCATCGCGTCTCTACATGACGGTTATATTTATGAATGATGACAGAATTTCTAAATATTATGATGCTACCCTGGCTATGAAAGAGGGTTATTTTAATGTTGAGTTGCCCATTGAACCTGAGAAAGATGACATCTCTAAATTGGGCGAAGCGTTAGTGATACTTGGAAGCAGTCTTGAAAAACAATTCAATGAAATGGAAAAATTGTCTAAAGTAACCGAGGAAATCAATGCCGGTTTACTTTTGGACGAGGTGTTGAATCATTTGTATGATTCATTTCGTTCTATTATCCCTTATGATCGAATTGGGGTGTCTTTATTAGTTGATAACAATAAAACCGTGCGTGCGCGTTGGGCGCGTTCGGAAGCGCAAAAAATGAAAATCACGCCTGGTTTTTCGGCCAAATTGGCAGGTAGTAGTCTTAACCAAATTATTGAAACAGGCCAACCCCGTATCATTAATGATTTGAGGGAGTATTTTAAGCTGCATCCTGATTCTGTGTCGACAAAGTTAATACTTGAGGAGGGCATCCGTTCAAGTTTGACTTGTCCACTCATCGCGCTTAATAAACCGATTGGTTTTATCTTTTTCGCGAGCATGACACCGAAGACTTATAAGGATGTTCATGTCGATTTTTTTCTTAAAATTGCGAGTCAATTATCAACCATTGTCGAAAAAAGTCGCTTATATCAGCAATTAGTTGAATTGAACGAACTCAAAAACAAATTTTTGGGGATTGCTGCACATGATTTAAGAAATCCATTGGGCGTGGTGAAAGGTTATCTGGGCTTGTTAATGAGTGGCAAGTTGGATAATAGCATGACAACAGATGTTATGCAGCGCATGGATAAATCCTGCGAAACGATGCTAAACTTGATTAACGATCTGTTGGATATCAGTGCGATTGAATCGGGCCGTCTTAATCTTCAATTAGAAGAAGTCAATTTGTATGAATATTTGGCTGAATGTCATGTTTCAAACCGTATGTTAGCCAAACCTAAGTTGATTGAGTTAAACATTGAGTTGGCACCGAATTTACCTTCGGTAACACTTGACAAGGAGCGGATTAACCAAGTGCTCAATAACCTGATTACCAATGCCATTAAATTTTCTTTTTCTGAAACCGTGATCACGATGAAAGCGGATCGGAAAGGGGATGAAGTCTTGATTTCGGTTGCGGATCAAGGGCAAGGGATTCCTGAAACGGAAATGCACAAAATATTTGGTGAATTTAATCGGGCCAGTGTTCGTCCAACGGCTGGTGAAAAAAGTACGGGTTTAGGGCTGAGCATCGTTAAACGGATGGTTGAAGCCCATCAAGGGCGGATATGGGTAGAGAGTCAATTGGAAAAGGGTTCTACGTTCACGTTCACATTACCTATTCAAGCTGATATAAAGACTGAGGCGTGATGGTGAGGATAACTACAATGATTTGGATATTAAACAAAAAATGAGAGTTTGAACAAATCTTAAAACTTGATAGAACGCTGATATTTCACGCTAAAGTTTCGCGAAGCGAAACTTTAGCGTGAAATGCTGATTATCATGAATTACGCTGATTTAATATTAGATCAGTTCAACATCAATCTGACCACAAATATAGCGTTTCCCGATTGAATGAACCGAAGGTCAGCGAAGCTAAGTACAAATCATTTTTGTTCCAAATTTATTTTGCAGCCTTCTTTTCGTTCCAAATTTATTTTGCGGCCTTCTTGATTGGAGTGCAAAATTTATTTTGCGGCCTTCTTGATTGGAGTGCAAAATTTATTTTGCGGCCTTCTTGATTGGAGTGCAAAATTTGCGGCCTTCTTGATTGGAGTGCAAAATTTGCGGCCTTCTTGATTGGAGTGCAAAATTTATTTTGCGGTTCGATTTTCTTAATATAACTGTACGTCATGAGATCGGGAAACGCTATAACTACAAGGATTGTTTATGAAAGGATTAAATCATAGCCTTTATGAAGTATGTGAGTCTCGTGAGCCTTTTGAATGATGAAAAGTGACACTTACGATGTTTGCCCTTGTTTTGAGTTATGAAAGTGTTCATGATTTTAGTTAAGCCACGATCTTATCCTTTTTTATAAACAATCCTTGTCGTTATTAATTTAAGTTAAGGATTCTATATCATCAATAGACAAGCCAGTGGTTTCAGCAATGAAAGCAAAATCGAGTCCTTTAGCTAACAAATTTCGGGCAATTTCTATATTTCTTGCCTGTTTACCTTGTTGAAACTCATTGCGACGCATATTATTGTAGTCGCGTTCATCTATGATCTTTATGCGTTCTTGGGGCGTTAAGCCATCATCGTCAATCAACTTAGCCGCTTTTTGTATAATTGGCCTGTGCAAATTGATATTGGGCGTGCGAGGGTTATTGACGCTTTCCACGACTAAAGTCATCCAGTCTTTTAATCCTTGGGGTGTTTTATCGTTCATATAAAAGGGATTAAGGAAAAATAACTGGTGAGGATACAGTATCATGGATTGGCCATGTTCCGTTGTTGTGACTTGGTTTGTCGTCATCAAACTCTGTTGGTATTGCTTTTCACGTACTTTGCGAGTGAACCAAACGATGCTATAGACAGTACGTTCTAATTTATAGTCCTTGTGGCTTTTAACCAATTCTAACTAACTAACTGCGAGGCGATATGATAATGCCAAAAACGGTCAAAATCGTAATCATAGCGTTCACGTTGGATTTCAATGACTAGGCGGTGGGTTGGATCATCAACAAAAATATCAATTTCAATATCAACACCGCCGATGGGTGGAATAAACTTTTTTTCAACTTCAATGGATTGTGGGGTGATATCAATATCCAAAAAGTCTTTGATGAAGGCTTTCAGAATTTCTTCATCCGATAGCCGTTTTTTAAAAACCACTTGGTTGTTTAAGGGGGCGATTGGCATGGGTTATCTCTTGATTTGAGCAGGATAAAAAAACGATAACGACAAGGATTGTTTATAAAAAAGGGATTAGCTCGAAAACACACTCAGATTTAATCCTTTATTATAACCAATCCTTGTAATTATTATCTGTTTGATTAGACTACATTTTTTGGCAAAGCCGGAATTGTCCATCCCTGATTCTCAAGTTCTTGTTGTAAATGACTTTGTGCGGCGGTGGCAACTTGTTTCTGAATTAATTCCAATAAGTCGTCACGGTTATAGCTTTCTTTCTGAAAGATTGTTTCGACATAACCTTGTAAACGCGCTTGATCAGCTGTGCTGAGTTTGGTTGAGGTTAAAACAACAACCGGTATGTTACGCCACTTTGGATTTTGGCGTAAGTGGGCAACAAATTCAAATCCATCCATTTCTGGCATCAGTAAGTCTAATAAAATCAGGGCGGGTTTTTTGTCTTCAAGATGTTCTAAAGCGACGCGCCCGTTTTCCGCTTTGAATACGCGCCAACCTTCTTGTTTGATGATTTTGGCAACGAGTTCGCGGTTTATCACATCGTCTTCAACAACCATGACTAAACGTTGTGATTCATCCCCAACATGGTATTTATTTAATATAGCCCCTAATTGATTACTTTCTACAGGTTTGACGAGGTAATCGGTTGCACCAAGCGCATAGCCTTGATTGAGTTCTTCTTCAATGGAGGTCATAATCACAGGAATGTCTGACAATAATGAGTCCTTTTTGAGCGTAGACAGTACTCGCCACCCATCCATACCGGGCATTCTGACATCAAGCAAAATGGCATCTGGACGTAATTTTTTAGCCCGTTTTATGCCGGCTTCTCCATCGGCTGCTACGGCAACTGAATAACCCAGTTGACTGAGGTAATTTTTCAACAATTCTCGCGTGATGCTATCGTCATCAATAACCAGAACAATGCTATGAACTTCAGTTGTGAGTTTATCGAATTGTGCTTTTTTGGGTTGCTGCAATGTCACCAGTTCAAGATTCACTTGTACTGGCAAATAAATCGAAAATCGGCTACCGCTCCCAAATTCGCTTTCTACGCTGATTTGGCCGCCCATCATCTCAGTGAATTGCTTCGTAATCGCGAGGCCTAAACCGGTACCACCAAAACGGCGTGTAGTAGACGCATCAACTTGGCTAAAGGGTTGAAAGAGCTTTTGTTGTTGTTCCGGAGTCATACCAATACCTTCATCCTTAATACAAAAGCAAATACTCTCTTCTCTCATCAAGCCTTCATGAGCCGCTTCACGCTTAACTTGAAGACAAATCCTGCCGTCTTCTGTAAATTTAGCCGCATTACTCAATAGATTGAACAAAATTTGGCGCGTTTTGGTCAAATCAGCCGTGATTTCTCCTAACGGCTTAACCAGATGTATTTCCAAGTGATTCGCTTTATTATCAGCAAGCGGTTGAATGGTTGCAATCACCTCATTAACCAGTGTTTCGACTTTGAAGGTTTCTAAGTACAAATCCATTCTACCTGATTCAATTTTGGAGATGTCTAAGACATCATTGATCAGGCCTAATAAATGTTTACCGGCAACGCGAATTTTTTTGAGATCATCGCAAAAATCGAGCATTTCTAAATCTTCTGCATCTTCCATCAGCATTTCGCTGTAGCCAATAATGGCACTCATTGGGGTACGCAGTTCATGGCTCATATTAGCGAGAAATCGAGTCTTAGTCAGATTAGCGGTTTCAGCGATTTCTTTAGCACTATTCAGTTCAGCTGTACGTTCTGCCACTTTTTTTTCTAATTGCGTCGCATAAGCTAATATTTCTTGATTTTGTTCAGCGATTTTCTGTTCCAATTTTTCACGCAGACGATAGAGTTCAACATGAGTATGTACCCGCGCCAATAATTCTTTTTCTTGAAAAGGTTTATGTACATAATCAATACCGCCTGCTTCAAAAGCACGTAGTTTATCTTCGGCTTTGTTCAGGGTAGACAGAAACAAAACGGGAATCTGTGCTAAAAGGGGCTCTTTTTTAAGACGTTTACAGGTTTCATAACCATTCCAACCGGGCATTTCTACGTCCAACAAAATGACATCCGGTTGTTTTTCTTGTGCCAATGCGAAAGCTTTTTCACCACTATTGGCTAGCACAACTTGAAAACCATCTTGTTGTAAAACAGCATTCAATAAAGTCAGATTAGTTAGGCTATCATCAACAATGAGAATAAGTGGCGTATTTAAGTTCATGTTATCAGTTATCAGTTATCAGTTATCAGTTATCAGTTATCAGTTATCAGTTATCAGTTATCAATGATTAGGCCATTCCAAAAAAATGACCCTGGGGCAACCACTCATCGTTATACATTAGTTTCATTCTGTTTCTGCCGAAACTCTCGTAAAAAACCCGCAAACTAAAGTTGGAACGTAAAGCCGCAAACTAAAGTTGGAACGTAAAGCCGCAATTTTGGTTAACATAAGCTGTGAGTTTGGCGCGTTCTTGTGGACTGATACCGTTAGGATCAAAGCGATAACGTTGATGTAGGCTTAGCATAGTGTGTATCTCTTTTTTGGGTAAAACGGAGGCTGGTATGCGTTTTAACCAAGTTGTTAAGGTTTCACCTGGTTGGCGAATGTAACCTGCCGTGTTTAATTGTTGCACGATTTGATAAAAGGGCGAATCCGCTCCAACTATAGCGGTTCTTTTTATGTTATGAACTGACTGTTTTGATGAATGACTGATCTTTTGTCGGGTATACAGTCGCCATATCAGTATTAAGCCCAAGGGTAAAATCAACCAGAGTAGCCACTGATTAGAGCCTTGGCTGTTTTGCCAACGCCATTTATAAAATCGGTAAGCTAAAAAAGACCCTAAATCATAAATGGGTTTCCACCAAGCGGCCATCTCGTCTTCTAAGCTAATCCAAGCCGCTGGGGTGGTGTCAACGATTTGCCAGCGTTCATTGATATACGCGAGTGCCCAAGCGTGAGCATGGCGTTGACGCACTATATAAACTTCTTCTAAATCGCTAAATTCTTCAACAGCATAGCCAGAGGCATAGCGTGATGGAATACCTGCGGTGCGTAAGAGTAACGCGGTTGCGGTGGCAAAGTATTCACAATGTCCAGTGCGGCTGTGTTGTAAAAAATAGTCTAATGGTGTGATCTCGCTTTGTTTCGGTGCATTCAGCGTGAGACTGTATTGGAAATCATTGAAAAATTCGGTCACTGTTTTCAATATTTCTTGTGGCGTTTGTTGCGGTAAACCGAGATGAGTTGATAAGGCCATCAGGTGTTTTTTTTCATTGCGGGGCAAGTGTAAATCATATTCGCTTGGCGCGCTATCTAATGGTGTTTTTTTTTGAGTGAAAGAGGCGGTGTATTTGAGCAATCCTGGCCCATTTTCGACTTTAACGGCACCAAAATCATTATGTTGTAAGCTGGGTATGGGCAGTTTTGATATTTGATAAGTGCCATGCGGTAAGGCTAACATGCCTTTGCCTCGGCGAAGATAGGCAGAAACGCTGATTTGTGATTGTTGATGTTGATGTGCTATAGCATTCAATTCAGTAAATTGAAAATCATTTGATGCCCATTTCGATTCTTTTATCTGGTTTATATCAGTGATGTTGGGGAAAACCTCGGTAAACGGCACATTTTTAGTTCGCCACAGACTATTTAAATAGAGATTATAACTGGCTTCACGCAGTAATAGTGGAGAGTCTGTCTCGACTCGTAGGCGGATCGTGTCTGATTGTTTAAGCCGTCCAATATCGCCAATCGCGGTGTTTTGCCGATAGGGATCGCGATCCGCCCAGATCATATCTTCAAACCAATTCAAAATGAGCGATTCGACTTGGATTTGTAAACGGTAAATGCCCAATTGGCCGATATAAGCCAGTGTCGCTGCCATGATCAATAACCCTGCCCAAATGGCGACAGAATAACGTTGTGGACGAACTGCCCATAACCCATAAGCGATCAATAAACCGGCTCCAACAAAAAACCAGGCATGGTAACCGACACTGGCAGATAGTAAACAGATCATGAGATAGGGATAAGTGAGATTGATCTGCACACGGGCGTAAGGGTGAGGGGTGCCCCCTTTTGCATCAAAACGACGTAGTGACCAAGATAAGCAGCTCATTTTGATTGAGCCTTGAGTGCTATACATTTGGGCCGCTATCAGTATGAAAAACAACATCGGCAACCAGTTCAGTAAAGTCGTTAAACCCTGAATGGATTCTTGGATGATGAGATAAAGGGTGGCTATGATAAATGATAATGAAGTGAGATCGGTGACACGATTAAAGTCTTTATCTGATAAGGCCCAGCGCCAGTTGACCCAACGTGCCCCTTCTAAAATGATTGCCATGGGTATAGCAAAAGGGAGTAAATGGCTTTGCCAACCCCAAAACAGGAGTACACAACTTAATAAACCGAGAGGCGGATTCATGTTTTTGATTTTGAGTTTGTTGATTGGAGTACAAACTTTAGTTTGTTGGTTTCCGTACAGACTTCGTTCCGAGTTTCGCTCGATTAACTTTAGTTTGTCATTGATATTTTTTTATTATATAGCGTTTCCCGATTGAATGAACCGAAGAGAGGCTACGCTAAGTACAAATTTGATTGTCGTTGCAAATTTATTTTGCGGTTTTTGTCGTTGCAAATTTATTTTGCGGTTTTTTTCAAACCCAATTTATTTTGCGTCAGATTGATAATGTTTTTTGGGAATGCAGCCTTTGCATACCAACTTGGCATAAGTGTACTTTATTCAATCGGGAAACGCTATAACTTGTTATTGTTGAAAAATTTAAGAATAGGGCAAACTAAAGTTGGAACGTAAAGCAAACTAAAGTTGAGACAACTCTTCCGCAATCGCATTAACCTGTAAAACATGTACTTGCGGAAATCGGTTATGATCAATTTCTAATTCAGTCTGACTGATCACAACCCCTAAAATCGGGATACCGGCATTTTGTAATAACTGTACCAAGTGTTGGCGCGACTCATCCCAATTCAATAAAATACACAAGCAACCGCTGAGGGAAGCTAAATGTGCCATGACTAATGGATACAATTGGCTAAAAGGGTGATCGGTACAAGCTTCAACGCAAGCCAAGACTTCTAACAATTTATCGGTTTGCCCAACACCTCGTCCAGTGGTTAAACAATAAGCTTGCGTACCCACAAACATTAAGTCTAATAAAACATCTTGGCTGCGCTTTGCCGTGGCAAAAGAGGCCGCTACAGACACTGCGGTTTCAAATAGCTCGCCATGCGCTTGCTGTGTAAAGGTATCTAAAATCAAGGCATGGCGAACAAAAAATTCTTCATGACATTCCTTAACGATAGGTTTCCCGAATTTTGCCCAACTTTTCCAATGAATTTGTCGCAAGGGATCGCCTGGGCGATATTCGCGTAAAGAAACAAATTCCTCAGCATCACCAACTGACATCGCTAATTGCACCCCGCCGCGTTGATACTTTTGTGTGCCAGAAAGTGAAAGCGATCCAACAGGATAACGTTTAGGCAAAACCAATAAGCTATCAGGCAAATCTATCGTATATAGGGCATTAAAAAGACCATAAGGATCGGGACGGGTAAACGTCATGCTGGTGAAATGCACGTAGCCTCTGCGTAAGGGAGTCAGCGTCATTTTAAGAGTCAATGATGCCTCAAAATTTGAATACGAAGCATTAGCCTGTTGTGGTTTTTCAGATTGACTTAAAAAAAAGGGGGGAATGGGTGGCAAAGTTTGTTCGGCAATTTCGGCCCCTTTACGCCTTTTCATTAACCAAAGCCAGCGTGGATAACCCACATAATTATCAAACCAATTACGTTTCTCATGCCCTGGCTCTTTTGCCTGTAAAAATGTTTCAAAACTCGGCGGATGCCATTTCACATTATCAATCAATGTTAAACTTCGTTGGAGTTTATGGGTATGATTGAGTACCTGCACCTGATAATGCAGCGTCTCCCCCTCTGTTGCAAACTGCGGCAAATCGCGTTGCACAGTCAAACGCACACGAAAAAATCGGCTACTGAGCATCGCTAACAATAATAAGGCCAGTAATAGGGAAAATAATTGATAAGCCAAAGTTTGTTGAGCATCAACGCTAAACACGCCAGCGGCAATCAAGCTGCCCAAGACTAAGCGACCGGCCTTGGTAAAACGTAGCCGTATCCAACGATCCAAGGCAAAGATAAAACGGAAATTATGAAATAAAAAATGTCTCATTGTTGGGTGTGATTGATTTGAGCCTTTATATTGTGAAGCTACGCCAAAAAATTAATATCAACAATTAGCTTTTCAAACCCAATTTATTTTGCCGTTATTTTTATATTACTAATTTATTGCTAAGGTTAAAATTGATAATGAGCCTTTTTTTGGGAATGGACACATTCCATTCCCATCGCAAAATAAATTGGGTTTGAAAAGCTAATGGCAAAATAAATTGGGTTTGAAAATCAAGCGGCAAAATAATTAAATTTGGAACTAAAAGCTAACGGCAAAATAATTAAATTGGGTTTGAAAATCAACCGGCAAAATAAATTGGGTTTGAAAATCACGCTTGTCCCTGTCACTCTTGAGTGATTACTGGAATGACTTCTATTTCCACTCGCCGCTGGAAGGCTAATACTGAAGCATCTAATAAGGGAAGTCGTAGGGGTAATTTATCACCATGCCCTTGTATTTCAAAGCTTTTTTCTGAAATACCCCGGTAGACTAAAGCGGCTGCAATGTTTGTTGCACGCTCGAAGGATAATTCCTGATTGAGTTGTTTCCTTCTTTTGAGCGATTTCACATACCAAAACGGCTGACTGTCACTGTGTCCATGAATGAGAATGATTGAAGAATCCAGTTTTTGCAATGCGGCCGCAATTTCATCCAGTTGGCCTTCACTCGAAGGAGGTAGGTTGGCCTCATTCAGCCCAAATCTCAAGTTGATGAAGATGTGTTTGGGGAAAACTTCCATGTCATACAGTTTACAATCAGAAATTTTTTTATTGAGACGCTGCCGTCGTTGTTCATCATATAAAACCAATAAACTCTCTCGCTCAATCAATTCCTCTTTGCCAGTAAAGGCATAACGCTTGTTTTTCAACAGTGCCATGACTCGTGTTTTGGAATCTGTCAGGGCACTGCAAGCTTGTAAATGCGCTTCTAGGCTGAGTGGAAAACGTTTTTGTTTGTAATAAGTCTCTCCTAAGCCGTGCCAAGCCTTATAAAATTTTTTGTCATATCTTAGGGCTTGCTTGTAATGATGAACGGCCTCAGAATATTGGCCTTGTTTATACAACAAAGAAGCCAAGGTGGTATGGACATCGGGCCTATTGGGGCAAAGTTGCAAGGATTTTGAAAATAACAGTTTTTGCTGAGAAATCGCACGGCCTTGACTATGTAAATGATAAGCGCGAAACACTAAATCGGTGGCTAAGTCACAATCTTGAGAAGCCATGAGGGCTTGAGAAAAACTGAAAATCAGTAATGCTAAGCTCAGTTGATTGCAGCATAAGCGTTGAGTTGGCATAATAGAAATATTTCCTAGCAAATAGCGAATAGCGAATAGTGAATACTAAAATGACTATTTATAATAAACTAATTGGCCATTTTAAAATCACATAAGAGTATTGATTATATCAAATGAAAATCAGGCCATAATAAGTGTTATCAGCGTTCTATCCTTTAAAACATCAAAACGAATAAGGCCTGACTTCTATCTCTTGAGTTTATATTTTATTTTATCCGAGTATCAATTAAAATCATTTTAAGATAAAAGTGGGTACGAGAACGACAATGTTCTTATCAAACTATTTTAAATAATCAATTGAATAACAAAAGGCTTGGTTAACATGTCTCATTTCATTAAAATTCTAACGCTTTTCTTTTTAATCACCACAATGTTAAACGGTTGTGGGCAACAAGAGACGCAATCTCAAGTCATCCAAAGTCAACAACCCAAATCTGTTGGTTATTTACGACTGCCTTTAAAGGGTATTGTCAAAACCCTCGATCCCAGTTTAATTTTAAAAATCAGTCAGGTTGAATTGGTTGAACAGTTATTTCTGGGATTGACTGATTTTGATCCCAAAACTTATGAGGTATTACCAGAACTCGCCAAAGATTGGCAAGTCAGTCACAATGGTACGGTTTATACTTTTCGCCTTCGTCAAGATGTTAAGTGGACTAATGGCGAACCCGTAAAGGCCCAGGATATTGTGTGGGCTCTTCGGCGCAATATTACCCCAAAAACCGATTCGCCTTATGCCCATACCCTTTATATTATTAAAAATGCAGAGAGGCTTTATCAAGGTGAAATAACCGATCTGACCAAACTGGGTGTTCGGGCTATTGATGATTATACGGTTGAATTTACACTTAAACAGCCTACTAGTTATTTTCCTGCCTTGGCAAGCCTTTGGACATACCGGCCTTTGCCACGTCAAGCCATTGAACAATATGGCACCGATTGGATTGAACCCAAGCATATTCAAACGAATGGCGCTTACCGGCTCACTGAATGGCATAAAGGTAAAGAACTCATTTTAAACAAGAATCCGGATTATTATGAAGCTGAGAAAGTCAATATTCCTGAAGTACATTACACTATTGTCCACGAAAATTCATTGGCTTTGGCGATGTATGAGAAAAATGAAGTTGATATCGTCGGTGGACAAGTTTATCTTCAGTTGCCACTGAGGGAAATGTCTCGTATTAAGTCTGATCCGATCTTGCGTAAAGAGAGACAAATCACCCCTTCTTTTTGCACGGAATGGTACGGGTTTAACACTCAACGGGCTCCGATGGATAATCCTTTTGTGCGTAAGGCTATAGCAGCGGCTATTGACAAAAAGACTTTGCTCAATGTGATCATCAAGGGTGAAGATATCCCGGCAACGACTTTTACCCCGCCGCCAATCTTTGGTGCCGTCGAACCCAGTGAAGAAGTGGGTATTTTATTTCGTCCTAAACAAGCGAAGGCTTGGTTAGCGAAGGCGGGTTATCCTGATGGCAAAGGATTTCCCGAAGTGATTTTGATGTATAACACTTCAAAAAATCACTATGAAGTCGCTCATGCGATTAAAGTCATTTTGAAACATCATTTGAATATTGATATTGAAATACGGGGTTATGATTTTCTGTCCTATATCAATACGCTCTACAAAAAAAAACAAACCGCATTTGTTCCGCATGAGTTGGTGCCCCGACTATCCTGATGCTCATGCTGGGTTGTATGAGGTTTTTCATCCAACCCAAGGTATCAATTGGATTGGTTGGCATAATCGTGAATTTGCTCAAGAAGTTGAACAGGCTCAGCAGATATCGAATCCCGAAAAACGCAAAAAACATTACTATCGTGCAGAGCAAATTTTGACAGAGGAAGAGGCGGTTATCATACCGCTTTATTTTTCAAGAACTCAATTTCTGGTGAAGCCGTGGGTGAAAGAGTGGTATCCAATGGGATTTGGGGGACAACAGATTCGTTTTTGGACTTTGGAGCAATGATGATTATCATTTTCTATAATGCGATGTAGAGACGCGATGCCTCGCGTCTCAGCAAAGCCTCATGTTTCGACGAACCTGAGACGCTTCGCGATCGCGTCTCTACGAACATGGATTTATTTTTAACGAAGATGGCATTGACTTATGGCTACCCACCTTGCCCGACAGTATTATTGAAATGTGACATTGTCAAGTTAAGCACAAAGCGAAATAGAGATTTGTACGGTTAAGGAAAAATAATCATGAGTGAAATACCAGATAACACCGCTAATGAAGCAAATGTCTCTGAACAAGAGTTCAAAGAGAATACAGAATCAGAAGAGATAGCCGCTCCTGAAGAAGATGATGATGAAGCAACGGAAATAGAGGATGAAGGTAAAAATTTACCGCAACAAAGCAGTTGGTTGTTGTTATCTGGCGTACTTGTCTTATTGATCGTGGGTGCGCTTGTTATCTTTCAGCAAAACAACTTTTTTTCTTTATTCTCCAATGACAAAGCACTTTATATCGCGGTTTCAGGGCCCATGAGCGGAAAAGGTGAAGCCAATGGGCAAGCGATGGTTAATGGTATTCAATTATATTTGGATCAAATAAATTTACAAGGGGGGATTGGCGGCCGCCCTGTTAAATTATTGACTTTTGATGATCAAAATCAAACTGAAGTGGCCCAAAAAGTCGCCCTCAAAATTGCCAATCATAGCGAAGCCCTTGCAGTAATTGGCCATTATAACACTTCAACCTCCATTGCAGCGGCACCACTTTACCAACACTACGGTATTCCTGCCATTTCGGGAACAGCAACTGCCGATGAACTCACACGAGACAATGATTGGTATTTTCGCACGATTTTTAATAATGGAGAACAAGGCGCGTTATTGGCGAATTACGTGTATAAAGTGCTCAAGTATGAGGAGGCCAATATTTTATTTGACAGAGACGCTTATGGTTCAACGCTCGCCTCTACCTTTTATGAAAACGCAAAGATGATTGGGCTAGAAGTCAAACATCAGTGGCATTTTGACTCAGCGGACAATTTCAAGGATAGCCTTAAAAATATGATTAAGACTCTGACAGCCTCGCCTTCTGAAAAAACCATGCTGTTTCTCGCCACCCATTCAACAGAAGCTGCAGAAACCCTTGTCGCATTAAAAAGCTTGGAAGAGATTGAAGTTGAAATTATTGGCGCTGATGCCCTTTCCAGCACGAATTTTAAGAAAAAACTCCAGCGCCATCAGCAAGAACAAATCCAGCCGGGTTACTACAGTGATGGTGTTTATACCACGGCCCCCTTACTGTTTGATCTGGCGAGTGAACGTACCCAAGATTTTCGGTATGCCTTCATCAAAAAGTACCATGAAGAACCCTCAGTCACTTCGGCTATGTACTATGATACCGCAATAGTAGTTGTTGATGCGATTATGAAAATGCTGAAACAAGGAGAAATGGCAGCACTTAAGGCACAACGGCGACATATTCAGGAAAGCTTGTGGCAATTATCTAAGGTAGAAAATGCCATTGAAGGGGTAACCGGTTTGCTTTATTTTGACGAAAATGGTGATGTGAATAAGCCCATACATATTGGCATTTATCAAAAGGGTAGAATGGTTGCTGCTATGCGTCAATACCAACCGTTACAGAGTGTACAGAATATCGACAATCTATTACAAGAAGTCTTGGAACACCGCATTGTTGAAATCAATGGCAAGTTTATGAATCTGGCTAAGCTGGTTTATGCCGGCATAGATTTCAGCGATATCAGTGAACTCAATACCAAAAATTCAACTTTTACAGCGGATTTTTATATCTGGTTCCGTTTCAAAGGTGAGTTTGATGATAGCAATATTGAATTTGTGAATCTCTTTAAACCCAAGAAAAACCTGCTGGGAGAACCGATTTCAGTCTGGCAATCGCCAGTTGACCCTCAAATCATGACCAGAACTTATCGCGTCATGGATCAGTTTAAAGTCGATTTGGATTTTCGTCAATACCCCTTAGATCAACAAATATTACCCCTCTATTTTCGACATAATAAATTGACTCGAAATAAATTAATTTATGTGATTGATATGCAGGGGATGGGCTTGGATAAATTAGATAATCAAAGTGCTAACAAGTTTTTTTCGATGGGTGGATGGCATGTGAATAAACTTTCATTTTTTCAAGATATCCAAACGAATGATTCAACTTGGGGTATTACTGACTTTTTCGATGATCAACAGCGAATTGAATATTCACAGTTCAATGCCAGCACAATGATAAGTCGGCAAGTTTTGAATTTTATATTGAAAACGCTTCTGCCGGTTATTTTTTTAGTGATACTCGGTTATGTTGCCTTTTTTATCAATGCTTTTGGTTCAAAATTAGGCATTGGTACTAATTTGATATTGGCTACCTCGCTTTTTCACTTAAAACTGGCTTCTGAATTGCCTCAAATTAATTATATTGTTTTGATAGAATATTTTTTCTATCTGGTTTACTTGTTATCAGTATTTATCATTATCATCGCGATTTTTACTCACGTCTATGAGGAAGACGAGAGTAAGAAGGGCAAGAGATTAATTAATCGTCTTAACCTCGCTGGTAAGATACTTTATCCACTGATTTTGATGGCCTTTGTGGGCATGATAGCTTATCAAAATCCTCAATTATGGAAGTAGTTATCTTGTCGTAGAGACGCGATGCCTCGCGTCTCTAACTCGCGTCTTTGCATCGCGTCATCGCACACAGACGTAGAGACGCGATGCCTCGCGTCTCTAACTCGCGTCGAAAGCTCATCATGTCTATAGCTCGCGTCGTATGTAGAGACGCGATGCCTCGCGTCTCTATCTCGCGTCGAAAGCTCATCATGTCTATAGCTCGCATAGAGACGCGAAACATCGCGTCTCTACATACGACGCGGGATCGCACAGAGACGCGAGGCATCGCGTCTCTACATACGACGCGAGATCGCACAGAGACGCGAAGCATCGCGTCTCTACATACGACGCGAGATCGCACAGAGACGCGAAGCATCGCGTCTCTACATACAATCAGTTAGAGAAAACTGATAGGAAGTCAGATCGATCACTACCCACCCTACAAGTACGGTTTGTCCCACAAGTTCACGATGCGACAAAATAAATCCGCTGTGCGTTCTGCGTCATAAATGGCTGAGTGCGCTTCACGACTATTCCATTCAAAACCGGCTGCCTGCACCGCCTTTGCTAATACCGTTTGCCGATAGGCAAGTCCGCCTAAAGTGGCTGTATCAAAGGTGCTAAACCGATGAAAGGGCATTTTTTTGATCCCGGTGCGATGACAGGCAGCCGTGATAAAGCTTAAATCAAATGAGGGATTGTGACCGACCAAAATGCCACGACTACACCCTTGGGCTTTTATCGCTTTGCGTATGGGCTTGAAAATGGTTTCCAAGCCAGAAGCTTCTGGTACGGCAAAACGAAAGGGGTGATAGGGATCCACTCCAAGAAAATCTAATGCCTGTTGATCAAGATTAGCCCCTTCAAACGGAATCAGATGACAAAAATGCGTTTCATGAGGTTGCCATAAACCTTGATTATCTATTTGCAATGTGACAGCGGCAATTTCTAATAAGGCATCACGTTCTGGATTAAAGCCGGCCGTTTCGACATCTACCACTACTGGCAAATAACCCCTAAAACGTCTAGCCATTCGCGAGAGTCTTTTTTGTCCCATCAGTCTTGCGCCTGTTGCCAATGAATTTCAGCCCCAGGGTATAAGGGTATAACGTGGGTATCGCCAAATTCTAAATGCGTTGGCATTCGCCAAGATCGTTTTTCCAATGTCACCGTTTCGGTATTACGTGGCATTTGGTAAAAATCCGCACCATAAAAACTCGCAAATCCTTCCAATTTGTCTAATGCTTGGGCTTGTTCAAAGGCTTGTGCATATAATTCTAATGCGGCCGGTGCGGTGTATAATCCTGCACAACCACAGGCGCTTTCCTTAGCAGACTGTGCGTGAGGGGCGCTGTCTGTGCCTAAGAAAAATTTAGGGTTGCCGCTGGTTGCGGCTTGTAACAAAGCTTGGCGATGCCTTTCTCGTTTCAATATGGGTAAACAATAATGATGGGGGCGAATACCCCCTGCGAGGAGATCATTACGGTTCAATAATAAATGGTGGGCGGTAATGGTGGCCGCTAAATACGGGTTACTGTTCATGACATATTCCACAGCGTCTTCGGTAGTAATATGTTCTAGTACAATTCTCAATGTCGGAAAATGTTCTAATAAGGGATCGAGTACTTGTTCTATAAAAATTTGTTCGCGATCAAATATATCAATACTGGCAGCCGCGACTTCCCCATGGATTAATAAAGGGATATCGTAAGATTGCATCGCCTCAAGCACTTGCCACACGCGACGTAAATCAGTTACGCCCTGATCGGAGTTAGTCGTTGCCCCGGCTGGGTAATATTTAACGGCAACGATGTGTTCACAGGCATGGGCCTTGGTTATTTCTGTCACTGGCGTATTATCTGTCAAGTAAAGTGTCATCAACGGATTAAAGCGGCCCTTCGGGGGAAGGGCTGCACAAATCCGCTCACGGTAGGCCAGTGCTTGAGCACAAGTGGTAATAGGCGGTTTCAAATTAGGCATCACGATAGCACGGGCAAAACAACGTGCCGTGGCTGAAACGATTGAAGGCATATTGGCACCATCACGTAGATGTAAGTGCCAATCATCAGGTCGGATAAAAGTCAGACGGTGCATATTATCAGTTATCAATGTTCAATTGTCAATTGTCAATTATCAATGATCAGAGCTAGGGTGGGATTGTTGTCGCTAGAAATGTTCGGTTTGATCTCAAATCATACCGACAAGGCTCACACCATAATAGTACCTCTATTGGTTTGTAGGCACTACCCAGTTATCAATGTTCAATTATCAGTTCCACATTTAGCTTCGCTGAAATACAGTTTTTGCGCGCAAGAATTTTTGCGTGGAACCTTCGGTGTGCTTCGCTAAATCAATTATCAATGATCAATGATCAGAGGTCGGGTGGGATTGTTGTCGCTAGAAATGTTCGGTTTGATCTCAAATCATACCGACAAGGCTCACACCATAATAGTACTTCTATTGGTTTGTAGGAACGAGCAGAATATCAGGGTTTTGATTGAAAGGCTTATAGTAGAGTTGTTGCGAAATAACTTAAGTATTTGAAATTAATTGAATTTTAGTGTGCCGCCTTTCGTCACTAAGTTATTGATTTATAAATAAAATCATCTCATTTCACCGTTTTATTTTGCGACAAGTCTAGTTTATAGCGAAACGATAAACGACGTTAAAAAACGGATTTCCACGCTAAAGTTTTTGCGCGCAAAAACTGTATTTCAGCGAAGCTAAATGTGGAATTGAACATTGATCATTGATCATTGATGTGCGTGATGAGGTACAATATGATAATTTGTCGTTTTTTTGTTATTGTCAAACTGATGTTGGATTTAATGGGTTTGTGTGGCATTCTCTTTAAAGAATTGACTTAACGGAAACCGTAAAAACGCCTTTTTTCTAAGGCCTTATGGGTATTTTGTCGCTTTGATACGATTAAACGGATTTTTTGAACTTTTGACTCATCGAACTGTAACTGATTGAATTAATGATTTAATTATTGAACTTCTCACATAAACTTCACATCTCAACATCATTTGCTAATTCCGACAACTCAATGCAAAGATATTTAGCCAAAGTTTGCAAGAAGACGCGACCTATCAAATTGTTTCTTGACAATGAGGCAAACCATCAATCTTATGATTATTCATAACCTCAATGCCAAACACTTACCACCCACAAGCGTATTAGTGAAAACTGATGTCGTGTGCGTTATGCTTGTTACACTTATATTCCTTGACTTGGCCAAATCAGAATGAATTCTAACAAGCCCTTGCAGCAACAGAAAAAAACGGAAGAGACGCAACTGTCTTATATGCCACTCAAGTACACTTTGATGGGGAGTTTTCTATTATTGATTATTCCCATCCTAATTGCCATGTCGGTGTCTGATTACTTGAATGCTAAAAGTGATTTGGAACAAGTTTACAGAATGCTGCAACAACAAACGGAGAATAATATTAAAAATGCGATTAAATTGGTTGATGCAGGGCATAAAGTACTTGAGAAATTTTTGGATGAAAAGATGAGAGATCAGTTCATCACTTTTGTTGATGCCTATCAAGTGGCCGGTCGAAATCCAGCAAAAATGGATCTTGAAGATCTCAAAGAACAATTGGGGGGTAAAATGGATTTGTATATTATCAATGCTGAAGGCATTGTTGAATACACGACTTATACCAAGGATTTAGGATTCGACTTTAAAAAATGGACCAATCTTTTCTCATTTCTTACAAAAGTTCGCCAACAAAACAAATTTGCTAATGGTGGATTTGGCACAGAAGCCAATACGGGTAAAATCAGAAAATTTGCCTATCTGCCAACACCTGATCATAAGTATGTGTTGGAATTAGGTTTAATTTCTGACGAATTTGCCGATTTGATGAGCGGATTAGATATTATGAAAATTAATGCTCGTCTCAAAAATTTAAATCCTTCCTTAAATAAAGTCAGGATTTTTAGCCCGAATGGCAATTCATTTGGGGAACCTGATTATAAAGCAGATTCTGAAACGCTACAAATTATTACGACTGTCTACGAGAGCAAAAAAACATATACGAAGAGGGATAAACTCAAAAAACGCTATACGCGCTATATTTTTATCAATTTAAAAGATGATGCCTTTTCTTTTGGTTCGGATCCGAGCAAAGTGATTGCGTTGACTTATAACACGAAACTGATCGATGAAGGCTTACAAAGGACGGCTTCGTTTCATATTTTATTAAGTATTCTAGCCATTGTGTTAAGTATTATTTTTACTTTCATCATTTCAGCTTGGCTCACTCGCCCAATTCAAAGCATTGTTAATAGTGTCAACATTATTGCTGAAGGGATGCTTGAACACCGCATAGAGGTCGAAACGAATAATGAATTAAAATTACTGAAGCAAAGTATCACCAAGATGGTCAATAGCATGTTGGCCTCTATCAATCAAATTGAACAGCAAAACGATGAGTTAACCAAACTTGATAAACTAAAAGATGATTTTTTATCGAATACTTCCCATGAATTGCGTACTCCTATTAATGGTATTATCGGGATTGCTGATTCGATGATAGATGGTGCTGTGGGTAAACTGCCACCTAAAGCGATTGAAAATCTTTCTATGATTGTACTCAGTGGTAGACGCTTATCCAATTTAGTGAATGATATTTTGGATTTTTCCAAACTCAAGCATAAAAATATTTTTTTAGAAATTAAACCTTTAGAAATAAAAGTGCTTACCGATATTGTTGTCACTTTGTCTCGGCCGCTCATTGGTTCTAAAGATATTCAATTGATCAATAATATTAAAGAAGCGCCGCCTGTTGATGCGGATGAAAATCGTGTACAGCAAATTTTGCATAATTTGATCAGTAATGCGCTTAAATTCACCGACAAGGGCACGGTGGAAATTTCCGCAGCAATAGATCATGATTATTTGATAACAACGGTGAGTGATACGGGCATTGGTATTTTACCTGAAAAACTGAGCATCGTCTTTAATCCGTTTGAACAAGTAGATGGATCAATTGCTAGAGAATATGGGGGAACTGGGTTAGGTTTATCTATAACAAAACAATTGGTAGAATTACATGGTGGAGAAATTTATATTCAGTCAACGCCAAAATGTGGTACCACAGTCAGCTTTACTTTGCCGATATCTAAAGCCGAACAAGCCATCTTGTCTGCTGATGTGGCGGCTATGTTAAACCGTGTTCGTGAAGTACAACCCATTGTGTTAAGCTATCCCAATGAAGTCCAACCGACTGAAATATTGATAGAAAATGATGATGACGATGAATTTTTAAAGGCCAATGAGACTAAAAACAAAGGGCATGAATCGTTTCATATACTGATTGTTGATGACGATCCAATTAATTTACAAGTACTCGAAAACCAATTACGCATAGAAAATTATGCCATTACCCGAGCCAAAAACGGTCAAGAAGCATTGGAGGCTATCAATAGTGGCATACCCTTTGCGCTTATTTTGCTTGACATTATGATGCCCAAAATGTCAGGATTTGAAGTGTGTGTGATTATCCGTCAAACTTATCCGGCCAACCAATTACCTATCATTATGCTGACCGCTAAAAATCAGGTGTCAGATTTAATGGAAGGTATGCAAGCCGGCGCGAATGATTACTTAACGAAACCCTTTTCTAAAGGTGAACTGATTACCCGTATTAAAACCCATATTCAACTGTCGCGTGTTAATATTGCCTATAGCAATTTTGTGCCATTGGAATTTTTGCAATTATTAGAAAAAGATAATATTGTGGATGTCAGACTAGGCGATCATGTGCAAAAACATATGGCCGTTTTGTTTGCAGATATTCGCTCCTTTAGCAGTTTGTCAGAAAGCATGTTGCCTAAGGAAAATTTTGAGTTTATTAATGCTTATTTAGGTCGTGTCAGTCCTGTGATTCGCAAACATCAGGGTTTTATTGATAAATATATTGGTGATGCTATTATGGCTTTGTTTCCCTTTACGGCTGATGATGCTGTGCAAGCTTCAATAGAAATTCACCAACAATTGCTCATCTTCAATCAAGAAAGAGAAAAACAGCAATTACAAGCGATTAAGATTGGCATTGGCTTGCACAGTGGTACCCTTATGCTCGGTACCATCGGTGAAGAAAAACGTATGGAAGGGACTGTGATTTCTGATGCGGTTAACTTGGCCTCACGTTTGGAAGGCCTGACTAAACTGTATGGGGCCTCTATCCTCATTAGTGAAGAAATTTTAATGGAGTTGACCAACCCGGAACAGTATCATTATCGTTTTCTCGGTAAAGTCCGTGTTAAAGGTAAACAGGCACCAGTGCATGTGTTTGAAATCATTGATTCTGAATTGGATGAGATCAAAATTCAAAAAATCGCGCTCAAATCAACATTTAGTCAGGCGATTGACGCTTATTATCAAAAGCAATTTTTTGAAGCGATCAAACAATTTCAAGATATTTTGGTTCAATTGCCACAAGACAAAGCCGCTCATTTTTATTTAGAACGTTGCGAATATTATCTTGAACATGGTACACCCAATGATTGGGAAGGCATAGAAGCACTGACTCAAAAATAGCCTTTTTCAGTTATCAGTTCCTTAGCGTCGTTTTTGCGCGCAAAAACGGTATTTAGCTTCGCTGGCCTTCGGCTCACGCGCTTCGCTTCGCGAAACTTTAGCGTGAACCTTCGGTGTGCTACGCTAAATGTGGAAATCAGTTATCAGTTTCACGCAAAAGTTTCGCTTCGCGAAACTTTTGCGTGAAAATCAGTTAATCAGCTTAGACATGCAAAAGTTTGTAGCAAAACGAAAAGGGCGTATCCAAATGAACACTGATTTTTCATCAGCGTTTCACGCAAAAACTTTTGCATTTGTGGGCAACTGATAACTGATAACTGATAACTGATAACTGAAAATAATGGAGGATAAATGAGTGAAAAATAATCTACCCGATAAAAAATGCGGTCAAAAAATGCTCTATTTAGGCATCACAGTGTTGCTCAGTCTAATGAATCGCACATTATTATCGGCAGAATTCGATCATGCCGCTTTAGACAAAACACCCTTACCCAAGACTGAGGGTAGCGTGTTGCCTGAATTGCCGAAATTGCCTGAGTTACCTGCGCTCCCTAAAGACGACAACAAGAAGCTTTCTTCCCTGTCTAAGATCGAAGTCAAGGAATTTCAATTTGACGGTAATCGCGTTTTTTCTGATGAAGAACTGGCTAAAATGACGCAACCTTATGAAAATAAGGTACTCTCTCCTGAAGAGTTGCAAGAAGTCAAAAACAAAATTACGGCTTACTACATCCAGAAAGGATATGTCAACTCGGGGGCCATTATTCCAGATCAAAAGATTACAGATGGCATTCTGATTATCAAAATCATTGAAGGTGTACTTGTTCAGGTTGAGGCCACTGGCAATAAAAGGCTACGCACAGCTTACATCAAAGACCGCTTGAGATATCAGGATAATGAGGCTTTGGAACTCGAAGTGTTACAAGATCGACTCCAGATGTTACAACAAAATCCCTTGTTTGAACGCATACAGGCAGAATTGGGGCCGGGGGTTAAGCTGGGTGAGGGCATTTTGAAAATCCATGTCGATGAGGCACCGCCCCTTCAGTTACAATTCAATTTTAACAATCATCGTTCTCCTAGTGTGGGCGCTTATCGAGGAGAAATTGAGGGATGGTATCGTAACTTGACGGGGATATTTGGCGAAAAATCCGGGTTTGGGGATACCCTCTATCTTCGTTATGGTTTGACTGAGGGCTTGAATGATTTTACGGTGAAATATGATTTTCCGCTTAATAGTTCTGATTCAACTGTGTCTTTGCATGTTGAGCGCAGCGATTCAGAGGTTGTTGAAGCCCCCTTTAATCAATTAGATGTTGAAAGTGAGGCCGATACTTATGCCTTCACTTTCCGTCAACCCGTGTATAAAGAGCCAGAAGGCTATTTCGATTTATCACTCCGATTGGAAAAACGCACGAGCAAAACGTTCCTATTGGGGCAGCCATTTTCTTTTTCACCCGGTGTCAGAGATGGGGTTAGTGATCTTTCCGTGATACGCTTTTCTCAAGATTGGTTGAAGCGCAGCCCCGTTGAGGTGATTGCTGCTCGATCAAGCTTTAACTTTGGCATAGACGCTTTAGATTCAACCGTTAATGATGATGGTTCGCCTGATAGTCAATTTTTCTCCCTGCTTGGACAGTTTCAATATGTTCGACGGCTTAATTTTTTTGAAAGCGAACGTTTGAGTCGAAGTCAAATCATCTTTCGCACTGATTTTCAATTGGCTAATCAAGATTTATTACCACTCGAAAAATTATCAATCGGGGGGGCTTCAACGGTGCGAGGTTATCGGGAAAACGTCCTGACTCGGGACAATGGGCTTATCAGTTCTTTGGAATGGCGTGTGCCCATGATGCGCTTACCTTTTCCTGGTATCAGTCAAAGCCCTGAAGAGGGTTTGTTAGAATTTGCAACGTTTCTTGATTACGGGCGTGCTTGGAATGCGGACAGTGAGACACCGGAACCAAAAGATATTTACAGTATTGGTTTAGGATTCCACTGGAATCCGAGCAAATATATCCATTCTGAACTGTATTGGGGTCACGCGCTACAAACTAACATTCCTGATCCAGACGAAAAAGATTTACAAGATGACGGCGTACATTTTGAAATGAGCCTGAATTATCCTTTTTGAGGCAGGGGCTACCAATGCAAATAAATAACGCAAGAGACGCTTTGAGGCAAAATTTCTCACAGCGCGTCTTTTGCGTTTATTTCTCTTATCAATTTCCACCCTACAACTCATAACTCATCATGCAATACGCTGAATTAATTCAATTTGAATCCTTAGAAACCGTTATAGAAATTCGTGATGCTAATGAGCTGGCTAAGGCTAAACAGTTAGTCTCAACCTATATGATTTCAAATGAAATGGCAGAGCGATTAATTCATTTAGTCTTTGTCCAATTGCAATTTGATCAACGGCGCGATAATAAAGGTTTATTAATTGTGGGTAACTATGGCACAGGTAAATCTCATTTGATGGCCGTGATTTCAAGTCTCGCGGAACATGCCGAATTAGTCAGTGCTTTACATCACCCGCAAGTGGCAGAAGTAGCACAAGCGATTGCTGGAAAATTCAAGGTGTTACGGACAGAAATCGGTGCCACGATGATGTCGTTGCGCGATATGCTCACAAAAGAATTAGAAGACTTTCTGGATAACTTGGGTGTCCATTTTCGCTTTCCGGCCGCCGATACCATTACCAATAATAAACGTGCTTTTGAAGAGATGATGGTTGCCTTTGAAACACATTATCCAGAACAAGGCGTGCTGTTAGTTGTCGATGAATTACTCGAATATTTACGGGCACGTACCGATCAGGAATTGATTCTTGATCTCAGTTTCTTGCGCGAAATTGGCGAAGTGTGCAAAGATTTACGCTTTCGTTTTATTGCCGGGCTGCAAGAAACGATTTTTGATAATCAACGTTTTGAGTTTGTTTCCAACGCCCTGCGGCGCGTTAAGGATCGTTTTGAACAAATCCTGATTACTCGTCAAGATATTAAATTTGTCGTAGCGGAACGCTTATTGAAAAAAAGCGATGAGCAAACGGCTGAAATAGAGACTTATTTGCGTCGCTTTGCAACCGGTTACGGTAATATGAATGAACGCATGGCCGAATTTTGTTCACTGTTTCCGGTTCATCCCGACTATATTGACACCTTTGAACGCATTACCATCATAGAAAAACGCGAAATCCTGAAAACCCTAGAACGGGGTGTGCACGCTTTAGTCAATACAACTGTTCCCGAAAATGAACCTGGCTTACTCGCCTACGATAGCTATTGGCATCAGATTCGAGAAAATCCTTCTTTTAGGGCTATTCCAGAAGTGCGTGAAGTCATTGAATGTAGTCAAGTATTAGAAAATAGAATTGAACAAGCTTTTACTCGCCCGAATTATAAACCGATGGCGATACGTATTATCCACGCCTTATCGGTACATCGCTTAACAACATATGATATTGCCGCCCCTGTCGGCGTGACAGCGCAAGAATTGCGAGATAGCCTGTGTTTATATCAAAGCGGTATTGATGAACTAGGCGGAAACCCGGCCGATGATTTATTGTCTCTAGTGGAAACGGTATTGCGAGAAATTCTGAAAACGGTTAACAAGCAATTTATTTCTACTAATTCTGAAAATGGACAATATTATATTGATTTTAAAAAGAATTATGATTTTGATGCCATTATTGAAAAACGGGCTGAAAGTTTAGATTTCCATCAACTGGATCGTTATTACTATGCTGCACTACGTCAAGTGATGGAAGTGTCTGATATTCCTTCCGGTTGGAGTCAAAGCTTTAGCTGGGGCTATGAATTAGAATGGCGCTCCCACCGCGTCACACGTCAAGGTTATTTAATATTTGATATCCCCGGCCGAAATACCAAAGCCTTATCAATTCGTGATGACAGCTTCTTTCTATATTTCCTACCCCCTTTTCAGTTATCCGTTATCAGTTATCAGTTATCAATGGTGAGTGCTAAGAATGAAGTGTTTTTTCAACTGACTAAAACGGATGAGCAGTTTGATCAACTCTTGCGTCTTTATACCGCGGCGGCCGATTTAGTTTCGACTTCGTCAGGCCATGCGAAAGCGGTGTATGAATCGAAAGCGCAAACCTATTTACGCGAAGTCTTAAAATGGTTGCAAGAATATAAGGCCAGTGCTTTTGAAGTCACTTATCAAGGCGAAACACATCAGTTAATTGAATGGTTAGAAGAAGTCAAGCATGACGATGATTTTCGTGTGACTAACGATCCGGCATTATTCACACCCCATCCCTCATTATTAGACAATTTTCGTGATTTAATTGAATTAGTTGCGGATAATTGTTTAGAACGCTATTTTTCTGAACTGGCCCCTGAATATCCCGTCTTTCCTATTCTGGTTTCTCATGATAATCTGCCACCACTTGCCCAAGAAACTTTGCGAAGCATTGCCAATCCAAACCGTAGCAAACCGGCCCGTGGCTTATTAGCGGCTTTAGGATTATTAAACGGGGATCAGATTGATCCGACTCGCTCTAAATATGCCCTAGCGATTCTTGAACAATTGCAGCATAAACCCGTAGGGCAAGTACTGAATCAGGATGAATTGCTGGCAGAAGCTTATTTCGCGCCAACCCGCTATCGCCTAGAACCAGAATTAGTGATGGTGCTGATTTCAGCCCTCGTTTACGCTGGCGATATGGTGTTAGTGATGCAGAAACAACAATTTGATGCCAGCAACTTTGCCGATCTCGCTGTGCTCACCCTCAAAGAGTTATTAACATTCAGACACTTAGAACGCCCTAAGGCCTTTAACCGGGCAGCATTAAAAGCACTGTTTGAATTTTTAGCCTTACCCAGTGGTTTAGATATCGCGCTCACCCATCATGACGAGATTGCAGTACAACAATTACAAACCAAAGTCAGCGAAATGATCAGTCAACTGATACCTGCATTACAGATGTTAGAAACCGGATTCATTTTTTGGAGCAAACCGGTACTCAATCAAACTGACGATTATCGAGAGAGTTTGACAAAAACGAAAACGTTTTTAGAATCCCTACAAGCGTATTCCACGCCTTTAAAATTCAAGAATTTTCGTTATACAGCTGAAGAGATCATGGCCCATCAAATAGGCCTGAATCACTTGCAAGAAATCAGTCACCTCATGGCGATGCTGAGAGAGTTGAGCCAGCCTATAGCCTATCTAACGGCGGCCGAAGCGGCTTTACCGCCTGAAGAAGCTTGGGTATCGGAAATGAATCAACTGCGTGATACCTTGCTTTCTCGTTTAAGCGATACCGAAGAACGTCATAGCACCGGATTGAGTTACCAAATTCAACAACAACTGAATAACTTGCAAAATGCCTATATTGAACTGTATCTTGATTTACACCAACAAGCCCGTTTAGGAAAAGAAGAAGAAACCGCAAAACAGGCCTTATTAACTGATCAACGCTTATTGAATCTGAAAAAATTAGCCCGTGTTGAGTTTCTACCGCGCCATCAGCTGAGCGAATTTGAAAACAGTTTAAATCGCTTACAAAGCTGTTATGCCCTGACTGATAATGACTTGTTGGCCCATACCGTTTGTCCTTATTGTGGCTACAAACCTCTCTCAGAGCCCAAGCCATCGACAACACACACGACACGCATCACGCGACTTGATGAGATACTAGAACAATTTTATAGCGATTGGACACAAACCTTATTGGCTGAACTCGAAAATGCGACGACTCAACGAGAATTACTGAAACCAGAAAGTCGTGCCCAACTAGAGGCCTTTCTGACACAACGCAGTTTACCTGAAAACATAACAGAGGCCTTTATTGAAGCGATACAAGAAAGCTTATCTGATCTCATCAAAGTGACGGTTCAAATGGCAGATTTACAAAATGCTTTATTAGCGGGTGGTTCACCGATGACAGCGATAGAAATGCAAAAGCGGTTTATTCATTATCTCAATAGCGTCACACAAGATAAGGCCTTGAATTTGGTACGGATAGTGTTGGAATAGATTTAATCAATAAACGCTAAAGATGCCAAAGACGCTATCAAAAGAAATCTTTGCGCCTTTTGCGTCTCTTGCGCCTCTTGCGTTATAAATCAAATCAGCGTAAATCATGACAATCAGGGCAATCAGCGTTCTATCACGTTTATTAAAACTCATATCAATCAGCGTCAATCATAGTTTTTCAAATCATTTCACAGGCCAAACCTGACAGGATATCTTCCCTAACGAAGCTCAAACACAAAATCCCCCCCTTTATGCCCAGAATTTCTTATAAAGTGAATCCCCGGCAATTGGCTAGAGTTACCCGCAACATGCTCTCGAACATAGAGAAACAACTCATGGGCCGTAAAATCCTTTTGAAAGGCTTTAAACAGATCTAACCCTTCTATCATCGCTTCGGCAAAAATAGAATGTTTTCCGCCGTCTCCATCCGACACGGGTTTATCACCGCCACTGGCTATCAAAATACGCGATTTGCTTTGTTTAAAGCGGGCTATGGCGCGACGGTGAGCTTCTGGGTTCGATAACCTCGGCACATTGCGCGTTTTAGAGAGCGCCCCCGAATAACAACTGTCTGCTATCACTAACACATTAGTGGCTTGACTGTTTTTCATATAGCCCGTTATCCGATCCGCCATAATCCAAGTATATTCTGCATTCGGTCGTGCATCCACCGGAAACCAGTACGCTTTATCCATGCCACTATGCCGTTGTCCATGTCCAGCATAATAAACCAAGAGGTTATCCTGAGCTTGCGCTTGCGCCGCCATCTTACCAAACGTTTCTAAAATACCTTCACGAGTCGCTTGGGCATTGATTAAAGTGGTGACTTTAAAATGATAGTCGTTTCTGAGGCGAGTCGCGACAGCCAGGGCATCATTGACGGCCGTATCTAAATCAGTCACTTTGTCATGCTGGTAGTCATTAATACCAATCACTAGCGCGTAATTATCGCCTGCCACGGTTTGATGAGCCTTGGGGGAATAATTCAAGCTGAGGGTTTTTCGGGCGGTGTTGTCAAAAATATCCGTGGCGGTTATGTGTACTCGATTCTTACCAACTTGCAAAGGCAAGTCCTGATTAAAATACCCTTGAGGATCAATCTGATGCACGGGTTTGCCGTTAACGGTGAGGGTAGCGATTTTGGAGTCATCAATAGCCCGTCCACGTAGTGTGTAGCGATAGGTATCCACCACCAATTCGTTTTCCACGCTGCGTTGTTTAGAAGAAACTTCAATACGCGGTGGCTCCCTATCCAGTTTCCCTGCTTGTAAAATGGCGGCCACTAAATCGGCCCGTTTGAATTGGCGGCGATAGGGCAAAATGCCACTGACTTGGGTAGGGCCAGTACGCACATTAATCCGTTCTTCTGCCTTCGTAGAAGAGGCCACATAATAACCTTGTCCAGTCATCGTTACCCATTCACCATCTGTAAAACCCACCATCTGGGCAATTTCATCACCTGTTTGGAGATGCCAAAGACGGCTGCTACCATCACTACTGCCCGACAAAGCCAAGCGCCCATCGTTTGACAAGGCGATGGCAGAAACATAAGAGGAATGGCCCTTGAAGGTGCGAATCTCACGCCCGCTTTCGACTTCCCACATTTTTAAGCATGGGGGTTCCTTTTTTCAGTTATCAGTTATCAGTTATCAGTTATCATGTTGTTCGATTCTTATTTGCCACGGAAAAACACGGAAAAACACGGAAAAATTCATTCCGTGCTTTCTGTGTTTTTCCGTGGCAAAATACGGTGCATAAATAGCAAACTTAAAAATGTTTAAAAGTCACTCGATAAACGCAGCCTTCACATAAGTTATTTAAATAGGTGGGCAATACAGAAAAGCGTTGTCCGGCCTCTTCAAATGAGGTGGGTTGTTCAGTTGAGGCGATATCGGTGACTAATTCGGGTTCAATCAATCGCTGTTTTTCGTTCTTTTTAAACTCTACAATCAATTGTTCTTGGATCACGGTAAGGGTTTCAATCGCTTGAGTTTGTTGAGCGACAGACCGTTTTTGGTATTGTTGTTCTAATACGGCATCTGGTTGGCGAGTGGCAATGAAATACAGGCTTTCTTCGCCAGTATTGTGATCTAAACGAAATGATTTATGGGGGGCCGGGACGAAATATTGTCTCCCTTTTTGCACGGGATTGCGATTAGCTTGAGACGCGCCCCTAAAATCAGCGGTTGGGAATAAGCGTGCGATATTACCATGAGAATCAACCATAAAAATAGAGACATAAGCCTCTTCAGTGGGTTTAAAGAGCAGTTTGAGCGAATCGCCCGAATGCAAAACACTGCCATCACCAAAAGTATAAAAATCGCCTTGCCCCTGATTCCGGTACAAGTAATTGATTTTGAAGCGTAAGGGTGTGATCGGTTGGCAATCCTCAACCCATTCTTCATTAACCCCTCTTGTTTTAGGACAATCAACAGAGGGCCGGGTATCAGTGAGTGTCGCCGTTTTGATCTGGGGTTGGATATGACTTGACTCGGTTAGCAGCGCGGCATGAAGCGGACAATTTTCGGTATCAAACCAACAATATTCAATATACAGCGGTGCCACCTAATAGCGTGACAAAAAGAGCGGCGATTATTTTTGACATGGTATTACTCCTTTAATAACGGCGTTCAAACTTCAATGACTTTGCGTGCGATCCAAAAAATGGCCCAAGAATGGAAATGACAATTATAATCAGGGATTAAAAATGCCTGATGATAACTGTTGAAATTCAAAATTGAATTGATTTAAAAAATCAACGCTCACTAAAGAAGCTATTTTTGCGTCTTTTGCGTCTTTTGCGGCTAAATGTGAAATATCCGCGTTCTATCAAGTCTAATCTCATTCAACGATCCCAGTGCCTATAGAATTGATTGTCATAAAATTTATTTCAATTTGTAAGGCTTTTTTAATCTCACGCAAAGGCGCAAAGGCGCAAAGGTGCCAAGTCATTATACGGCTTTAACATGCCGCTATAAATTCAGAAAGCGTTAAATCTGCTGCCCGAATTAAACTACGCAATGTGCCTTTTGCCACTTCTGGATGGTTAGGTACTGAAAGAGTCGCATGATGTCCCTTCTTAACCATAATGATGTGACTACCACGTTGACGTACTACTTGCCAATCAAAATGCGTAAAGACTTGTACTACTTTACGTCCACTTAACTTGGGTAAGGAAGGCATTAAACATTTACCTCCAGTTGACTGGTTTCAATTGTTAGGGGTAATCCTCTCTCTGCTCTTACTTCTAAACAAAGCACAATAGCTTCATGGATATTTTTTATCGCTTCGTCTTTAGTATAGCCTTGACTCACACAACCGGGTATAGCGGGACATTCTGTTATCCATACCCCATCTTCATCACGGTTAATTGTTATTTGAAATTTCATTGTTTTTTTCCTGAGTTCTATTTATCATTTTAACGGGCTATTATAATAGTTAAGTTTTTAATCAGCGTAAATCATTTTAATCAGTCGGCCATCAGGGTTCTATTATTTAATAAATAAACGAGGATAATTAACATTTAAAGTGATGAAAGATGATATACGGATAGAACGCAGATTATCATGATGAAACTGACGCCACTTAACAAGTTTTTGCGCGCAAAAACTTGTTAAGTGAAACACTGATTAGTACAACTAATTACGGGGATAAGCGAATTGAAACAATGCTGGCCTTATTCGTTTATCCAGTTAAGTCAAAGTACTTTGGTAAGAACGCCGATTATCATGATGAAACTGACACCACTTAACAAGTTTTTGCGCGCAAAAACTTGTTAAGTGAACCGAAGGGAGGCTACGCTAAACACTGATGAAAAAATCAGCGTAAATCAGGCCATAATCACTACAATCAGCGTTCTATGACGTTTTTAGAACTTTACTGAGGCATTATAATTCTATGTACGGGACAAAAAATATAACGTGTTGATATTAATAAACTAATTTTAAATCAAGTTAGACTCCATAAGTTGATATGTTCTTAATAAAAACGACGGTAGTGCTTACTCGAAAACGCCAGTGTAAACCGACGACATCCTTAATAAAGGGTTTTAAGACTTTCAAACACGATTTGATAGCTTTTGTTCAACTACGGTATCAAGAAATCAATTCGGGTAAATCAGCTTTAGGCAAGATTAAATTTAAATTTTCAAAAGGGCGAACACAAAAGTTCGCCCCCTCGAATTTTTGTAAAAGTTCAGATCACCTACAATGCCGGATTACCCCATATTTTGATTGATTTGCTGGAATGAACGTAATATCAACAGGCTATTTTGTTCAATTTGCATCAGGGGTTGAACAAGGCAGGCTGTGCTGTCTGAGCAGATATAAACCTCATTTTCCTTTATAAAAAGCATCATCGGCACACCCCGTTGTGCAATAACCAGCGATTGTTCATCGGCAAACAGAGCGATTATCGCAAATTCACCCTTTAAATGTTTGAGAACACATAGACTGGCTTCTCGCGCTGACATCTCTATATCCAAATAGCGGCGAAGAAAAAGCAGAATGACTTCAGAGGGGCAGAGACTGTCATGTTCATATCCCAACTGAAACAACTCTTCCCGAATATCAGACAGGTTTTCGATAAAACCGTGATAGGCGAGGGCACAAGTTTCGGTGGCCGCGAAATGAACAGGGTATTTTTCATCTTGCGGCTTCTGACGAAAACAAGCCAGACTCAAACAACCTGTCAGGGTTTGTTTTTGCAGAAAACTTGAATCCTGTTTGACGAAGTGTCTTTGCTGTATGCGCCCTGAAATTAAAGCGGCAATCGTTACCCCGTTATGTTCACCGTATTCAAACTGCATACGCTGTAACCCTTGAAATAGAGAAGGTACGACATTATTGTCGCTTAATGCTGCGATGATAGCACTCATAATTGATTTTTATCCTTCAGATTGCGGTTGATAGATAGATAGAAAGTTGAGACCTTACCATATCAACCAGAATAATGAAAGATAAAAGTTTACGGTGTCATGTTCACAGGATTGCTAAAAGAACCCTTTTCCGTCTTATGTCAGCTCAATCAGGTACTTTGCAAGATTGACGTTCCAACTTGAGTTTGCGAAAATTGAACTCCACCCCCTGTCGGGTTGTTTAACCCTGTTTTAGAAATTCAAAATATCGATGATTTGACAAACCGAGCCTGAAAAATACAGGTAAGCTTTCAGTCAACACTCTAGGCTTCTCGCGAGATCATCCTACAGGGATATCTCTCTTTTTTTTAAATCTAAATAAATAATTATGTTTTTTGTCCTGTACATAGATTATAATTATGTACTACACAGGCGGCCCTGCCTTTTCAAACTGCCGTCTTGAAAAATGACTTGATACCGCAAAGACGCTTGAACCCACTCTCATCAAACTAACCGCGCAATATCTGTAGTTTTTTAATCACTATCGGTGATCGCACCAAAGGCGGTTTAGTGGTACGCTCACAAATGGTAGGCCCTTGGCAAGTGCCTGTAGCCGATTGTGCTGTCACCGCAACCACTTTTGGTAGCCTCACCGGTGAAGCGATGGCTATCGGTGAACGGACACCCTTGGCTTTACTGAATGCGCCGGCCTCTGGCCGCATGGCGATTGGTGAAGCGATCACGAATATCGCAGCTGCAGCTATAGATGATATCAGCGACATTGTACTTTCAGCGAATTGGATGGCTTTGGCATGGCAACCGGGTGAAGATGCGGCTTTGTTTGAAACGGTTAAAGCAGTGGGCATGACATTTTGTCCAGCACTCGGTATCAACATCCCCGTCGGCAAAGATTCGCGGCACACACAATGGGATAATCAAGCCGTCACCGCCCCGAAGTCATTAATCGTTTCAGCCTTTGCACGGGTTTCAGATAGTCGCCTCACGCCTCACGCCTCAATTACGAAGCGGTTAAATAAAGGTGAAAAAAATGCTTGACTTAAAACGGTTTGGTAATTATATTCAGCACTTTTCAAAGTAGTTTGTGTGCGAAATATTGTTGGTTGTTTCGTATGGATAAATTTCAGAAACATCAAAAATGAAAAAACGTTGGTTAACCAGTGATGATATTCGTCATTATCTTAATGCCACTTCAAACGGAGAGACCTTATAGCAATTCTTAATTTATGAATACTTAATTCTTAATTAACTTCAATAACTTAATATTTTTACAGGCATCTACTCATGAATGAATCTAACGTCCAACTTGTACTTGATCAGCTAGGACAGTTGAAAGGAATCGATCCAAACGTAGCTGATACATCTGAATATTGGATTAATACCATCCGCGAGAAGCAGAAATTCTTGGATGATCACGCCCATCCCATTGTTTTTATCGGTAGTGTTGGGGTCGGAAAATCTTCTCTCATTGCTGTTGCTGCTAACCTCTTGGTTGACGAAAAGCTAACTGATAAAGCAAGCCTGAAAAAGAACTTTGTATTGCCCACAGGTTCCGGCCGTACCACAGTATGTGAAGTGCATGTTCGTGCGCGAAAGGAAAATGAAACCGGAATCGGTCTTATCATAAAGCCTTTTACCGAAGAGGATATGCAAAAGGAAATAGCTGTTTATGCAGAAACAGAATGGTATCGCCGTCAGCCGGAGGCCGTTAAAGGGGAGGGCGATATAGAACCTACCCCACAAGAAATTCAACGGGTAATTCGTAATATGACAGATTATAATACGAAGCACCAGAAAAATGAAAAACAGCGCACCGTGGATCCGCTTGATAAAGTAATTCCCGACTTTGATAGCCACGAAAAATTTAGGGACCATCTACTTGAACGTGTCAATCTAGCTGGGCGTACAGAAACAGAATGGTGGTGGAACAACGATAATGTGGAAAATTTACAAGCTTTAAAAACTTGTATTGAAAATATAAACTACGGCAAAGAGCCGACTGCTATGCCACCTCATAGAATGACTGTTGTTGTCCCAGAACCTTTACATAGCAGCAATGCCGGATTGGAAATCACGCTTATCGACACTAGAGGACTGGATAATCCAGTGGAATCACGCGCTGACCTCTACGAGTACATGCGTGATCAGCGTTCTATAATTGTATTGTGTACTTCTTTCAAAGATGCGCCTAACTCAAAATTGCGTACTTTACTGCACACCATGACCGACGATGCCGAACTACGTCAGGCAATTCCACGCACATTGCTGGTATTGGTCGATCAGGACGATGCTGAACAAGTAAATGATGCTGATGGTGATCGTGAAATCGGACAGTATTTGAAGATTGATGAATGCCATCGTGTTTTGGAGAATGCGGGACTTTCTGGGAGAATCGACAAAACACACATCATCGCTTTTGACGCTTTGCAAGATGCTCACAATCGCTTGCAAATCGCTATTGATAATTGCTTGGCACAACTTAGTCAAGAAGAGGAAAACGAAAAGCGTAAACTATTAGAGGATGCGAAGATATTTATAGAAAATGCGGCTAACGAGCTTCGTCCTGGGCTCTGTTATAAGGTAGATGAGCAACTCAAAGAAACAATGGCTCAACACTTATTACCTTCAGATGCCCCCTTGCGTACTCCACTGGAAGGTTTATTTGTTGCGATCCGAGCAACACGATATGCATCGGTAATATATGCGAGTTGTCGGCGCAATGGAGATTACTCGAACCTTAATTTGTATGCTGCAATTCGGGCTAAGGCATCGCGGGAAGCTACTCAGTGGCTTGATAAGTTAATCAATCCGGTAGTCTCCAAACTAAAGGAGCTTAAACAAGATAGTTCATTCGCTTTGGTTCATGATTATATCAACCTTCAAGAAAGGCAATACCAAGACGCACGGCTCAAAGTAATCAGTGACTACGCCGATAGCATCAAAAAACAAGTCGATGAAAAATTAAGAAATGATGCAATCTGGAATAAGTGTGCCAGCGAATGGGGACAAGGGGGTGGATTCACAGACAGAGTATTGGGGCATTTTGAAAAATGGGAAAGCCGTCAACAAGGCATTACCGCTCACGAAACGACAAATGCAAAAGAAGAAGTTCCCCTGCTAAAAGAAGTTTTCCAACCACCTCAAGCCCCTCAATTTACGCTCCATATTCGCAATCTACGTGTGCTAAAACAAGTGGACTGGAGTCCAAGACAATTGAGTGTCATAATTGGGGCTAATGGTACAGGCAAAACAACACTTTTGCTCATTTTAAAACTTTTGCGACTTGCTTATGAACGGGGTCTGCCTGAAGCAGTGAGCATAGTTCTAGGGGGCAGCAGTCACCTCAAAACTTGGGGAATCAACGAAGATGAACCAATAGAGATTGGTCTCGACATTGACACGGTGAGTTGGAGAATTCAACTCGTCCCACGCGAGGGTTCGGTGAGTTACTTGACTAACGAGCGTTTTACTGAGCAAAACCGAGAAATATTTTGTCGTGATGGACTGGGTGAATTTTCTTATCGAGGAGAACGAATTGAACCAGATTCAAGATTGGGTCTACGAATGCTGATGGATAGGGGAGTATACGAACCGGCATTACGTAAAGTTGCCTCATTTATCCAACATATTGCTGTTTATCACGATCCCGATTTAATTAATTTGCGCCAAGGTTCCAATACTTCTGAAGATCGTATTTTACATACAAGAGGAATTAATGCGCTTGCTTTATTGCGACGCTGGTATCAAGATCATACCAACCTTCATCGCTATAAATTTGTTGTCGAGGGACTGGCGGCAGCGTTTCCCAATACCGTTGAAAAACTGGACTTTGTAGAAGAGGGTAATACCGTCGTTGCGCGTATCTACCCGCCTAACCAAGACTTTCCCAGTCCGCTTGCCAATGAAGCAAATGGTGTCATTCAGCTCCTTGTGTTATTTTGCGATGTTGCGAGTGCAGAAAACGAAAGTGTCGTAGCCATTGATGAGCCGGAAAATAGTTTGCATCCCTACGCACTACGCGCTTTTCTTCGTAGGACAAATCGGTGGGCACGACAACACAATCTGACAGTGCTGTTGGCAACACACTCAACCGTTCTCTTGGACGAATTGAGTGCAACACCGGAAAAGGTGTATGTCATGAAAGCAAACAAATCTAGTAGTGGCTCCATACCAATGCGGCTAGACGAACTCTGCAACAATGAGTGGCTAGAAAGCTTCAAACTGGGCGAACTCTACGAACAGGGAGAAATTGGAAGCAATGAGGATGAGGATTGAATATGACACGGATCAAATTAATCGTAACCGGTGACATGGAAAAACGGGCATTGCATAAGTCGTTGCGGCGAATTTTTATCCCGAATGAACGGGATGGCCAAAAAGTGATATGGGATCAGCCTAGGAAAATTCAGTGTGCAACAAGTTACCCACTTTCTCCACTGCAAACAGACAATAGCAACTTGTCTACAGCAATAAAGCAATTGGCTCAAGCTATGCTTGATGAGGCTCTGGTTGGCAAGGAAGGTAAACCGGCGGATTTAGTCGTCGTTATTGACGATGTGGAACTTGGAAATTTAGGGCAAGAGAACGTTATCGCAGAATACTTCCGAGCCGCTGTAGAACATGTACTCGAAGCCAAAAAATATAGCAGTCATACCGAAGATTCGCATCGAAAAAGACTCCGCGAAAAATGCTCTTTCCATTTACTTAAACCGATGGTAGAGTCCTATCTATTTGGCGATGCTAACGCGCTTCGACTTGCAGGTGTAGCAGTAGGCGAGAGTCCAAAATTAGTTCATCTTACTGATGTAGAGCAATTCGAGACCAACGATCCCTTATGGCTGCCTACCTGTCTTAGGGAAAATGAAAAACGACGACACTCAAAGTCTTGGTGGCATCACGAGTGCCACCCAAAGCACTATTTGGAACATCTGACCGAGCGTGGCCAAGTATTCTACGACGAGACCACCAACGGTAAAAATGCACTAGAAGGGATCGCGTGGAGGAAAGTACCCAAATGTGTAGATGACACACCTTTCATCCGGTCGCTGTTTGAAGATATTGCTGACTGGTTTGGTATCCCCAACCCGCTTGGCAAGGGTGAGACTAACCAAAATTTTTATCCCCCTAAATCAATAAACCGCGCTAATCTCCTCCTTCGGAACATGTAAGATATCCGATAATTTGATAACAATAATACAACGAAGTTCAGCGTAGCTAATTATGGGGATAAACGAATTGAAACAATGCTTGACTTGGCCTTATTCGTTTATCCCAGTAATTCGTTGTACTACAGATAGCACGCAGATGATCATGAGTACAACGAATTACTAGGATAAGCGAATTGAATATATCGACAGATAAACAAATCAGCGTCAATCATGACAATCAGTCTAATCAGCGTTCTATCACATTATTAAATCGACTAAGAGGCATTATAACAATGTATTATATAGGCGGCCCCGCCTTTTCAAACTGAAAAAACAGTACAGCGGATATGGGGATTGAACGGATTAGTTTATTGGTAGTATTAAGGAAAAAAGGGAATGAACTGAATCTGTTATACTTATCCGTTTATACCGTTAATCCGTTGTACTACACAGAGGCCTTAAATTATGTACTACACAGGCGGCCCTGCCTTTTCAAATTTCCGTCTTGAGAAATTACTTGATAGCGCAAAGACGCTTGAACCCACTCTCATCAATCTAACAGCGCAATATCTCTATATCATTGATATTGAACACCCTCTATCTGAAACAGAAGAAACGCGGTTACGCACTTTATTACCTTCGAGCCAATCCCCTCAAAACCCGCTAATCCAAAATGGCGAATTGCTTGTCATTCCGCGCCCTGGGACAATTTCACCTTGGTCGAGTAAGGCTACTGATATAGCTCTAGTCTGTGGTTTGTCAGTCGTAAAACGGGTAGAACGTGGCGTGTTGTGGCGTTTTACCGCTGAAACACCGCTTGAACAATCACAGATAAAACGATTCAGTGATTTGATTCATGATCGCATGACGGAAACGGTGTTGTCGGATATCAAACAAGCCGATGCGCTGTTTAGCCAAGGCGCGAAGCGCCCTTTACGCATCATTAATATTAACGAAGGGGGCAAGCAAGCACTGATTGAAGCCAACCTGGAACAAGGCTTGGCCTTATCTGAGGAGGAGATAGACTATTTATTTAATCATTTCAATCAGTTGCAGCGCAATCCGACGGATGTTGAACTGATGATGTTTGCTCAGGCTAATTCGGAACATTGTCGGCATAAGATTTTTAATGCCGAATGGCTGGCTGATGGGCAGATGCAGCCCTTGTCGTTGTTTCAGATGATACGCCATACTTATCAACTTAATCCGGGGCAAGTGCTTTCTGCTTATCACGATAATGCTGCGGTGATGAAAGGCCCAATCTCTTCTAACTTTCTTTCAAAGAAGAGAATTTTTATGCCTGATACGCAAACCCATGAATATGCTTATGTGGCAGAAGAGATTGCGATTTTGATGAAAGTCGAAACGCATAATCATCCAACGGCGATTTCGCCCTTTCCGGGTGCCGCGACAGGTTCGGGGGGAGAAATTCGCGATGAAGGTGCGACAGGCCGTGGGGCGAAACCAAAAGCGGGGTTAACGGGATTTTCGGTTTCTCACTTACGTTTGCCAGATTCGCCTCAGCCTTGGGAAACGCCTTACGATACGCCATCATGGATGGCGACAGCGAAGCAAATCATGTTAGATGGGCCGATTGGGGCCAGTGCGTTTAATAATGAATTTGGCCGGCCTGCGATATGTGGCTATTTTCGCACATTTGAGATGGAGGTGGATGGACGGCGGCGTGGCTACCATAAACCGATTATGTTGGCGGGGGGTATCGGGAATATTCAAAGCCGGCATATTGATAAAAATCCGATCCCACCGGGTAGCTTATTAATTGTATTAGGGGGCCCGGCTATGTTGATCGGTTTAGGCGGTGGCGCGGCTTCTTCAATGGCCGCTGGCCAGAGTCATGAAGCTTTAGATTTTGCCTCAGTGCAACGCGGTAATCCCGAAATGCAGCGACGCTGTCAAGATGTGATTGATGCCTGTTGGCTTCTGGGTGCTGATAATCCTATTTATTCTATTCATGATGTGGGGGCCGGTGGATTATCGAATGCCTTGCCAGAATTGGTGGCGGGTAGCGATAGGGGCGGGCGATTTCAATTCGGCGCGATTCCGGCAGCCGATCCCAGTTTATCTCCACTGGAAATGTGGTGTAATGAATCCCAAGAACGCTATGTTTTGGCGATTGCGAAAGACAATTTGCCCTTATTTCAAGCTTTGTGTGAACGGGAACGTTGCCCTTTTGCGGTAGTGGGAGATGCGACAGCAGAACAACATTTGTCTTTGTCTGATGGTGATCAGTCTTTGATTGATATGCCATTGTCTGTTTTATTTGGCAAACCGCCTAAGATGCGCCGTGAAATCAGTTATCAGTTATCAGTTACCAGTGTGCCGTTATCAGAAAAAGCTGATATCTCTTTGAGTTTTCCTTTTGGAAAAGGGATTTCAATATTAGAAGAGGCGGCTTTACGGGTTTTACATTTACCCACGGTGGCTTCCAAAAGTTTTTTAATCACTATTGGTGATCGCACCGTTGGCGGTTTGGTGGTGCGTGATCAAATGGTAGGCCCTTGGCAAGTGCCTGTGGCCGATTGTGCCGTCACGGCTACCACTTTTGGTAGCCGCACTGGTGAAGCGATGGCTATTGGTGAACGTACACCCTTGGCCTTACTGAATGCGCCGGCCTCTGGCCGCATGGCGATTGGTGAAGCCCTCACGAATATTGCGGCCGCCGCTATAGATGATCTCAGCGATATTGTATTGTCAGCGAATTGGATGGCGGCTGCTGGGCAACCGGGTGAAGATGCGGCTTTGTTTGAAACGGTTAAAGCTGTGGGCATGACATTTTGCCCTGCACTGGGTATCAACATCCCCGTCGGCAAAGATTCGCTGTCGATGCACACACAATGGGATAATCAATCCGTCACCGCGCCTTTATCCTTGATCGTTTCAGCCTTTGCACGGGTTTCAGATAATCGCCGTCATCTTACACCACAGATCAGAGGGGGAGACAGTGTCTTATTATTAATAGATTTAGGAAAGGGGCATAATCGTTTAGGGGGTTCAGCCTTAGCACAGGTTTATAACGAACTAGGCGAAACCGCGCCTGATGTCGATAGCCCAAAGGATGTCAAAGACTTTTTTCACCTCATCCAAGCTTTAAGCCGACAAGGCAAAATCCTAGCTTACCATGATCGCTCCGATGGCGGATTATTTGTCACGTTGTGTGAAATGGCTTTTGCCGGGCATTGCGGTATCGACATTCATCTTGATGTTTTGGGCACTGAAGACAGTTTAGCCACATTGTTTAATGAAGAATTAGGCGCGGTGATCGAAATCAAACAAGGTGATTTGGCTGACGTACACAATGCCATTTCACAACACACTGATTTGAGTGAGCATGTTCATGTACTGGGCACACCCAATAACAGCGACACGATCACGTTTTATCAACTTGACACACCGATTTTCAGTTTACCCCGTCATACCCTTCAACGTGCTTGGAGCGAAACCAGTTATCACATGCAGCGTCTGCGCGATAACCCCGATTGTGCCCAACAAGAATATGAGGCATTATTGAATCTGAACGATCCGGGTTTGTCAGTGCATTGCACTTTTGAATTAGCGCCTATCGACACCTTCAATACAGGAGAGTTAGAGAGCATTTCAGAATACAAAACTCAAAAGTCGATAATCAAACCAAGGATCGCCATTCTCCGTGAACAAGGCGTGAATGGGCAATTAGAAATGGCGGCCGCTTTTCAACGGGCCGGCTTCACTTGTATTGATGTGCATACCAGTGATATTTTAACAGGGCGTATCACCCTAACTGATTTTCAAGGATTAGCCGCCTGTGGCGGATTTTCTTACGGCGATGTATTAGGTGCCGGTGGCGGCTGGGCTAAATCTATATTATATAACGCGCGCGCTTATAATGAATTTTCAGCCTTTTTCCACAGAGACGATACTTTTGCCTTAGGCGTGTGCAATGGTTGTCAAATGATGGCACAATTACACGACTTAATACCCGGCGCTGAACACTGGCCCACTTTTGTGCGTAATCAATCAGAACAATTTGAAGCCCGATTAGTCATGGTAGAAGTCACTGAATCGCCTTCCATTTTTTTACAAGGCATGGCCGGATCGCGTTTACCGATAGTCGTTTCATCCGGCGAAGGGCAAGCGCAGTACGAAAAACAGACAATGCAAAAAGTTGTTGAAACGAATTTAGTGGCACTACGCTATATCAATAATAATGGACAAGCCACAGAATCTTACCCAGCCAATCCCAACGGTTCCGCATTAGGGATAACGGGGCTGACAACAGAAGACGGCCGTTTTACAATCATGATGCCCCATCCCGAAAGACTGTTTTTAAGTCACCAATATTCATGGCTACCTGACGATTGGCAAAACGAAAACGGGCCTTGGATGCCAATTTTTTTGAATGCACACCGGTTTGTTAGTTAATTAACAATTATCAATTATCAGATCAAACTTGAAGGCAGTGGCAAAAGGCCCTATTTCAATGCAAGGTGATTATTTACCTTAACACCTATAAAAACAGGAAAATAAACGCAAAAGACGCAAAAGAACGCAAAAGATATTTATTTAGTGCCTTTTTAGCGTCCTTTAGCGTCTTTAGCGTCTTTAGCGTTATTTATTTTTTGTTTTTTTGAGGGTTCCCAAAATTAACCAATAAATTGCAAACCATCAGGAGACTTTTTATATGCCAACGTATGATTACCGCTGTATGGAAAATGATCAAGTCGTCGAAGTCAAACATGCCATGACCCAAAAACTGACGACTTGGGGTGACGTTTGTGCCACTGCTGGTATAGATTTAGGCACAACTTCTGCCGATAGCCCAGTGCAACGCCTAATCAGTGGCGGACAAGTGATTAATAATCGTGCCTTAAAAAATCCTGAACCCGCTTGTGCTTCTGGAGGCTGTGGCGGTGGGATGTGCGGCTTTTAATTGGGGGCAACCACAAGGGATTGCCCCTACTTTCTCCGATCTTCAGATCGGGGGTACCTTTAAAAACCAAAGGAACCAATGCTGATGAAAAATGATGACATCAACAAATTGGCTTTATTTCCTATTTTGTTCTTAATCGCAACACCTTTACAAGCGGGTAGTGAATACTATTGTTGGAATAATCAGGATGGTGTTTATGAATGCGGCAATTATGTACCAGCACAATATTCTCAAAAGGGATATTTGAAGCGTCTGAAAAACGGCGGCTGGGAAGAGGTGGCTCCCGCGCCAACGGCCGAGGAGATTGCTGAACAGGAAAGACAAGGAGAAGAAAAGCGCATAAAGGAAGAACAACGCCAGGAAGATGATGCCTTGCTAAAACTCTTTAGCAAAAAAGAGGATATTGAGAACGCCCGTGATGCTGTACTGGATTCGATAGCGGCACAGCTCAAACCTATCGAAACCACGCTTAATATTCTAAAAGAGAATCTTAAAGATCTTGAGAAAAGTAAGAAACGCAGTGAAAACAATCCGAATGTTTCGGATAGCCAACGGGAGGCCATTGAAAGGGATATTGTTCGTGTGACAAAACGTATCCAAGACAACGAGAAACAGTTGCAGATGAAACGCCTGGGAGAAGAAGATGTCAACCAAAAATACAATGGTTATATGGAAAGGTTTCAGGAAATCATGAGCCGTCGGGGCGGATCAACGAAATAAAGCCTTATGTTTTTGGAGTCCAAAGCTGTTGCGAAGGCATTTCGGGTAGTGCTGCAATCTGGGTGATGAAAGTCATAGAGATGTTCAGTGCGTAACATCAATAAAGAGGGCAAACACACAAGGGCTGCCCCTACAGAAAATCTACAAAATAACGTCTTGTAGGGGCAGGCCTACGTGTCTGCCCTTTTTAATATAAAAACCGTCCAAAGCTATTGCGAAAGACACCAAAGTACTCAAATCCAAATGTATACCTTTGCAAAACTGCTTAGCGAGCATCAGCGTGATAAGAATTCAAGATACGATCAATTAGCCACCGAAGTTGGTGTTACCCGGGTAACCATCATGCGTTGGACAACGGGTGAAAGCCTGCCTAGTAAACGGGAACCTATCTTAAAACTGGCTAATGCTTTGCGGCTTAAACCACGACGGCGCGATGAGTTACTCTATGCCGCCCAAAAAAAAACCTGAAAATCCTGACTTCAAACTGCTGTCACTCCCACCAAAACCGCTTCCCAATGAACCTATTATCCCGGTTGTGGCTCGCCCAATCCACCATCCCCGTCAGTTTTTTGGACGCGATGCCCAATTGAAACGAATTTTCCAAGCTTGGAATCAGAGTATTTTGCAACATATTGCCGTAACAGGGCCTAAGCGTTGTGGTAAAACCTCTCTGCTAAATTATGTCAAGTCAATCCATTATCTTGATCCAAGCGTATTACGCGATGGGCAACGTCATGATTGGCTTGAACAACTCTTTGATTGGGTATTAATAGACTTTGACGATGTACGCACACACAAGCCGGACAGTTTTTTGCGTCTTATATTAGAAACACTGAATATTCCTGCACCTGAGCATTATGATTTCGTAAAACTGACCGAAATATTTGAAAATAATCTGGATAGAGCAACCGTGCTTTTGCTCGATCAGATTGAAAAAGGCTTACAATTACCAGAACTCAATCAAGTCTTTTGGGGAAATCTACGTTATCTTGGCAATCAGTGTAATGGCAAATTAGGTTTTTGTGTGACATCGCGCCAATCTATTGATCAATTGATTCAAATGGCTCATCAACTGGGTAAACCTTCCCCTTTTTTCAACATCTTTGGACAGATTGAACTGGGCCCTTTAACAAAACAGGAAGGGCGTGAATTATTAAGTTATGTGTCACTGTCTCAAGACGATGCAGAATGGATATTAGAAAAAAGTCACTATTGGCCTGTCTTATTACAACGGCTTTGTCAGATACGACTTAATTTTGGAGAGCATCAAGATTGGAAAAACGCTGGATTGGAAACAATCGAAAAGCATTATAACTATTTGTTATAAAAATAGTTTTTTTTAAATTCAGCATTCCTCATTTACAAAATAAACTTTTGGCAAACTCAAGTTGGAACGTAAAACCGCAAACTCAAGTTGGAACGTAAAGCCGCAAACTAAACAAAAGCATTATTCAACACTAAAGGTAATGGGTTCACCACTGAATAAAATATCACCATTGCTTGTTAGACGGTACCCAACATAAACAGTGAATTTACCCGGCAAGTTTTCTAAACGGCCTTCTGATACTACCGGCACTTCTAGACATTTTGACAAAACGGTATTTTCAATGGCTGAGGTTAATTGAGCCAGATTCTCATCCCATAATGCCCACATCTCTCCGTTTCGCATGAAATAATCAGTTTGTTCATCTACTGTATATGCGGCTACAATGAGAATATCGGCTGCTTCTTCAATGTCTTTAGCGTCAATTTCCAGTGCATAACTGATAAACACGGTGTCAGTTTGCTTGATAAAAGCGATATTCTCCGTTTCTTCTGGTGAGGTGGTGACGAGGCCAAAAAAATGGGCATTGGTAGACACCGGGTTGCCTTCTGCATCAACACCTGCTCCATTGGCTGTCTTATTTTCTTTGACAGTAACCGTTATCGTGTCACTCTCAAGTGTGCCGGTGGGATTGCTAATGCGTACCCAATAAGGAGTCGTTTCCGTTAAGAGTGGCGTGGTGAAAACAGGTTCATCTTCAAGTTCTGCTACAAGCTGACGATCATCACCGCTTTCGCCTTGATACCATTGATAAAACAATGGCTGTGTCACTTCAAAAACACCTTCAATAGCACTTGTGCCGATATTTAAGTTCGAGTTTTGACAACTCGTGATGGCAGGGTTATTCGGGTACGAGGTGATATCAAAATCTCTCTTTCCTTCTTCAACACGCAAAATCATATTGCCGGTATCACCAGACGCGCTGCTAACATTAATATAAATAGGTTCATTTTTTGTCATTGGCAAACTGATTTGCGAAGCACTTCCCAATTGAGTCACCTGTTCAGTCAAGACAGTCACGTCATTATTGCAAGCCATTTCTGTAAAGGGATGATCAGTGCCTTGCCAGAGGGATAACACTGTATCGTAACTCGAACCCACCGTGGAAAAAATCACATTGTCGTAATCAGTGCTAGGGGTATAGAGATACCAAACGCTGGCGGCACCGGCTTCGGGTAAACAACTGGGAGACAATTCACCGCTTTCAAGCGTTGCGCCACCCGTGTTTTGACTATTGAGATAGGGCAAAGGTTCATTAATCGGAATAGCATTGGCTACATCATCATTGGATGGGGGCAATGTCATGTTAAAAACCAAAAGCCCTGTTTGCGATAGCAAACTACCTCCCCCAACTTCACCTGCCGCAATACGAATAGAGTAAGTTGTTCCAGCAGTCAATTCCACGCTCACTTGTGAATTTGGCCCGCCATTGCCATCATCACAAGCCATTTCCTCAAGGGGGTGTTCATTACCCGTCCATACCGACAATAAGGTATTGTAGTCAGAAGAAACAGTATCAAAAACAACACGTTGAGTCTCATTAGCCGTATATTGATACCAGACACTAGCCTGACTATTAGAATCACAACTGGCTTTGAGTTCATTAGATTCTAAGCTCGCCTCTTTTGTGTTTTGGACGTTGTTATAAGCGAAATTGGCATCAGGCGTGATTTCTATCGCATCCGCTAAATCGTCATTGGTGAGCGAGCTAACAGAGTTGGCATTTAATATCAGGTTACCCGTTGCACCACGAAACCCGCTGATATTGATGTAATAGATAGTGCCTTTTTCAAGTGAGAGACTGAGATGCGATTGTATCTGATTGCCATTGTCATCATTACAATCCACTTCAGTCAGGGGATGACGGGTGCCTTGCCACACGGATAATAGCGTGTCATAGTCAGAGCCAAGCGTATCAAGAGTAACTGTTTGATCACGGGTAGCCGTATATTGATACCAAACGCTGGCACTGACCAACTTAGTCGTAAAGTCATTAAAACATTTAGACAATAATTCGGCGGGTTCATTAACCGCTTCATGGGTAATTTGTTGGTTGGTGTAGGGAAGAGTGGTAATATCTATGGCAGCTACCAAGTTATCATTATCAGGGGCTGCCAATCCGAGAGGTGCAAAGAGTATGGATAGGATAATCCATACGGGGAGATGTAAAAAGGTTAATTTCATCATCTGTTTCCTTATACATTTTCTGCCAAAACTAAAATCGACGCAAAAGTTTTTGCGTTGATTGAACGCCTATTCAAAAAAAACGCCGGAAGGCGCGAACGCATTCCGGCGTGTTCAGTAGAATCAATAAACCCATTTTCTATTTTTCTATCAATAAACTGGGTTTATCAAATACGATAAATGAATTACAAACAAGACGGTAATCTGTTATCCATCAAAATGCCATCATTACCGCATTCCGTGAAGATAAAAGCCTTAAACGCACCTGTCATGTCGTCTTGCCGATTGAATTTGAAGCCAAACGTGTATTCGCCAAGTTCATTAAGAGGCTTCTTCTTGCTATTGCTATAAGGCTTACTGGGATCATAAGCACTCGCAGGGATCTCCAATTCACCAGCAAAATCAAGCCCCTTCGCGGCTAACTGAGTCGCATCCAACATCTCGAAGCCATCATTCGCAACCTTAATACCCGTCTTGATTGACGTAGGCATTTTATCAGTATTACCAAAGTAGTCGTTGTCGAGGTTAGACATGTCACCCAGCGATGGCTCTCCACCCCGTTGAGTGACGTAGTCATCGTAAGTGCTGAAGTTTGTATGCCCACTGTTTGCCTTGGAAACCGATTTGAGTTCAGTCACTTCGTAGAGACCCGGAGCCGCGCTATCATCTAAGGAATCATTAGTGGCATCAAAGCGGACACCGTACTTCTTTGTGCCATTGCCATCAAAATCAAAGATGATGTCACCCCAATTTATCATATTCCTTTTATAGAGTACCCCTCCCACTGGCAGACGGCTATTAAGGGCTACTGTCACTGTTTCCTTATCCACTCTCACCGCGATGCCGTATATTTCAAAGTAAGTGTTGCCCACTCTGACAACACCAAATTCAGGACTTGTTCCAGTGCTATCGTTGATGGAGTCTTTTGTGTACATCCATCCGGTGTCTTCCATGACGCACAATGGCGGTTCAATATTGTCACCAAGACACGTCCCAATGGCTTCAATATCATTGAATTCGCCCACTGTGGCAGGGCTGGGGTAAGATGTGCCGTCGGTAAGATCAAGAACCGTCAGTGTCGGAGAATTATGCCGATTTAACAGTAGTTTGTCATCAAACTCTGGGAGCATCTCAATGGCTTCAACATTCCCACCTACCTCAGCAACCTCCGTGACATTCTCGGTAGCTGGATCATAAGAAAACACCTTGGAACGGTCAGCATAGTAAAGCAAACTGCCGTTGTTATTCCACGTCATATCCTCAACGTATGAGGAATAGGCACGTCTAACTCGATTATCATCTGATAGACACGCAACAAAATCGTCTGTGGCGTGAGAAAAGATCAAATCAGATTGACGTGGGTTTGCCATATTAATTAGAACCAGACCACATTCTTCTGACCAGCCCCACAGGCTATTATCCGTTGGATTAAACGAAATTGCAGAAACTTCTGTACCACACACTAACTTTCCCTGAAAGTCAAAGCAAATATCGTCTATTCCATAAACAGTGCCAGTCTCGTGATCTATTTGATAGAGGTGTCCAGGCAAATCACCATCATCACCCGAAGACGCATAGACTTCACCTCGGGTACTCACATCTAACCCTTCAATATCAAGCCCAGGATGAAAACCATCAGGATCCAGTCTTTCAACCCCGGAAGTACCGATTGTGACAATTTGCGTGTCACTCAAACCGCCATCATGCACCGCATAAATGGTATTGCAGATTTCGTCTGGGTTTGTTATAGCGGTTGCTGGCTGCGGCATATCTTCAGCAGCTGGAAGGGGAACAGCGCTGCAGTCCGGCCCCATCACATCGCCCGTTCTTTCATTTCCCTTCTTACCGGCTTTAGCCTGTGCCTCAACCGTTACCTTGGGATAGTCCGCATCCAGCGTAACAGAAAATGTACCTTCTGTGAAACCATCGCCAACATCCCACTTAATACCTTTAAAACCCGTGCTACCGTCTGTTTCGTCACCTTTCGGAGAGGAATTGATGACAGCACCTTTGTCCATACATGATTGAATGCCCACATTCCAGTGGCTTAGGCTTTTGCCCGCGACTTCTCTGACAAAATAAGTCCATGTATTGCCATTATGGCTCTGGAGTTTGATTTCGTACTGGGAACCATCACCTAAGGTAATAATGGTGGCTTGGCTGAGTGCCGGTAACCCAAACATCAAGCCTAGCAAACACCCCGCATATAACTTGAGTTGACGTATATTGTTCATCACGTTACTCCTTTATTAAAGATAGAAATTAACATACTATACACATCGCGTATCATCAAAATATTCTTCTATTTTCATCACTTGCAAGTGCGTTCCGTATGAGTAAAAATACCTTGCTGTCATCAAGGAAAAAATGACTTGAATAAGGCTTTATATTGCCGTATTGGAAATACAAAATAAATGTTTTATTCTTTTTCTCTCCTGTATTGACGACATTGCAAAATGCAACACGACAACCTTTACCAAAATAGGTAAAGACAATAGAAGCATAAAAATGACTATTTTTAATACCAAAACTGAAGAATTGAAGCCCAAAACTCAGCTTGTTCAGATTTTATAGCGAAAGCTTTGGAACCAACGAAATATTATGACTCTTAAACAGTAACGATATCTTTAGAGTGCAATAATTATTCCATATTTATCACATTTTGAATATAAACAATTAATAATATATATTCAAATACCGGAATTTGCAAATTGCAGTGCAAAATCAAAAAAATGAGGCAAAATAAAAATGGGTAAGGGGTGCAAAACCTGATAACACATTACCGTTAATTGAGGCCAATAGGGTGGAGAGGCATGACTAAATATCAAAAATATCAACCCGTTATAAACAGATAATTGATCATTGATAATCTTGGACACCCTTTTTTATTTGAATCTATATATAAATTCACTGACAGTAATCGCGTGGATAGCCCGTTTATGACAGGCTAATACCACATTGGGATCATCATCAAACATAATGTCCACGCCCTGTTTGACACATATTTCTGCTTTCCATTCAGGGTAAGCATCCAAACGATCATCAGGACAGATTTCTACTTTGACCGATTTTTGTTCTAGGCTTAACGTATTGGCCGCAATTTCTGGTGTTATTGTGTCATTGACAGTGATTGATGATAACGACTAATTGAAACAGGCTGACTAAAAAAGAAAAGGCAGCACTGTAGTCGGAAACCATACCATCCCAATCGAGCCCAATAATCGGTTTATCCATGTTTGATATTCCTAAAGGTGATTTTCGGGCTGATTCTCATGGGGTTGTTCTGATTTCAGTGAGAATAACCAAGCTCGTGCGAGCGTTTTTGCAGATTCAAGGAATCGCTCCTTACCACCTATCAGTTTCTCAAAAGTACAACAGATAAAGGATTGTTTCCATTCACCGGGTGAAAGGCAATCGTCTCGATGCCTCGCGTCTCGTTGTGAGATGTTTCGACGCGATGCATCGCGTTGTGAGATGTTTCGACGTGAAGCACTAGAGACGCGAGGCATCGCGTCTCTACATACAATGAGTTAGAGAAAACTGATAGGTGCTAAGGGAGTCGCTCTTTTTTTATTGGAATCCAGCAACGTGTGATATACCCTTTGATTAAATATAGGAGACTGTTTTTTCATCTCAGCAATTTGCTCTGGCGTTTTGAGATGAAAAATTTCAGACAAAGCGATTGCCACCGCAGGGCTTCTACTTTTTCCAGCCCAACAATGAACTAACAGCATTTGACAATCTTTCCCTTCATTATCAAAATCGCTGATAATGCTTTCTGCTATTTCATCATTAAATGAAACCAGTTCGTTGTCATCTGTAAACTGAGAAATATCATCAAATACATAAGAGCGGATTATTTTAAATTGTTCTGGGTACTTTAGTTCAGCATAAGGAACTAATGCTAAGTCAGAACTATTAAATATCCTAATCAAATAAATGGGTTGATCTCTTAGTTCAGCCTTAAAGATTGCTGCCCTTGTATGGGAAAGAATCATTACGTTTTGTATTGGCATGATTAAATGACAACCTGTTTGATAACGTTTGAGATGAAACTTCGCATTGGATTAAAAACGCGCCATTTTTTGACTGACTCTGTACTTACTTTGATTATGTTTCAGTAGCTATTTAATGATAGCTCGAAGCTCAGCAACGAAGTTTGAACGCGAATTATTCGCGGCAAAGGGGCTACTCTATGCACACAACGGATTTGTAAACTAAGTTATTGATTTTTATGAATATTACGATATATTGAAGCCATAATCTTTAATCATTTAAAAATCAAAGACTTAAAAACTTATGTGCATAGAGTAGGGCTAGGGGGGGGTAAGTCTAGGGGGTTGACTGAGAACTTTTTTTGAAGTGTATTTTTAGCGACGCTGAACTTCGTTTCATGCTGCTTTTCCGGCAAAAGTTTTAGCGCGCTAAAACTTTTACCTGAAAAAGTGTTTGTCAAATCAGCCATACCTCGAAGTATCAAAAATACCTGGAACTTGAGGATAGCATATCAAAATCAAAAAGGGGCAACAGGGATTGCCCCTACAATATCAATTATCTAGCGAACTGCCGTATCCTTAGACTACTGTTGTTGGGCGAAGAAATTCAGGAGCTTCTCAATGTCTCCTTCTTTCAGTTTCTTAAGCGATATCGCCATTTTATCAACTTGTTCTCTTTTGCCCTCTTTGAAATACTCAAGTTGGGTTTTAAGATAGGTAGTTGATTGTCCAGCTAGGATTCCGGCATCATCCTCAGGTTCCATGCCATTATCGGTGTGACATTTCTTACAGTATTTGCTGTAGACCACTTTGCCTTTTCTGGCAAGAGCACTATCAAAGTCTTGTTCGCGGGGTTCAAAATCTTGGCCTGCAAAATAATCAGCTAATGCGGTCAGTTCTTCATCGCTGATATTCTCAGTGACCGCTTTCATATCGGTCTCATCGTGTCCATCAGCCTTGAATTTTTCGCTAGGCCTCGCGCCCGTTTTGTAAGCCTTAATGGTATCAATGAAGTAGAAAGCAGAGAAGCCGGCAATGTTGGGCACTTTGTCATATTTGCTATTGCCGTTACTACCATGGCAAGCTTCGCACTTTTCCTTCGCAAGCTTCGCACCATCCGCTTTTCCAGTAGTCGTCAGCGGCAGCGTTGCACCACCTTGTACAACGGGTTTAGAGGTATTACCGCCCTTTTCTTTCACATCGTTGCTTGGTTCAGTATTGCTCCCACTAGGTTCCGTAGGTTCCGTATGGGCGATGCCTTTGTGGCAATCAATACAAGTCTTGTCTCCCATTTCGAGTGTTTTACTATGCTGTTTATATGCCGAGCGGATTTGTTTATCAAAATCCATCTTTTCCAAAGAATGGCATTCTCTGCATTCTCGTGAATCACTGGCTCTCATTTTATCCCAGACTCGGTTAGCCATGTCCCAACGGTGTGCCTCAAATTTCTCAGGGGTATTAATCGTCCCGATGATTTCATGAAAAACATCTTTGGCGGCCATCAGCTTAGCCCACAATTTTGGGCCTAAATCTCGTGGAACGTGGCAATCAGCACAACCGGCTGTCACCCCAGAAGCATTGTTATAATGCACGCTCTGTTTCAATTCTGTCAGGTTAGTGGTCATGGAATGACAAGAGGTGCAAAACTCGATCCTGTTAGTGGCCTCCAAGACGACACCAAAAACACCGTAAAAAATAATGCCCGCCATAAATATTACGGAACCCAATATCCACATTTTTTTTCTGGTGTAACGTGACTCTTTCGGATCCTTGTTTTCATCTTGAGCCATATATTTTTATCTCCATTTGAGTGATGTGATTGAAGGTGTGTGACTTTGATTTGATGTCAACAACAGATAAAGCGATATCAATGATCAATTAATCACTGAGCACTGATATATATTTATAACACCTATTTAGTGATGTCTAAAGCTAAGCCATTATCGAACAAACTAAACAAACTATAGAAAATATTGATTTGATTGATGAGTAGGTTGTTGGAAATTAAATAAATTAGGAATCAGGGAAAATAATGAACTTGACAATCACGAATCATGGTTATCAAATTGAACGCCGGGAAGAAATTCCTGTCATTCTCAATTTTTTTGCACCCATTGTGGGTAAAATGTGTTAAAAAAAAGCCCTCACCGCAAATACGGTAAAGGCTTTTTTTTTGACGACGTTTTAGAAATTGGGACAAAGACAAAATATGAAAAACCGTTAAAAATCAAACAGCGTTTTCATCTTTATACACCAAAACTCCATTTCCTATTTAATTAAAAGTCAGTTTTTCCAGTATACCTCTCTATGAACGCTTTTCGTTCTTCAAGACGGCGATCAGATTCTTCCTTAGGCATGTTACCACTGTAAAACAAGTGACCGGTACTGAATTTCTTCTCGCCACTCGCCACATCAATGACTTCAAACTTGTCGTTGACCACAAGATCGTAAATCCGCTTGAGTTCGACAGCAGCAGCTTTTTTCGTGGCATCTTCAGAATCGATATTCTCATGGATCAATTCTTCCAGTTCAGGGAGGTACGTACCATACCAGTGTTTGGCAACTTCATAGTTGCCATGCCACTGTGTCCAGTCAGGTCCCATCATAGAGGCACCATGGCGAGACCGGCGACCTTCATGATGCCAAATCTCAAACCAAGTATAATCGATGTGATTGGCGAATTTTTCCTTCTTTTTCAGAAGCGGGATCGCTGCGTTGTATAAGGCTAACCCGGGCATGGCGAACTTATTATTATAGAGTTCGATCTGAGCGTCATACTGCGTATAGAAACCATTAATGAACGGATCGGCATGACAAGCTCTACATACCTCTTTCATAGTTTCACGACGTTCTTCCCAACCCACACTCGCACCATGCTCTAACCCCATAGCCTTATCGGTTTCTTCCGGGCGAATTGAGATTGCAGGGCGATTATTCCAAGAAATCCGCATACCCACATCGTGGTTGACCGGCAGTTCCTTGGTGGCACTCATATGGCAAGTGGCACAGGTCGGGGCGGCATCATAGTCTTCACCGGCAATCCATTTGGAACGATCCATATTCATATGTTCCTTGTTTGCATGAAAAGCAATGCCATGTTTAGATTCGTAATAAATTTCCTCTTGCGGATGATCTGGCCCCATGTGGCATTTACCACAGTTTTCTGGATGGCGAGCTTGAGCAACAGAGAATTTGTGACGAGAATGACAGGCAGAACAGGAACCTTTTGAATTGTCAGGATTAATTCGTCCAATCCCAGTATTGGGCCAAGTCGCTTCATCTAAACGGAGGAATTTGCCATTTTCATCTTTGACAACTTCGACTTTAGAACCATGACATTGCCAACAGCCATTAACAACAGCCGCCGAAACACCTTCAGGAAAAGCATGGGTCACCATCGCACGGTTACCTTCAGCCACATCGGCTAACAGGTTGTCTAATGAACCAATAATACGTCCCCCTTGGGCATGGTGAGAGGCTTGATATTCATCTACCTCCTTTTCGTGACAGTTTGAACAGTCTTTAGGCGAGACAATGATGGAAATGTGCTTGCCTGCGCCGATCTTCTTCTCTTCGTGAAGAAAAGCATCTACATCAGACGCATCGGCTTGATGACATTCATAACAACCCACTTTGGCACGGTAGTGCTTACTATCGCCCCATTGCTGAACAATACTCTGGGACGTCTTCTTATGACACTTGACACAGGCCTTCGTCTCTTCCGAGAACTCCGGTGGGGGCGATTTAACTGAAGCGATGGTGGGTTCTTGTTGTAGCAACATCAAAGCAACAAATGCGCCACCCGCTACAAAGGTAGCACCCGCTACAAATGCCCAAAATTTTCGAAACATACTCTTTTTCCCCTCAATAACAAAGGTAAGGTTAAAAAGCTAAATTTGATAGTGATCATTATTTGATGTTGTTGGAAATGGCTATTATCTGAATTTGATGAGTCTATACATAAATAAGTTGATAATTGTTCGCTTCATTTAATCAACATCTCTTAATAGTCAGGGGCTGATTAGCGTCCGCGTAATCACAAAAAATATTTAAAAATCAGTATGACAATACGCAAACAAATCATCTTCCATAAATCGACAACATCTTGTTGACCACTACAGTTAAGGAGGTAAACATCAATTAATTTAACATTTTGGGGGACAGTTCATTAATTACTATGGTATTAAGGATTAAATATTTGCGCCCACTATAAATCCGCTGTTCCCAACGGAACCTGATGCTTATTGAAAAAAGACGCAACTATCCCCCTCTTTTTTCACAGTAAAATGAACAGGTTACGTTTTATAACACGTAACAAATCAGTGATTATTTCACTGACAATACCCTGTTAAAAAAAATTTTTGCCTACCTTAGTTAGTAAAAAAAATAATCTACCCATTCAAATATCCTAGTCTACTAGGGTACTTAAACTTTACGCCTATTTTAATAAGGCGCAGGAGGTTATTTTTTCCACATTCGTTACTACATTGTTGTTTCAAAATAATATTCCCAACTCAAAATGGTTTTTTACCATTTATTAAAGATAATGAGAATTGAGAATAGTCTATTAAAAAAAAACGGATTAATCAAAATAATCCTCTTGCAAAACTTAAAAAATATTCACTAAATCGTCTATATCAAAAAATAAAAAACGTTCACAACAGAGCTTGTGCCCGACAATAAACTCCAAAATAATTGATATGCTTGCTGTTCCTATAAATCTACTCAAAACTATTCATAGGTAATTCGCTCTCTGTTGATAGTTCTTGAGAACGGCAACTAGAGTCCTGGTTGAGCAGTCCCAACCATTGGTACGCAATCCGACAAAAGTCGT
>Ga0190315_1000082_pt1 | contig 55708 bp, 51 predicted proteins | sample 48701101_MG_FD_161673 | JGI IMG/M metagenome (GOLD analysis project Ga0190315, IMG submission 161673) | Hydrothermal vent sediment bacterial communities from Southern Trench, Guaymas Basin, Mexico - 4870-11-0-1_MG | ecosystem: Environmental > Aquatic > Marine > Hydrothermal vents > Sediment ...
TAATGTACTCCAAAGTAGTCACTAAGATCTTCATATAGGGTTGAAGTACGAGTTCCTTGTCTACCTTCACTATTTTATAGTACTGTGTTAAATCCATTCGATCTAGATTTTCTGGATCTAAGGGCTCTGGATTGTTCATGAGAACTGCTGCTTCATCTCCTATTCTAAGATCTACACCGTTCTCTCTAATAATACTCTTATCAAAGGGTTCTATTACTATCTCACCTGCTTCAATATGTTTGATGAGATCGTTCTTAGCAAGTATCAATTCTATCCCCTAAATCTTCTCTTAAATCATCTTTAATTGTTATCTATTACAAAGCACTTGTACTCAAGGATAGTATACACTCATAACATGCGGGCTTTTAGCCCCAGAAGTATCGTAATAAACCATCGCACTAGTTTCTAGATCATATAAATACAGGAAAGCAAATAAGCTAAGTTGTGTATAAGAATTGGAAATAATGGCAGAGGTATTAGAGAAGATGTGGTTACTTATTAGGCCAGATGCTGAATTAGTCTGGAGAAATGAAGAAGTGAGAAAAAGGTTATCATGGTACAAAGATGTAATGGATAATAAAAAACCAGCAAAATATCTTATAGCTAAAAGAGTTTATGTGAATGAAGAATTTAGAGAGATGAGCTACAATAAGCTGTGGAAAGAACACTCAAGTGCTATTAAAGAGTTCTACGAGCTTTTTAATGATGTAAAGTACAATAATTTAGATATAGAAAATATTCCTATTAAAAGTCCTAATCTAATAGATTTGAAAAGCGAGATAGCTAAGAGATTATTACAGAATTGTACTTTCTGTGAAAGGAGATGTGGTGTTAATAGAGAAGCTGGAGTAAAGGGCTTTTGTGGTCTTGATGCAAAAACGTATGTGGCTTCATACTTCCTTCATATGGGAGAAGAATCACCACTAGTGCCATCAGGCACTATATTTTTTACAGGATGCAGTTTTAAATGCGTTTTCTGTCAGAACTGGGATATAAGTCAACATCCACTCGCAGGAGAGCCAGTAGATGCAAAAAGATTAGCCAGAATAGCTATTCATCTCAGGAGAAGGGGAGCCAGGAATATAAACTATGTAGGAGGAAATCCAGATCAACAACTCCATACGATATTAGAATCACTAAAATATATGGATATAAATGTACCACTACTTTGGAATAGCAATATGTACCTTACTCCTCAAAGTCTTGATCTACTTCTGGAAGTAATCGATATATGGCTTCCCGACTTCAAGTACGGTCCAGGCGAGTGTGCAACCAGACTCTCAAAAGTAGATAGGTACTATGAAGTCATCACTAGAAACTTAAAAGTACTAGCCGATAGAGATGAGGATGCTATAATACGCCACCTAGTACTCCCAAATCATTTAGAGTGCTGTACAACTCCTATCTTGAAATGGATTTCCAAAAACTATCCTAAGGCACTGGTGAATGTCATGGCTCAGTATAGACCAGAATACCAAGTTGCTCTATATCCAGATAGGTGGAAGGATATTGCTAGAAGACCAACTTCATCTGAGATGAGTAGGGCTTATAGTCTTGCTAAAGAACTGGGATTATGCTTCGAACCTGTGTCTTGAGTAGAATGATTCGTGGTAATGTAACGATTTAGCTTTTTCAAGAACTCCTCAAAATTATCCATGGGAACCCTGGCTCCTGCTGCTTTTCTATGCCCACCTCCACTGCCTTCTACTTCTGGCATTATCATTCTGAGTAGGCTATTCAGGTCTATTTGTGGATCCGCAGTCCTTAAGCTCATTACTATTTTCTTTTCCCTCACTTCTCCAGCTATGCCCACTTTTTTAGAAGTCAAGACATAGGCATAGAATGCAGCTCTCCCTAAGCTTCCCGGAGGATTTAGTACATATGCTATTTCCCCATATGTCTTTACAAGTTGTGGAAGCGCCTTTCTCATTTCTTCATCCTTAAGACTTTGTATCAGGGCTCTTACTAGGAGAGGAGAGAGTTCACTTGGTAGTTTATTCTTGCTTAAGTGTACGACAACTTCTCTCTTGAAATCATACATTCTCCTACTTCCTTCTAGACCTTGTGAGAGAACTCCAGCCTCGAAGAAGAGTGCTCTTATATCCCATGCCTTGAGTTGTTCTCTTACAAAGTCCGTATTCAGAGCATAATCGCCTATAGCTCCATAGAGGGCCACTCTGCTCATAGAGGGATCTAGTTTCTCTGAAAAATACCTAAATGTGAGCTCGGCCGTACATGCTGTTTCCCTATGAAAGACCTCGATTGGAAGTTCTTTTAGTTTTATCGAAAGGGGTGGTGGATGGTGATCTATATATATAATTTCAACATTCTTAGAGTACTTTTTAAATAATTTTAGAAGATCTTTTAGATGTATCTCGTTTAGTGCTATGTCGAGTATGAGTATTTTTTCAAAGTTCGATCCAAGTTCCTTGAGATCTGAGAATAGACCTACTGGATGTGAGAAGAATACCTGTGAATCAGGATATATGGATAAAGCTAGAGATGCTGAAGTTACTCCATCAGTATCTCCATGAGCTACTATCAGGTTCATGAGGTTCTATTAGTATAGTACTCTTAGATCATTTAACTTTTGAGAGAGTTTCTTTATAGCCTCCTTTACATCACCTTCCTTTTTAGCACCGGTGATCACAACTTTTCCTGAACTGAAAATAAGAATTACTACATGAGGATCTTCCATTCTGTATATAAGACCTGGAAACTGCTCGGGTTCGTACATAGAGTTTTCCAGTAGATAGGCAGCCCTTTCTAAGTCCACTGCAGCATTAAGATTTCCAGATGCCACTATATTTTGTATGGTTATCTTTGGCTCTCCTATTCTTATTCCGTGTTTCTCAAATAGTCTAGTAACTTTCTCTATAGCTTTATAGACACCTTCCTCACTTTTAGCTCCAGTACATACCATCTTTCCAGTACTGAACACTAGTAGTGCTGTCTTAGGCTTAGTCAGTCTCAGTACTAGTCCTGGAAATTGATCGGGATTATATTCAGAGTAGGGTACTTTTTCTGCAACTCTATTCAAATCTATTCCCTTATCGAATATTACTGAAGCTACAACATTTTCAACCCTATAGGTTGGTTTTTTTGACCATGCCAGCTTAATCACCTGTTTTTAAATATAATAGCGCGTACTTAAATATCCTTCTAATATTATAAATGTCCTGGATAACTGTTCCTCCTAAAAGTATAGCTCTTTACCCTAAGACCTCCTTTAATCTACCCAAAGATTCAAGGGATCGTTCTATATTCCTTCTCGCCTTAGACGAGTACTCCTCTATATCTTTAAATGCTACTTTAGCTCCTCGTACAATCAATAGTCTAAGAGCTCTGAGCATATCATCTTTAGCTATTGTGAGGCCTTCATCTATATCATTCGCTATATCCTTTAGATCCGCTTTAAGATCTGTTATCTGTTTAAGATAGTTTCTAAGTTCTGATAGATCTCTATTAAGTCTACTACTATACTCCCTTAGGTTTTTGCGGAGTACATTTCTACGTATTTTTCTCCCTTTAGCACCTCTGATAGTATCCTCAACAGAGTTTAGGGTAGATACTATTTCCATTACCTTTCTAGATACATTATCCATAGCTTCAGTGAGGACGAGCATTTCAGCCGAGGGCTTCTCTACGCGTTTGACACCTACTCGTCTACGCTGTACATATAATGCTATAGCTACTAGCGCTATTACTAAAATGGGAATATATAGAATTGGTTTAAGAGTACTCGAAATAGTAAAAGCTAGTTGAAGTTCATACATCCCTAAATTTTCTACAGTTAATATTGCATTGGATAGCTTAGCTATTTGCCATCCTCCTTTGGATGATATTTTAAACTCTTTTGGTACTTCCTCTATAGTACCCCTGACCTTTATCTCTAGGATTGTCTTCTTGACGAAAATACCAGGCCAATAGTATGCTGGTATCATTAGCTTACCTCCTCTATTCTTTATTGGCGTAGAATATTCCAATTTTAAGTACCCTTTCTCCTCTTTTCCAATCTTCGAAATGAGCTTAACATAGAGTTTTATTGTGTTGTTAAGACGAGTAACACTGTAACCATATACTCGAATATCTCTGGGATAGATTACTACAGCTCCTCTCACATGGTGAACTGTTGAGTTTGGAGGTAGATAGAGTTCTAAGTCACCTACAGATCTAGGACCTTGATTTGCTAGTACTAGCTCATCTATTATAAATGCTCTTCCATAATCTTCAAGTATTATCCTCCTATGGAGAACTTCTGCATATAACCAACCACTCTCATGTGGTTTTATACTAAGATCAAGAGTCAATCTCATACCCTTCTCAGCTTCTATAACTGTAATTAAACCTAGTTCATGCTTTGTCATATTTAATGGTGGTTCTGCAGTGTAGTTCTCTATAGTACCAACTGGGCTACTCACATTCAGCACCACTGTTCCTTCAAGTCCTACTGGAAGTAGGGGTATGTTCATTTCGAACTTGAATACTTTGTCCTCAAGTCTATGCACATTCGATAGTACTACGTAGAAGTCACATCCCCCTGTAGGGGTCTTGACTATCAGAATTCCAGTATCATTATTATACTTTAACTCAGCTTCTTCTGAATAGATGTATATAACTTGAGATTTATTAAACTCATACTCTAATTCCATACTCTCAGTAGTGTTGACAGTATACTTAATCAGTACGTAGCCTTTTTTTACAATTATGTTAACTTCGGTAGTTACTCTTTTCTCTGCTGTAACCTTACCCATAAGCGCTAGTAGCATTAGCAGAAGTATTACTCCCACGAGCTTTGTTTTCCTGTGCATGTGTCTCTCCCATCACATTACTGTTTTCATGCTATTGTACATCGACTATTTAAAGCCCTTTCGATTATGCACTAAACTAAGTGAGGGCCACTAACTTAATTAAGATTTGTTAAGTATTAATAGAGTATAGTATGAAAGTGTATATAATTGTATATGGTTGTTGGTTAAATAAGGCTCTATTTAGGGCTACTTATAGGGCTCTCAATAGTATTAGTGTTAATTTAGTAAATGATCTATCGAGTGCGGATACTGTAATACTATTTTCCTGTGCTGTCAGAGCTAGTGTTGAGAGGAAGATCTTGAGATGTATTAGAAGTCTCGTCCAAAAGGGTAAAAGAGTAATAGTTACCGGTTGCCTCCCCCCTCTAAGGCCTAGTTCTATCTTGAGTATAGATAACAATATCTCACTAATAGGTCCTTATTCGATAAATGAGGTGATCGAACTCCTGAAGACTGATAAGCATAAGATATCGATACTGCCATCTGATGGTTGGACATCTATATGCCCCTATAAGTACTCACCCGAAGTGGATGGAATCGAGTATATAGTTCCAATACAGATGGGATGTATGAATAGATGTACATTCTGTATAGAGCCTATAGTGAAGTCGAAACTCTCTAGCCTATCAAGAGATACTGTAGTATCGGCTGTAGATGATGCTGTGAAGCGTGGTGCTAAGATAGTAGTTCTAACTGGACAGGACGTAGCTGCCTATGGTAGAGAGAGAGGGGATAATCTAGTAACTCTACTGAGCGATCTACTAAAGAAAGTAAAAGGAGAGTACCTATTGAGACTGGGCATGATGGAGCCTTCCTTACTCCTATCCATGCTCGACGATATTCTCGAACTATACAGCGATCCGCGAGTGATAAAGTACCTACACTTACCCCTACAATCTGGAGATGATAAGGTACTGAAATTAATGAATAGAAGATATACGGTGGATGAATATATAGGAATTGTCCAAGCTTTCAGAAGTAAATATCCTATGCTAACACTTGTTACTGATATTATAGTGGGTTTTCCAGGAGAGGATAAGACGGCATTTGAAAATACTATAGAGGTGATTAAGAAAATAGAACCTGACAAAGTACATGTAGCACGATATACTCCTAGACCATTTACCTTAGGATATGTCATGGATTACACTATTCCAGAAGCCGAGAAGAAGCTCAGGTCAAGGATATTATCAAAGCTCGCTTTAGATGTAGCCTTAAGCAGAAACTCAATGTTCCTAGGTAAAACTGTAGAAGGTATAGTGTTGAAGACTACTAGGGATCATATTAAAGGTAGGCTTGTCCTAAATTATAAACCCTTAGTTCTCGATAAATACATGGAATCCCGTATAGGGGATTTCGTGAAGGTGAAGATAACTAATATTACACCAATAGACCTGAGAGGTTCTATAGTAGAACGAAAATCACATTTTGGCACTTGGAACTAATCCTTTACTCCTTATATACTCTAACTTACGTAATAGATCCTCGACTTCCTCTGTACTTATCTTCTTGAATAAGGGTTTAGGCTTCTCTATTTTATGTACATTGTCGGTATCCCTTGTAATCTCTCTCCATGATATCTCTCTACGGAATCCTAACATTTCCCATAACCTCTTTGCACTCATTGGGATAAAGGGGTAAAGTAATACTGCCAAGGCCTTGACTATTCTAAAGGCGACGTAGAGTATCTCCTCTCCTTCACTAAGTGATTTTTTGAGCTTTTCCCAAGGCTTTGTCTCATTGAGAAATCTATTACCTAAAGAGGCAATACCTATTACTTCTAGTAGAGCATTTCTGAGTCGAAAGCTTTCCATGTTCTCTTCAATCCTCCTAACTCTATCCTCAAGTTCTCTGAGAATATCCTTATAGGACTCCTTAAGCTTTTCAGGTCTCTTTATCTCTCCTCCTAAATTTCTCCAGATCATAGATAGTACTCGATGTATGAGGTTTCCTATGGTATCATTAAGCAGACTGTTCACGACATCTACCATGCCTTTCCAGCTGAAGTTTATGTCTCTGAGCTCAGGTCTGAAGTAGATTAGCGTGAAGCGCCAGTAGTCTACTGGTAGTAGCTCTAGGGCTTCGTCTATCCATATACCAATTCTCCTACTTTTAGAGAACTTCTGTCCTTCGAAGAGTAGATATTCAGTAGAGGCTACAGTCCATGGGAGTACGTAGTTCTCTCCTGAAGCCATAAGCAATGCTGGAAATATTAGAGTATGAAAGGGTATGTTGTCTTTTCCTATGAAGTAGACACTTCTAGTATCACTTGAGAGCCAGAACTCCTTCCAACCCTCAGAATTACCTATTCTCCTAAAATACTCTATTGTTGCGGATATATACCCCAATACAGCCTCCATCCAAACGTAGATAGTCTTGTTTACTGCCCCTGGAAAGGGTGCAGGTATTCCCCATTTATTATCCCTAGTGAGAGATCTAGCCTGGAGGCCTTCTTTGAGAATCGATATACTCATTTTCTTAGCGTTAACTGGTAGTTGTTCGTTATTTTCTATGTATTCTCGAAGTCTATCCTCGAGTTTTGTTAGGTCTATATACCAGTGTTTAGTTCTCTTAAGTATTGGTTTACTACCACATATAGCACACCTTGGGTTTACTAGAAGTTTGGGTGTCAATAGTCTACCACAATTATCACACTGATCACCTTTAGCATCTTTATATCCACAGTAGGGGCATTCCCCAACTATGAATCTATCGGGAAGGTACATTTTATCTACTGGACAGTATGGTATCTCATCCTCTCTTTCAAATATATATCCTCTTTCATATAATTTTGTATAAAATTTTCTTACAAATTCTTTGTGAACTTCGCTCTCTGTTCTAGTATAGTTATCGAACGATATATACCATCTATCAAACAAATTCTTTACAATTTCATGATTTCTATTGGTGAGCTCTTCGGGTTTTATCTTCTTCTTAATGGCCTCTACCTCTATTGGTGTACCATGTTCATCAGACCCGCTTACGAATACTACCCTATCACCTTTTATTCTAAAGTATCTAGCGGCTACATCAGCTGAAAGCACAGAGCCTATCATGGTACCTAAATGTGGTATAGCGTTTATATAGGGCCAGGCTGCACAGATCAGCCACTTTCTAGTCAAGTGCTACACCTCTCATTATTATCTAATGGTTCTTCAAATAACTTTTCTACATAGTGTACATAGGTTACTAAAACAGTATGACCTCTTAAGTTCCTAGCCTCCATTCACTTAAATACTTCTGTTGTTCTTCAGTAAGCCTATCTATAGAGATACCCAGTGCATCTAGTTTCATCCTAGCTATACTTTCATCTACTTCTATGGGGAGTCTATACACTTTAGGTTTGAGTTCTTCTCTGTGCTCAGTAAGATATTTAACTGCCATAGCCTGATTTGAGAAACTCATATCCATAACCTCACTAGGGTGTCCTTCCGCAGCCACTAGGTTAATAAGTCTTCCTTCTGCGAGGAGATATATTCTTTTACCATTAGTCAATGTGTACTCAGTTACATGTTCTCTTATCTGTCTCTTTCTCTCTGATATATCCTCCAGGTCTCTGAGATTTATTTCGACATTGAAGTGCCCTGCATTAGCTAGTATGGCTCCATCCTTCATCTTGACCATGTGCTCCTTTCTAATTACATTTATATCACCAGTAGCTGTTATGAATACATCTCCTATTTCAGCTGCCTTATCCATAGACATAACCTCAAATCCATCATAGACAGCTTCCAGAGCCCTAATGGGGTTTACCTCAGTTACAATAACATGTGCTCCCATACCTTTAGCTCTCATAGCTATACCCCTACCACACCATCCATATCCTGCTACAACTACACGTTTTCCAGCAAGTAGTATGCTGGTAGCTCTCATAATGCCGTCTAGAGTACTCTGTCCAGTCCCATATCTATTATCAAATAGATATTTAGTATAAGCCTCATTCACTGCTATAATTGGATACCTTAGTAATCCAGCTTTCTCTAATGCCCTCAATCTCAGAACACCAGTAGTGGTTTCTTCTGTACCTCCTATAATATGATTGATCAGCTCATCAATAGCTCTATTTATATTCCTTCGCACTATTTCTACATCCTTTCCTTTCTCTCCATAGTATAACTTATGTACCGTAGAGACTATATCGCCACCATCATCCATTGTTATATTGGGGTTACTATCCAATGCTTTAGATATAGCCCAGTAATACTCTTCCTCCTTCATTCCCCTCCATGCGAATACACTGACTCCTTCCTCTGCTAGTGCTGCTGCTACATCATCTTGTGTAGATAGTGGGTTACAGGGTACTAGAGTTACCTCAGCACCACTTGCTACTAGCGTTCTAATGAGAACTGCTGTCTCTTTTGTTACATGAAGTGAGGCTCCTATTTTAATACCTTCTAATAGTTTCTCTCTAGAAAATTTCTCCCTTATTTTCATGAGAACAGGCATACTCCTCTCTGCCCAATAGATCTTCCTCCTGCCCTCTTCAGCTAGTTTTATATCCTTTACTTTATAGTTCAAATAGTATCCCCAATTTACTAATAGAGTTGGGGATTAAATAAGTAGCATGTTATACTCTAATTCTTAGTGGTTCAAATCTCCTACTCCTACTCTTTAAGCGGATCTCTACAGGTTTGTCCTTAAGTCTTGATAGACATCGAGGACATCTCGATCCAAGTCTCTTCATTATATCGATAGGTGCCAGAGGTTCCTCTCCTTTATAGAGTATGAAATTGCACCTCCTACACCTCACTATCACTGGCAAGGGTAACACCGTGAATTCAAGGTTAGAGAAGCTAATATTCTATCTACAACCCTTTTAACATAGACATCTGTGAACTATTCAGGTAATTTCTCTCGATTACCGTTTATTTTACGACTTTAGATATCAAATTAGCTCGACATAATAAAAATACCTTTTTATACTACTATAATGATACCTCTTATAGTATTCAAAGAGGGGTATAGTGTCTTGGGGAATGGTACATCTCTTGAATCCTGGGGAAATATTTTACTATGGGTAATAGTTCTGACTCTTCTAACATATGGGAATAGAGAGCTAGAGATCTGGAGGATAACTAAAGATGTAGAGAGATATCTCAAGTTCTTTAAGAGAACAAGAGATAGAGCTATCAGTGTAGTACTCTCCAGTGTTAGAGAAAATGCTCAGAAATATAAGCGAAAGCTAGATTTGAGACTTCTTGAGGATAGGATATCTCAACTTATAGAAAGCGTGTTCATACAACCTGAGTCTAAAGATCCCTTTAAAATAATAACGAAACTTAAACACCTTGTCTTAATTGAGGATAAGAGACTGGGTAATGAGATTAAAGCACTAGTACCATCACTGGAGGATAACGAAGTTGAAAACCTAAAAAATATGGTATCGGTAGCTAGAGAACTTAACTCCATATATAAAATGCTTGAGCACTACTACAGGCTTGCCCGGAAGTTTAAGAATCTATGGCTTTTGATACAACTTCAGTCATTAATGCCTTTCATGTCGGAGGAGATAAAAGCTCTTGAGAAGTCATTAGATGCTTTTAAAAACGGTTATCCCCTTGGAGATAGTGTAGGACCTTTAGTAGCATCTCGATTCATATTTAAACACACTACAGAGTTCAAGCCTACAGAAATAGTAGAGAATACCATAATGGTCGAAGTACCATTTGATGCTAGAAGGGTATACGTAATTAAGGCCAAAGGACCTAGTGGGTGTACGGGTCATCTAGATGATGCTATAAGTGAGCTCATTAAAGAGTTAAAGGGTAAGATCGATCTAATAGTAACTGTTGATGCCTCCGTAAAACTAGAAGGGGAGAAAACAGGTTCGGTGGTAGATGGAGTGGGCGTAGCTATTGGAGGTTTAGGAGTCGAGAAGTTTAATATAGAGGAAATAGCCACTACTAATAATATTCCACTTTATGCAGTAGTAGTGAAGATGTCTGCAACTGAAGCTCTCTCTATTATGTCTAAGGATATTGCACTGGCTGTAGATACAGCAGTAGAGAGAGTAGAGAGGATAATAAGAGAGAGGAGTAAAGAAGGGGGAAATATAGTATTAGTAGGAGTAGGTAATACTATAGGAGTATATCCATAGAATCAATAGTGCAGAAATACTTATGTAGTAGATTTAGACTCAAACCTCTGAGGATATATTAAGCATGGTAAGGAACAAAAGTACTGCATACTCCTCAGAGAACACGTCCTCAATTGAACAGATTAGGAGAAAGTGGGCCTTACTTTTCACCACTATAGCTATAATATCTACGATCCTAGCTCTAACTATGCTCGTAATACTACTGTATGAGGGTATTAAAGAGCCCTACTTTATGATCAATATGATCTTACTAAGTCTCGCACTTTTTTCCACTTACAATGCCATTAAATACTATAGAGTTAAGCAACCTAAACCTAGTAAGGTAATGTCACTCCTAAGGTGTTATGAATGTAACTATAGAGAACTTAGAGAGGCTAAGAAAGGAGAATACGTATACAAGAATATGGGAGAGTGCCCTAAGTGTGGATCAAATAGGTACTACATTGAGAGAATATATCTTGAAAGAGAAGAAATCAAAACTCGAACCTCATAACCCTGCTTAACTTAAGAGTATCGTACTTTTCATATAACGACACAGTAATCTTATCTTGATCAACTCTAAGTAGCATAAAGGATGGAATCATAGATCCTCCACTACCACTCCATACGCCAGTAGCAGATCCCGGGTTAAGTAATAATATTCTACACCCTCTATTGTTCACACACTTTATGAAAGGATTATGCGTATGACCAGATATTAGTACATCTACTTTCATCCTAGTCGCTAATTGAGTTAATTTATGTATATTGCCCCTTGGGAACACTTGATGTCCGTGAATTAATCCTATTTTTAAATTTTCTACGTTTAATATATGACTTCTGGGCAGTCTTATCCTGTCCATGTTTCCCTCGACCACCTTTACCTCATCTGCAAGCTCTTTTAGATAATCTAATACATATCCCTCTACTAGGTCACCAGTGCATAGGATGATCTCAGGTTTGCGATCTCGAATGAAACTACTTATTATAGGGGGTATTTCATAAGCTCTAGTGGGGATATGAAAATCTCCTAGTACAGCTATCAGTGTGGTCATCAGTATACTACAATCTTCCTCCTAAGAAAAGATTTTCTATTTCTCTTACGGGATAGGAGACTTAATACCAAGACTGGTGATAGGAGTAACATTAGTAGTAATGTCGTCATAAGAATAGACTTGATCGTTACATTTGCAACATCTATATTTGCCAGGACAAATAGTATAAGGGCAACTTCAGATAGTAAAAGAGCTGTTAGGTAATCTACTATAGCCTTTTTCATGTCTTTTTTGCTTAACCTACATAGTATGGGAAATCCCACGATGATATATGGATAATATACCAATATAGATGTATTGTATAGGATAATCATGTAAGATCTATTCTAGATGAGATTTAGATGCGCCATTTACTCTACGATTTCAGATATCGGAAACTTTTAAAGTAGCCTCGCTAGGAATACAAGGGGCTATGAGGAGAGTTTCGCGCACTGAGAGATGAAGAGGGGTCCTTGTCGAGCCCCATGAGAGGTGATGTGCATTGTATTGGTCTTACTACTCAGCTAAAGTATACTGGGATCTAGAACTTAATGTACCCGTTCTCAGGAGAACAGACACGGCTATAAGGATTAAGTGTACACCTCCTTGTGATGTGAGACCAGCATTAGGACTTGATATCAGGTTTTTAAGAGAGTTAATTAGAGACTATTTTAAAGATTCTAAGGATGCCGATAAGTTCCTTCCTCTTGATTCTAGAGTTATTCTGCTTAATAAGATACCGTATCCAGATCTAGCTCATGAGGTGATAGTGGATGGGCATATAGTAGGTCATGAGTTCTACGATCTCCTACATAAAGAATGGAGATTCAAGCCTCTATACGCTGGTATTTCTAAAATGCTTGAACATAGAATAGGCTTTTATGCTATTACAAGTCTAAGTAAGTTGAGTAGGAATTTCATAGTCCACAAAGGAGATATAATAGAGAAGAATCTACCCGAAAGAAAAAGAGAATTTGTTGCTTTAAGCACGAAAGATGGTAAATATAATGCTCTGGGGACTCTCATAAGAGGTGGAAGGATAAGAGTGCTGAAGGCTTGGAGATCTCGTAAATTTCCCAGACCAGAAAAAATAGGTTCCATGTATGAAGTTATCAAGACGAATAGCGAGTTCGTCCGAGAGGATGTCGCCAGATCCATTAAATTCTTAAAAAACCTCTCTAAGGATTACGTTTCCGATAAGAGGATAATACTATCATTTTCAGGAGGAAAAGATAGTATGGCTACTCTCTTAATATGTAAAAATGCTATTGAAGACTTCTACATACTCTTTAACGATACTGGTATTGAACTACCTAAGACATTAGAATATACGTATCGGGTGGTCGATGAGTTCGATTTTAAACTTATTCTAGCATCTGCTGGTGATAAGTTCTTCAAATCTCTAAAGACATTTGGACCACCTGCTAGAGATTATAGGTGGTGCTGTAAAGTTATTAAGTTAGGTCCAATAGCCAAGGTTATAAAGGAGAAATTTGGGAATAATACTGTACTAAGTATCGTTGGCCAAAGAAAGTATGAGTCTCTAGCTCGAGCTAGGTCTCCTAGGGTCTGGAGGAATAAATGGTTACCAAATCTAGTGATTACTTCACCTATACTAGACTGGACTGCATTAGAAGTATGGATATACTTACTCATGAATAAAGTTAAAGTTAATCCACTCTATCTCAAAGGATTTGATAGGCTAGGTTGTTGGCTCTGTCCTGCCTCTGAATTAGCAGAACTAGAACTTGTTAGAGAGAACTATCCTCAAATGTGGAGTTCATGGAGTGAATATCTTAGAACATGGTCTAGGAATCGAAATCTTCCAAGAGAGTGGAGGGACTATGCTCTCTGGAGATGGCTCTCTATGCCTGGAGATATTAGGAGACTTTTCAATAAGAAAGTTTTAGAAAAGTTAAAGAGGGATGATAGAGGAAGAGGACTAAAAGTCCATATAAAAAGTAAAATTCCTAAGATAATGGCCAGTGTAAGAGTGAATGAAATGGCAGACTTCAATATCCTTATCGAGTATCTTAAACCTATTGGAATAGTGGAGAAGAAAGAGAATGAAATAAATATATACAATAGTATTGGTAAAGTGAAACTTTATAGAGATTTAAGTATAGGAGTAGAATACTATAGAGACCTTAAAGAAGGTATGAGTCTTCTTGAAAATGTACTTAAAGCTATATTGAGATACCTGAAGTGTGTTTTATGCGGATTCTGTTCAGTCTTCTGTCCAAATAACGCTGTGAAAATACATGGTGACAGGGTATACGTGGAGGAAGATTTGTGTACTCATTGTCTTAAGTGTATTAATATATGTCCCGTTGTTGAATATTTGACGATTTCTATGGATAATGAGGTTAGAGCTCTTTAAGCTCTCTTCTACAGATGGGACATTTACCCCTTAGTTTTCTAAAACATGTAGTACATATGTAAATATTATCATAAAGACAGTAATATGCATCATATCCTTTATGTATTCGTGCTCCACATCTTAGGCATCTCGCTATTAGTAATGTCTTCGGTACGTATGCCAGCCTAGTCACCTAGTAACCCAAATTTAATGCTCTTTTTAAGTCTTTCGTGTATTTTTCCTCTAGGATGTAATCCTTAAGCGTTATACTTAAACTACTATGATTAAAATACTGTTTTAATCTATAAATTCTCCTTTTTCTATCTTGTCTGGTATGTATTTATTCGATAGATATTTAAAGCCAAATCCGCTAAATGCTTCTATCTCCACTTTTTCACGCTTTTTAATGAACAGTGAGAGCTCCTTCTTCCATCTCTTCGATTTGAACCATGGATAGCGTAGTAGCTCCTTAGCTCTCCTAATATCTCTATCAGTAGCTTTGATTATGAATTTCCTTGGTATTTTATACCTGTATATATCTGATGTGGATACGCCTAGGAATTTAGCTCTAGTAACAGCAAGTCTTTCACTTTCATAGCTAAGACTTATACTCCCATATTTATATACTGAATAGATGTAGAACCCAAAGGGATCACTATCTGTTAGTACATATACTGGTAGATCGAATTCCTCAGAGATTCTTTTAGCCATACGTCTGGTACCCCTATCCGGTTGGCCCTTACCCGTCATTAGTATACAATTATGTCTTCTCCAGAATTCCTCATTATTTAACCTCTCGAAAATAGCACCCTTCTCTACTATAAGTATATAGTCTGCGTCTACGTCCACTATTTCTATATCACCAACATTTGGTGGTATAGCAAAAGCACCGACACCCATCTTAGAGAGATCTATAGTGTTACCCTTACTTCTTATTATAACCTTTCCTACCATCCTTCCTTTAGCATCGAACATTATGCCCATATCCTCTCTTAGTATGTTTGTCAGTACTTCAATATCCTGTATTATATAATCAGACTCATCCTGGCTCTCCCAGGTATTTTCTCTTCTAGTTCTCCCGTAGAGATCCTTATACTCTATAGTATGCTTACCCATGTAGTACAGGTCTCTTATAGTAGGATAATCTCCCTCTTTTCTAGCTCTAACTATAAGACTCAGCATCAGTACAGTCTGCATGAACTTTCTAGTTTCCCTTAGATTAAAGAACTCTCTGACAGCATACCTTGATCCTAATTTAAGTATTTTTTCCTCTGGACACCATATGGTATTACTTAGGCTCCTGACTTTTATCTTGAACTTAGGCGGTCTTTCCTCAATTATATCCTCTAGAATACGCCTTCCTATTTCCTCAAGACGTTTTACTACGTAAGTTTCGGTCTTACCTCTTTGGTTCATACTCTATACCCCCTCTTTGTCGAGACGTACCAATTTATCGAGTATGGTATTTAATTTACTTACTATCTTCTCCTCCTGAACACCTGTTACTTCAGCTAGAGCTCTCGCGACCTCGGGAATGTACTTTGATATTGTAATCCTCTTAGTTATAATTGCACGTTTTCTCTCTACAGTAATCAAATATCTTCTTAATCCCCTTGCAGCTTCTTTTATTGCATTTTCCATCTCCTTCTCTACCTCTGGTACATCAGCTATAGCCTCCTTTCCCACACCCTTAAATGGTATTTTGGTAGAGCACAGGTGTACTACTACGGCTAAGGGAGCTGGAAATTTGATCTTGTAGAGATTCCAATCTATTTTATCTACTACTTGTCTTGCAACATCTACTCCCTCATCATATAGTAGTGGAATTTTATTAGCAAATCTGTAGAGTACTGGACTATTAACTACCGGTATACCGCCACCCCACGCTAGTCCTATCTCGACTATAAAGGGATTGCCCGAATAGGAGGAGGTCTTTCTAGTGACTGTTACGACATACTCTGGATTGAGTATTCTCTCTATACCTTTCTTAAGTAGATTTTCCCCAAGAGGTGAAAGAGATATGGATCTCGGTCTTCTCCAACCTCTGTACTCTTTCATCTTATTTAGGAGTTCCTCTACCTCCTTTGTACTCAAGTCCTTCAACTTTTTGTTGCCATTTAACCCCGCCCACTCTAAGAAGTTATATGTTATTCCCTCACCTACTCCTTCAAAACTCTTCATTATAAAATCGCGTAGAGATGTGTTTCTGTCGTACACTTCTATAAGTCTTCTTAGCATTTCAAGGTCAACTCCATAGGGATGAGGCTTTCCTACCCTTGGTGGCTTAGGCATTTTTCTAGTACTTCTTCTGAATACCAGTTCTATGTCTGGACCTTTAAAGTATATGTTGGCATAAGGAGTTATCATAGCAGTTCTCTTGATATAATCTTCTATCCTTCTCTTTGCTAAAGTCCAATTTCCCTTTGTTATTAGTTTAACTATAGTTCCATGCCATTTTCTTCTCTTTTTTCTGAAGTTAGCAGATATTATTATTGGCATATTCCTAGATATATCCATTTTAATCCTATACTCAGCTATTATTTTAGAATTTATTGTAGAGGTACGAATCCATATGGGTCTACCTGTGGTTATCTGTGCGTATAGTACTGCCATTTTTATACCTAGTCCAAAGACTCCTCTCGATTGTCTTAGGACGTACTTCGAGCCGTAGAAGACTCTGCCGAATACAAAGGGGACTTCTTCATGTGGTATTCCTATTCCATTATCCTCAACTAATACACTGACCAAGTCAGGTTGTTCTTCTATAGAGATCAATATTTTTATATCTGGAGGTATTCTGTGAAGTTCTGTAGCATCCAAGGAATTCTCTACCAGTTCTCTTACAGTCTGATATAGTGCTCTCGTTGGATTGGAGAATCCTGCGATTTCTCTGTTGCGGTAGAAGAATTCTGACGGGCTTAAACTTTCAAACTTCTCCTCTAGTACACTCAGGATCATCACCCCTACACTAGCATTCCCTTATTAGTAGTCACCTACTATACATAGACGAGTTGTTAACAGCTAAGATATACACTGCTAGATAATATCTTTTCCCCTATCCACAATATTATGTAAATCCTAGATATCCAGTTCTAGTAGTATGGCTATCTTATATGAACTGAGTTGAAATAAGTAATATGCTACCTATCCCTTTTAGAGGGGAACACTAAGCTTTACTCATAGATAAATTGGCTTTTTATGAATCTTTAAGGTAACTATCTATTCTAACACCTTGAGGGGGAATAGTATATAGTTCTTTAACCCACTTACGTCTGAAGTATGCTCTTAATTCCTTCCTATTCGTAATATCTACTAGCTCGTATACCTTGGCTGTCTTTCCTGGTAGATAGCCTAAAACTCTACCTATTCTCTGGATCATCTGTCTGGGTTCTCCCGTACCCTCGTAGATCACTGCAACATCGGCATCGGGAACTGTTATACCCTCATCCAGTACTGTCGTTGTAACTATTACATTAATTGTGCCCTTAATGAAGTCTTTAAAGGCTCTCTTCCTCTTATTTCCTGTAGTCCTTCCAGTTATCAGTGATGCTCTAATACCCTCATTTCTTAACCTCATGTATATCTCATTAGCAGTTTTAAGTAGTTGTGTGTACACTATAGTTTTAGATTCTCTATGCTTTTTGAGTATGTCTAGTAGGATGTTCATTTTCTCTTTAGAGCCCTTTACAAAGTAAGTTTTGAAGGATTCAATAGGTGCTACTACCTTTAGTGCTAATAACTGTGAGTAGTCTATGTTGACTAGTAATTCACCTGCTAATGAGTAGAGAAGAATCTCATTTCTATCCCTACGCTTAGGCGTTGCTGAGAGCCCCATACGGTAGAGAGCTGATATTCTTAAGGCTACCTCCTTGAAGGTTTTAGCTGGGACATGGTGGCATTCATCGAATATTGAGAGTTCAAACTTATCTTTAATCAGTTCCATATATTTAACAGCACTATTATAAATGGCAATAGTTATCGGAGCTATTTTCCTAATGCCCTCCCCAAGATATCCTATGTGAATTGAGGTTAATCCAAGGTACTTTTCTATATAACTTCTCCAAGTCTGAGCAAGCTCTCTCGTCGTTACAAAGATCACTGTAGGTTTCTTGAGATCTACTATTGCCTTCATAGCTATGAAGGACTTACCACCTCTAGTAAAGATGGCTATAGTCCCTCTCTTTCTCTTTAACCATTTTCTATACGCGACCTCCTGATAGGGATATAATTTAAACCTCTGCTCTATTGGTATATCTAAAGAGGGGAGTTCTAGTATATTTATATCTACAGAGTATCCCTCTCTTTCCAGTACTCTAATGACTCTGTCTAGAAGTCCTACTGCAGTCTCAATACATAGGTCTTTCAAATCCTCTGTGTATGCTCTTATCCTTCTTTCTACATACTCTATGTCCTTTAGGTTACCATTCTCATCGAAGACAGGCTTTTCTACATAGTAACTTAAAGTTAATTCATCTCTTAGCTTTTCCCAAATTTTTTGATCAAAGCACTTGAATTTAACCCTAATATAACCACCCTCCCTTGTTATGCTACAGGTACTGGCCTCTACTATAGCTTTTCTCAGATTATCCTTATCATACTTTAGTGAGAGCCCCTCTTTATGTAATAGCTCCTCCACTTCGTAAATGTACCTTGGATTCCTAAGCCTGAACTTACCTCTAGAGTATTCACAGAGCTTTATCAACTCTCTGAAGACACTTTTACTCAAGTTTACTCTAACCTTGAAGGTTAGGTTCTCATCTAGGACTATAGTTCTAAATCCTTCTCTATAGATACTAACTATCTTCCTCGCTTCATCCTCGCTTATGGGTACGTACTTAGATAATTCACTAAGAAGTCTTATGAGCTCTCTTTCGTGATCTATGTTCTTAAGAAGCTTTCTGGTGTTGAGTACCCACGCCTTCTCTAAGGGGTCAAAATCTGCGATCTTCCTAATGGTCTTTAGATATTTATCGAACTCTTTTTGTTCTAGGTATCTAGTAGGCTTAAACTTCATGAATACCTCCTATGGCTCTACTTCATATCGATCAGCTCAGTTCATATTGACTCAGTGGTACTCTCCGCTCATCATACTCAGCAGGCGCTTTTTCCTCATAGTCTATCATGTCTAAGCATACTCTAGATAAATAGCTTTTCTTCACAATCCATTACTTTAAACTAAAGATGAACGCAGTAGTCATAGTCATCTAGAATATGGAAGGACTTGCTCATAAACATGCCCTCTGGAGCTATAAGTATAGCCGATAAACATGAAAAGTCCTTAGAGGGAACATAGTCTTTTAGCCTAAAGTTAAATGAAAAATATTTTTAACTCTAATTTCCTCGCAGTAAGAAGGGCATATCGATGATCTTAAGTAGGTTAAGCCAAGTTAAGGCCTTACTCGAAGTTTCCCTCTTAACCTTAATCTACATAGCCCTAGTTTACTGGCCGCTTGAAGCCTTAGTTAAGGGGAGTTGGCCTTGGCCTTGGTACGGATGGTTTTCAAAGGCTGCTCTGATGTTTATAACTCTATGCGCTATCCTTCTTCCAAAAAGGAAGTTGGAGACCTATGGCTTCTCGACTAGGGTTGCTCATTTTAGCTTAAAGTGGGGATTGAAGTTTATGATAGCTTTTATCCTGCCATCCTTAATAGTTTTAGTAGTATTGCTTGTCATGGGTCAAGCTAGGCTTAGACCGTTAACCTTCACTGATGTGGTTCTGAGCTTAGTATGGTATATGGTTTTCGTTGGATTTGCTGAAGAGGCCTACTTCAGAGGCTATGTTCAATCAAGGCTCGATGAGGCCTTTGGTAAACCCTATCGACGCCTACTCTTCAATTCCTGGAGGGTTAATTATGGCTTGGGCCTACCTATTACTGCCATCTTTATCTTTGGCCTACCCCACTTAGCTAACTGGGTGAATCCGTTCACTTCTAAGTGTACACTAGGGCTTGGCACGTCTCTCTTAGTCGCTCTAGTCTGCTTCGCTGGTCTAGTGCTTGGAGCTATAAGGGAGGCTACGGGTGATATTTGGGCTTCAACTCTCTTCCATGGAGGGGTTGTAATAGCCTACTGGATTTCATCTTTAAGTGATAATGGATTGACCATGTTCAGCTTAGGAATTGGGTGGGCCATCTTCTTCACTAAGCTCTTTGACACCTTCCTCAGGGAGGCTGAGCATTTAAATGCACGCTTAACCTATACAGACTCCCACGGAAGTGGAAAGAGAACTTAGAAGTACTTCATTAAAGGCAAGGTTCTAGTCCAAAAGGAAGAATTCGAGCATAGGGAGTGACTTACTCATCAGATCGTTATGGTATTCTAGCCGAAATATATTTAGCTGAAACGCCTAAGAGAGTGGGGTGAAAATGTATCTGATAGTTTTCGGGGCGCATCCTGACGATCCGGATTCAGGAGCTGGAGGTCTAATTGCAAGATAATTGTCGAGGAGGGCAGAAACCTAGAGGAGAATAAGAGTTAGCTAATTTAAGGCTAGGATTTAGAAGTGGCTAAATCAGTATAAGAAACGTGTGTACAGGCATAATAATAACTTCACTCTCAACTCTAAAGTCATTCTTAGATAGGATTATCACTCTTCTCCTGTACCTCTCTGCGACCTCTCTTGCGGGTTCTAAATCTTCCGCTCTCAGATGCTCTCTATATTTTACCTCAATTAGAACTAGATTTAACTCGCCGGGGCGTATAGTGGACCTGTACCATGTAACGAAGTCGAGCTCTCCGAACTCAAGCCTGAAATAGCCGATATTCCTCGTCTCTTCAAAGAGTGGAGACGGCGCCATTAGAAACGGTAGCACAGATAGGTGAGAGGCAACCACACACTCGACAAGCCTTGAGGCGAACTCTGGATCTAGGAGTTTATCTTTGAAATAGACTAGGGGATCCGCAATTTCGTGGGTCCTCGCGTATATAACCTCGTAAATAAAGGGGTCTCTGAAGTAGACTTTAGGCGTAGTTCTAAAGTCTATCTGGGGCTCATGGCCCGCGATCTTGGCTTCGTACATTAGTAACATGGATTTAGTGCCTATCAGGTAGTTGAGATACCTCTCGAGTTCGCTAATCTTAATAGTATGAGGGAAACCCAGAGTTCTTGTTGTCTTTTTCATCTCCTTATGGAGATCTATTTGAGAGGATAGGTGCTCACTTAGCCATCTGAGAAGGGTGGTAAGGACAAACTCTCTTAAGCCAAACTTCTCGGCGTCTCTGACCATTAGATCATAGAAATCGTCGTACACAGATCGTGGTATTACCCCATCCTTTATGTACGCGTCGGCCGACACTGCAAAGCCTCCGGTTAGGAGGTAGCGATTTAAGAAGCCATGAAGTCTACCGCCATACTTGCTGTCTATCTCGTAAAGCACTGAGCTTATTTCCGAGTCTATAGTCGTTAGTTCCTTTAACATGTGGTATCGAGTTCCGATACGCATTAAATACTTGGAGTACATATATTTCTCGAAGTCGCGGTCGAGAGTCTCGACGTATTCTACAAATCTCATAGGATACAAGATTTGGTTCGCGCCACTGGGTATAGCTGTAGCCGCCCGTCCCTGTCTACCCTTAAGAAGCCTGCTAGCCTCAGCCAGATCCATTGAGTGACTACCAGTAGTGTATATGAGGAAGTTTTCATCAACCAATCCTCGATCGATTATGTTCTTTATTTCGAGGGCCCATCCTCTATAGAGAGACGATTCATCTATAAAGATGAAGAAGGGTTTCGCGACATTATTTTTCACTGCATCCTCATAGTACTCGATTAGAATGTTACGCAGTACACCTGGACGCCCACTGGAAAGCGCTGATTGTAGTTCTACATCATCACAGGTTATGTAAAGTATTCTTCTAGGGTTAACTCCTTCTCTTGTCAAAGCGTAAATAAGCATTTTTATCATTGTGGTCTTTCCTACTCTCCTAGGACCTCGAACGGTAACCACGCCTGTTAAGTTCTTCTTGAAAATCCTCCTATAGAGGAGTATGAAGAGCCTAGGGCGCCATGGTACAGCGCTTCTTGTAAAGGCCGTTAAATGAGGATCTTTCTTGTACCACTCGGAGTCATACCACCAAGGATTCCAAATACTCAAGTCAATACCAGCATATTTATCCCTCATAATCCATTACCTCTCCTGTTTCTCTGGTAATATAGTCCAAGGGTGAAGTCTTCCCTAGAAGCTTTTCAAGTCTGCTAAGCCTCGTATTTATTATGGCGATACTAGTCTCGATCTCGCTGAGCTTATCCCATATTTTTTCAACATCGGAGCTACGGGGCTCGCTTATCTTTTCTAAGATAATTTTCTTCACATAGCTATATACAGAGAGGTTCTCTTTTCTAGCTAGCTCTACCAATTTCCTCCATTCTTCCTCTTTGAGCTTTACGTTAACCTGCTTGATACCTACTTTGGCCTTCATAGTTACCATTCTAGTACCAATATAGTACCTCGAGGTATATAAGGGTTACCAATAAAGGTACCTTATATGATACCAGAATTTCAAGTAACAGGTACCAATTATGGTACCTAAAAGATACCTCATTCCTAAACATACATATGCCACACCTATCCCAGCTGAGAATAAGTACACAAACTTCACTGGCTTTTTAAGGTGCTTATTTTCATTTCTAAATCCTGATTTTTCAACCGAGGCTTTATAATATATAAAAAGTAAGGTAAAGGAATGAAGTTACTTGATTATTTTATTAAGATGATGTATAGTAGTCTCTAGCTAGAGATGAATCCCTTTGTACTATAATACTCCTACACTTTTTTGCTCTTCGCTGTAGCTCTTACTTTGCTGGGTTAATTAGTAACTAGGGGTATTTAGTACGAAATACCAGGTGCTATCAAACACTCTCCCCATTGTTATCTAGGATTCCTATTTACGTGGGTTTTCACTCCATATAGGTTTTTCATTACCCATATTATCCTCGACTACGGAGACATCTTGCATCATCCTCAGCACTTTCATTATTGAAAATAAATTTATTAAACTCATAGTACTTGCCATCTTCATAGTACTCGAAATACGATAGCATACTAACATCGATAAAGTTCCTCCTTGTGGATTTCCAACCATTAAGATCAGATCCCATATCGACCTCACGAGTTAAAAAACTTAGTCAAGTACGATAGCCTAAAGGACTCTGTAACTATCCTTTCCTCCTCTACTTTCAAAACTACTCCTCCTTTTTGATAGATTTTTCACTTCATTTCTTCAGTAAATACCAATCTACCTTATTTATCCACTAATTTCATTATTTTCCATAGCCATTCTTTTAAAAATAGGTGTGTAGGAAGGATTAGTGTTTACTATTGCTAGAAGATAAAAGATTGTTTGTTAATAGAGAAGATGTGGCTTTAGACTCTCTAGGAATTACGATATCCACGGACTTCATCTAAAGGATTCCCATACTTTCTGGTTAAAAGCTCTGAATTCATAAACATAAGGGATTTGTTAATTGGAACTACTGCTAAAGAACACGGTTATATTATAGTGACTGGTGATGAGGAACACTTCCAGAGAGTAAGAGGATTAGAGATCATGAATTGGAGAAAATTAGCCTAGTTAAACGATATTTTTATAACAATTTTACTTAGGGTGTCCTTCAAACCCCTAGGGCTCATAACAAAAGGGATATTTATAGTTTAGAGCCCCGGCCGGGATTTGAACCCGGGTCCTGCGGCTTTCTCGACCTCCATTCTAGCTTACAAGGCCGCCGCTCCACCGAGCTGAGCTACCGGGGCACTCACTAGCTATACTATTGGATTAAATCTTTTAAGCTTTCTCTTTAGATTCGACCTACACTAGTACTGGTAGCCCTTCCAGGTACAGAAAACTAATTTTATACTGTTTAAAGCTACTCATGATGAAGCATGATACTCTCTGATGTCGATATATTGGAATCTCTAAAGAGGAAAGAGATAGTAATAGACCCTCTGAATACCGAGCTCGTAGGACCCTGTTCTGTGGATCTACGACTATCGGATAAATTCGTGATATTTAAATCTAAGTCCCTGATAGACCCCTATGACTTCCATACTCTTGAAAATGCTGTGGAGATTATAGAGACTAAAGGTAGACCTTTCATACTTATGCCTAAACAGTTTGTCCTCGCATATACTCTCGAAAAGATCGCAATATCAAAGTCCCTAGCGGCTACCTTAGAGGGAAGAAGTAGTATTGCTAGGCTTGGAATAGTAGTACACGCTGCTGGGCTCGTAAGCCCTGGCTCTGGCATGTTGGTGCCTAAGCCCTTAGTCCTCGAAGTATTCTCGCAAAGCGATACTCCTGTTAAATTATATCCGGGAATGAGGATAGTCCAGATGATATTTCATAGACTAACATCTCCAGTCTCTATGGGCTATGATGAGGATCCCAGATCATCCTACTCTAAAAAGAATGTATGGATAAGTAGAAGAGCATTTCCGTAATAGACCTACGAGAGTACTCTAGCACCATGGAGATCGATACTGGTGACTAGTAGTTCTAAGTACTCCTCTACATTCATTCTCCTCTTTACTTCTAGTAGTACCCTGTGGCCTTGGCCTGATCTACATATTGCAAACATCGAAGGTCCGGCTCCAGAGATGTTGAAGCCTAGTGCTCCGCTTTCAAGCGCTGCTTTCTTGATCTCCCAGTAGCTATCTACGTACCTGGCTCTGATCTCTTCCACTATTCCTCCTTCGCTTATAGCTTCTCCTAGGGATTTCAAGTCGTTTTCTATAAGAGCTCTGGTGAATTTAGATACTGTCCAGTTCCAATAAACTGTTGTACTAAGGTCTATTCCTCTAGGTAGTACTTGTCTCATGCTCCTCGTCTTCATAGCTCCTCTACTCTTGGATAGGAATAGTACTACCTCTAGATTATGTGGTTCTACTCTAAAGAATTCTCTTGGATTCTTGGGATTTACAATTACTATTCCTCCTAATATGGATGCTGAGACGTTATCGTAGTGTGCTTCTCCAGCTACTGCTCTCTCTCCTTCTCCTGCTAGAGCTATTAGATCTCCTATGGATAGCCCTGTTCCGAATAACTCATTAAGTGCTACAGCAGTAGCTGCCGCCGTCGCTCCAGAAGAGCCTAGTCCGACTCCGAGAGGGACTCCTTTATCTATGTACACTTCTACTTTTATGTCATTATACTCTATGTATCTCCTAAAGGACTCTATGACTGGATATGCTACATTGAGTTTGCCTTCTGGAATTCCCAGTCTATTTACTCTTATCTCAAGTCCTTTTCTACTATTTTCACTGATAATTACTCTATCCCTGAATACTGGTATGGCCATTCCAGCAAGATCGAACATACACCCTAGGTTTGCTATACTACCTACAGCTTCAACTATTACCCTACTCAAGATCTTGTTCCTCCTTAAGTTCGATCATTGTTATAACCGATACAGGACACGTCTCTACAGCATCTTTGATACAGTCTAGGATACTACTAGGTACTATGCCTATAGTAAGTTCTTGTGATGACTTTCTGTATTTTTCCTTAATAATAGCCTTCTGTTCATTTTCATCTATATCGAATACCTCTGGACAAACAGCTACACACGACATACACCCTATGCATTTCTCCTGATCTATCCTCACTTCGAAATAGTTCATCACTACTAACTATCGCCTGTAATATTTATTTGGATTTCTACAAATCCAGTGCCTATAATCATTAATACTAATACGGTAGACCCCAGGACCGACTATGCACATACGTAACTCTAAGTAATGTACTACTCGTCACATATTTTATATTTAATTCATTATAAATCAGTAAAAGAAAAAGCTTCAGCTACACTTGAAAAGCAAGTATAGAGATTCCATAATGTAGGACTGCAATTTTACCTTTCTATCTCTAACTCCATTTGTCCAGCTCAAATCCTAGTTGAAGAAGATTACTCTAGATCCTCCCCACGAGTTAGGAATAAAAGGCTTATATTACCCCAGTAATTTAAATTGAACAGTGATGAGGGCGTTGAAAACTGAGTATGATGACCCTCGATTAGACTGATTATCTGTCTTTATGAAGTTCTATATTAACACTTATCCTATCGTTTATATTACCTTAGTTCAAGTATCTACATTAAAGTCTTTCATAGTCTCTACTAGATGAACACTTATTAGTATGTTAGGGATGTAAGAAATAGCCTATGGAAGTCGTAGAGAAATTCAGACCCTATACAATAGAAGAAGGAGAATATCTTGTTAAGCTAGCTAGAAAAGCTGTTGAAGAATACGTAAAGAGGAAAAAAATGATAAGTCCTCCTCTAGATGCTCCTGAAAAGCTTACTAAGGATACCTATGGTATCTTTACTACTATCGAGAAATACTATGAAATGAACAGATTGGAGTTAAGAGGATGTATAGGTTATCCACGGGGATATGTAAATGTACTCACAGCATTGATAAATAGTGCTATAGCCGCTGCAACAGAGGACCCTAGGTTTCCTCCTCTTGGAGTAGAAGAATTGGAGACAGTAGTGTTTGAAATATCCATACTATCTCCTATGGAACTCATTAAGGGAGTTTCTCCCAGAGAATATCCAAAGATGATTAAAGTTGGTGTTCATGGGCTAATGGTGGAGAGTGGACCATTCTCAGGATTACTCTTACCCCAGGTTCCAGTAGAGTATCTATGGGATGAAGAAACCTTCTTAAGTCAAACTTGTATGAAGGCATTTTTACCACCAGACGCATGGCTTGATGTGGAAACGAAGGTATATAGATTTCAAGCACAGATCTTTCGTGAACTTAGTCCTAGAGGAAGGGTAGAAGAAAGAGATCTACTATTAGAGCTAGAGAATAAAAGGCGAAAAACAACACACTAACAGGCTCTCTTAGTATCAGAACGAATTATCTTATCTAAGTACTTGAAGTTCTCTTTTCTTATGGGGTATTGTCCAACTCTTTTAGCATACTCTACTTCATACTTCAGTGCTTCGGGAGAGACTCCTATATATGTCTCTCCACCGTTATCAAATATGTATCCTCCTCCAGGAGCTGCATAATATATACACTTTTCCACTTCTAGTTCTACGTACTCTAAAGACTCTTTTAATAATACCCTCCAGTCGGCATTTCCCTGAAATACTACTCTATTTTTCTTAAAACCACTCGCTATAACTCTAATGTCGTTATCCACGCCTACGTCTACACTATTAACCTTGTATACGTCTACTATTATATCCATGATGTGCTCCATTCTAGAATCCATGTGTAGAGATCTATACTTTTTACCATATAGTTCATATAGCTTCAAATTATAGGGTAATGTAAACTCCTCATACAGTTTTCTGTTCAGATAGCCAGAGTGATCATCGCACAGGCCTAAGGATCCTCTCTCTGAGCCCGTCACCTCATAGTAGTACTCTTGGAGTACTATGAAGGTTTCATAGAGCTTCCTAAGAAGCTTATGTACCTCGTTAGGATACTTGTATATCCACTTAAAGAGTCTCTGAGTTCCTAGAAGTGATCCTGCTGCTGATATAGGAGGGTGTATTTGTAATCCCCCTCCTACTGGGATGTTACCATAGTGTTCTTTAACGAGTTTTCTGTACTTTTCCAGCTTATTATAGTACTCCTTTATCCTCTTATTACTACTTGGATCAGGTACTTCTAACCTATCAATATCCTCTAGCGTCGTTATACAGGGAACTATCCAAGGACTTTTCCAGGGATTATTCTCATCAGGCATCATTATCTTACAGTTGAAGACTATACCCTCAGCAATACTACCTAGATCTAGACCAACCCCTATATGTGAAAGGTCATCTTTGAGCCAGGTCAATCTCCACTTTATCCCCTTTATTTGAACTTCTAACATTACGCTTAGGTTAGTGTAGTAATCTAGTAATGTGTATCCAAAGAGTTTAGCGTAGTAGGGTCCTCCGACTCCTATGAGTACTGGTACCCTATCACCTTCCTCAAAATTGTAGGTCTTCTCCAATCTGCGTCTGTTCTCTTCAGCTAGCTTTGAGTAGTATTCCAAGTTAAAGGGTTCCATGCATTACAACACCTAAGTTTTAGGATATTGAGAAGCTTATAAAAGTAGGTTCAATAAGCTAAACCATGGAATAGATCTTAAGGATGCACCTAGCTGGTAGGATACTTCAAATAGTAGTAAAGCTTAACTTTAAAGCAGTATTTTGCGGCTTAGGTCTTCTCTTTTAAGATCTTTGATAGCCATGTTTTAAAGGATGGTATGGTTTCTTTGATGAGTTCTCTAGCTTTACTAATATAATATTATGTAGTTGAGCTCCGTGTATCTATGAAGTATTATGTTTCTAAGTCTAATGAAGTCGGCGAGCTTATCGGCTAACTTTTCATCCATTAAGTTTGCCTCAGAGAGCTTTAATGGAAAATCTTTGTATTCTCTGACAATTCCTAGTGCTAGGGTTGCCACGAGGTGTTTGCATATATCGAGTATCGACTCTATTGCTACTCTAAGCGAATCTCTTAATACCCTGATTAGTAGTGGATCTTCAATTACTTCATCGATTTCCTTATTGAGGATATGGTCGCGTAGGATACGTGCCTCCTCGTCTAATGCCATGAGCTTCCTTGCAATAACCTCTCTGTTCACGGATGGATTTAAAGATCCGTTTAAGTATGAGTTCGCTACGTCAAGTGCCTCGTGAATTCTCTCAAACAATTCTAATAGTAGCCTCTTCTCATAATCACCCTTATCAACGAGTTTGATTCCCGTAGAGACGATTTTATACTTTAGGAGAGGATCAGCCTGAGGTAAATCCACTATGTCCAGCCTTTCGCCTAGACCTAGGCTATCTATTAGCCTACTAATGGAGGGCCACGAGTTATCTCTTAATAGTACTGCGATGTCTATGTCACTTCCGAGATAACCTTTTGATTTGGACATGGATCCGAAGAGATATGCTAGCAAAATATTGTCATCTTTTAAAAGCTTCTCTTTGAGTTCCTCCAATCTCTTCCAATTCAAATTGTTTCTAGCCTCCGGCAATGATCTGTCAATATCCATACTCACCTACGGGATTTAAACTTTTACTTAATAGATGAATACCACCTGTGATTCGTGCTCTACAATGAACTCCTTAATGCTCTTGGACTCAGGAGATTCAGCTTCTTCTCGAGCTTACTGAGGAGCTGTTTTACTTTCTATCCCTAAACCCCGCTAATCTCGGGTAATCTAGGAGCCATTCTAGGCTCATCATCCTCGGGACTTCATCAGGTTCGATTATTAGTTACTTAGGATAGGAATGCTTAAACATTACTTCTACTAAAAGAATACAAAAGTTACAAAAGAACTATGTTACGTAACAATTAGAAGGTGAGGCGAGAAGGAGAAAACCTCCAAAAAGAGGGGATATGAAGATGAGGAGGTTCAAATAAATTATAAGCTCAGCCTCAAGATAAGTAAGGGGTAAAGCTTGTACACGACTCATGTAGGCTCTCTTCCTTTGGAATACTCAAGAGTGAATGTAGCTAAGGCTTTCTTAGATATGGTAAGCATAGGAATAGACTATCCTCCATATCCTCAGCTTAGGGGATTCATAGATATCTTCCTACAACCACTTCTAAAACAACATGTTATTGGTAAGCGGGGAGGATTCTACTTTCTACTACAAGAGGAGCCTGTAGATATAGATGTAAAGGAGTACGTACCTGAGGAGAGTATAATAATAGCTAAGTTAGTCTCAAGTATGAGTATTGGCAATATAAAGGGATTAAGAGCCCCTATAACAGGGCCGTTTACTCTAGCATCTAAAATATTTATTAAAAGACCATCTTTTATGAGTAGCTTACTCTCGAGGAAAAGACAGACTCTGGAGCTCATGGTAGATCTCGTAAGGAATTTTGCACTAGCATTTAAGAAACTCGGCTATGATTTTTTAGTCCTTGATGAACCTATATTAGGTACGATTGTAGGAGCTAGAAGATTACTATTTAATTACAAGCCTGAGGATATACTCTCCGGTTTGGATAGGATTTTCGAGAGAATTCATGCACTCCGAGGAATTCATGTATGCGGAAGAATTTCTAAAGGCCTAGTTGAAATACTACTCAATTTAGAGAGTATCGAAGTACTAGACCATGAATTCGCGGACTCGCCCGAGAACTTGGAGAACTACGATGTCGAGATATTAGAATCTCATAACAAGTTCATAGCCTTTGGATGTCTCTCCTCGAAAAAAGCCACTGTAGAGAGAAAAGAGGAAGTACTGTCCCTTCTAAAGTCGGGATTGAATAAATATGGTAGGAGGTTACTAATGATCAAACCCGACTGTGGTCTTGGAGGTCTTAAAGGGGCTACATCTAATCCTATTTTGGATTATAGAATAGCGATAGATAAGCTTAGAATGATCGTAGAGGTGGCAAAGGAGGTAGAATACTAAGACTCAATAGAGTTTTAAATTTATTCTATTAAAAACCTGAAGTATGATATCTTAGGAATTTTTACGATATTATAAAAATCTACAGGGTCATCTATCGGTATACCGAGAAGTAAACTTAATAACACTAATTTTAACTACTATGGGGGTCATGATGAGTGTAATAATAGCTCTGAGCTTTCTACTAGTTGTAATGACTATAGTACTGATCTACATTACTACCCTTAAGCTCTCGGCTAGGGGTAGGGATAGTACCGAAAAGAGGAAGTTCTATGCTTGTGGTGAAGAAGAAATAATTGCTCCAGATACTATTACAACTACCTTCTTTAGATATGTACTCTTATTCTCAGTACTGGAAACAGTACCCTTGCTAATAGCGTTCTCTATGCCCACTATGGTATATGCAGAGCTTATGCTGAGAGTTATCTTAGTGATATACATAGTTCTAGCCCTTATAGCCAGCTATATTCTAACGAGGTGAACACTACGATAGACCTATTATTCAAGATACTGATATTCCCTGGTGTACTATTCATAGGACTGCTCTCACTAATAATAGAATGGCTCGAAAGGAAGTGTGTAGCATACATGCAGAGTAGAGTAGGACCTACGTACACGGGTCCTCAAGGAATACTACAGCCACTTGCAGACTTCATAAAACTACTTTCTAAAGAAGATATCACCCCGAGAGGGGCAGATGAATTTATGGTGGACTTATCGCTAGTATTAGCGGTATCACTAGCTACATTCAACTTATTCTTCATACCTTTCACAGGACAAGCGATAATATGTTTTGAGGGAGATCTCCTGGTTTCGATATTATTAGCCTCAATTACAGCCGCCCTTATATTTATACTGGGCTGGAGTTACGCTAGCCCATTTACTAGAGTTGGTGCACTTAGATTAGTAATGCAGGTGATAGGTTTCGATATAGTACTCATACTCACGGCTCTAATACCGGCTATAGAGACAGGGACTCTCTCCATAACTAGTATTTCTAAAGGAATATGGTCAGCACTGGGATCTAGACCTATATCAATAATTCCACACTATATTGCTATGGTTATATTCATAATAGGTGCACTGGCAGAGATAGAAGGAGATCCCTTCGATATACCTGAGGCTAAACAGGAAGTAGTGGCTGGATACCTAACTGAAGTCTCCGGGAGGAAGTTGGCTCTTCTTCACTTGGCTAGAGATATGATGTTGTTTAGGGCCTTTGCACTAGCATCAGCTATATTTGTGGGTATACCTCCTAAGCTACCAATGTTGTTAAGTGAGGCGGTATATGCTATAATACTTCTAATAGAAACTATACTTGTAGCTACACTGGGTTTCTCAATAAAGGCTTCTACATCCAGACTGAGAATTCAAGATCTCCTGGATATCTTCTGGAGGAAAGTGTTACCACTATCACTACTATTAGTCCTAGTAGTCTGTATGGTTAGGGTGATAATATGAACCCTGTAGACCTCATATTTTCTGTGATTGTGGTTGTATTCTCAATTGTATCATTACTATATGCAGTAACAAGTAAAAGGCTACAGAGAGCATTAGTAGGATTTCTAGCATGCACAGTACTCATGTGTATCGCTATAGCACACACTAATCTCCCTGTCTTGGCTATAGTAGCTCTATCTATAGCACTTGGTACGTTTGTAGCACTAGCTGCTATATCCCCGATGATGTATATTGAAACTCGTGAAAGAGGGGTTTGGAGTTATATACTACCGTTAGTGATAGGATTGGTTCTATTAGTGCTTATACTGCCAATATTAGTAAGGCCAATTCATCCTCCTCAACTCTCATGGAGTCTAGATCCCTTTGTCTCGGTTCTGTTACTTGCACACGGCCTTTTCATTGTGGTAACCGCATTTACCATGAGGTTAATCATTAGAGAGGGGGAGAAGATTTGACCTATGTTAACGTTTACCTAGCGGGTCTAGTAGTGTTAACTGCTATATCTGTATACGGAATACTCTCAAGTAGAAACTGGGTTAAAATACTCATGTGTCTTGAAGTACTAGGACTCTCTCTAATATTCATAGCATCACTACTATCGTTATCTCTGAACAGTATATCGAACATAGGAGCAGCTCAGACTTACCTGGTAGTGTTAGTGGCCGTAGATAGTGGAATCTTAGGTGTACTCATAGCAGTGATCTATGTATTATTTAAGAAAATGGGAAGGATTGAAGTAGATAAACTATCGGAGTTAAAGGGGTAGGAAAGCATGATAATAGCTTCGCCCATACCAGCAGCAGCAGTATCGTTAGCTCTTGCCGTATTACACTACTCTCTTTGGAATAGCACTTGCAAGAGCAGGAAGGTAGGAGTAGCATTAATAATCTCATCTTATAGTATAATCATGGTTGTATTGTTATACTCATTTCATATTTATCTGAACACAGAGCATGGAAACGCTCTGGTACTCGAGGAACTCATGAACCTATTCTGTGCTGATGCTCTATCATACTATGTATCCCTCGCTATCTCTATTACATCGATATTGGTGCTCCTCCAGTTTATCGCTAGGTCTGAACTCAATGAGCTGAGGAGACTTAATAATTACATTAGTCTAGTCTTCATGTTGATGGCAATAATATTTGCAATGGCAACTACCTACAACATGGTTACTCTAGTCATTTTATGGGAGGGAGTAGCTATAGGTTCATTAGGATTGATAGCATATAAGGCTAGGAGATTGGAATCAGAATCTCTAATTAAGATGGTTTTGATGACAGCTCTCTCCTCGCTACTCCTTACAGCTGGTATCGGTGTACTATATGTAGCTCTCTCATATGCATATGAAAGCGCCTTACCCATGGAATTACTAAACTTTGACATGGTTCATAAAGGACTAGGAGAACTCAGTAGGGAAAGCGCATCTCTAGCTATAACTGCCTGTGCTCTAATACTCTCTGGTTTGATTATAGAAATGGGTGCATTTCCATTCTACATGTGGTTAGTAGACGTATATACTGGTGCTAGATACTGGTCTCTGGCACTGATGGTACTGCTTTTAGAGGTAAGTATAATGTACCCTCTATCTAGAGTCTTCGGTGCCATATCCACTATTTCTACACCTGAGATACTAGGCGTTCCATCAATAGTGGTTCTTTTATCATTAATAGGTCTCAGCTCAATACTACTAGGTGAGACTTGCGCTTTCACGCAAAGTAGGCTGAGGAGGATTATAGGCTATAGTGCTGTGGCTGATTCGGGATACATCCTATTGACGATACTTCTACTTATGGTATTCAAGAGACTACCTCTCGGAATGGAAGTACACAATGCTGCTCCACTAGCATACTTCATACTGATGAGTAATGTATCCTTAGCCACCTCTGTTCTAGCTATAGGAATTCTTGAAGAACATGGGATTTATACATTAGATAATGCTAAAGGATTGGTTAGAAAGTGCCCATCGGTAGCTATAATCCTAGCTATAAGCCTCATGTCCCTACTTGGAGTTCCTCCATTAGCTGGTTTTCTAGCTAAATTCATGGTGATTTCGTCACTAGCTAATACTCAAAAACCAGCGATAGTAGCAGTGGCTACAATAGCAGCAGCACTCTTCGTAGTTGCTGCAGCATACTGTATAAAAATACTCCAACACATATTCATAGAACCTCCTTCTGAAGAGGTTAGTAAAATGCCACCTTTAGAATATAAGTTGCTGATTCCCATGTTCTTGCTAGTATTACTACTACTGGTAGGTGGTGTAGCACCATGGATATTCCTACAGTTCTTTCCTTAGTTAGAACAATTACATTACCTAGGTATATTACCAACTTTTTTAAATCGATAGTAGTGTCTATAGGGGGATCTACATGTCCTTAGACATCATAGTTATAGCACTAATTAGTGTACCACTACTCTCCATTCCGATAATCATAGTACTAAGTAAACTATTTAGAAGAGAATACGGAGAATTCGTAGCCATAATCTCAGGTTTTATAGAACTAGTACTTTCTATTATGCTCTTGATCGCTTTTATTGAGATGGTTCATAAGGGTATAGAGTACAGGTTCATTAAGTTGTATGGAGAGAAAATATTCTTTAACGTACCAGTAGAGGGATTGGGAATAAACCTATTAGTAGACTTACTAAGTGTACTGATGAGTTTTATAGTAGCATTAATAGGATGTCTAGTCCTTCTCTACTCCAAGGGGTATATGCACGGAGATAAGAGGTTGATAAGGTACTACTCGATGATGCTCCTCTTCATTGGTGGCATGTTATTACTAGTACTATCGGGCAATTTCTTTACGCTTTATCTGGGCTGGGAGATAGTCGGTCTATGTTCCTGTCTGCTAATAGGACATTGGTATGAGAGACCAGCAGCATCAAAAGGTGGTATTAAGGCATTTGTAACAACACGTTTAGGAGATGTATTGTTCCTAGCTGGTATAGCAATGATAGCTATGCATGTTCATAGTCTAGAATATACAGATTTGATTAAACATGTCCACTACTTAAAGCCTGTACTGAATACTATACTGTTATTGGCACTTGGTGGAGCTATAGGAAAATCTGCTCAATTCCCCCTCCATGTATGGCTTAAGGATGCAATGGAAGGGCCCACTACGGTAAGTGCTATACTGCACTCAGCTACTATGGTTAAGGCAGGAGTATTCCTAGTGGCTAGAATAGAGACCCTTCTATTCTTCTACCCCAGACTTATGGGAGTTCACCCTCTAGAACCCTATGAAGTGCTAGCATTTCTATCCACTACAGCTACTGTAGGCGCCTTCACTGCAATGTTCGCTGCTACTATGGCCATAGTATCATTAGACATTAAGGAGCTTCTGGCGTTCTCGACAATTTCCCAACTAGGTTATATGCTCGCCACCCTTGGACTAGCTGGTTACCTACACCATGTACACTTGGCCTGGTATGCTGCCATCTTTCATGTACTAAGTCATGCTCTGTTTAAAGCTCTGCTCTTTCTATCCGCTGGATGCGTAATCCATGCAGTAGGGAGTAGGGATATTAGACTAATGGGCGGACTTAAGAAGTATATGCCAGTAACTTTCATGTGCATGACCATAGGTGCACTATCACTAGCAGGACTCCCACCTTTAAGTGGTTTCTGGAGTAAGGATATGATACTAGAAGTTGCTATCGAATCAGGATGTACTCATGTAATTGTCCTACTAATAGTAGCTGCTCTGATGACAGCTACATATCCACTGAGACTCATATACCTGACGTTCTTAGCTCCGGAGAGTGAAAATGTGAGGAAGCATAAGCCTCATGAGGCTCCATATGTTATGACCATACCCTTAGTAATACTGGCAGCACTTACACTATCTATGGGTTTAGCTGAAGAGACTATGAAGTTTCTCGAGCATATGGTAATACGTGTGTACCCTGTAGCTGTAGAAGTCAGCTATAACGCAGGGGTATCCATGCTTAAAATACTGGTGACAATACTGAGCATCACACTCCTCGCTGTAGCATCAGGTATAGTGTATATGGTATACTGGACTAGAAGAATACCTCCAGAAGTCATATTAAAATCCGGCACTCTTAGGAACCTAAGGAATATCCTACTCAACGGATATTACCTAGACTATCTCTATGAGAACATAATTGTAAATTATTCAATTAGGATTGTAGGTACAGTTAGCTATTATGTTGAAAGGGGACTTAATACCCTAATAGTTAGAGCTCCAGTAATCGTAGCTAAGCTCTCGGGAACACTCACCTGGATATCTGAAAGCGTGCTAAACTACATGACATACCTTATGGCTATTACTATGGTTAAAATAGGTATGTCATTGAGAAAACTACATACGGGAAGACCTTCAACTATCTTGACTATGGGTTTGTTAGGTGTAGCTATTCTGCTAATTGCTCTATGCTTCATAGCGCTATCTCTATAGTACTAGTTTCTTCGATACAGCCTATAACTACTTTGATGTAAGTTGCTAGAGTATCCTTTAGTTAGATTTATTAGCACTAATCTTTCCCATTACCGTAATATTGGCGATGCTACATGGAACTACTAGTAGGTCTCATAATACCAGTAGTACTGTCACTAGTGATGTACTATACTGCTAAAATTAAAAAAGAAGTAGCAGTAGGCATAATGACAGGAGCATGTATACTCCTCATTATACTATTCTCCCATGCCTATTTCATAGCTGGAAAGGGAGAAATGCTAAAGGAGTCATATAGCTGGATTCCCATACTTACACCTGCAGCTAGAGCAATAAGGTTCACTCTCTTCATAGATGGTATAAGTTATGCTCTAGTCATAACCACATTACTACTATTCATATTCTCGTTAATATATTCAAATGGGTATATAGAGCGTGAACACCCTCAATTCTACTTATTAATGGGACTACTACTCACAGGGCTTATTGGAGTATTCATTTCAGCAAACTTACTAGCATTCTACGTATTCTGGGAGTTCATGCTGATACCCTCCTATTTCATAATCGCTAGATGGGGTTACAGGGATCCTGCAAAGGTAGCATTCAAATTCTTCATATTTACACATGCTGGTGCTGTATTCCTCATAGTGGGTATAGGGCTTATAGCTGTACTCACTGGAGGTATAGGACTCGAGATATTCCAACTAAAGGAAGTATATGAAAAGATACTGCCCTTCTGGCGCTATATATTTGCATTCCTAACTTTCGGCTTTGCAGTAAAGATGGCGCTATGGCCTGTACACTTATGGCTTCCCGATGCACATGCCGAAGCTCCAGCACCTATGTCTAGTCTCTTAAGTGGTATAATAATAGAGGCTGGAGCCTATGCTATCTTCAGAATAGCACTACTGACAGTACTACTAGGTAATCCTACGCTCACTGCTAGTGAAGCGACCGAAGTACTCGTAACTCTAGCGTCACTTGGTGTATTCACAGCATTTTATGGAGGATTTATGGCCCTGAGAGAAGTGGATGTAAAAAGGGTTATCGCTTACTCGTCTATAAGTCATATGGGATATGTACTTATCGGTGAAGCGGCTGGTGCTTATGCACTGTTCAATGGGATTACTCCATGGGGACTCTACGGAGCGATATTTCACTTAACAGCACACGCATGGAGTAAGGGCCTATGGTTCTTGGTGGGTGGTAGTATAATGCACATGACCCATATGAGGGATATAACTAAACTAGGTGGTCTAATGGATAAAATGCCCCTCACTGGAATAGCTGGAGCAATTGGCATGTTCAGCATAGCTGGAGCACCACCGTTTCCCTGCTTCACATCTGAGTTCTTAATAATAGCTGGTACAGGTTCGATAGCATATATTGAGCATAGGTTCCTCTGGATAGCAGTACTCACAGGCATAGCGACTCTGGTTAGTGCAGCTTATTCACTAAGGTACTTCTGGCAAGTCTTCTGGTATAAGCCTGATACTAAACCTGTGGAGGCTAAGGAGGCTAATTACTGGATGGTAGCTGGAATGTTAGGACTGGCAATACTGGTAATAGCCTTAGGCGTCATGCCATGGGTCGTAATGTCACTGTACTCACTAAGATAGCTTTAAAGTTAAGCTAAAACCCTCAAGTATATTTGTGCTTTCATTATTGAGTAGTAATTCGCATTATTTAATGAATACCGCCTAGTAGTGAGCTGTAGTCTAATGATTTTCTATAAAGGAGGCATAAATTTATAGCAGTTCTATTGAAGTATTTCTTGATGTCCAATAAATCAGCTGTAGGTTACATAGTTGGGATCTCAGGTCCTGTAGTCGTAGCTAAAGGCTTACCCCATGTGAAGATGGGAGAAGTAGTATACGTAGGAAAAGAACAACTTGTAGGAGAAGTCGTCAGAGTGTCGTCAGATAGCTTTACTATACAAGTCTACGAGGACACTAGCGGTCTTAAACCTAAAGAGCCTGTAATTACGACAAGGAAACTATTAGTAGCAGAGCTTGGTCCTGGCCTCATGTCCCGAACGTTTGATGGAGTTGGAAGACCTCTTGAAGAGATAAGGAAGTTAGTAGGCGATTTTGTCAGAAGAGGCGTAAGAGTTAATACGTTACCTAGAGATGTGAAGTGGCACTTCAAACCCACAGTGAAGCCGGGAATGAAGGTTAGAGAGGGAGACATAATAGGCGAAGTACAAGAGACTCCCCTTATAAGCCACAAAATAATGATCCCTCCCGGTCTTAAGGGAAGAGTAGTTCAAATAGAGGAGGGAGATTATACTGTAGAAGATATCGTAGCTGTCCTAGAAGATAATGGAAGAAGAGTAGAAGTGAAGATGTACCAGGAGTGGCCAGTTAGGATTCCTAAACCTTTCAAACAGAGACTACTCAGTGAAGTTCCATTAATAACGGGTCAGCGAGTACTAGATACGTTCTTCCCTATAGCTAAGGGAGGAGCTGCTGCTATACCGGGTGGCTTCGGGACTGGAAAGACGGTAACTCTTCACAAAATAGCAATGTATAGTGAGTCAGAAATAGTAATTTACATAGGATGCGGCGAGAGAGGGAATGAAATAGCTGAGATGCTGAAGGAGTTTCCAAAACTCGTGGACCCTAAAACGGGAAGATCGATAATGGAGAGAAGTATAGTAATCGCGAATACTTCAAACATGCCAGTATCGGCAAGAGAGGCGTCGATATACATGGGAGTGACTATGGCTGAACATTACAGAGATATGGGTTATGACGTGACGTTGATAGCTGACTCAACTAGTAGATGGGCAGAGGCATTAAGAGAAATAGCTGGTAGGTTGGGGGAAATGCCTGTAGAGAGAGGATTTCCAGCATATCTCCCAGACAAAATTGCTGAGTTTTATGAGAGAGCTGGGAGAGTTAAAGCACTAGGTAATCCAGAGAGAATAGGTTCAGTGACTATTTTAGGTGCAGTCTCACCACCAGGAGGGGACTTTAATGAGCCTGTTACAATACACTCTCTAAGGTTCGTGGGGGCTATGTGGGCTTTAGACACCGAACTAGCCTATCGTAGACACTTCCCTGCAATTAACTGGCTTAGGAGTTTTAGTCAATATGCTGAGATTGTTGAGAAGTGGTGGGTTAAGAATGTGTCCAAGGATTTTCCACAGTATAGGAGGAGAGGCTTGAGATTGCTCACGGTAGCCAGTGAAATTGAGGCTATAGCTTCAGTAATAGGCGAAGGTGCACTACCAGACGATCAAAGGCTCATCCTACTAACAGCAGATATTATCAAAGAGGGATTTTTAAGACAAGTAGCTTTTTCAGGAGAAGATATCTTTTGTCCTCCTCAGAAGCAGTACTTGCTGTTGAAGATGATGATCGACTTCTTTGACAAAGCTTATGAGTTAATAAGGAAAAGAGTCTCAATAGAAGAGATATCAAGGTTACCTGAGGTGTTCGAAATGATGAGAGTAAAAGAGGATGAGAGGGGGATTGAGGCAGTGAAGGAGCTCTATGATAGAACTATGAAGAAGTTGAAGGAGATAGGTGAAAAGCACGGAATAGCCCTTGAGTGAGGTGTTATTATGAGTGAGAAGTGGTTTTTAAAGAAAGAGGTTCTGTGCAGATATTCAGGAAAAATATACAGAGGGGCTAGGGAAATAAGGGGTAGTTTAATGCTCGTAGATGGAGTTGAAGATGTAGCTTACGATGAGGTAGTTTATATCTACGGAAAAGATGGTAGGGAGAGAACTGGAAGAGTCTTAGAGACTAAAATTGGGGAAGCTATGGTACAGGTGCTAGGTGAGAAGGAAGGCTTAGAGACAGACGTACTAATAAAGTTTACTGGAACTACGTTTAAAATACCGATAAGCGAGGACATTCTAGGGAGGATATTTAATGGAAGATTTAAACCTATAGACGGTCTCCCTTCTATAGTATCTTCAGAGAAGAGAGAAATCACCGGAGCCCCCATAAATCCTGTAGCTAGAGAATACCCTCATGACTTCATTCAGACAGGGATCTCAGTAATAGATGGAATGTTTAGCCTAGTTAGGGGACAGAAGCTACCGATCTTCAGTGTGTCAGGCCTACCTCACAACATAATCGCAGCTCAACTAGCTAGACAAGCGACGGTTAGAGGAGAGGAAGAAGAGTTTGCAGTTGTATTCGCAGGTATTGGTCTAAGGAGTACAGAGGCAGATTTCTTCATAGAGCAGTTTAAAGAGACTGGAGCTATAGAGAAAATGGTCGCTATCCTAAACCTAGCGGACGACCCAGCAGTTGAGAGGTTAATGACCCCCAGAATAGCGATGACAGTTGCCGAATACCTTGCGTTCGACTTAGAAATGCACGTGTTGGTTATCATGACCAACATGACCAATTACTGTGAAGCACTAAGACAGATAAGTACAGCTCGAGGAGAAATTCCGGGCAGACTCGGATATCCTGGTTACATGTACAGTGACTTAGCGACAATATATGAGCGAGCTGGGATAATAAAGGGTAAGAAGGGCAGTATAACTCTCTTCCCTATATTAACGATGCCCGGTGGTGACTTAAGACACCCAATACCCGATCTAACTGGATATATTACTGAAGGACAGATATTCTTAAGTCAAGAACTATATGCTAGAGGAATATATCCTCCAGTAAACGTCCTTCCGAGTTTAAGTAGGCTTATGAAGGCAGGTATAGGCGAAGGCAGGACGAGAGAAGATCACCGATATGTCGCTGATCAGTTATACGATGCTTACTCGAGAGGTGTAAAGGCTAGAGACTTAGCTAGGATTATAGGAGAGGTGGGATTAAGCGAGAGGATGAAGAGATTCTTAAAGTTCGCAGAAGAGTTTGAAGCTAAGTTTGTTAGTCAGGGGCCCTATGAGAACAGGTCAATAGAGGAGACGTTAAACAGAGCATGGGAAGTATTATCGATACTCCCAGAAGAAGAGCTAGTGAGAATACCGAGGAGAATGATAGAGAAATATCATCCTAAGTACGGTGGTTAGGCTTTGGTCTCAAGCCTTCGCTTTTTACCAGCGTCCAGGGGTACATTACTTAAACTCAGAGCACAACTAGAGCTAGTTGAAAGAGGTAAGAGTGTACTTGAAATGAGGAGAGATCAATTGATAAAAGAGATATTTATACTAATTGATGAGTTAAGGTTAAGAGCTAAAGTTGAATCTGAATACTTAGAAGCTATACGAGCCATGGATCGTATAAGAGTATTAAGAGGAGAACAGGACTTTCAGTCAAGAATGGCCCTCGTCATACCACCTAAACTAGAGACAGTTTTAGAGAGCGTTCAAGGAGTAGCTGTTCCCAAAGTCAGGGTGATTAGTGATCCTGATTTTTCACAGATATTAGACCCAGAGTATAAAAAAGCTCTAAAGACTTTATGGAATTCGTTAAAGGGAATGATAGAAATAGCGAATAAGGAAATAGCAATCGAAAAGCTTTGCTATCAACTTCAGTATATAAACAGAGTAGTTAACTCACTTGAGAAAAACATGCTACCTGAGCTTAGAGACACGATAAGGAGGATAGAGGAGAAAGTATCAGAGGAGGAAATAGAGGAGTTCGTCAGGATCAAGAAGATAGGTGAAGAGTAATGGAAACCTATATTGCAGTTCGAAGTCATGGCTTAAAGACCAAACTTCTAACCAAAAAAGATTACATTGCTATAGTTAAAGGTGAGAGAACTTTAACTGAATACGAAGCCTATACGAGTATTGAAGAAAAAGATTCACTTCTCGTGAAGATAGAGAAGGTATTTAAAGTATTTAATGAACGCCTAGCTCTTCTTAGAAAATTAGCTGGAAAATATGAAGACTTAGTGTGTGCTTATCCTGATATACTAGAAGTAGAGAACTTAAAGTTCAAGCTTAGAGAGATTTCTGGGCGAAAGGTCAAGCCATATCTATATCCTTACTCACACCACCTAAGCCTAGATGATATACAGAGTATAGTTACTGAAGGAGATCTATGGGAGAAACTCTCTCAAACACCATACGGGAAGGGGGTACGAAAGCCTGAGTTCATAACTGGAGTAGTAGATGAGAAAGAGGCTTTTCTAGACTCCCTATACTTTAATTATGCTAGGAACGTATTCTTAAAAGCAAAGAGAAAATATCGAAACAAACTAGTAGAACTACTGGATCGAGAAGCACTAATAGTCCTAATCTATTGGAGTACGGTCTTTAAGAATAGAACGAAAGAACTTATATCTAAGGGAATATTAAGGGGACTCGTTCCTGTAACAATTAAATTTACAGAAGTTAAAACAGAAGAGTTAATAAAGGCAATAAGAGCCGATTTAAAAGAGGTCGAGTCGTATTTAGAGTCTGAAGAAATATCAAGGTTAATCTTGAGATTAAAGACTCTTAACCAGAAATATTACTTAAAATTAGCACGTGAACATCCAGTAGAGTTACCTTATGTGATATACTTCTTGCACCTAGCTCTAAATGAAGCCCTAAACATTGAAAGAATACTTGTAGGAGCTACTCTACGTATACCCGAGGAAGAAATATTGAGTTCTTTAATAATTTAAACTAAGTTTAAAATAAGGTAAATAAAATATAGTAATTAAGGATTTTAGCCTATCTTCCCTAGTATCAGTATAGCTAACAGCAATCCATAAATTGCTATCCCCTCAGCTAGACCTCCTAGTATTAACAACCATGTCTTAACATCTGGTCTTTCAACATAAGCTGCGAAACCAGCTGTTGCAACACTCTTTAATGCTATACCTGAAGCTATCGTAGATCCTACAACTGCAATTGCAGCAGCTATTATAGCTATTGCCTCCGGCTGAGTTATTCCACCTCCTTCCTGTGGCTTAGTGCTACTTATCTTGTCAGTTAAAGAGTTAGCTAAGACAATCATTGAAACACTAACTAGTACTATATTAAATGTAATGAATAGTGCAATGGCCTTGTTTATGGGCATCCTCATCGACCGTAATTAAAAGACAGGATATTAATAAATATACTGCAGAGGGGTTCCTAAAGATTACTCTGCTACTTCTTTAAGCCCTTCTAATGCTGAAAATTCTATTACTGGCTTAAATTCGATACCTTCTCCCCTGAAGAACTTAGTTGAAAACTCATAAAACGTTAATCTTAAGGCTTGAATACCGACTCCTAATCCTTCAATAGCTAAGACTACGAGGTTAGCTATTGTATAGCTGATTATTGGACCAGTCATATGAGCTAATATGTGAGCTAGCTCTCCGAAAGCTTCATGTGCCATTGCGAAAGCTGCAAGCCTAATGTATGAGAGTGTATTTGCAGGGTAAGCAATGAACATCTCCAATATTTCTGTAACCGCGTCCATCATCTTCTCTGTCTTTCCAGTCTTTATAGACTCGTAGAGACCATAGCCTATTATTGATACTAGGGACAGAATTACGGCGTAAACTGCCGGCTGAACATGGGGGCTCATAACTATGGAAAAGTTGTAGCCCGAGAGTACTATATTATAAACTATATAAACACCTGCTAAGTAGTAAATTATCCCCATTAAACCCATGCCACTGAATATAGCTCCACCGTAGTCCTTGTACAATATATAATTCACTACACTAAGACACATGGCTAATATGAGCTGTACTACCCCAAAGAGCAGGGCCGTCCCTATAATGGAGTAGATATCGTGCAAAGGTCTTATCCATAGTGGTTCTGATAGTGGTTGAAGGAATACGAGGAAGCCGTAGAGGATCCCAAATATTGTACTCGAGATTCCTGATAATAGGGCTAGTAAGCCTAAACTTGCAGCTCCTTCTCTAGAGATCCCTAGCAAGGGATACTTGGTCTTGAGTAACCAGGCCCCGAATATGGCTATTAGAATTCCCTGTCCTACATCGCCGAACATTAAGCCGTACATTATCACGAATAATGTGACGAGGAATAGTGTTGGATTTATTTCCCTATAGTTAGGCGTTCCTAACATGTCTACGAGCGCGTATAAGTGCTTCCATAATCCCCTCTTCCTGATGTAGGTCGGGACTGGTTCGAACATGAGAGGTTCTCTTATCTTTAAGTAGAGTATTCTAGGGATATTTTCTTCTAGAGTTTTTCTGAGCTCCTCTGCATACCTCACTGGTACGTAGCCTTCAACTAAAGTTATTCTCTTGTTCCTGAATACTCTCAACTCTCCTAATGCTGGGTAGAGCTTACTCATGCTCTCTACCGCTCTTTCATAGGATAGAACGTCCTCTACTTCCCTAACTACGTCGTTTAATATCCTTTTGTAAGTTAATAGGACTTTTTGGCTACCGCTTAGTATGAGGTCGATCTCAGCGCTCACCTTATGCTTTATATTTGATATCTCATTGATCACTTTGTCTGCTTTATCTACTAAGTTCTTTAAGAAGCTTATGAACTCAGTAATTGTCTTAATTGGCAAAGGTTTATTCTCATAAAGTTCATTTTTCAAAAATGAGATCTTCTGTGCGAGTTCTTTTAACTCTTCATCCTTATAAATTTCTACTAACTTCTTGAGATCTACGTCCTTTTTGAAAGCTAACATGACGCCGCCTACTACTATCTCTTCCTCTCTTTTTAAGGAGTCCTCAAACTTTGTCAACAATTCGCTTGGCTTTTCTTGAACATCTATGAATATTCTGAGGAGAGGGTACCTTTCCGAGATATTCTGTATGACATTTAGCATTTCTTCACTCTCGATTATAGCCACTAGCACTTTGTGAGAGATAAAGTCAAAGATACTCATTTTCACTTCGTAGAAGCTCAATTCCTCTAAAAAGTTCTTTATTTCAGTCTCCTCTCCGAAGAAAGCTCCAATCCATAACCTACCCTTTAGTGTTTCAGGTAGATAACCCCTTTTAACTACTTCATCTAAGACTTTTGTTCTAAGGTAGGCTCTTTTAAAGCGCAAGTATACTTCATCGAGATCCTCTTTCAAGCTTTGATCAGCATTAGATGACTCTATAAGAGACCTTATATTTTCCAGTACTGTCAGCTTATCATCAAGTTTTATTAGTTTAATTATCTCTTCTACTATCTCGTCCTCTAGCTTAACCTTCCTCAGTAATCCTAATTCGCCTTTTTCGACTACAGCTCTAGCTATAGATGCTATTACTAGGTCTCTAACTATATCCTCTAGTGTATCAAGAGAGCTCTTGATTTCCTTAAAGAGCTTTCGCGCTTCGTCAAGAACTCCAACTTTCGATGCTTTTTCATATTCAATAGCATCTTTCATCACTTCAGCTATATCTACTAACGCGTCAAATATGTCCTTTCTAATTCTATTCTTCTCTTCTTCAACTCTCGCTAGTACGTTTTGAGGCTTATCGTAAAACCACTGGGGAATGTTTATCCTGCTAGTGCTAAGCTTTTCCTTTACTCTCTGTACAGCTTCTCTCAGCTCATCCTCATAGACCAACACTAGGAAATACGTGTGTTCGTCCATTCTTACTCTTCTCACTATCACTCCAATTGCCCTGAATTCCTTTGTAGCTTTCAATAACTCCTCAGATTCTACACAAACATAGTCAAATTTTATCTTTAAGAGCTTACGTACGAATCTGTCAGGTGATACTCCTATAGACTCTAACCTCTTGACCAACTCTTCTAGTTTCTCTAATTGGTAGTACTTCTGAATTAGTCTCTCTACTCTCGTCCTATAGTCGTCACCGGGTCTTAACACACGTTTAATAGTGTCTAACACGAGTTGCATGTTAAGAGTTGAAGGCGAGACCCATCCTTCAAGTACGTCTATCAATAACTTAGGCATTATGTGGTGAAGTTCTATACCTCCTGCTCTAAGAGCGGTATTACCAAATTCAGATAGGGTATTTATGAGGGATACTTCATACTCTGAGGGCACTGCCACTCTGAATATCGCCATCTTCTCTGGTAAAAGCACCTAAGCCACCTCAGCAATATGTTATTAAGGACTTATTTAAAAAATTTGAGGGATGAAGATGAGCTTGTTAGCGATTGGTTCAAGCCTTGAACTCGATGCGTTATCAACACTAGGGTTTGAAGTAATGAAGATCAGTAAGATCCTTAGTGAGGACGAGAGAGAAGAAATTTTAGGTAGAGTCATAACTTCTAAGCTAGTGATAATAGAGGAAGAAATCTACAAACAGTTGAAAGACAGGCTAAGAGACCTGCTTAAAATACTGCATAGTCCACCTTTGATAGTCGTAGTTCCAACGTTAGAGAAAAACAAAACTTATAGACTTGAAGAATTACATGATATAATATCACATGCGGTAGGTGTTCGGTTAAAATGGAAAAGGTAGACATCTCAGTTATACTAGAAGAGGAGAGAAGAGCAGAGGAGAAAGTGAGTGAAGCTAAGAGGAAGGCAGAGGAGATTTTGAGGAGGGCTAGAGAAGAGGCTAAGAGAATAGTGGAAGAGGCTTCTAAAGTAGAGGAAGACAAAGAGCTCCTTAAAATAATGGAATTAGAGAGAGCTAAAGTAGAGGCTGAATTGAAAAAATTAGAGGAAAAGCACAAGGAAATGTTAAAAAACTTAAGGAAGGTACTGGAAGATGAGAAAGAGAGGATCTTAAGGATGATAATGAGTAGGTTACTTGGTGAGTGAGATGATGGAATATAGAACAGAGGATAAAGAGCTTATAGAAGTAATAATTAAGGAGATAAGGAGTGCAGCTGAAGAAGAAGTAAAGAGAATACTGAAGGGGGCTAAAGAGGAGGCGAAAAGTATTGTAGAAGAGGCGAAACTTAAAGCTAAAGAGATAAGAGAGGAGAAGATTAAGACATTAATGAGGGAGTTTAGGGCTAGGCTCAGACGTGAAGTAGCCCCTAAGAGGTTAGAGATAAGGAATCGCTTTATAAAGGAGAGATATAGAATGTTATCAGAGTTTTTTGATAATATTTCAAAAGAGATAATATTAAAGATCAGAAGCAATGAAGAACTACATTACAAATTCATAGAGCAGTGTTTAAAAGAGGTTATTAGAGCTATTAAAGGGACGACTATAATAGTGTATCCGTGTGAAAATGATGTAAAAACTATAAAAGAGGTTATAGATAAAGTAAAGAAAAAGTATGCTTTTAAGAAAGACATAGACATTAAGATAGCGGATCCTATAGAGTGTGTAGGTGGTCTAGTCGCTGTAACAGAGGATGGAAGGAAGTACTACAATAGCACTTTGGAGTCTAAACTAGAATTGCTTAAAGAGGAGATAATATCTGAGCTCATTTCAAAGCTACAAGACATAAGAGATTAAAGGTAAGTTTTGTAAGTGTCCATTAAGTTATAGTACAAAAGAGGTGTTATTTTTACCTTAACTAAAACTTACTTTGTTTCATTAATGATAAATTGAAGATGAAGTCTAAGTCTAGGTCAGAATAGGTAAAGAGTGTATGATGTTTAAACTCATAAATCCTTAAAATTGTCAAGATCGGGCGGACATAGAATGAATAGATGAGACTTAAGGATACCTCTTAATAAAAGGGATTCTAAATTAAGTCTAGACCTAGAAGAGCTAGCGAAAGCTATTGAAATGGAGACAGAAGTAAGGACTACTTTGAGTATCTCAGATACCAATATTTCCACAATAGGAGGATTCATAGTGGAGAGAGCTGATAGTAAGAGGAGACTGGACAGTACATTCGAAGGCCTGCTTAGAACTAGGGCTAGACAACTTCAGGATAGAATTAGCTAGGATACTCTTTCGATAGATCCAATAGCACTTATTTTACGTGAAAATCCAATATATAGTGAAGTGTTTATGTAATTAAAGAGTCTTATAACTGCTAAGAGAGATCTCCTTATTAGAAATATAGAGAGGAACTTGTCACTTCTCAAATTCGCATTATAGGATTAAGTGCGAATTTTATAGTAGGAAGTACGAAAACTTCGATGAAGACTAGAGATATATCTGATCCCGAGATTGAGGAAGAAATTCTAGAGATCTTGAAAGGGGTATAAAGGCTAATTGTATAGTGATAAGCATGCTAAGGTTAAGTATATAACTAACTGTGTATTTGAAAATTGGGGGGGAGGCCCGAGAACCCTATGTCTCCTATCCCAATCCCACTGGGATTGGGGGGAGGACGGTCAAGGGCCCTAATCCCCAACATTTTAAAATAAACGTCCGGATAACTTTTAAAGTCTCTAGAGCTCCTACTAGAAACAATAGTGATGAGATAATATTAGAGGATGTGGAACTGAAGGTACATGATCAGTATATCTCTACGATCGCAAATTCCTACCGAAAGCGGGAAGGAGTAGTCTACTGGCATCCCATTAGAGCACATAAGTAGGCGTACTGATAGAGATGTGGATACTATGATAATAGTTACTGATCCATCACTAATGGGATTGAAAACTGCTAAGAGAATAAGGGATCTATTGAGAGAGGTGCATGTAGATGTGAGAGAAGTATATCTAGTAGGTAATTGTCGCTCTGAGGAGACTGAAAAGTTGGTGAGGAATTGGGCGACTAGGATTGGAGTGAAGTATGCTGGAGCTCTACCCTATGATGCTAATGTGGCTGAGTTTAACTTAAAAGGGATACCATTACCTAAGCTTCCTTCAAATTTCACCATCTGTTATTGTAGCTCGTAGAATAGCTAATATCATAGGTCTGGTATAGGCTAGATTATATTGTTAAAGTGCCTATTCTTATAGTCAGAAATTAGAAGATTAGGACATATAGACTAGTTGCTTCGTATCTTTTGAGGCATTTTTGATTATATGAGTAAAAGTATTAAACTACTATAAAGGACTACATTATTCACATATCTCAATTTCTTATAGTCCTTTATTACCGAAAAAAGGGAGAAATCAACAGTATACACGGTGGATAAATGAGAATATCTAAAAGGAAGTTCGTATGCTTATTTGGATATTCCATAGCGCTTCTAATACTGCTACTAGCAGTAGTATCATCAATACTTTCAGAGCCCGCTAGGTATTATGCTGGTTACCAATATTTAGGACATGAAGGTGCCTATGGAGCTGCACTTTATGGAGAAATTTACACAATAGATCCTTATACTCCAAAGGATTACTATATGCTCGAGTGGATTACTATTATCTTGAAGTATAGCCCTCTCTACTGGGTACAACTAGGTTATGCCAGAGGCTATATTGCTAATGTATATTTGGATGTACCGCATTACTATATTGAACGTAATGATGCAGATCAGTATAACTTTATAATTCTCCCTATAGGTCCGAGGAAGGGAGAGTGGCACAGTTACTATATCGAGTGGCCCTATGGATTAGGAGAGCCCGTTGATATAACTATCTACCGCTTTTACATAGATTCTCACCTAGTTTGGACTCTCAATGATGTCAATCCCTCAATGGTCAATGACTATCAGGCTTTTGTCAAAACTACTACCGGAGAGATCTGCATAGATGGTAGTCATTTCAGAGAGTTGATATACTATGAAGAACCTAACAGACCCTCATATTGGGAAACCCATATACCAAGGTTTACTCGTCCCTACTCGCTTATAGAGGTAAGCCATTACGAGTTCTATGCATATGGAGGTGGTTAGGATGAGGGTAAGGCTAGTACTAATTGTCATGATATCAATTCTCCTACCTCTCCTCCTCTATAGTTTAATCTACAATCTGATCTACCCTCCAAGAGAGCTATCCTATTCTCCAAAAGAGAAGCTAACTAGAAGAGAAGCCCTTAAGCTCGCATTAGAGCTATTCAAGAAAGGTGAGTACATTCCTGCTACATCTCCGAACTTTCCTCCTGAAGTTGTAGGAGGAATAGTTATACCACTATTTAGACGGTTCTCCCTTGAAGACGGTATTAAGATAATGGAACTCCTAACAGGTAAGAAGCCTATGATTCCTAAGTGGATTCCCAAGAGTCTGAGGTATTCTGCAGCGTTTCTACCCGATTCACCCGGTTTACCAAGAGCACTGGTGATAGTATGCTATGACGATAAACCAATCTCACATTTCTATGGAAAAGAAATGATCCAGTATCAATAGAGATAGCAACACACCACGGAAGGGTTCCGAGTTCAGAGGACTTAAAACGGTTGGTAGAGAAGGAACGGAAAAGCGGTAAGCCTGTGGAGCTACTCAAGATAGGAGAGATCTATGTTTATATGTATAAGAAGGCTCGAGATCTAGCACCTAATGGCAATGTTATACGAATACCCATGGCGATGTTCTGGGACGATACATACTGCTATACTGTGTGCGTACGACCACCACTAACTGCAGAGGACTTGATAAAGGTAGTAGAGAGCATGATATTAGAGAGAAAATAAGTACTCTTCAACCCGATTTTTTACTATACTTAAGTTTAATTGAAAGTATACAGGTATACTTCACTTTAAGCCTGAGGTAGATCTGGCTTAAGGTACTCCTTGGATTACCTAGCGTAGTCAGTACCTGACTACGTTATTACTGGTATTCGTGCTTGTCTGAGGATGTTCCTAAATACGCATAGATTTAGTCCAGCTATCTTGGATGATGTTCTGATATCTCCTGTCTCTATGTAGTATTCTAGTGCTGCTTTAATTCTTGGAGGTTGTTTTTCTATAAAACTCCAATCAGCAGACTCACGCCTAATCCTCCTAAACTCAATCTCCTCTCTCCAGAAGTTCTCAATCAGATCCTTATTAGCTGTACCTTTGCTAGACATACTCTTTATAATCTTTGTTCCGAGATTTAAGTATGTTACTAATGGGTCAGTGGTTTGAGTACCTGCTCATGGTATATTTTAGGGAAATAGCTTAACACTATCTGATGAAATACTTCACCGTTTTTCAGGCAGACCTCCTCAAGCATGCCACGAACTAATCCCAAATCTCCTTCCCCTAACTGCATCCTAAACTCTTCTACATAGGAGATGACTCTGCGTACGTCTACAGGTTTACTATATCCTTTGAGTTTAAGCAACTCGATAGAGTATGTGGAGGGCATGAAGTACGATCTGGACGCATCGATCACTTTAACCTCAGCTTCTACAAATGTCAGAGGTCTTATACTTTCATAGTTCGGGTATTCATTAACTATTTCCTCCCATCTCATCACAGGTTCGAACTCGACCTTGATCTGTCTCTCCGGGCCTTTGTATATAGCGTATATCGTTTTCCTCTTTTGATATTCTATATACTCCTTTGGAGTGAGGTGTTTAAATCTCCAGTTCTTAAAGTGTTCGGGAGATACTGTATCGAACTCATTTATCAGTACTCTGCCATCTCTATATAGGCTATTCAGCACTTCCAAAAGTTCCTCCAATTCCTTGGTTCCATAGATCACCAGGTCAAGATCACTATATTCCTCATGGTAAAAACCGTGCATCAGGGATCCAAAGACCCCGAAGTCGGATGTTCTGAGTGTGGATATTTCTGTGATCATATCAAGTAATCTACGAAGAGCTTTCAAAAGTTTGTCATCCTTTTCAGATATCAGCAATTTCTGGAGTCTCTCCTCAGGCTTTCTGAGCTCGGCTATGTACTCGTATTTGAGCCCTACGAGTCTCTTTCTAAAGACTCTACTGTACACGGTGTACTGAGGATATCTCTCCTCTACAAATTTGAGTCCTCCATCGAAGTAGAATTTGTAGTATCTTAGTCCTTTTCCTACCCTTAGCGCTCTCTTTTCCTTACTAATGTATATGGTCTCGGGAGCATATTCTACATCGCAGAAACATGCACCTGGTGGATGGTTGTATCCCATGACCCTGAAGATTATGCCCTCCCTAGTGACTGGAGCATCTCTATCCCTGGCCTTCACGATATCCCCCTAGATAGGTTTTTAATATACTCATTCTGAGAGGCTGAGCCCACAAATATCCTGTATGACCTTATACTGGTATCTACATCTGTGACCTCTTCTAGTATTCCCTTGACTATGATAATATCATCTTCAGTAGCGATCATCCTATGGAGTCCTATCATCGATACCACTCTAGTTATGTACGGGGATATATCTCTTGGTCCTCTAATAACATCTTCTACTCTAACTCTATACACTGCTGGTCTGAATATGGACTCTCTGGCATCTAATACCCTACACTTCACTTCAATTGTACAGATAGGCCTATAAAGGCAGGGTGTAGTCTTGATTTCTTCCTGTAATCTTACTGCATTTATATTGAACCTAGTGCCCTGATACAATCCTCTGTTCATTCTAATCTCGTCTAGAGCAGATTCACTTATCATGGTAATTAGCCCCTCCTTCTCTAGTAGTATTAGAGTATTCCTAACTTTGTAGTAGTTCTCTAAACCATATACTATGATATCCATATCACTAAAGGATCTGTGCATACCTAGGCTTACGGATCCACTCACTCCAAAGTATTTTAATGAGATCCCAGATTTTCCCGATAGCTCCTCTACTAGGTTAACCACCTTGTTCTCTAGGGGGTCCCTCCTCTTCTTATTCATAATTCGCTTAAGGGATTCACTGGGTCTGTAGACTCTATCTATGAGGTCTATGGGAACACTGATTATATACTTTTGTAGTTGATTAGAGTAGTAGACGTATTCAGGAAAATATCTCATAAATGTCTTAATGATCGATTGATATACCCTTGGAGAGAATAGTACTTTAGGTCTCACAAGTTCTCTACCCTCTAATATCCACTTGTGCTTCAACCACTCTAGATTGAATAATTTAGCGTACTCTCTAGGTATGTACTTTAGGTTACTTACAACCCTCTGATCTGGATGCTCATACCCTATAGTATAAAATATAAAGCCATGCTTCGTTACTAAGATATCGCAATCTAGAAACATCATTATGAGTCCTCCTTCCTATCAGAACTCTTTATCCTCCACCTCTCCCTTTTCATGGATATTAGCGGAGTTAAATATTTTTACTCCTACCCCTGCCGTCTACGTTTCTGCTATGGATGCCCGTCCTACGCCCAGAGTGATAACATCCTTCGACGGTGAGGAGCGCCCCATTAAGGTGGTTTGGGTTTTGCCTCTTTTCGGTCTCCAACGCTTCGATATCTCCTGTTCAAGACGGGGAACGCACCTTCACACGGTATGAGAAGGCGGTCATAGCCCTGTCCTGCTAGGTCGATCAGGGCCTTCACTGCTTTAAAACAGCCTAGGAGAAGCTTGATAGATCGTCGGGTCTTATGAGCATACTCTTAAGCCCTGTGAAAAGATGAAACTAACTCAAATTATTAACTTTAGCATAGGGCGAAAGCTCTGGGTAATGTTTCAGTAGTGCCGATAAGTATTTAAATTGTTACCGCTATGGTAATATTTGAAATGACATACTATGACTTATGGATTGTGTTGTGGAGTTGGAAGAGAGAGTTTACGGTAGCTGAGTTCAGGTCCATATTTCCTAGCCCAAGCCCGAATAAGGTCTTACACGACATGGTTAAGAAGGGTTTACTGGAGAGAGTAGGCTGGGGTAGGTACAAGGTGAACTCTCCTAGGGAGTACTTAGAGGTGAGGTTCAACGTTAGAGACGCGTACGAGTTGATCAAGGAGGCTGGGATGGATTACGCGTTCACGGGTCCTGACGCCGTCTTCTTCTGGACTAAGGGTGGTTATAACGTGGACCGCTTCTTCGCCTTCTATCCGATCCACTTGAAGATCAAGAAAGACGAATTAGCAAAATGGAAGAGTTTCTTCGAATCTAAGGGTAGGAGTTTTCACGTGAATGGTGAACCTATCAGGAGAACCTTGTTCGGAACCTTCTACGTCTTATACCCCGAAGATAAATTTAGAGTCGATGAAGTCGCGGGCTTCAAGGTAATACCGTTAGCTGAGACCATTGAGTTCTGCAAGAGGAACATCTACAGCTACGAACCAGCCTTGGAGATGTTGGATGAGATGTACGGTTTAGGGTTAGGTGCCAAGTATAGAGAAACCGAGACAAATATCTAGTGGTAAGTTATGGCCGCGCTCTTTGTCGAGAGGGAGAACGAGATCCTCAAAACCATCAGTGCCTTTGCTGACGCAGGTCTCGACTTCATCGTAGTGGGTGGTTAAGCTGTAACCGGTCTTGGGAGGCATAGGTTTTCAGTCGACCTCGACATAGTGATCAACAGGAAGGATCTGGATGCCTTCACAAAAATCCTCAAGGAAAGGGGGTTCGAGCGGCATGCTGAAAGGACAGGATTCGATGAGATCTACGGGGGCAGGTTCGTGAGCTACGTCAAGAGGATAAATGGTCTACCGGTAACGGCGGATCTCTTAGTCGGAAGCCTGGTTTGCAGAGCCACGGGAGCCTCGTGGAGCTACGAGTACATAAGGAGGCATTCGATAGTAGTGGAGGTGCCAGGCATAGAGCTGTCAGTTAGATGCAGGGTACCCGAGAGGGAACTTCTCATAGCCCTAAAAATACACTCGGGGAGAAGGGCGGACCTAAGAGACGTAGTCGTGCTGATGAAAGGAGTTGATGTCGATAAGATAGTTAGGCATCTGAAGAGGGGAGATCTAGAGAGACTTAAAAATCAGATAAATAGCATGGTTGAGATGGTAAGGGATCCAAGGCTCATAGATTCACTAAAGGGAGTGTTCACTATACGCAGGGACGTTACGGGGGAAATCGAGAGAACACGTAGAACCTTAGAGGAGCTTCGAGAAGTGATTTAAGCAAACTCCACCACCTTTTCAACATCCTCCTCCATCAACTCTCTAACATCGTCACGCTTCAACTTGATAGACTTTATCTTGAAGTTCTTTCTACTTAATTTCTTGTTTGACAAATTGTATCCATTCTTTATCACTGTCCATACTCTGGTGTCAGTTTTGGGTATACGACCCCTGTCCATAAAAGTGAATGCGGAACAGTCAGAAATCTCAGGCCATTGACCAGTAATAGCGATGACAACGATGCCCAGGATAGATGATGGAGAGGGGAGTGAGGAGGAGAAAAACCTCTATCAACGAAAGGAGGTGGAAATAAGGGATTCGAGGGGTTTATAATTTCAATTACTACTCTGATGTCCGTGGAGAGTGCAATTGATCTATTGGAGAGGAGATGCTGCTACTGTGGAGCCTGTATAGCAATATGTCCAGTCTCAGCACTTGATTTAGGTGAGGAGGGGCCTGTACTAAATAGGGAGAAGTGTACTAACTGTGGACTTTGTACCAAGATTTGTCCCACGCTAAACGTAGCTGAAGCATTGAAAGCAGAGTCCATAGTACTAGAGTCGTACACTGCTAGAAGTACTAAAAGTGATGTACTTGAGGTCTGTCAAGATGGAGGTGTAGTAACCAGCTTACTACTTACAG
>Ga0190315_1000084_pt1 | contig 55148 bp, 87 predicted proteins | sample 48701101_MG_FD_161673 | JGI IMG/M metagenome (GOLD analysis project Ga0190315, IMG submission 161673) | Hydrothermal vent sediment bacterial communities from Southern Trench, Guaymas Basin, Mexico - 4870-11-0-1_MG | ecosystem: Environmental > Aquatic > Marine > Hydrothermal vents > Sediment ...
ATAATGACTTACCGTCTAATGAACTAAGTGAAGTAGTAGTCTCCCAAAATGCGAGTAATGGTAGTTCAAATTGTTTGCTCCGTGCTGTGTTTGATAAACAAATATTAGGTGAGAATGATGCACTTAAGATTACTGCACAGGTTGCTGTTACACAAGGTTAGATATAAAATTTAAAAATTAAAGGAGGAGAAGAAGAGGTATGGCATTAAATAAGTCCACTTGGCAAATATTGTCTCTTACGAGTTTGGATGCCTATGCTGAATCAGGGTTATCAAGTTGTAGTACTATTGATTTGTCTTCTACTATACAGCTCGCATTGACTGTTGAAGCTGAATATGCATCTAATGCATCACATCCAGTACAACTTAGGATATACACAGCTCAGAGTGATTGGGCTAATGTTGATACTGTGCCCTATGGATATTTCGATAATGAGTTAGCACCGGGTTCTGTTGCTCGTGCTACTGTTCCTATCTGTCCTGACCCGAAATACATGCGAGTTACAGTGTTGAATCAAGATGATAAAGCTGTAAGTAATGTGAAGGTGTACGCTACTCAAGGTACTGTGTAAATGGCTAAATATTCTCTACCTCAGCCAATACCACTGCCTAATCCCTATTCATTATTTAGGGGTTTTAATTTCATTAGACCTATCAAGATAGAGAATTCTGGTGCTGCTCTCAAGGACTATCAAGTCAAGATTACACTCACTCAAGATAATTTTCCATTTGAGAAATGCAGACCTGATGGCGCTGATATTCGATTCAGGGATGATTCTGGTGAAATAGTTCCTTATTGGATAGAATCATGGAGTGACAATCAAGCCATAATATGGTGTAGAGTTCCGTATATACCTGAAGAGAGTTCTACATTTCTATGGATGGTTTATGGTAGTCCCTCTGCTGAATCTAAAAGTAATCCATTAGCCACCTTTGATTTCTATGATGATTTTTCTGGTATTCATTCTCTTTCTGATTATACGGTTGTAGATGAAGGTACTGGTGAGTCACCTTCTGATTGGGAACTTGATACTGTTAATAAAAAGATTATTCAAAATTCAAATATATTTACATATGCAGGTGGTGAAACTTTTGGTAGTGTACTTCTTACTGGTGTTTCACTTGATAATTTCGAGATTACTATTAAAACTAAAGAGGTAGATGATGATATTATAGGTATTTTGTTTTGTTATACCGATACGTCTCATTTCTATCACTATTCATATACAAATGATTATGCGGGTATAGATGCAGGTGGTACAACTTGTCCTCGTGATACATTTCGATGGTTAGGAAAGAATAACGATGCTCATTGTATAAGTAATTTGGCAGATGATACAAGTGCTCCCGGAGTTTCTAATATCGTCACTATTAAAATCAGACGATACGGTGATTCTATCAAAGTTCTTGAAGATGAAAATACTATATTTTTAGTTACTGATAGCACTCATAATAAAGGAGATATTGGTCTGATGACAGACGGTTGTGCAGGTGCTGAATTCTTGCCTCCATTTATTATACGTAAATATACCTATCCTGAACCTACTGTTATTGTGTAATTAGAAATGACGAAATACTCCTTACCTTCTATGCTGCCTCTTAGGAATCCTTATTCACCGTTTGAGAAATTTGGCTATATTCGTCCGATTCGTATTATAGGTAGTAATACAGACTTAAGAGACTATCAAGTTAGAATAGTTCTCAATAATGGTAATTTTCCTTTCGAAAGATGTAAATCAGATGGTAGCGATATACGATTTAGAGATGAAACAGGGAAAGGGTTATCTTACTGGATAGAGTCATGGAGTACTGATGAAGCAGTTATATGGTGTAAGATTCCTTATATTCCAGCGAATAGAAGTAAGAAAATATGGATAATTTACGGTAATCCTGCTGCTTCTTCTCTTAGTGATGGTTATAATTTATTTGAACAATTTGATATCCAAGATGTAGTTGCTTTATGGCATCTGGACGAATTGGTGTGGACAGGTGCAGCGGGAGAAGTAAAAGATTCAGTTGGGAGTAATCATGGTGTCGCTTATAATGGAGCAAATACAGTAGCGAACGGTAAATTTAATCGTGCTGGGTCATTCGATGGTGTGGATGACTACATTTTCCTTCCGAATTATACCGATTTAAATATTACAGATAAAGTTACGATTGAGGCTTGGGCTAAGAGTGCTGTTGCAAATCAAAAGGATTGTATTATTGTAGGTACACAATCACCAAATACAGGTACAGACAGACATTATTTTGGATTCGATGGTGATAATGGTTATTTAGGTATCGGTGTTGGTGCTTATCCTTGGAGTAATGAAGGAAACAATTACACACTTGATACTAATTGGCATTTCTATACTCTTGTAACAGATGGGACTGTCCATAAGATTTATGTTGATGGGCAATACAGAGGTATGAAATCGGGAATGTCGAAGCCAGAAACTTATTCATGTTTTATTGGAGCGAATCATTATGGTTCTACTTTTCATTCACCGTTTAAAGGTATTATTGATGAAGTTCGTATTTATCATAGGGCATTAACCGATACCGAGATTCTACTTCATTATAATTATTATATAGACAAAATGGGTTTATATGTTAATGCTCGGAAATTTTCTTTTCCTGAACCTGTTGTGGTTGTTTGAGTAAAAAATGTCTTTAGAAAAGACTGTCATTGGGATGGATAATTTTCTTCCTCCAGTAGTTCTCGAAGAGCTCCCGCTGATAGAGAACCCTCTTCCTCGCTTTGATACTTTCAAAGCTGCAGTTCGTGCTAATAACCGTGTTTATGGTCAATTTGCAGCTCCTATTTTTGATATCCATCTTACTATCCCGGTTTCTTTTTCTCCTTCTTTCCCTATTACTAATGAATACTTTACGCCTAACACGTTAAACTTTCTCGATGCTCATGCTAATATCCTTGATTTAATTGATAGTGATTTATTAATTTCTTCTCCTCTTCTTTATCCTTTTATTCAATACACTTACGGTGAAACTATTTCAGATACTATTAAACCAGTTGTTAGAAGCGAAAATGATTATGCATTTCCATTATGGTTGCCTCCTGAACATATCTATCTACAATTCATTCTTAATTGTGATGAGTCTTATGAATTTCTAAATGAAGGATTAATTTCAAAAACTATTAAATTGGATCATAAGTGCTTGAAACTATATGAATCTCTTCTTCCTTTTGATTTAGTATATGATTTTTCTTTCACTAACGAATTTGAATTTTCCTTACTCTTTTCTCTTCTAACTCCTTATAATCTTCATCCTTTTTTGAGTTATAAGTATGAAAAAGGTATAATTGATTCAATAAAACCAGTAGTTGACGCTGAGAATTATTATGCTTATCCTGCATGGGAAGAAATCATCTCTGCTTCTTTATTGGTTCTAATGCCACTTCAGTTCCAATTTCAATTTGCATCTATTAGAAATATACTTAGTTCTCTGTCTCTATTGTTTAAGCTACATATTATTGTTCCTACTGATTATCTCAATATTTATTTATCTTTGGGTTTAAAACCGCATATTGATTTCCAATCTTCTTTTCTCTTTCTTCTTCCACTTAGTATACATCCAAATTTAATCTCAGTATTTGATATTTTCATTAGACATTACTTAACAGTTAATACATTAAATAGCTTTGTTAGAGATTTGCACGTACCTTTAAAATTATTCTTAAATCATATATCAAGCATTACTTCTAATATCAGATTCAGTCAGATTCTTAGTACAGCTTCTAAAGTTACACTTGAAGGCATGTTAGAAGATTTAGTTTTGATGCCACTTGAAGATACGTATAGTAGTGAACGTATAACCAAAGGCATACTAACAATTTCAAGTGAAGCTGCTTTTGTGCCTCTAATTCAAATGGTTTATGAGTATTCGCTTACCGCTCCTCTGTTATTTGCTCCTATCCTAACAACTGTGAAGAGGTCTAAAGCTCTTGTTAAATATCTCACTATTGATATTAAAAAATTCAATATTAGCATAAATATAGAAACAATAGAGCGAGAGTGAAATGGTATGGTCGAGAAGAGGTATGAGATTGGTGATAGTATAACATTCAAAATAGAAGTTCGTGATACAAATAACGAGTTAGCAGACCCTGATGAAATTTATCTTGATATTGTAGATTTCGATAACAATAAAATTATTGAAAACAAACCCATGGATCATAATGCAACAGGTGAATATTCTCTTGATGTTTATCTTTCAAATGCCTCTTTCCAACAAGGAGGCTATTATGCGATAATACATGGTACATCAGAAGGCTATCATTTTTATGAAGAAAAATTCTTTTATGTGAATCCGAGTAGGAAAAAATGAGTGAGTATGGAAATATTGAGGTGATTAGGCAGATTTTAGAACTCAATGTTGGTGAGCAAGAAGAGAAATTAATATATTTAAAAGAGCTCGCTAATGTGTGGTTAATTACGTTTTATCCTTCTGATGTTTTAAATGAAGTGAGTTCTGATGCTAAAAACGCAGCTGTTAATTTCTATACAGCTTATTTATTTACAATTAGTACAGGCGGGTTCACTACTGAAGTGCCAGCTACCGCAGGTGAATTCAAACGTGTAGGTGAATCTTATCTTAAACAGGCTATGAACTCCATAGGTGAGATATATAAAATCAGAAAGGTTAATAAATGACTTCTTTAGTTGATAAATTAAATTCGGTAATGGATACATTGAAGACTGAAATTGATGATGCACTTAGTGGTTATAAGGTAATGCATTTTTTAAGGTTTCCGACTGCTACTGATTTCTTTCCTGTGTGTTTTATTGTACCTATTAGAATAATTCCTGTCTATAGAGGTGGAATATTAGAAGAAGATGAATATGCAATTATAGAAATAGAAATTCATTTAGTTACAAGAGTTCCATTTGATTATCGAGGTACACGGTTATTAGAAGATTTAGATGCTATAATGGAAAAATTAAGAACATTACGTCATGATGATTCCAAATGGTACGAATTAGATTATAAGGGCGGTATAGATTTAGAATATTCTCCTATTGAGAAATGGATATTACAATCAGCAGTAGTTCATGTCAAGGTAGAGGCATAAATTTTGCGTGAGATGTCCATACATCATGTTCATTGCAATTTTATTGTGAAGGTAATATAAAGTATAGGATAAGTAAAAATATTTTGTTCACGGCTAAATATATGCGTCTTATGCGATTATAATTATATGGAAAAGTAATTACTGGAGAGTATTATGAGTGAATATGGAGCAGTTAAGGGATGGAAAAATCGAATCAGAATCGGTGTTTCTTCAGCTGTAAATGAGAGTATCTGGAAGGCTGGTCGTGATCCTTTACTTAATTCATTCTCTGTCGAGACTGGTGTAGATATCGAGAAGATTTCGGTTATTGGTAGTAGACAGCCTGTTTCAATTGTGGAAGGTGTTACAGAGGTTTCTGGTTCTATCGAACGTAACTTGTACAGTAAAAATGCAACTTATAATGAGTTCATTTATGTGAATGATACTACGCATTATGACTTATTAAAAGCAACAGGATTGGGTGGAACAGAAGGCTTGGAGTGTAAAATACTATGGAATCCCGTATCTGATGATGTTGATGATGGTTATGAACGAGTGATTACCAATGTTAAATTCCATAATTATCGAATCGCTCATGCTGCACGAGATATTGTTGCAGAATCGGTTGATTATGATGCTTCTCGACTAAAAATTGTGAAGGGGAATAGACAAATGATTACAATTTTGGGAACCAGTGAGACACTATATGATTATCAAGTGAAAATAGAATTGGACTCAAGCAATTTCGATTTTGATAGTTCTTCAGATGACGGCTCTGATATCCATTTTGTTGATAATAGTGACAATGAATTACCTTTCTGGATAGAATCATGGGGCGATGATCATGCTGTTATTTGGTGCAAAATTCCTGTAATACCTGCTGGTGGTACTGTGTATATATGGATGATTTATGGAGATACTGGTCCTCATCCAAGTAGTAATGGAGATGCAACCTTTGACTTCTTTGATGATTTTAAGACTGGTAGTTCTCCTGTTTACTATGATAAAATTTTTGATGTTGTTAAATTAAAACCGTGGACTCGTTATGAAGGGAATCCCGTTCTTATCAAGTCTGATTCAGGGTGGGATTCTTCTGGAGTTAGAGATCCTACATTAATGATAAATGCGACAGGCTATTTGGTGCGAGAGAATGGGAAATACATTATGTACTACGATGCGAAAGACGCTTCAGGGATCGGGCGGATAGGACGAGCAACAAGCGATGATGGCATTCATTGGACAAAGGACCCAAATAATCCTGTATTAGAAGGCACTGCTGGAGAGTGGGATGCTGATGATGTTAATATTGGTTCAGTTGTAAAGCGAGGTACAAATGATTATATCATGTTTTATGGCGGAAAGGCGGGTGGTTCTTATGCTATAGGCATAGCCGAAAGCTCTGATGGTATTAACTGGACAAAGTATTCCGGAAATCCAATACTCACAGCGAGTGATTTTAATCTTGAAAGTCCATATTCTATGGTTCTTCCATATGCTATCAAACTTTCTGATGGCAGGTGGGTGATGTATATGGAAGGTACAAAAGCTCCCCTCTTTGCTATTTATGGAGCTATAACAAGTGATAGTGATGGAGAAACAGGATGGACACCACTTAATGGTGGCGATCCAGTAGTTGAACGCGATGGTCCGTTTACCTGGGATGATCATGGAGTTGCGAATGCAAAAATTTGTGAAATAGAATCTGGTAAGTATATTATGGGATATAATGGGCAGTCGAGTGGTCTTCACTGGAAATTGGGCTTTCTATATAGTACGGATTTAGTGAATTGGAAGCGATATTTCGAGAATCCGGTTATGGATCTCGCCCCTGATGGTGAGTGGGATAGTTATAGAATCGAAAATGCGGTTATAGCTAAAGATGATATAGGTGGGGACACTATTCGAATGTGGTATTTTGGTTGTCCTACTTCTGATTCTACTGCAGGTTGCGCGATAGGATATGCTACTTGTAATCAATCTGCTATCAAAGGTTATCTATTAGATACGAGTAAATGGGTAACTGGCAATTCGAAATATTTATATGCTAAGACCGATGCTGCAAGTATGGATATTCATACTAATCGAATTATCTCAGATGATTATGCTTACCATCCAATGAGTCTCAATAATTTTGCTCTCGAATTTGAATACTATCTCGAATCTTCTATTCCCAGTAGTTTGTTTTTTATTGGAGCGTCTAATGATTTCGGTACTTTCAATTCGATATCGGATTTTATAGCTTTTGAACATTATGGGGGATCTTCACTTTTTTGCGATACTCATCCTACTTCTCGCCTCGCTATATCTATTGGTAATAGCCTTCAAGAGTCTGACTATTGGTGTAATGATCCTACTGTTGGAGTTTGGCTACGATGTTCTCTAAAGCGTCTTTCTAACACCGCTTATATTACAATTCAAAATTTATCTTACAATGAAACTTATCTTAATACTAATCTTGATATTTCAGGAATTGCATCTTTAGATTTTTTGAATATCGGAGGAAAATATACAGGATCTGATCTCAAAGCACATGCATACATAAAAAACCTAAGGGTTCGTAAACATACTTCTCCTGAACCCACTGTTATAATATAGCTGATATTAAAAATAATAATAAAAAAATAGTATGGAGGTAGATTAAAAATGCCCGAATTTGGGGCTGTCAAAGGGTGGAAGAATCGAGTTAGAATAGGATTAGAGTCTGCTCCTAATGAAAGTATCTGGCATGATGGTCGTGACCCCTTGTTGAACTCTCTTACAATGGATACTTCTGTAGACATAGATAAAGTCTTCGTTGTTGGTTCACGAGATGCTGTTTCGATGATAGAAGGTGTGCAGGAGGTCACGGGTACATTAGAACGTAATCTGTATAGTAAGAACGCTACTTACAACGAATTTATTTATGCAGGTAATAACAGTCATCTCGACTTACTTGCTGCTACTGGTATGTATGGTGAAAGTCTTCAGTCCTGTAAGATTTTAATGAACACGACATCGAGTAGTAATTCTGCAGATTACAACAGAGTAATTTATGGAGTTAAGTTCCATTCATATAGAACATCTACGGCTGCTGGTGATTTGGTCACTGAGTCAGTAGATTATGATGCTACTAACATATCAACACACTAATCCTAATAGTGTATAACAATATATTTATTGCATTTATTAGTAGGTGAACAAATGAATCTTGAAGAATACAAGAAAGGGAAGATTAAAGACTATAAATTGCCTTCGGGTCTAATAATAAAAACAAAAGATATATCTCCACTTGTGCATTTGAAGATAAGAAAGCAGTTCAAAGACGATGGCGATGATTATTTTTCGCCTGCTCACATTGAAGCTCTATTTAAGGCATTCATAGTTTCTCCGGTTATACCTGATGAAATGACAGTTGAAGATTTTACATCCGATGATTTTAAAGCTATTCTTGCGACTATTATAAAACAAATTAGTTTATCAGATGCCAAAGAGCTTGAGGAGATTAGAGATGATAACAAGGATTTTTCTACCTGATCCGAGTGGTATGTGAACGTTTTGGTTTGCGTCCCTCGGATCTGTTAGATGAGTATCGAGATTTGAGTTTGATGGAAAGAATATATTTAGATTTTTTGGTTGCAACTGCTCGTTCCGAAGAGGGTAGTAAGACTATGAGTGGTGAAGAGCTTGAATCTCATTTAGCACGCATTGAAGAAATGAAAAGGAGGGGATTGTTGAAATGAAAATAGAAGATTACAAAAAGAAGAATACAAAAAAGATTAAATGTCCAAGTGGATTAGAAGTTACCGTTAATAATATTACACCATATACTTTACTCAGAATAGTAGATAAATTAGGGATAAATCCTACAAGAGAAGAAGTATATACAAAACCAGTGATTGATGCATTGTTTAAGGCATTTTTGAAAGAACCTATTATAGGTAAGGATATAGAAATAGAAGATTTTCTTAGAGAGGATTACATTTTCTTGCACAATTTGATATTTGAAAGGGTAACATTACCGGAAGAATAAGATGAAGTATCATGTGCACGTTTATGAAGTAAAAAACGAATATGAAATAGATTTGGACGGAAGAAGTCAGTTAGAAGCAAGGGCTAAGGCAGTTGAGATATATAATAAAGAGAAAGATAAACTCAAAAGAGTTAGTTCTGATTGTGATATAATAGTTTTAGCTTTTAAACAAGATTAGGAAAATTGCCTGATTATGAATATAATGTAGGACTTAGTATAACTGGTGCGGGTGTTGTAGACCGTACTCTCGAAAGGCTACAAGTACGGATAACAAAGTTGGCTCGTAGCACTAAACTGATTTCTAATGCTTATAGAGATTCATTCCGAAATTTCACACCACTATTTAGTGGATTAGAGAAGAAACTTCAAGGTGTATATGATGCAAATTCTAAATTAGCCACATCTACTCAGAATGTTGCGAAACACCATGTGACATCAGCAAAAGCTATTCAGTCTTCTACTTCATATTATACTAAACTTGATCAGTCTTTGCGAGAAACCAGTAAGTGGCAAAAGTCAAATGCAGAGACTGTTCAGTCTACACTTAGGAATTACGATAAATTTAGTGATTCTCTCCAAGCAAATTATCAGCAGCAGAAAGCTTCTTCAAAAATAATTAGTGCTTCTGTCAAGAACTATGATAAACTTAGTAAGACGCTACAGGATACTGGTAAGTGGCAGAAATTTAATGCTGATGTTATGCGTTCTGCCTCTGGAAATTATGATAAGCTGAGTAGTACTTTACAACGAACTTATAAAATACAGCGTTCAGGTTCTAAGGTAGTTCAATCTACTGCACGAAACTACGATAAACTTAGCGATTCTTTACAGCGTTCTCATAAATGGCATCGGAGTGATACGGAAAGTTTCAAGAAGGCAGTCAAACAGTATTCGTCATTTGGTAAAGTGATAGATAAAATAGCAGCTGCGTCCAAACGCATGGCTAACACGCAAAGAGGTGCTGCATCTTCATTTAAAATAGTAACTAATGAATTAGAAAAGCAGACAAATGCCAATAAGTTCCTTAATATCTTATTGAATTCCAATTCAAGAATTTTCAGAGAGGAAGTTAAATCAGGTAGATTAGCTGCACTGCAAATGAAGGCTGCTGCAGAAATTGAGAAGAAAGGTATCAATGCGGTTAATAAATCTCTACAAGAACAGTTGAAGACTCGTGTGCGTCATATAAAAACTGCTCGCTTATTAGGAGCGGAGCTTGATAGTACAGCAAAGATGCAGAATTCTGCTATACTGACAGTAGACAGGAGTCTTAAAAGACATGGTACGACTTGGGGTAAATTAGGTGGCGGTCTTGAAAAAATAGGTGGTGTAGTCAAGAAAGTAGGTATGAGCTTTCTTACCATCTTGGGTCCTGTCTTTCTGCTTGATGCTGCATTACGTACCGTGGGTCAGGTTGCCAGCTGGCTATTTGATCCTTTTATTTCTTTCCAGGATGCATTATTTGAGGTAAGAAAGACAGCCAATTTGACAATTGATCAAATGAATGAATTAGGAGATGCATTAATAAAGTTGAGTAAGGATGTACCGATGGCTGCTACGGCGTTAGCAAGTATAGCAAGTGAGGCTGGACGTTTGGGTATTTCAGGTACTCAAAACTTACTTTCCTTTACCAAAACTGTTGCAAAGTTGAGTATAGCTACGACTCTTACAGCGGATCAAGCAGCAGAAGCATTAGCAAAAATACGTGAAGCATTTGGACTGCCTATCGCTGAAATTGAAAAATTGGGTGCTATCATTAATGAACTTGAAAACACAACTGCTGCTACAACTGAAGAAATAGTTTCTGCAATGAAGAATATTGGTGCTGCGGGTAAGATGATGGGCTTTACAGTAGACCAAGCAGCTGCACTATCTGCTACACTTGTTGGAGCAGGTATGGCAGGTGAAAGAGCTGGTACTCGATTGAGACGTACTTTCCAGCAATTAGCTGCAAATGCATCTAAGATAACTGAGTTTATGGGGGACCAAGGTAAGGCATGGGCAGAAGCGTTGGAAAGAGATCCAATACAAGCGCTAATGATGTATCTTAAGAAGCTTAATGAAATACCTTCACGAGTCCAGAGAATGGAGAAAGCACACGAACATTTCGGAGAGATTGCAGGATTTGCTATCGCTACACTTGCTGAGAATTATCCACAATTAGTGAAGAATATGGAGACTGCTCATGAAGAACTTAAATGGGGTACATCACTACAGAAAGAATATTCGATTGCTATTACTAAAACTTCTGCAAAGTTACAAGTGTTTCAGAACAGAGCTGAGGCAGCAAGGCGAGAATTAGGTGATGCCTTACAGCCATCACTACTCAATGTTAAAGGCGCATTAGTAGGTGTGCAAGAACAAATAGCTAAAGCTGCTGAATTGATTAGGAAGATGAATGATGAAATGGAATCTTCTGTTACTGCTACTGATGTTTATATTCAAGAAGTAAATAGATTAGGTGCAAGTGTGAATAAATTACCTGGTGCATTTGAGGGATTTTTTAGTTATATAGCAGTTGGTGGAAAGACATTTCTCGATTTTCTCCAAGCTGCTGCTGCTCGCATGGGTGGTGATTTTGTAGCATCAAGTTATAAATCGATAAATGCCCAGAGTGCATTCGTAGTAGGTATGCATGAAATGGAAGAATCTGCACGAGATGCAACTAAAGCATTTGAACTCGAAAGTAAGTTGTGGAATCAGAGAAATATTGCATTAAGAGAAGGTGTTAAATGGGTACGTCAGCAAAACAATGTTAGTAATGATCATTTACAAACTATTAAGGAATATGATGAATGGTTAGAAATAGAGCCTAAACTGAGGCAGCATATTACTGACAGTATAAAAGATGAAAGCAGGCGAAAAGAAGAATTAACAAAAGTTGATATGATTAGTATTTCATTAGCACGTAAGACTGCAGATGCTATAATTGATGAATATAATAGTCGAAGCGTTTTAACAGATGAAGAGTTCAAGAATTTCAGGGATCTTCAGAATATATTTAGGGAGAAAAGAAGATTTGGAGAAGAAGAATTAGAATTATGGGATAAGCAAGCACAAGCGAGACGAGCGGAAATAGCACTAAATGACGAAGCTTCATTAACATATAAAAACGTAGTAAGAACAATTAAAAATTATAACAAAGCTCATGGCACATCAATTAAGATAGGTAAAAATGGCGTCGAAGTACGAGAAGCCCTATTAAAAACTGGTCATGATCTTATATGGATGGGTAATAAATGGGTGATAGTAGATAAGAATCTTGCTGACACTTGGTTCAAAGGCAATAAAATATTAGAAGATAGAGATAAACTAACAAACAAATATCTTACCAGTAACGAGAAATTACAGATTCAGTATTCAAAAGTAGTAGGAGCGATTTTAAATGTAATAAAAGCTGAAGTTGATTTAAAAAACTTAAACAATGAATTAAAAAGAACTTTTGATGATCTTACTCGTTCTTCTCGTGATTTATATGATGTTTCTTTAGATTTAGCTGGCGCTTATTCCGGAATGTATGATACATGGGACGAAGTGAAAGATATAGAAGAGAAAGCAACTGGTATTACTCGTCAAGTTATAAATCAATATGATGATGAAGTTGATGCAATCGAGAGACTGGTTAAACAAAGCATAAAATACGCAAAACAGGGTGATAAAACAGCAGCTTCGGAAAAAATAGTAGAAGGAGCAGTGAAAGCTCGCATACTCGCAGAAAAATTAAAGAGAAAATCTATGAAAGCAACCACTGATGAAGAACGAGAAGCATATAAAGAAGCATGGAGGTGGGTAACTGGTAATCTGCGATTAATCCGAGAAAGTACAGTTGGAGTTGGAGATTTAGAGTCACAATGGGATAAAGCATCTTTGGGTATAGTTTCCTCGTTACATAATATATATGGAGTACCTAAATCTCTATCAGGAGAAACTGAGCAGTCTTTTAAGGACATTCTTGATATATATGATGAGGTCGAAAAGAAATCAGGTAAACTTCCTAAAGATATAAAAGATATAATAGAAAGTACCGGGAAGCTCAAGTCTCCCGAAATTGATGTTTCTGAAACTTTACCTGAAAAGGTTAAGGAGGCTAAAGATCATGTAGATGAAATGAAGGATTCATTAACCAGCACAACTCTCTCTCCTGATCTTAAAGAATACTTAAATATTGAAAACTGGGATGACATGCTGACTCATATAAACGATGCAGTTGATAAAATAAATAAGATAGATACAGAAAAGGAAATAACATTGGACTTAAATAGCGAGAGTTTTATGGAAGACTGGAATGAGGCAATAAAACAAATAGAAAGTGAACCAATTACTCTCAATATAGAGCTTGATGAAGAAGGTAAAAAATTATTAAATTTGTTTGGAGAGAGTTTAGAATCAACTGTTACAGTTACAGGAGGTATAGAAACAACCTCTAAAGAATTAGTAAACAACATTAGTGAAGGAGTATCGAAGGGTATAGGAAATCAAACTATAGCTGCACAAACTGAAGTAGTGCCGACTCCAGTACCGACTCCTACTATACCAGCAGGAACTACTGTAACACAAAAACATCAAGTAGATATAAACATGAAATTCGAAGGTCAGCCACCAAAAGGAGTTGATAAAGAAAGCTTAAAAGAAATAATAAGAACCGAGATAGGTAAAGCAATCAGATCTGTATTTTGAGGTGATTAGATGGTAGAGAATGCATCTGTTGTGACATTTGGAAATAATGCGAGTGCAATGGTGATAAGTTATGAATGCGATTATAGAACTGGGAATGTACCTATTGATATATTAGGTAGAAACAGGAATGATTATCAAGATTTAGGATTATTTCCTACTGAGCATCATTTCACTTTATTTGTAGAGAATAATTCACAATATCGTAATCTTCTTCAAGAATTATACAAACATGAAGAAATAGAATTTGGATATAACGAGTCTACAAAGTTTTATGGTGTTCCTACTCATATCCATAAACATCCTATGCAAGCTGGGAGAATCGAGGACTTATATATTGTAGATGTTGATGTACTCTCAACTGATCCATTACGTTATGGTAAAAAATTTGAAGCAAGTCGAGCGTTAACAAGTAAAAGTGGTTCATTTAATCTACCAGCAGTCATTGGCGATACTAAAACTCCTATAAGTCTTCATTTCGATGTTTATGATGTAAATAAGAAAACTGTTACTGGTTCTGATACTGGTACCTATTTGTTATTTGGTAGAAAAGACCAGCTTGGATTCGATCATCTTCATATGCACTATGTCGCTATTCCTCGATGGAAAGATTTTTGGGATAATTATTTTTGGTACGATCAGTATATTCTTCCTCCACTTAACTCAACAACAGGAACAATTCCGTGTGGAGACGGAGAAGTTACATGGGTATGGGGTATTCAACCAACGTCTTACAGTTTAAATCATCCTAATATTATTCAGTTTTTATGGTTGAAAGATGACTACTGTTATGATTTTCCTGATACCAGTACATCTTATAGATATATACCATGTACATGCCCCCAATGTGACATCAGATTACTAAATGAAAGACTGACTGCAGCGGCAGGAGCTATCTTTGTAGATCTCGGAGGAGACGATAATATAGACAAGATTCATTTAATAGCTGATGTACGAATTCCTATTATTTGGTGGGAGCAGGACGATTTGGTGGATGGCATAAATATCTTTGCTTGGAATACTATAAATAATAGCTGGCATCCTATAGCTATTCGTAGTTTAAATCCTTATAGTGTTGACTCAGGATACAAAACTATTGATGTGACTCTTAATTATTCGAGTACATTGAATGTAAGTGGTGGAATGATGTTTTTATTTTATAATCAAAAAAGTGGAGGAATAACCGATGATCCCAGAGCGCACGGGTGGGATTTGATGATTGATCATCAGCGGTATACTAAAAATACAACCTATGCTGCAATGTCAACAGGCACTAACTACCTACGCATGCGAGTATTTAGAAAAGAGCATAGACTTGCTACTATTATTCCTCGTGACTATGAGATATTACAATATGCTATCATAAAAGGTATAAATAATATCCCGAACAATACAGTACAAATTCATATTGTTAATGCTGCTTCAGATGCGATAGGAGAGTTTGTATATCGTACAATTGAAATTCCGAGTAGTGAATGGTCTGGCACTCATTTGATACCGCTGGCATCTATAGATTATCTACCCGATGCTTCATATATAGGAATTCTCATTCAATTGAAAGAAGAACTATTGAATGCAGGCACGCTTCCAGGGGTAGAATTATACAACATGGCAGGTGCAAAGACATTGGAGATATGTGGTGGAGAAATTGAAGTAGATACGAGAATATATGGTAAACAAAAAGAAACTGCTCAGTATGTAAGAGCTACTCATTCAGGAAAATCAATAATAAAGGAGTACAGTCAGATAGAAACCTTAAGGGTTGTTGAAATTCATGATGAATTAGAGCCTTATAGAGTTACACGATTACAGGGTCCATGGTTACAGGGTCATTATGAATTGAATGCTAAAGTTAGTGATAAATTTATGTTTGATCCATTTGAAAATATATATAATAGCTATTATGAAATTTCAGGCGGTGTATCTATATATTCCTCTTTTGTAAGTTTAGGGGATGGTCACATTACCTATTTGATTTCTCCAAATTTGCCTATCATTGAAGTTCCTACTCTTTATTTAGCAGGAAGTGTTTCTCATGCTTATGTTTCAGGTAATAATGAAGATTTCTATGAAGTGAGTTTTGTTCCTAATCATACAGGCTATATAGGTTCATCCGAAATAGATTTAAGAGGTCTTGAACGATTTTTTCTAAAGCTTGAAGGGGGGAGTTTTTCTGCACTTCATGTTAGTTGTGATTTAGGTAGTGTCTATAATCCTCTCCCTTGGGCTGTTCCTGACGGTCCCACTACTTATTATTATTCAAAAGATAAAGATATTGATGTAGATTTGCATGTTGAGTATAGAGCTGCTTATTATACATGACGAATATTAGTTCGGTTTGGCAGGTGGGAGATGTAACTTTTAAAGCAGTAGAGTTTGATGAAGATACTGCTCTTGCTACTACTCATGCTAAATTTATAGGAGAAACTGGTAGTTTTGTTTCACAAGAAGTAAGTGGTGCTACCCTACGAATTAGAGCTTTTACTGAAAATCTAAGTTCATTAATACAAGAATTGCATAGTGCAGATATATTAAAATTACGAAGATATGATGGATATATTCAATATGTTGAATTCAATAGAAGAAATTCACGATTAGAAGCACCTATCGTTCATGATAAAGAAGTAGAATTAGAATTCATAGCTGCTGATCCTTATAAATATTCTCCAAATGAAAATTCATTATCGTTTAATTTAGATAGCACATCAAAAGAAATAACTATAAATGTCGATGGAGAGGTCAAAACACCATTAGGATTTGCGATAGAGAGCTATCGATTAGCATCTGTAATAAAGAGTTATTCTTCAACTGGTAAGTCCTATGAAATAACGGGTTATGGCACAGTTAAGGCGAGTGAATGTAATATTAGAGCTCTAATAAATATTCCCAATTCGAGTTGGTTTGATGAAAATGGAATATTATTCCCAAGTCACGAAAATGAAAGCGGATGGATATGGAGAGAACTTAGTATGTGGGAAAAAGAGTGTATAAATGCTGCTGATGCTTTTATTTTTTATAATCACACTCCTGTAGCTACACCTTATGTTCTTAATTTTATCCAGGTTTCATCTACCAAGGCTGTAGAAAGAGATATTATGTTTAAAATTCATTATTTACGATTGTGGAATTGTTTTCCTTCCGAAACAGGAAGTGGTTGGGATTATCGTATAAGACCAAACGGCTGGAGTTTATCGATTTGGAATGATGATATAAAAGAGTGGCAGGTTATTCATTCAAATATTCAAAATGAAGGTGATTCTAAATATGTTCATTTCAATGACTATAGTGGAAATCCAATCTTAATTGGATATAAAAATACAGTTCTCCGCACTGGCATTCGTTACTTCGAATCCGTACTTGCTCTGAATCAATTTCAAATAGGAATACGTGGTCAATCTATAGTTTCAGTTTTTCAACTACCGAATGTAGATAGCCTTGCTCCTATTGAGATAACATTTTATGGTCCTTCAGATTTTAATGGGAAGATGCATGTAAACATCTATCCAGCTACAGTGCTGGATGTTAATAACCGGTCTTTTAATCCAAATATAGTTTTAAAATCTTTTACTATTGACGGAGAATTTTGGGGTGGTACTCATATTGCATATTTTAATCCTTTAGGATATGATACTTTTGCTATTGAATTGAATCCTGAATATACAGGTACAGCACCAAGAGTAAATATTTATCAGTCTTCTACTACTGGTGATGGATTAATATTTTATGAAAGAACAATTGCAGGAGAACAAATATTTAATGTCACTCATAATTCTGAAACTATAGTATCACAAGTGAACTATAAAACTCCTGTGAGGAATCTTAAAATTAGAAGTTTGTTGGATAGAAGTACCGAATTAGTTTTTGAAAAATCATTCTTAGGTGAGAATGGTCATTTTAATGATTCTAATTATTATAGATTTAATCCTTTTGAAAGTGGACATGTCAGTGATTGTGTAGTAGCCAAAGCATCTGGTGCAAGTATTTACTCTTCACAAATAATTTTAGATTCAGGTGAATGGGTTCAATTCGGATTATATTCTTTAGCGCCATTCGCCAACTTTCCTGAAGGGCATTGGAGCGGTAGCGGAGATGTAGATGCTTATATTTCTCTCAACAGTACAACTGATACTAATTACATGTATAAAGTAGTTTTTGCAAATTCTCCATATATGTTTCCTATTTATAATAGTGGTTGTAATCTTTTAGGAAAAGATCATTTTTATTTACATTTAGTAGCTACTACTTATACTTCAATAACAAATATGGAAATTCATTCGCCAGTAAATTTTGCAAATAAAGGTTTCGTTTATCTTTATCCAAACAAAGCAAATAAGATATTTATAGGGTATAAGAATCTTAATAGCGATGCTACTATGAAATTGAAATGGCGTGACGCTTATTTATGAAAAGAAGAAAACGAACTCGTGCGATTTGTGGAATAGCAATTTGTGGTTATACAATTTGTGGCGATATTTCCTATTATCTACCTACTGTTTCTTCTTCTGATATAAAAGGAGTTGCACAAGTAACTACTCCTGATGGCTGGTTTACATATTTCTTTCCACTTGTTAGAGCTGAAATTATTCTTAATCAGCCATTCACAGATGATAGTGCTACAATCACCATAGTGCATAATGGACAGCTTCTTATAGATTCAGATGTAAGCATCCATCTCGGTAAAGGATTGAAGAAAGTAGTATTTATGGGCAAGATAAAAAGTGAAACTCAGCGTACAGTCATGGGCAAAGGCAATATCATGTCTGAATTAAATTGTGTATCTCGATTTGATGAATTAGCACATCGTTATTTAAAAGAAGGAGACCAAAAAGATTTTCGTGGTACGCTTTCAGAAGTAATACAGCAATTCATAAGTGTAGCGGGTATGGATATAGAGAATAAATCAGCTAATAGTGCTGACATGGTAGATTTGAGTTTCAAATATTGGGAATTATCACTTTTGGATTGTTTGTATAGAATTCTTGGTGATAAATGTATGTTATATCTTAATGGTAATACATTAGTGATAGAGGATAAGACTGATGAAATAAAATACACTTTAGATAAGAATTCAAAAATAACGGACATAAATGTAGAAACCTCACAAGAGGATAGTTATAGAAGATGTCATGTACGAGGTGCTAAGATAGGAGAAGACAGTGCGGGAAATCCGATTTATGTAACAGGAGACGCAGTAGATGAAATGGCTACTTCTAATAAGGAAATATATATAGAAGATGATACAATTCTTACTGAATGGGATGCAAGACAGAGAGCAGAACGAGAATTAAAAATAAGAAATGAATTGACAGATGCAATAGAAGTTACGCTCGCTGACCTGGTTTATCCAGTTTTCGGAAAAGTTAAAGTAAATCTCCCAGGAATTGCAAAAATTCTTGAATTAAAATCATTAAGATATACAATAGATGATAATGGTTTATTCACTACGTTATACTTAGGAAGAAGCTATAAATCTTTAAGTACAATATTTAGGAGTTTAAAATAAAATGGCTGATTTAGATGTTTGGAAAGATTATGTTACTGTTATAAATGCAGCGAGATTGAATGCTATAAGAGATCATATCGCTACAAACGAAGGTAATATTTCGTATCAGCAAACACTAATAAATGCAAATACTACGAGTATTTATACCAATACTAATAACATAGCTAATCTCTCTAATATCAAGCTTTCACGTGATGGTTCGCAGCCGATGATTGGTGAATTAATATGTGATGCAGGATTGAAAACAGATATAATTGCGAGTAAGACAGGTTCTACTCATTTTAACGGTAATTTCTATCCTGAGAGCAATAATACATTCTACATGGGCAATAGAAGTGAAGCATGGAAGAATATATACGCTTATGGAGGCTTCTTTGATACGCTTTATAGTCTCCGAGCTGGTTATCCTCTAAATGTTGATTGCCCTTTAATAATTGACGAATATATAAGAGGAAGTGATGGATTGCTATTGAGAGCGGGTCATGCTTTGGTTCCACATCCTTACATCCAGCTTTATGATGGCACTCATCCTGATTATAAAGGCAGCATGCTTATTGCTACTCCAGGAACTTCTAGTGAACCTGGAAGCGAACAATGGCGAATCTGGATATGGGGAGGATATCAAACCAGCTGGATAATAATTTATAATGCTCATTTAGTTCCTAGTACTGATAATGAATTACGATTAGGTGGCTCTGGGGAGAGATGGAGTGAAATACATGCTGTTAAAGGCTATTTCGATGAGGTAAATGCAAGTATAGTTAAAGTATCAAGAACTATGCCTTTCTACCTCGAAAATCCATCTTCAAGCGATAAATACTTATTAGGTGCAGGCACCGTTTCTACAATGTATCAATTCAACACAACAGTAACTCTTATAGGCTATAAACTTATGATGTTAACTTCAGCTTCTAATGGTTATATTAAAGTAACAATTGATGATGCAAATGGATGGAGTTATGAAAAGACTTACAGTTTAGGAAGTGCAGGTGGATATAGATACAATGAAAGTTTTACACATATAATTGAAACAGATAATGGCATTCAATTAAAAATATCGAATTGTAGTAATATATCTTCAACTTCGATTGTATTAGAGTATAAGTAAATAGAAATGGGCGATAATGGTTCATCCTATTCAAAAATCGAAAGTATTTGGAGTAATGCTGTAAGACTAACTCGCAGTGTTTATCCCAATTTACAAGATGAGATAGAATACATTGAAGCGAATCTTGGTGGTGGTAATATAAGTTGTAACTGTTCTGCTTTAGAATTTGCAATTGAGAATCTGAGCACTATCAAGTTATCGCGAGATGGTTCACAACCAATGGAAGGTGAGCTGGTATGTAATAATGGTTTAAAAACTGACATAATAAAGGCGCGTACACAATCTATCATCGACTGCCAGAATCAGCTCAGAGTTTATCAGAGTTTAGGTGGTGATGGAGATAGTGGGCTATGGCTCGGATCTGATTTTAGTTTTGGAGCTCCTTCTATAAATTTATATCCTTATAGTTCTAGTGCTAATGGTAAGATATTTATAAGAACGCCTCGTTCGAGTGGTTTTAGTGGAGTTCGTGTAGAAATTCCCGGTAAAAACGACTTTATAGATATAAAAATTAAAGACTCAAATCTCATTCCTTACGATGATAATTATCAGGATTTAGGTAGTAGTAGTAAACGCTGGAAGAATATTTATGCAGTTTCAGGCAATTTTTCAGGTGTGATAATTCCTGATGAAATAATTAGTAATGCAGATGACATCGCAAATCTAAGTCTTATTAAACTATCGAGAGATGGATCTCAGCCAATGACAGGAATATTAACTTGCCAGTCAGGCATCAAAACAAACAGTCTAACTACTGTTTCGGGAGATATAGTCACGTGTGAAAAAGACCTCGTTGTAAATTCTCATATATGGGGTAATCCGCTATTAACTATAGGAGGCGGAGCAGGATTTACAGATGGCTATCCTCACATAAAATTCTCTTATAATGATCTTATACTGCTAACACCTGGTGAGTCTGGACCTCTCGAACGAATTTTCATTTATGGCGGTTGGGATGATGGTGAAATAATGATAAAGAATGCAGATCTTGCACCATTCACAGACAACAGATGGGATTTAGGATTTCCGGGTTATACGTGGCGATGTGTCTATGCTGCTAAAGGCAATTTTTCTGGAACTATTATTCCTGATGCTATACTTACCAATAGTGCCAACATATCTGATTTAGATGCACGAGTAGATTATCTTGAAGAAAATTTAAGTAGCAATGTTAGCTGTAATTGTTCAGCATTAGAATATTCAATTCAGAATTTAAGTGAGAATAAACTCTCAAGAGACGGTTCACAGCCAATGGAGGGTGAACTGGTATGTAATAATGGTTTAAAAACTAATACAGTATCTACTGTATCAGGAGATACTCTGAATTGTGAAAAATATTTAGAAATCAACAAATATTTATTTGGCAAATCTCTTAATGGTTTATGGCTATTTGCAGATCATTTAGCTTGGTCGCCTCGGATAGAACTCGATGCTTACGATTCGGGGGGAGGTATACGAATCAAGACATGTGGAGGAGGTGTATCCTTAGTTCCACGAATTGATATTCCAGGAAATTCTGATTTTGTAGATATTAAATTTGCTCAATCAAATCTCATTCCTTACGATGATAATCAGCAAAATTTGGGAAATTCAAATAAAAGATGGAAAAACATATATGCAGTAAGTAGCTTATTTTCTAATGTCCAAGTCGAATTTCGAATATGGAGTAATAATACTTTTACAATAGGATATAGTAATTCTACAACAGAGAATAGTCAAATTAGACTAACCTCAACTGATTTGACTTTAATGACACCGAATTCTAATGGAACATCAACTGAAAGACTAAGTCTTACTGGTAATGCAGACAGAAGTATTGTGTACATAAAAAATGCACACTTATTACCTTATGACAATCTTTCATCATATTTAGGTTCTACTGCCCATCGTTGGTTAAAGGTTTTTGCAGACACTGGATCTTTTACGAAAATTGATGCTTTAAGTGCATCGGTTTTAGATGTAGATGATGATGTCAAGTTAGATCGAAGATTATGGGGTAAAAATGATCTTATATTGGCGGGTGGTGATCCTTCATACGGTCATGCTCAGATTAAATTATATAATAAAAGTAATTTAGGGCATGTAAGTTTATTGTCAACCGATAGTTCAGGAGTGGCAAGAGAACGGGTGAGAATAGAAGGCGATCAGGAAACCTCGACGATAATAATCAAAAAGGCTAATATTGAGCCATATTATGACAACACATATAGGTTAGGTTCATCTGGCTATAGGTGGTCTGATATTTATGCAGTTAATACACACTGGGGTGATTTAGGTTTTGTTGAAACTACCTGTCCAAAATGTAATAAGAAATTCAAAATTGGTGACAATATCATCTTAAAGGTAGTACGATTTAATGAAGAAGATGGAGGTATAATGACAATACCAATACATTTAGAGTGTGCGAAACTACCGACAAAAACAATAAGGAAAAAGTATCCGGTAAAAGAGAAATATTATGAATGGGATGAAAGACAAGGTAGAGCAGTAGTAAAGTGGCGAACAAAGAAACAAAAGAAAAAAATAAAGAAAAAGAGATTAAAGTCAGGCTATAAAATCAATCAAAAAACAGGTAAAATCGAATCCATTAATCGAAAGCATATAGACTTATCAGAAGCAGTTGAAGAAGTAGAAGAAGAAATAGAAGAAATAGTATATCAAGAAAAAGAAATAAAAATATAGTATCGTGTAGATAAACAACTACACTGAATTTCTCGAATCAATCTACACGTATTTCTATTATAGTTACTATTTAGTGTACACTCTCTTCTTTTATTCTTTTAACTACTTCATTAAACAATTTATCTTCTATTTCTCGTAGATTTTTATAAGGATGATGTCTACCACCGTCATCTAAATCAAATACATAACTATGGCATTTATCATCTTCAATTAATAATGGATCATAGGATTTACAGTATCCATCTTCTATACCGAGTTTTAAAAGCAAATCGTAGAATTTCCATGCAAGCCATTCAAGGACATATCGTTTTTGAGATTCATATAGAGGCAAGTCATCAATATTCTTAAATTTCCTACTGGAGTCATAATTAAATTTGCATAATTCACTCATATTCACTTATAGACGCAATAAAAATATAGAGGTAATAGTTTTATATACCCAAGGCAAAAATATTTCAATGACAACGTTATATGAAGCTCTCATGCAAGATTTTGAATTAGTCAATAATACGAGGTGCGATATAATAAACTACTTTACCTGTTTCATGTAAAGAACTCGATAATTGCATAGGGAACTCATTACCGAATCCCATTTCTATTTCATGCATACCCAAATTATAGAGGGTGTTAGTAATACTAAGAATGAAATCAACAGGATAGGCGGATTTTAAATTATGGGTAGATTTTTTATCGGAAGTATCAATCACATAAGTTTCAACCGTAATGGATTCTTCTTCATTCTCTGTAGAAATAGTTAAGTTTTCATGGAGATTATCGAGTTCAAAGATAAGAGTGTCATTTCGGATCTGATTAGCTGCACGTGCAATTTTTCTTATTTCTTCTATATCAACTAAGCATTTACATTCAAACTCATCAGGGAGCTTTGAAACTGAAGTCATATAGGTAGGATCGAGGATATCCATGTCAATTTCGAAATTATCTAAAAGCATCTTGAATCTATCTGTAATTTCAATTTTGATGTTATCTTCGGGATTACCAAGCTTAGTATAAAGTAGTAGATTCTTAGCATTTAATCCTATTTCAACATTTTCATCTAAGAGATAATCATTGAGTAGTCCAGTAGGAATGGAAACATCTACTAATGCCACATTACCATAGTCGGTAATTCTTGAACTCAAATTTTCTTTAGAAAATTTCAATATAGTTTCTTCACGTATAGGAACAATAGTTTCTAATACATCCCTAAATATTTTATTTTTTATTGAGATTTGAATCATAACCTCAAAATTCCTCCATATTTGACCGTAGACGCAATATTTTTAAGTGGCGATACATTTATATTGTCTTAATGAAAACATTGCGTTAAATCACAAATATAAGCGTCTCATGCAATTTTAATTTTTAACCACTCATTCATTATGGTTCAAAAAATTCAATGTCTCCTGCTAAATCCGAGGCTATTATCTTTCGCTTATTATCGTACAAATCTGTTAGAACCTGCATGCTACTCATATACGGAGTATACAGCCATATTTTTAGATATCCGTATGGTATCTTTATCATGTCTGCTTCTACATAATTCATCTCTAACAAAATATATAAAAAACTTTAGAATTTAAAAATAAGCAGCATTTAGATAGTACGTATTTTTATTCCACACCGGTATTCTAATATAATGATTATCATTTTCACTAATCTTTCCGACTATGTTGTCGTTCTGCGGTTCAATAAGTATTATGGTATCATTGAGAGGATTATATAATCCAACCATCATATGATTCTTCTTCGGTACATAAATATAATCAAGATAAATATGATATTTAGAAGCTGAAAGAATTAGGTCTCTACTGAAGTCTCGACAGACATAAGCACCATCAATATAAGGATGAGAATCAGTCGAATCCATCATTAGAAACTGACTCAAAGAAACACTTAGTAAAATACCTATTGCAAGTATACCGAATATTTTCATTATCCCATAAACCATATCTTTTCTGTTTTATAAATTCCTGTAGTCTTACCTAACCGTCCAACTATAGCATTAGATTGAGGCTCGTATATTTCCCATGTACCTTCCGTAGTTATAAATGAGTTATACGCGTGAGAATGAGACCAAGTGATAGCAAATGCTACTTGCTTATCATAATATGGTTTTGCGAATACAGCAGCTACGAATGATGCCATAAGCAATGCATAATCATCACAATCAGCAACATCTACTCGCCATTTCGGTAGTATCTTTTCGATTTGAGTTTGAACAGGACTTAAAATTTTTATCCATGTATTTAGTGGCAGCGTGTAATAATATTTATCAGCAGTTAGTATATCATATTTACCATATTTAGCTATAAATTTCCATGGATTGACTTCTTCCATCTCCTTTGATGGATCTGGTGGTTCAGGAAGGTTTATGGATTTTGCTAAAGCTCTTGATAATGTTTCTGCTCTTCTTGCAAAATATTCTTTATCTTCGATGCACTTCTTTAATTCTTCTCCACAATCACAAGGTCTAAATATATTTCTTAGCATATCTTGTATTCTTACATACTTTTTTAAATAATTTGGAACTTTCCAATACATTTTAATCAATCCTCCCACAAATACCAAGATTCTTCTGCCTCCTTAATTGCTTCTTCTTCCTCTATCTTCTTTTGCATTTTTTCTCCAGTAGAATATTTTAATAGATAGATTGGCTCTTCAATTTCATCTTCTTTAACTTGTCCAATATATTTTAGTTTATTTCCACAAAAAGGACAGTGTGTAATATGATTTTCATAATAAAATTCCAAATAGCAATTCCTACAAGAATATACTCTTATTTTAGATGACGACATCTTATTGTAATAATCTATTCAGATTCTTCTTTACTATTACCTCTGTGAATCGTTTTAGATGGTAAATCAATTCTTTTATTTTCTTAGAAGAGGGTTCGACGAGATTGTTATTCTTACTATCAGCACCCACACTTACAAACTCCGGTTTGATATCTTGTATCATACAAAGAAAATCTCCTAAATCGAAATCCATAACTGGCTCTATACTCACCATCTTTCTAACACCGTATCTGTTTAATTGCATAAAATCTGTCCATCTCTCCACCGGTTCAGGAGCTTTAGTTATATTATAATTTCTATTTGTTTCTAATGTTATGCCAAGTATGTAATTTTCTTTGAAACGATCAATGAATTCAAGAAATCGAATTGGATTTTTTGTTTGAAATAAATAAGTATTATTATATTTATCTATGTGTTCAAGCACTTTTTCTATCCATTTACTTGGTACTTCTCTCATCCACATGTCAGTCGAACTACCTACGAATATAAAATTTGAACTACCAAGATTTGTTCGTAATTCCTTTTCTTCTAATCTTAGATTACCAACTTTAAAATGCTTCATGTAGCAATAGCTGCAGTCATGAAGGCAGCGTCCTCGTATTGGATTCCATGTGTGAGTCACAAACGGGTACATATTACCCGATTGTTTATTCAAACCCATTCTTATATCCTTATTGTATGGAAGGATCCATCTCTTCGCGCTTTTTCTCGTTTTTCTTACTCTTCTTTTTCTTAGCAGCTTTTGATTTACGCCACATCATCAGTGATGATATTAATGACCGTTGGTCTGCAAGAATTGCAAAGAAAAATGCATCAAGATTTTTCTTTAAATCATTGACGCTATCTATAATCTCTTTTGAAGGTATCCATCCTAATCCTTCTCCATATTCTTCCTTAACTTCTCTATAAACCGTCATCATCATTTGCAGCCTATACGTGTAAGCTTGTATATAGTTCAGATGATCTTCGAGATAAGTAAGAAATTCATCATCTGCATAATCCATCACTTCTTCTTTTGGTCTTGGCATAATATCTACCTCCTATTAAACCTCATTATATTCAAAATATTTATTACAAAATGGGCATACTACAATCGTAATTCCTGAATATTCATTTTTGACTCTTAGTGCTACATCGAAGCTCTTACCACAATAGGGACAGATAATAGTCATTTTATTATGTCTCTATCTTTCCATAACTTCGGTATCATATCTTCAGGAGTCCATTCTCCTTGACCATATTTACCTTTGTATTCCTTTAAGACTCTACCAGTTCTGAAAAATGAAATTTGGGCTATTCGCATGCCAACGAGTAGATAGATAGAAGCGTGCTGTGAGTGATTAGTAATTTCCATAGTCCACTTATTTATAAATCCCACATCACCAAATCCTGCACATTTACAAACAGATAGTCCTAATCTCCCTAATGAGCTTCTTGCATTCATTTTACTTGCAATATTACGACGACCTCCTATTATTTCTTGAGTATGAGCTAAGATAGTTTCTCCCGGATGTATTTCGATTTCTTTATTTGCTTTTTTAATTTTCCAATGATTCCTCACACTATTTTCATCGAATGGCATTATGTAATGATCAAGTGCATTTTCTACTGCATAATATTCTCCTAATCGAACATCGTAGCTATTGGGATTTAGTTGTTCTTTCCTAAAGGGTTTTATAATTATATTTCCTTTTTCTAATTCTTCTAAAATTTCACTATCTGATAACATTAGATTTTCTTACTTATCTAAATTAGCTATTACGATAGCAGTTACTAATATTGTTATGACTATGCCACAAACCAGATAACACCAAAATATACAAGTCGTTAACCAGCTCGGATAGATGCTCAGTATGGTAAAAAGCTTCTGTGAAATCAAGTTCATTACAACTGCTTGAATGATACTTCCGCCAAACGGAATTATACTCAAACACAATGCCAAATCATAGAAAAGACATAAAGCTAACACTGCCATCAGCCCCTCGATACCACTATAGACGAAATAGCCCAGCACACTAAACAAAACAGTATAGAAAAGACCAAAATAAGAAGTCCTAATTGTCACACTCTCTTCCATTCATACCACCTCCTAACTTTTTTTTTTAGATAATTATATTAGAAGAAATAATGAATCATGTAAGTATCAATCCTATACCATAGTAAATCAAAGAATCATAATCTCTAATCATTTCCCATAAATTTTTCATTCTTGGCTACTCAACCTCCACTAATTTAAATTTCTTAGTCTCTATAAATCTTCTTTCACCGATAGCATTAGTTTCAAACAGACTACATTGAATGTATGAAGGATAAATATTACCCGCTAAATATATAAGTTCACATATAGGTTCTTCTCTAACCCATTTAAATTTCGTATTCTCGCTCATTTCTTCCGATTTCCACTAATTTAAATGTTTAGTTTCTTTAAGTCTTCGCTCTTTTAAGAAATTAATTTCATAAATCATACATTGGACAGCAACAGAACGTTTCTTCTCAAACTTCCATAGAAATTCACAATCAGGTCTATCTTCCTACCAAGATGCTTTCTGTCTATCATTTTCATTTAATTCTTTTATCTTCTTTAGATAATACAAATACAATCCTTTTGGTACAGAGCACATTCTTGCTTTTGCTTCTGCTGCTACATATTGAGCAATCAATGGCATGGCAATTTTCTTATCTCTAAATTGTTCATATCCTATCTCGTCTAAGACCTTCTGTATCTCATTCATAACTTCTGCTTCTGGTAATTCTGGATATTTGGGAGTATCTTTATCTATATTAATTTCGATGTCTTTTTCATGTGGTATATCTAACCGATCTTTAAAGAAGTAAGCTTTACCATCATCATAAGACTTGAAGACTACGCCTTCTCGATTCTCTTTCTTTGCACGGTCGAGCATTTTTTCTATTTGTTTTTCTAATTTCTCAATTGTAGAATGTGAAGAGACAGCCCATAGCTTAACAACTGGTAGTTTCCACTGATAACAGAATTGATAGACTCTTGTGTAATTCCACCAGCCTTCATTTATATCATAGACATCGAATACTGCAATGTCATCTTTTTCATGATATTCTATACGAGAAGGACTGTTACCTTTTTGTAGTAATTCGAAGAATACTATAATATCATGATTCCATTGATATTTTTCTGTATAAAGAGCTGTTCTTAGAATAGCATCATATCCTGTATTTTTAATTGATTTTAACAAATCATCACTTGCTGGTATTTTATTTCTACTTCCAAACTGAAGATTATCATTTTCATCTATGAAAGCACGTATATTAGATCCATCACGTTTCTCCTCGAAAAATATTAACTTACCAAGTAATTCTCTACTACCATAAGGAGACTCTCTTATATATCCTAATTTTGGATATTTTATAACTTCCTCTGTCCTCATTTGAAACTAAGATTAGATATATCTTTTAATAATAACTATCATGAGTATTGTGATAAGAAAGAACATATAGCTCATCAATACAATCACTCCACTCATAAGTAGAAACTCTATAATTCTATCACACCATTTATCTATCCAATTTCCAATTCTTTCAAACATTTTTAATGCGCTTTTCTCCGTACGATCTTCACGCTTCCTATCCATACACTCTCCTCGTCCCAAGTTTCATTCTTAAGAATATAGAATTCCTCTTGAAAATGCGGAGAATTTAAAATGCCATCAATTATCATTTTAATCGCCTTTTCGTAATTCAGATGAAAAACTTCTTGTATTTCTTCGATAAAAGTATCTAATCGATTATTGAAAGACACCTTCTCTTCTTCATCAATCATGTTTTCCCCATTCTATTCTACCACCACAATAAGGACACTTCATTTTTAGGTATTTTATTTTCTTTAGCTTGACTCCATCTTCTTGTTCTTTTATTATCACACCAAAGACTTTTCCACAGTCTTTACATTGTACGATCATTCTTCTATTTCCATGACCTCTTTACAATAAGGACATCGGTATTTAAGTTCCTTAGTATGCGATTTAGATAGTAATTCTGACTCACTCAAAATAATGTAACCATCTCTTTCCATGATGTTTATTGTAAGTCCACATTTCTCACACCTTAAAATCATATTCGTTTCAATTCAATTGTAATATTATCTGGAGATTTTTTTATACATATTTGCTTCAAAGTGACCTACTCCGTCAATTTCAGCTTTGAATATCACTTTGCATATCTTTCCTTCTTCTAAGAACTGTACAGCTTCCTTAAAATATTCAAATGTTTTAATTCCCATCTGTGTCAATTTCTCTGTATGGTATATCTCTTATCTTTCTTTCATGCATATTTGAAAGTTCTACAAAGTATCCTACAATTCTTCTAAATTTATATACTTCCTTATCGCCGCATATTGGACAAAGGGCAACATCTCCTAAGGTTATGTGATTATGCGATTTGCATCTCGTTAGGAATGTATCGAATGCAAAGTATGGCACTCCGTATTTTATCACACCTTTTACTACTTTACCCATCTGATGAGTATTCTGAAATGGACTTGGAATATTGATAAACATCATTTGACCGCCATCAAAATATTTTGAGAATCTCCCAGTTGTTCTCACTCGTTTTCCGATAGTCATCTTTTGCCATGGTGATACGATTTGATTAGTATACATCTTTCCTGATTCATAATAATTAGCATAAGGTGAATTAGTTTTCTGTGCATATTTCATGTCTGCTTCATAAAGAGTGACTGCTGCTGATTCTGCAGGTACTAACTCACAATTATAAAATCCTTCCCATGAATCTATTTCTTTTCGAATTACTCTGAGTACCTCTTCGAGTTCATCCCATGAATATCTTGCTATTTCTTTTAAATCCCATACCCCTATTATCCCTATGGTAGAATACATCCTCTGAAGTGAACGAAGTCCCAGTTCAAAAGTAGCATCAAGATGTTGGTGTTCTTTTAAGAGTTTTCTATGCCAGTCAAGAAAATCTTTTGCTAATCTTAGATTCTCTATTATACGTTCTATGAAATTATCATGATGTCTAATGAATATTCCTGGTAAATTAAGACTCACAACTTGATGACTACCTATCTGAACTCCTCCGCTTCCATAAGAGTTATAAAATGGCTTTGTACTTGATGTAAGTCTACAACATGAAGCAATGGCATCAAGATGTGGTAAAGCAAGGAAATTATACATAGTATGCTGGATATTTTGTTCAAGTGCAAATTCTAAGAAATCTTCATCTTGGATATTTGTTCCTTCTATTTTAAGTGCAGTTGTAATTACGGGGAACCGCAACATCTGAATCTTTATTTCATTAGTATGCCATTTCATTACTGACTTCTGAACAGTTAATAAATCATCTACATCTAAGCCCCAAACGTTATTACCAAATAGATGTTCTAAATAGTACCTATCAAAAAATGAAATATTAGTGTAAAGCGATTCTGCGCCTTGTCTTAAATGCTGATTGAATGAGTAAAATAATCTTTGTAATTCATTTTTGAATTGGTACTCTGTTAGACTAAGCTTTTGTTTCTTTACATAATAAGTTAGAGCTAAAATGAGATCAGGAATACCGATTGCTCCTCGTGTACGATTTGCAACATAGGATGTGAATTCTATAAGCTGTGCTATAAATGAATCCAATCTCTTTGGTGGCTTACTCTTGAAATGTGGATAATATAGTAGTCCCTCACTCATTATAGGTTCGGTTGCAATTGAATAACAATATGGCAATAACAGTAGTTTTGAAAAATCATGAATGTATAATTCATTCCCATGAAGTATAAGAATTTCTTTTCCCCTATCAAACCAATCAGTAACTAATTGTTTATTAAAAGCTAACTCGATACCAGATGCTAACTGCTTTCGAATATTAGCTATGTCTGGATAGTAATTAGCATTTATATCTACAATACTTTCTCCATTCAAAAAATCTTCAATATTCATTTTTTTAATATGATAGATAATTATATATAAAAAATATTAGGATTATGCCTCCATAGTTTCTCTATTCTTTCATCATCCTCTTTAAATATAGTTTTATTCGAATTCAAACGATGAAATTCTTTTCTTTCTATCAATAAATCAAACTTCTCTTTCCCGATTTTAAATTTTACTCGTCTTACTTTGACAATCATCTCAAGAAAGAAGTTTTTATGAGTTTTTAGATAGCTCCTTATTTGATTGATAAGGTCTTGTTCCGATTTTGCACATATAGAATCTACCTGACGATATCCAAAATTCCCTGAAGAGAATCCTTTAAACTCCGCTATCCATCTTTCATAAATTTCAATATCAACTCGTGCTTTCACTGTGCTAACCTTGTTTGTTTATACTATTCTTCTAAAAGCACTACTAATTGGATTTTCATTGATGTCTCTAATTGATTTTCCTCCTAAATAAACATCAGATTTGATAATATCGTGTTCTTCATCCCAACTCATTAGCATTACATGTGTACCAAATTCCTCAGATAATCGTTTAGCGAATTGTTCGACTTTTTCGAAAGTCCAGTAATTAAACACCCCTGCTAATACCACATAAGAGCCTTTACTACCTACTAATTCCTTATCACACATACAGTGTGATGGATCACCATCTTGCCATCCCAAATCTGGTTCGAATACTTCACCTCTTTTCTTTTTAGACTCTTCACGCATTTCTAAAACTATTTTCTTAACCCGCTTTTTAATATCGTCTACATCTTTTTCTCCACTAAAAACTCCTCCAGTTCGAATTCCAATAATATTTGATACGTAATATCCCATGATATCACCTCCTATATTTTTTTTAAAAAAAAAAGTATTTAAATTTCTTTCTCTCGATCTATTTCTATAAGTGAAAGAATGCAATAACCTGCAATGTCTATTAAAGTATCCCGAATAGCACTAAGATTATTTTCATTATATTCTATATTCTTTAAGCGGTTCAGTTTGAACGTTAGTACTAAACGAGAAGCATCTAATCCCCATTCATCCCAAGTCTTACAGAATGCATCATCATACTGAGTGCCTCGCTGTGTTAACGTATTTTTTATCAATTTTAAATAGTAATCAAAATTCTCTTTACTCATAACCGATCATGCTTTTCAAATATTTTTATTAATTCTCTTTCATATCTTCTTTTTTCTTTTTCTAATAAATCTTGTTTTTCTTCATCTGAAAGTAGTTTACCATGTGCTTCTATTTCATGTGTTATAGGATATACAAATAGGTTTATAATTTCTTTTATAATATCAGCCATTCTATTCTACCTCCATATTCTAAATTTGCATGAGACGCGTATATTTAGCCATAGACGCAATAAAATCTATCAGGGTATATAAAACTATTACCCAGTGAAAAAAATTGCAATGAACAAAGGATATAAAGCTCTGGTGCAAGATTTACGCATCATCACTTAGAAGTATTATCAATTCTGGATTTTCATGAATGTTTCCTATGACTTCTATATTATCCTTGGTATCTACATCGTACCATAATAAAATTGGACTTTTTTTCCTATTAAGTAGTTCGAGTACGAACCCTGTGTACTTCCATACTACTACTCCGGTCAGTTTATCATTGTATCTTACTATATCACCTTCATATATTTCTTTTTTATTCTTATCGTTAGAATCAGTATACTGCCCAACTGTTTCAGGAACTACTAATTTTCCCGTTAAAAAATTAAACGGTTTAATAAAATATTTTAAAGCATCAGCGATAGGATCTTCTTCTATAATTAAACTACCGTATATCCATTTTCCATTATCAATTCTTTTTCCTCTAAATTTTATCTCTCTCATTTTTTAACCAATTCAGGATTTTCATATATATTACCAACTATTTCTGCTGAATCAGAAATTAAATTCCCCCAATCAAACATTTCATAATGATAAGCATTCTCGATGCTTTTGAGTAGGAACGCACCATTTCCCATGTGACAAGATAGAGCTTATCATCTAAGAGATCCGAACAAACATCAGTCATATAGACAAGGTCGGCTTGGCAGATTTCTTTTTTATTCTTATCGAAGTGTCCAGTATAGAGCAATAAGATACAGTCATCCATATTGTAGCTAATATCATCAAAGCTTTCGTAGATAAGAGAATCCCACCATGAGATGCCAGCGACTTCAAACATACGCCTTTCTTTTTTATGCCATGCTCTGAATTTAAAATCTTCCATTTAGATATCCCACCATTCTTTCTTAGTTTTAATTGCAAGTTCCACTTCCTCTTCTTCTTTAATACGGTCTTCTAAATGTTTCATTCGCCCTTCTAATTCTACTACACTTGAACTAAGGGTCGCAATTGCTTCTTTCATGTCTTTCAACTCTTGATTAAAATTCTCCATCTTTTTTTTTCATTTGAATCTTAAACCAATGTAATCTGAAGGAAAATTTGGTAAAACTTTGACTGGATAACCTAAAAACACTTGTATTGGAAATTTATGGTCAGGGGGTAAATCCAACTCTTCTGCTAATTTCTGGTAAGCTTCTTCGCCAAGCACAATTTCTTCAATTTTTCGATTTTCACTCTTTATCTTATAAATATTTTCAACTATTAAATTCCTAACACTTTCTGTCATTCTCGCCTATAATGTCATCAATCAATCCCCATTCCTTTGCTTCTTTAGCATCCATCCATACTTCTCTTCTTCGTATCAACTCACGAACTTCTTCTTCAGTCTTATTACATCGCGATGCGAGAATATCAATCACCTTGTTAGTTATTCGGTTGAGTTCGGCAGCCTCGTCTTCTAATTGAGAAGTAGATTCATCTCTAAACATAGTCCATCTACGAGGTTCATGGAGTAAGAACGAAGTTGTGGGATAAGCCAATCGCTTATCAGCTCCTTGAAGGATGATCATAGCAGCAGCACTTGCAGCCAATCCTTCTGCTATTACAACCACTTCCCTGCCTGAATTTGATAATTCTCTCAAAATATCATATACTCCAAAAGCTAAATATGCGTTACCGCCAGGCGAAGTGAGTCTAATAGTGATTCTTGGTAGGCATTCATGGGTATCTCGTAATGCTGCAATTTCTAAATTAAAATCATCTACCGTTACATCATCGATTTCACCTCGCAAGTGTATAATACCTACAGATAATTCTTGATGCCTTAGTCTCTCATATAAGGAAAGACCCTCTAATTCTTTTTTCATTATATTCCTCCTTTGAGTCTAAAACTATCGAGTGCATCTGCTATATCCTCTGCATTATCCAATATTCGTTCAAACCGCTTAACTATTTCTAACAACAATATTCTTTTTCGTTCTTCTTCAAAATCAACCTTCATGATCTTAATTAGTATTTTTCGATATAAATTATCACCTTCATTTTCATACCGATTAATCTCTTTGATGCAATCCAATATAGTATCATTGTATTTCAAGAAATTTGACGAACATTCAGTAGCAACACTTATAGAGTGTATAGCCTTTTCGATAAGCCCTATAAAATTTCCAAAATAAGCTTGAGCTTCGTTTAGTTTGTAACCCAGCTGAGACCAAGCCATCAATCGCCATATTACTTCTTCTATATCATCTATTATATCATCAATTCTTTTCACGAAATATCGAATGTCCGAAACTTCTTCTGTTACTCTTGTATGATCACATAGTAAGAGTTCATAAATACCGTGTACAATTAAATCTGCTTTTTCTTCTACTTCCTTTGCTTCAATACTCAAATCATGTATATTTGATGTGTTTATCTTCTTTAACAATTCTACAGATCGAACTAGTTTGGCAGTCAGATCCAAGAAACTATTTTGGTAGTCATATCGTTTTACAAAATTAATTTTCCCAACAACATCTTTAATTTTCATCTTCTATCACTTTAAGAAGACAATCTATCAAAACACTACATTCTTCTGTGTTATTTTTGTTTAGATGCTCCTTCATAAATTTCCAAAATAAAGCTTCTGCTGCATCGTCTTCAAACAAGCCAATATATTTCACAAGAGCTTTTTTATATATTCCCATTTAATAATTTCACCTCATGATAATATTTAACAAGATACTTAAAGGCATTCCATGCTATTGAAACTGTATCTTCATTCCAAGTCTTCCATTCAAAACCCCTATTGTTTTTGTCTAATCGTAATATCCCAACTTTATAACCAGTGTCTTCTCGATGCATATATTCATATGCATGTTTATATGAAGCCAGTTGAAGGAGCATTTCTGGGTAGATACGTTTTGAGGTTTTGAAATCTACAATATATTTCCTTCCATCGAATTCACATCTAAAATCTAATGTTCCTGCATATTTGAGATTTTTATGATAGACAATTTCTTCATTCCCTAATGCTTTAATATTGTATGAAGATTTCCAATCAAGAAAAGCAGTTACAGCTGGATAGTAATTACTATCTATAACTTTGAGTAAATCTGAAGTATCCAATTCTGATTTAAACGTTAATTCTATAATCTTATGTACTCCACGTCCTAAATGAGCTGCTTTCTCTTTTATCGCTTGGTGTTCTCTTCTTGCATCCATTAACAATTTATAAGCATTTTTTGAATTTAATTTGATTTTTCCATTTATAACATCGTTTAAGCGCCTACCAAGATATTCAACAGTTGTCTTTACTGCCCATATTTCGATAGCAGGCTTTCTCAATACTGAAAGAATAGTGGTGCTTGAAGGATAAATTTCGTCTCCTATTTTGTAATGATGACCCTCTTTCAATCCTAATCTTTTTAATTCTTCATCTTCTAAAAGCTTTATTTCTTCCATTAAACATCATCAGTAAGTAAACTACTACAGAAGTGTATTTCGTTAGCATTGTATTCTGCTCCACATCTTTCACACCTCTTCATAAGTTCAAAATATTTTCTACAATCTGGGCAGTAAGCGATTAATAAATCTACTGCTGGAAGGAGTATCAAGGTAGTTTTGCACACTGGACAATAAACATTACCCATAATCTTTTCTTTCTTTACTTCTTTCCAGAACGTATCTTCCTCAACTTTTATTTTAAAATCACTCATTTAATCCCAATAAGTATGTGTCCCTAAAAATTTCGGAGGCTCACTTCTTCCATCTTTTCCGAAATAATATTCATAATCACTTACATCTTCTGGTTTCCAACCTATCTTAGAAAAACCATCCTGCCATAGTTCTAAAAACTTAATGCCTAATTCCTTCATCCTTCTCCAATCACGACAGCTACTGTACATTACTATTCCTAAGAAAAATGAAAATGTATCTACTTTTTGTTTATACCAGTCATTAATGAGTTTACGAAGTCTATGATACTCTTCGTCATTTGGAATAGTAGTTTCAACTTCAACATCAGCTTTACTAAATCCCCTTAAATTTACATTCACTTCTATAATATTATTAAGGAAGTATTCCTCCTCACAATCAATATTCTTTAATGCAAATACTAATGAATATACTCCTCTTCCAAGCGATTGAAAGTTTTTAACTAATTGACGTGGAACATCAGAAAATATAATACGACACTCAAAACATCTAAGTTGAATGGTTATAGGCTTTGTGCATTCAACTACAAACCAGGCAATACTATTTTTCTTCATTTCCTATAAAAATTTTTTCGATGTTTTTCATGACTTTAGAATTAGAATTTTTTGATGATTTTATTATGTTTTCAATTGTCTTATGTGATGAAAGTAATTTTACAGCTGTATTATATCCTATCCCTGGTACACTCATAAGTGTTTGAACTCTAAGCTCAGTCCATGATTTATTTTTCTTTTTTACTACAGGCTTGGGAATATAATTACGAGTTTCTATCAATCGTTTGAAATAAATATAGAAATATTCAGATGCTTCTGCTTTATCGAACTCTCTCCATGTAATTCCATTTGCATCTAATGCTGCTTTTGCACCGATTATTGAATTCATCAATAGTTTTGGATTACGACTATACTTAAGCTCTTTTAGTTTCTCATATTCATTCGTATCAATCCATACAAAAACTCCATTGGAATATACTTCTTTTGCTTGATATAACTTATTCCAAAAATCTTCTTTTCTAATACTCTGAACAAAATCATTAATGGTTTTTCGTTCTATCAGACAGCCATCAAAAACTATATCACCTAATTCTAATTTTTTAATTTCTACTGGAAAATCAGACTGCCAATCGAATAGGTGTTGTACATCTTTGTTTTGTTCACGTGAATCTATATATATAATTTTATTTTCACTAGTCATGTTTTCTTTACCTATATCTTTTTCTAAATGATCTTGATCTTCGAACGGGTTATGTAAGAGAATCACATTCGGAGCAAGGCGAGACCGAACTTCTGCGCGAGTTAACATAACTGGAGAATCCAAACTATCCACCCTTACTTCAGGAAAAGCATAGGAACCGTACCATAGTGGTATGTCATTATAGGGTACTTTATTATTTAGTTGTGGTTCTGGTTTTTTTATACATTCAGGACAGCGAGTTGTTGCATACGTTTTATTGTTTTTATTATCATGAAACAAGACTAAACAACGAGCAGTTCTACCACACAAATTACATAAAGAATATTTGGTCATTTTTTGTTTTCTTTTTAGAGTTCAAAAATCTGTATATTCCTGACTTTATATCTCAACCTCTTTACTTCTTCTATCGCCCACTTTTGTTGCTTTTTATCGAAGTAGCTCGGTAGGTGTAGAATATTGGCTTCTTGATCATAAATGCCTATTCCATAAGCTACACAGTGATCAAAATCAAAGACATAATCATATAAAGCGTCTTCAAGAGAGGAGTATTCATCTGCTTTTTCTTTGCGAATATCTATAAAACACATACTTAAATCTCTTCATTAACAGTCCAAAATTATTCTCCTATGTTATTTCTATTTTTGCATGATAAGATTGGTTGAAATATTTACTCTTACCCTCAAAATTATACAGTGTAGTATCAGCCATTACCTGAATCAAATCCTTCAAATTCGAAGCTAAAAGTCTTTCAGCTCTATCTTCATACTCTATAATCAATATATATTCATCCTCATTTTTATGAATTATGAATTTTAGCATTTCTTTTCCTCTAATTTTGAAAAAATAACTATATCCGTTAATCGCGATTTCCTGATGCCAACTTTACACTGATAGTAGTTTTTACACTTATCACAGTATCCATCGGCACTAATGAATCCCAATTCATCTTCAATATTATTTGGTATATACTCGCCAACGTCTATGAAACCACTTTCATCATTCACAATATAGTATTTTAGGAAACGATTTACATTATTACAGTATGGACATTTATGCTTTACATTTAACCACAGCCATGACATTATTCATACCAGAGTTCTTTGATCTCTTCCAAACCCACACCAAATATTACAAACATCCAAGCGAGAAATAATGGAAATTCCGTATCCCAGTATTTTAACATTAAGACTATTCCGAGAATAGTAATAATTTTACCAAGATACCTAAATGGAAAGTGTTTCCAAGTCATTCTTTAGTCATAATGTCTTTTAAATAATTATAAGTACGAGCAGGTAAATATTTGCGCAGGATGTTAGCAAGCAATTGTGCTTCTCTCATGAATACCGAATTATGCTGATAACTGAAAAGCATTGGTGAAATTCTTATATAGATATCTTCATTTAATGATCTTGTTCCTGTTATCTGGAATTCCTGAGTCATTCATTTCCTCCTTGATTTTTTTCTATTTTATTTTTTATTTCTTTTAGTCTATCAAATGCATTATCTAACCGCTCTTCAATTTCGTCTATCATCGATAGAGCGTATCAACATCTTTTTCTTCATCAAGATTTTCTGAAAGTCTAAGAAGCTTTTTATCATTCAACTCTATCGCACTCTCCATTTCTTTAATTTCATTATAAATTTCTTCTGCCTCCTCTTTTACATCTTTCATCTGTAATTGTAACTCTTCTAAATTTTGACGTAGTTCTTTACGCTCATGAATAAGTTTTAAAATTTCTTTCATTATCTCATCCTTTTTATTATCCCTGAATCCCATTAGCCTACTCAATCTTGCTTTTAATTTCATCCAATATTGTTTTAGCATCCATATTACGAGGTCTTTTTATTGTGCATGAATATTTGATTGTGCTTTCACTGCCTATTTTAATTCTTAAATCTATATTTACATCTCGATAACTTTCAGTAGATGGGATATCTACTTCTTTACGATTCTCTTTGGGATATCTAACATAAAGATATTCTAAATCATGAGTATCAAAAATACTGAGTATATCAGTATGAATTGCAGGCTTATCACCCGGTGATTTTAAGTACACAAATCTTCTTGGTGGTGGAGTAATAATTACACGTGGATAGGCATGTAAACTCTGAATCCAAGCTATTGCATATTTTTCTTTTTCGTCAACTTTGCATAGATATGGAACATTGGGCTGCGGAATAGTGGGATCCGCACGATGTAATATAGCTACCTTCCCATTAGCAAGTCTTGAAATCCAATTTTTATCGTCCTTATCTCTATGAAATACCAAAATTTGAATATCTTTATCTTCCATTTTTCTTATAATACATAAATATTTTTACGTTCACTTTTTAGCTTAAAAAGATAGGGTTTTACATATACATTATTATCATTATCTATACTTAGAAGGACAGCACCTATATCAGGTTGTCTAAAATACCATCGAGTAATGAATCTACCTTTTCTGATTGCGTTCCATCCTGGAATATAAATAAAGTGTTTATCATAAATTGCAAAATAACTGAAGATATGGAAATGTGCACGTACGATCACAGAGACTTCAGGCATCTTCAATAGATGCTCAGTTAGGATAGCATTGAATACATCCTGGTTCATACGAGTGCCTGTATAGACAGGTCTTGACCCTATACCATGTGCGATATTAATCACAACATCTGTGCCTTTCAATCGGATATTACTTATAGCACCACCAAATTTGGCGTGTAAAACTTCTGCTAATCCTCTATCTATATCATAATCAATAGAAGAATGATAACGACTGCCCGTAATTACTACTACTTTCTTCCCTTTAGTTACTGGTTTTAATAGTTTAATTGCACACTGCAATTGATCATGTAGATCACAATCAATTACATCTTTACCGAAATCTTTTGATCCTAATCCATGAGTGATATCACCCAATAAGAATACTGCTTCATAATCTGGTAATTTTTCTTGTAAAAGAAGCCATTTGTCATATAATTCTTCCTGTAATGGAGATAATTTTATTTTTTGCCCCTCTCTTGTAATAAAATCCGGATGCCATAATCCTTCTGTACTACCACAATGTAGGTCTCCTAATAAAAGAATATTTCTCATAAAATAATCTCATTTACTTTTTCATAGTCTATTTTTATTTTTTCTTTTGTTAATCCAAGTGAACTCGCTTTCTTCTGTATAGCATTAATAGTACGATGAGGCAGATGTCGTTCTTTAATGATTTTTGCAGTAATATCAGGTTTCTTCCATAAAGATTTTAAAATTTCTTCCTCTTCTTTACTCCAATACATTATTCTTCAAAATAAGGCTCTCTATTACTTTCTAAATGTTTTATTCTATCCTCCAATTCACTTAAACACGTCTGCATCTAATCAATATTTTCAAAGACGTCATGAAGCAGATTATCATGAAGCTTACTATCTTCTTCTAAACTCTCTATACGTTTTACGAAATCTTCTAAGTCTGAGGGAGTTATTACTTCTATTTCATTATTTCATCACCGTTATCTTCTTTAGATCATCTTCAGCTATTTTTAATTCTCTTAATATATCATCACGAAGTTTGTATAATTCCTTTTGTATTTTTGGAAGACAGTTAATAACATCTGTGAGTTTCTCATACTCGTATTGCAATAAATTGAGTTTCATGATTATTTTTTGTTCGTCAGTGAGATTTGCAGTAGACCTACTTATCTTCTGAAGAATATCTTCGATTGTTACCATATCTATTTCATGACCATCTATTAGGCAAGTCATTTTTTCATCAAGAAATTCTTAATTTCATCTCTACAGGTATCACAAATTTCACCTTCCTCTATTTCTCTTCCACAAGCACGGCAGACATTTTGTTCTTCCCAATTAACGAGTCTATAATAATTCAAATAAGATCCTTCGAAAGGTTCATCAGGTGATGAATGGGGTACAAAATACACTTTACGTTTAAATCTATCTATACTTATTACTTTACATCGAAGATTTGACCAGAGTATCTCATCACCCTCTTCTAACTGTTCTAATTTTACAACTTCAATTTTTGCAGTTCTAACTATCTTCATCCTCTTCTTCGATTTCTAAATATAAAATATTATTTTTAATTTGCCAACTTTTTATTTCTGGATGATCGCTAAGAAGTCTAAAGATGTTTTCTACTTCTTCTTTTGATAAAATTCTATCTGCATAATTTCCAAATACGGGAAAATCACCGTTAAATGCATCCCTAATTTCATCCTCACTAAGAGCTCTGTTATAGACTTCAACATTATCGAATACTGCATTCTCATCGTAATAGCCAGTTAAATGCCATTCTCCATCAGCTGGAATTTCAGTGCAATCATTACTGCCATTGAAATTGACATTCACTTGAATACTCAATTCTTCGGATCCTCTTTCCTGAGCTGCAGATGTACTTTCTTGTTCATTCATATCTTATCCTTCACCAGATGCAAAATAATGCTGTTTAACGCAATGTTTTTACGTAGGTATGTAAAGTATCTAATAGGCAAAAAAATTTGCGTGAGCATTAAATATAAGCGTCTGGTGCAATTTCTTTCATCTATCAATCACTCTTTCAATAGATTCATATTCCACTCTATCCTTGTTCCTTCATTTGATATATAAACATCAGCGATAGTTGTGCCTTTTGCTAAATCTCTACAACCCCATGCACGTATCTGTGAATGAGTTTCTATAGGAGTTTTTTCAATGGGATACATTTTTAGAATGTTCTTTGCTATGTATTTACTTTTATCTCCGAATGGTGGTATATCATCCATATTCTTCATCTTACCGAAGGGACCTGCTGCACTCATCTCTGATTTCATTTGATTTGTTACTATAGCGAATCCACCTGTCTTAAAGCACCACTTTTTGAGTCTTCCAAATATAGCTGACATCATCAATAGTGCTTCACCACGTTCTTTCATTGACATTTCTGCAAATGTAATTAAGACTGGCATACCTATTGAATCTAATACTACAATATCTATACTATCATCGAGATTATCAACGAGTTCTTTGAGTGCTAATGTATCAAGACATACAACGTAATTATCATTAAGCATTAATCTGTCCTTTTCTGATAGATTTCTTTCAGTATCAATATATAGTGGAGTGTCTCCTTTCATCATCGCCTCTTTGACCATTTGGACTGCAAACTTTGACTTGCCTATCCGGCTATCTCCGAATATCTGAACTACATCACCGTCTCCGAACAGTTTACGCATTATTTCTAAGCTCCTAAGTTCTTTCTTGCCTTCTGTAAGGCTCTCACCGAATCTCTTAGTAAGTTTCCTTTCCTTTGAGCGTTTCTTTGTAAATTCTGTTTGGCACTTATAACATAGTTTTTTACCACCGAAAGCGTTAGGATTCTCTTCAAGATACTTTATGACCTTTTCAGTTAATTTCTTTCCACAATTCTCACATATAACTTCTGATTCCATTATCCTACTACTCGGTCAACAACCGATTTTATAACCACATCAGATACCTGCACACCCTCGACTTTCAGATACTCTTTGACCCACAACAATATTTCTTCTTTTGATTTATTCCCACCAGACATTACCTTCCTTACTATCTCCTCAATCTTACTTTCATCTACTATTTCTGGTTCTTTTACTGGCTTCCTATATACAACTTCATAATTATAGTTCCCCATACCTGTGATTGTAAACACACTACCCTGCATATTAAGCGGATCTCCACCAGCATTCTCTACTACTCTCCACATCTGCGTTGCTAATCCTGAATTAAGCTTGAATGCTTTCTTTCTATCGTCTTTTAAATCGCGCACCAATATCTGTGGCTGAGTCCATCCTACCTCTCTGTCATCCAATCCTGTTTCTCCCTCATACACCTGCGTAAAAGTATCATCAAGAATCTCTATGTGTATCTCTTCTCCTCTGTTTTTAGGTGGAAATATAAATCCTATTCTTTTCTCACGCTCCTCTACTTCCCTTCTCGCTTCTTCAAATACTCCTCTATCCCATTTTCTTGCCATTTTTAATTCATTCCTCCTTTAATAATATTTAGGTAAAAATTTATCTTTTATTTTAAATAAAGGTATTCTTATTCTTTTACCCTCTAATAACTCTTTCATTTCATCTAATTTCAAAACATTAGGAGCTAATGCTGAAGTTACATAAGCAATATCTCCTGAACGCCATAAATACCTAACTGGTTTTTCCCAATCTATTTCGTTCTGTAGTATATTAATTATCTCAAATCGAGTATTCTGACACTGAACACAACGCCATAATTCATTAGACTGACATTCATGAAGCGTCTCTTGCTTACAATAGTTACAATACATTTCTTTTACTATCATATTAAATCTTCCAAATTTGGTATTTTCTTTTTTCTTAAAGGACATGATGGTAAACAAATATCCTCCTTACATCTAACTAAATAATTCCGTTCCATAGTGTATTTGATTTGGTAAGCTGTTATATGACTGTCAAAATCAGACCATCCACAAGACTTACATGCATTATATATTTCATTAAAATTCAGTCCTCGCTCTTGAAGAATTTTGACATACATCCATCGTATCCTATGATCAACTTCTGCTTGTTTTACTCTCTTGAATATACATGGTGGATTAAATGACGAAATATTAAAAGGAAATCTTACTGTATCTTTAGATAAATTATTAACAATGCAATCATTTATATCTTCTTTATACGGAGAAAGATAATCATAAATATTAAGAAGCTTGCCTTCTTGTTTTAGGAATGTTAAACATAACTTACCGCTTTTTGGATTTACTGTTCCTGGTATTCTTTTTAATCTTCGTATATCAAAACAATGAGAATCAATAGTTTTGAGTTTTAATTCTGATTGTAAATATTTGCCAAATTGCCTAAATGCACGATTACTAACGGAAATGAACGGATCCAGTTCTATCAAGATATGAACACCTTTGAATCCTGATATATCACATGTATAGTTTAATTTCTCTTCTTCTAAGAAATTTAGAACTTTAGCTGCATCTTCATTAACTAATTTATCTTCACCATCCAAATCTATGAAGAACCAGATAGGAAAAGTATTACCTGCATCATCAAATTCAGCAATACTCAAAAAACAATCCCGATATCCATTATTATTTTCAATAGCCTCAATCAGTTCATCTTTGTTTCTAACTTTAAACTGATTAGGATTTCCAAAGTAGCGATAACGATATTTTGAAAATGATAAGAAGTTTCGCATATCATTGCTTATTGATTTTTAGTGATTCTCGCAATAAAAGCAGCCATTTATTCTTTTCGTATACCCGATTTACTTCTTCAGCGTATTCTTTCTCATGATATTCTATATCACTTAAGGCTTTTTTGATTTGTTGTTCTCTATATTCTTCACCTGAGAGGCGTTGAGGCATTTCTGGAACGAAACAATCAAATTCAATACTTTCTAGTAACTGCTGAATCATAAACTGTTTAAGACTCACATGTTCAATGGTCGGCGGCTTCCACTTTTGGACTTTAGAAAGCATATCTTCGTATCGCTTACGAATTAGTTTATTCTTTTTAATAAATTCTTCTCGCTCTTCGAGAGCTTCTCGATAAGCCCGCTCCGCTTCCTGCTCTGCTTTTTCTTCATTCCATTTTCTAATTTCTTTTAATCGTCTTTTTGCTTTTTCCAATTCCTTGAGATGATGATCTGATGGTTCAAATCGTTCTGGAATAGGAGCATCCATTGGTTCATCTCGCATATCAATTAGAGCTCCAAAAGCTCTGGCACACTTCAATACAAATTCTTCAAAAGTTATATCTTTACCATCATATAAATCTAATGTATAACCTGTGGGCATATTTAATTACCTTTTTTTTTATCCTGCTTCTTCAATTAATTCATCAATGCACTTCTTTACCTCTTCCCACTCCTCTCTATATAGATAAACGTGACCGAGTCTATTTCTTCCCCCACTCTTCCTGATAGCTGCTTCTTCAATTTCTATTAGACCATCAAGTATTCGTACTATTATTTCCTCGTCGGATTTAAGAAATCCATTAATTTTCTTTTCTTTTATTATTTTCATATTCGTATTTGATTTTAATCTCTTAACGATTACGTTGACTTTATTCCACGTTTCCCAATCCAGTCTTATCCAACTACTACCAGTAAATACTGTACCTCGTTTCACTTCAATTAATACATCATCATCTTTTACTACTATGTCAATTCTTTTATCATCAGTTTCGATTCGCTCTTTTCTATAAAAATCTTCTACATCCATTTATAATGAAAAATCCGTTTAAAGTAATATTTTTTCACCACACATCACTAAATCTGTCATTACATCTCTAACATCACCGTCAGCTGCTACTCTACCTGTTTTAATCCAATTACGAAGCATTCGCCTATCTACCCTCTCATAATTGCCTCTTCTGTTCAATACAAACACATCTGCTTTCAGATAATGTCTCAATTCTAACTTCCCTAAACGATACTGGACTATGTTTCGTCTCCTACGCCCAATTCTAATACCATTCACTTTTCTCTCGCTATGCACTCCTATTTTCTTTCCATTTTTCAAATCTTCATACCACATTTCAATACCTCCTCATTAATAATTTTCCACTTCTCTCATCATTTCATTAACCGCGACAGCAGACATGGTTAATTGGTCTTTAAGCCATGAAAGATAATCCAATACTCCTTCACTTGAAGGATTATTCCTTTGCCAATATATTCTTTCTTTCTCTATACTTCGAATTAAATCATCAAGAGTTTTTTCTTCTCTAATTAAAAAGTTTCTGAAATCAATTATTTTACTCGTTATATCGTAGTTTTTACCCTCATTATAGAATACATAAAAGACATCTGAAGTGTGTGGCACAACCGTAACTTTCTTGACTGATATTTCTCCCTGTTCTTCTTTTTCTAAGAATTTACTTAGCGATTCAATACTTTCAAATCTTCTCACTTTCATATTTTTATACCTCCTACGAGGATGGATGGGGCAGGAATCGAACCTGCATTCCCGGACGGATTCATCGCTTGGATTTCCACCTCTCCTACCAAGAGGTTTCCATCTCGTAACTAAAATGCGATGAAGAGTAGTGTCCGGATCCTACCATTGAACGACCCACCTATAATAAATAAAAAAATATTTTATATTTCTTCTTTCTCGACTTCATGCAGTTGTTCTCTGGGATCCGTAGTAATGTATCGCAGTACTGCATCTGACCAGCCATAAATGAAGTAAACATCTTCTATTTGCGGTGGTGCTGAGAAATCTCTATGTGGCAGGAGCGTCACAAGATACGCTTTACACTCCGGTGCTATTGCTTGTTTGTACTCCAAGAAAGCCTCAAGGAAAGATCTACCTACCCATTCCTCATCGTCGGTAAATGCTATGAAATAATCTACTGGCTCTTTCTTTCGGATTAGCCATTCAACTGGTGCAGATAGCGATGTCCCGCCCCATGCACCGAAGCATGAAGCTATTTCCATCAAAGTTTCCTTTCTATATATATTGGATGCTATATCTTCTCTGACATCATCATCAAATGGAAGAACGATTGGCATTTCCCTACATTTCTTTATAAGACAGCCTGTGAAGACTCCCACAATGTCGCAACATTCTACAACGCTATAATCTCCTGTTAAACTTGATGACATTGAACCGCTAACATCACTTGCTATTGCTACTTTTCCATCGAGTTCTGGAACATTTGCAACACTCTTTTCAAGAGCTATGCGAAGTGCACTCCGCAGTCTTTCTGCGCCAGTGAAGTCTTCGAGCATACAGTAAGCAACATAGAACCTGAACGGAAATAGCTTCGATTGCTTTATTGCCCTTTCGTTAGTTATTCTACGAACTGCATAATCAAGATTCTCTTCCTTATTGAAGATACCATTCCTTCCAAAATTATTAAGGTTTCTAATGAGATTGAAATACGGTGCTTGGTACAGCAAAGCTTCCCATATCCGTGGTGTCATCTTTTTCACTGAACCTGTTACTACTTCATAAGGTAATTCACCACGCTCTATCGCTTCTATAATCTCATCTTTATTCTCTGATGTTTTTACTACTTTCAGAGCTTCTAACTGCTCATTACCTTCATGTTCCCTCCTCTTGATGTATCTTATCACTGTTGGATTTACATCTTCACGTGGTCTCGCTATATTTATCATGTCTTCTACTGCTTTTGGATACTTCATAGCGTGATACACAGACATTCCCGATAGCACATCTACCATCTGCTTCTTCAATGCACGACCTACACCCTTCCTTATCTGCCGTGACCGAGCAATATCTATGAATTGCTGCCAGTCATGCGGATTCTTACAAACCCGCGCAGCTATTTTCCTGAATAAAACAGGACTCCGTCGCGATATTTCAACAAGCGATGCTATGGGCAAAGTTCTCGTTAAACCCTTCTCTCTTGCATATACTGTTGCTTTCGCAAGGAAGTCTGTATCTTCACACTGTCTGAGAACATCAAGCATCTCCTTGATGTTCTCCTTTGCCTTCACGTAAAAGAGGTTCGTTGTACTACCAGTCATAAGCACCGATAAAACTTCTTCCTCGATTGTTCTGCTATATGCCGGAAATCCTTCTTTGTTTGTCTTATCTGGTCTGGATAATGTTTCCTCTCTCAACTTTCTCCATACACTATTTCTTTTCATTTCTATCACCTCGTGTAGAGGAAAAAAGAAAGGGAATACAAGGAGTAGCAGGATAGTCCATAATAAAAAGACGGTGTAACTACTCCTTCACCCTATCGCTTGGTGAGACACCAAACAGAAAATGGAGGAATACGAGGAGAGTGATTTAATCGGATAATAACAACATCCGGAGTAACTCTCCTCACACCTCCAGCGCCCCCGGCAGGATTTGAACCTGCGACCTCTCGCTTAACAAGCGAAGTAACCACATCATCACCTCTACATAGAAGAATAAAGATGTGGTACAAAGCGCTCTTCCAGGCTGAGCTACGGGGGCATATTTACATATATATTTAAACATTTTCTGTGCTCCTCTTTATCGAGAGAGGCGAATTTTCTATGTAGTTCTTTATCAATAAATACTACGTGTATGTTATCGATATGATGTGCTTCTGTATTTGGTTGTTTTTCATTTAGCGGAATAAAACCATATCCTCTCTGCCATGCACTATACTTTGAAAAAATATAAGGGGGTTTAATTACCCCCATTTGTATGAGCGAAATTAGTTCTCTAAAGCTTCCCCGCTTTCTCTGACGTCTCCTTCTTTTCTTCAGGGCGGGACTACCCAACCCAGGGCAAGTTCTTCTATACCCGTTCTCTTGAACGGGAAGTTCAGGTGAGGAGGCTTTCACCATACTTCCCTTGCCCTTGGTGGACTTTTGATTTCCACCTTCCTCCAATAAAGATCCTATTGTCACAGTTTTTTTATTACGATTCATTCGATTAGTGTTACTTAATCCTTTATAGGTCTTTCTGTTATCCATTGCCATCTACCTCCTCTCTCAACTTCTTCCCACATTTTAGCTTGTTCGATTGGAGATAGTCTTAAATATCCATTTCTTTGTGCTGCTTTACGTTCTCTATTTCTTATCATTTCAGCCTTGCGTTTTATTTCACTCGCTTTCATTCCCGAATTTATAGCCAAATTATATAAGTGGATCATCAGCTTTCGGTACGGTGATTTCGGATTCTTTTGTTTCTTTAACCATTTACGAATTTTTTGTAGTTCTTTTTGTTTTGCATCTCTTTCTCTCAACTCATTGAAGTGCTGTGATTGTTTGTTATAATACCTTGTTCTTTTTTCATTTTGAAGTAAATCTGCAGGCGGCTGGTGTCCTATTTCATTCCACAACACATAATAAGCTGTTACTCTTAATCTTTGTTGATAATCTTCTTCACTTCGTATTGGATCTTCCCATAATACATCAAGATTTCCAAGATCAGCGGGTATACCCATGAATCTACATTCAATTTCTTTTCTAATCATCTTTATGCGCCTCCTCGTATTTTTTCCTATACAATTTGAAATACCATGACTCTCTATCTATCCCCTCCTCACCATTATACGTATTTTCATCAAGGAGGATCATTTAGCACCTCCTTTTACAATCACTGAAGTACCATCTTCACATCTATGATATATGAGTATTTCTCCGTCTCGGAATCCTTGAAGGTGCTCTTCAAATTCTATATAGCGATTTATCCCGGTATTCACTATTTTTGCTATAACTATAGATTTTAGACTGTCTGCGTCTTCTCTTTTTTTCAATAAAAACTCATTCCACACAAAATCTCCTTCCATGAATTCAAGACCTATCTTACTACATGCAATTATTGTTTCATCATTCATGCCGTTCTGGATTACTTTTTCTATATTTTCGATCTCTTCTGCAGAATATTCTTCTATTCCGTCTTTTATCCTCCAAGTGTTTCCATTGAAGCATGCCTTTACATGAATTTCTCTTTCTTTTTCGATATCTCGGATCGTCGCTGAAAGAGCATCGCGATCATACCTATCTATCCAAATCAACTCAAATCCACCATCCGGCTTATTTATTACGCCCTCGCCGCTTCGGGCAACTTCCTCTCTGTTCATTTTTCTTATTTATTCTATTAGATTTTTCAATATATAAAACATGTGGTCACTTAGGTACTTACCTCAGGTACGTATTGATAGTAACTTCCCGGATACTTTTAGAGACTCCTTTATGGCAAAATGGATTATTTGAAATATCTAATTCTAACATTTCTTCTTCTCCATTTTTCTATCATAAAGGCTAGTATGGGTATGATTACATAAATAAAATAAATAATCAATAATTGGAATATTTGACTGGTCATTCTCTGCATCACCACTTATATCTTCATAATAAGTCCTCCAGCTCATTATATGCTTTTCTACACAGTGCCTTAAAAAATCTATACTTCATTTGGAGATACTCCTCTACTGTTGGATATCTACCTGTAGTTATCTTTTTATTTTTTGCCCAGACTTCAGCTCGCTTTCCTGCCTCCGATTCAATCATTTCTTTTATCTTCATCTTCACTCCTCCTATATTTTTTCTCTCATCATTTATCACTAATAATAGTTAGATTTCTTGTTATAAAAAGCATGTGGTCATCTTGGTAAGAACCTTAAGTAAGTATTCCAGATACTTTTAAAAATGCCTTTATGTGAGTTGTGAAAATTAATAGATGGTGTTTTTGAATAGTTTGTTTTATTCGGAAAAACAATAAATAAAGGGAGTAAAGGAGAGAAAAAGAATAAATATAAACCTATTCCTCTTCTTCTTGTGCTATTTTGTTGAGCCACTCGATCACACCCTCGTAATCATCTTCTTCAAAAACTCGGTTGTCATATCCATAGTCTACATCTGCACCCCATGCGCCTATTGCATATTCTGCCGCTTCTCGTTCCTCGTTGATATGTAACGTGAAGAAAACTTCTACATTATTTTTTTCTGCTTGTTCCAGATATTCCAGAATATCCGCATCACATTCGAAGTAGCTTTTGAGAACCTGCATATTACCGCTTTCGAATTTCCATGTCCCTTCGAGGTTTCCATTGTCTATTTTATCACATATCTTTTTCCATGCTTCCATTTTTTCTCGCCTCCTATTCTACCATCACAACTTGCATGAACTTCTCGTCTTCGCTATCATCATCAGCATGGAAACACTCAAATAGCTTTGCGTGAATGTCGAAGAAGTCGCTTTTTCTCTCTATGATATATGGCGATTCATCGTCCATGTCCACATGCACCGCTATCCCCCATCCCTGATCCCAGAGTTCCATTAGCTCCTGGATATTTATTTTCTTGCATATCAGATCTCTCGCCTTCGGGTTTTTTGTTACGCCCTCCCCGCCTTGGGCATTCTCTATCTCTATCATTTTTACCTCAATATTATGTTAGAACTAACTATATAAAAAGCATGTGGTCACTAAAGTTCTTACTTATAGTAAGATCCAATTACATATCAAAATTGCCATCTTTCCACATCACCAATATTATCTTAGATTTATCTCTATATAAATAATGTGGTCACTCTCGTACTAACCTATGATCCTTACCTCTTTATTCTTTTAACTCTTCCTCTTTATATATTATATTATATATTATATTAATAATTTCCTCTATTCTTTTTCCTTTTATGTATGTGTTTTTAGTTTTATACTATTGGTTTTTAGTTGTTTTTATTGTTTTTTGTTGTTATTGTATATTTTGATAAACATGAAATCTTACATTTATGAGCTTCTTTTCAAAAATAAAAACCTATAAACAAATAAAATTAAAAATAAAACAATAATAAAACCTAAAAAGGAAAAGGAAGGAATGATAAAACTAAAAAAGAGGAAATAAGAATTTTCATAAGAGATTAAGAAACACAAAAAGTAAACATAGATACGGGTAGACATGGAAAGAAGATTAGACCCGACATAAAATCATTTTCGGTTACTTAAAGAATTTTTTAAGTATGATGTACAAATCTGTGCATTTCCCTCAAGAGATGACACGAGGTGTTACCGCTTTTATCCCTTTTCATATCCTTAACAATCTTCCCTATCATCCTTTCATACTAATCTTACATAATGTTATCCTTTTCATCCCTCGTGTTACTCGAAACTGCAAGTGGGATTTTCAATCTATGACCCATCAAAAATATTACGTGAGACGCAAATAGAAGCCCGTCATCAAAATTTTTTCATGCGGGTAATATAAAAGTATAGGAAGACAAAAACATTGCGTCTATCATTGAATATCAGCGAATAGTGAAAGAGGTAAGAAGCGATGATCGAAACTGCCAGGATTTGTGTTACCAGGTATGAATTTCAGGAATTGCATCAGTGACTACCGAAAAATATGTTGTGAGACGCAAATATAAAGCCGTGGTGCGAATAAAACACCTAAGGGTATATAATTATACCTAAAACACAAAACATTTGCATGAACAAGAGATATCGAGGTCTGGTACAATTTTATAATTTCATGATTGAAAGTAAGGATCATAAGTAAGGACTTCATGTGCATATTGTTTTTTTTTATAGGCTAAGTCTAAATGCTATTTTCTCAATGACATACACTAAAGTAAACATAAACGTTAACAATGATGTATAGGATTAAGACTAATTGATAATATTGGAAATTTACATCATGGACTACCTAAAAATATTGCACCAGAAGCTCATACAAGCTTGTCATTGGAATTTTTTACCTTGACCTATATAAATATATACCCTGGTCAAAAACATTTGCGTGAACATGAAATATGAAGATTATTCGAGTACCATAAGTCAGTACCTTAATGACCATATCCTTTTTATATTCATATTTCAATATTACATTCAAAATGAATGAAATAGAAGAGATAGTGAGGGATAGAGTAGTGATAGAATTAGAGAGATTGAAAAGTGAATTGGAAAAGGAAGCAAAACAACGAAGAGTAGAAGGAGAGATCACAGAAGATATGTATTTGAAATACAAACTCTTTCATGAAGCAGAAGGAATCAAGGATGCAATCAAGAAAATCAACAAGAGGCTTCAAGAAAAATCAATGTCATAAAATACCAGACTTTCACTTTTCTTTCTTTCTTTATATATTTCTTTCTTTCTTTTTTATATATCATACTAGAAAGAGAGATCTTTATAATATATATTATATAATCATACTAGAAAGATCTTAGGATCTTTACATCTTAGATATTCTTACATGTATGATATTCTTAGATATACATTATTGAATCTTCTAGTATACATTATTGATATTCCTATCTTTTTATATCCTTACATTCCTGAAACTATGTATTGATATTCTATAGGTATTGATATTCTATCCTTTAGATATTCCTATCCTATAGAATACCTTATGGTATAGATATCCTTATCCTATAGATATCCTATACCTTACATTCATGATATCCTTATCTTTACATTCTAGATATTCTATTCCTTATGGTATTGTATTCCTTACATTCAGGATACTCTATTTCTATTCTTATGGTATTCATTACATGTTAGATACTCCTATTGTATTCCTATTGATATTCTATAGGTATTCCTTTCCTTACATTATGGATATCCTACTTGATATTCTATTCTTTTTATATTATTATATTTATATATTATATATATATTGGGTTTAACTTCCTTCTTCTTTATCCCTTTCTTACTTCTTCATATTGATGTTACTTTTTATTATCCCTTTTCTTCTCTTTGTGAAGATATGAATTAGTGTTATCTCTTTTATTCCCTTTATTAATTTAATATTTAGTGTTATCCTTTCTATCCCTTTTATGAAAAGATATTCTTTATGGAATTGCAATACTCTTTATGTTAGTTTATCTTTGAAACACAAAAAATATTTAATATTTAAAAAATATATAGAAGAAAAAGAAATATTAATTCTTCTCTTCTTTTAATTTTCTAACTTCTTCTTCTAATTCCTCTATTCTACGATACAACTTTCCTATCCTCTCCAGGATCTCATACTTTCCATCTACTACATATTTCTCGAGATCATATACGTAGTCCGCTACCTTTTCCAACAAATCCAGCCCCATGTCTATATGCTTTTCCATTCTTTCTTCTCTATCCATTTCACATCACCAATCATATATTGTTTTTATCCCTATATAAATGTTTATGGTTTTAAAGTCCTTACTTTTGGTCTTTAATAATTTGTGTTATCTTCTCTTTCTATCTCTCTCTTCTCTTGTTATCCTCTCTTCATTTTTTCTTACTGTATCATTTCTTGTTATCCCTCATATCCTTCTTCATACCTGGTATTATCCTTTTCTTCTCTTTTAATTCTATCATTAAATTTTCTTTAAGTGATCGAAAAGCTTTTATATACCCATATCTTATATATTATCGGTGATGTGAAAAATGATAGAAGAACCATCTGGACAGGTATTGAGTACGAACCCATGCAGGGAGATACTCGTAGAGTCATACAAGGGATATGATATTGTTTGGTGTGAGGGTATAGAAGATGATGAGCCCTGGTATTATGCAATACCGAAAGGGACTTATGGAGTGAGTGAAGCTATTGCTGAATCTTCTACCCTCGAAGATCTGAAGGAAATTATAGATCAATAGATTTTTTATATTTTTTATTTTTTTATCCACTTCATAGGAAAAACTTATTTGATTTTTTATAATATTAGCTTATCTCATACATAGAGGGGAGGGGGAAAGGGAAGGGAAATATAAAACAAAAAAAAAACTTAAAAA
>Ga0190315_1000085_pt1 | contig 54532 bp, 49 predicted proteins | sample 48701101_MG_FD_161673 | JGI IMG/M metagenome (GOLD analysis project Ga0190315, IMG submission 161673) | Hydrothermal vent sediment bacterial communities from Southern Trench, Guaymas Basin, Mexico - 4870-11-0-1_MG | ecosystem: Environmental > Aquatic > Marine > Hydrothermal vents > Sediment ...
GTTGTCCACCCAATACGGGTTTAATAATCGTTGTTAATGGAAAATAACGACATCCGCCAGCACATTGCACAATATCGGGTTGATAATAATCAATAACGGTACTGCCCAACAGGGCGATTTGAGGATCTGCGATTGCTTGTTCATATAAACGAGACAGGGCGTTGACATCCACTGTCGTATCATTATTGAGTAACCATAAATACTCGTATTGTTCGGTGGCGAGCGCATAACGAATGCCAACATTATTGCCACCGGCAAAGCCAAGATTTGCGCCAGTTTGAATCAGAATGAAAGGGGTATAATGGCAAATGCTTTTCCCTTGTTGCACGGCGCGATCCGCTTTCTCTTGAGAAAACACCGCTATCTCTGAGGGAGAATAATGCTTTTGTGCCCAATTTAGAATTTGATGCCATGAGTCATCCTCAGAACCATTATCACAGACAATGAGAGAAATGGGCCTCGAACAGTTCAATGCTTGCAAAGAATCCAAACAAATTAAAGTATCTCGCCAACCCTGCCAGTTTAATATAATAATGCCTATACTTTTCATCAGAAGTCCTTTTAATTTGATCATGATAATTGGGTAGTGCTGCAATGTGGGTAATGTCGTTCTATCATATCATCGAATTTTATAAGTTGTTGATTTTATAATGAAAATAGCTTGGTGGGCAACATAAACACGTTACCCACCCTACATTTTAATTAATGGTGGGCAACATAAACACGTTACCCACCCTACATTTTAATTAATGGTGGGCAACATAAACACGTTACCCACCCTACATTTTAATTAATGGTGGGCAACATAAACACGTTACCCACCCTACATTTTAATTAATGGTGGGCAACATAAACACGTTACCCACCCTACAACTGATAACTGACATGTCTACTGAACATTTTATAAATCTTGAACAAGCCCCGACTTATCAACCTCGTTTGGGTGAAATGCTGATTGAGGCCGGTTTTGTCACGGAACAGGATGTACAACGTGCTTTAGAATTTCAAACCCGTTTGGGTGGGCTATTGGGCGCGGTGTTGATTCGTATGGGGGCCCTCTCTGAAGACAATTTATTGAGCATATTATCTAAACAATTAGATATACCGGTGATGGATAGCAAACAGATACCTCAGGATATCAATCTTTTGCTTAATACTATTGAACAATCTAATATTGATGAAGATTGGTGGCTGGATCAGGAAGTTGTGGCCTGGGAAACGTCGGAGGGTACTTTACATTGTCTGGCCCGTAATCCGTTGTCGGATACGCTTCATGAAGTTTTTGAACAGGCTTTTATGGAACACGAGATTCTGTGGTATTTAGCCCGTCATCAAGATCTTGATCGTATCCTTGATTTGTTGGCTAAAGCGAATACGGGTGAGCATTTTGGGGATACTGATGATGTGAATCTTTTGCGCGAGTTGGCCGAAGGCGCACCTGTCGTGGAGTTTGTTAATAATATGTTTTCACAAGCTGTCGATCAACGTGCTTCTGATATACATATTGAACCAGAAGAACATACGTTTTTTGTACGTTATCGCGTTGATGGTGTGTTATATGAACATATCAGTTTGCCTAAAGAACGTTTTAACGCGATTGCTTCGCGTATTAAATTGATTTCGGGATTGGATATTGCTGAACGCCGTTTACCACAAGATGGACGAGTGAATACCCGTGTCAGTGGTCAGGAATTAGACATTCGTGTTTCTTGTTTGCCGGGTGTACATGGGGAATCTATCGTGATGCGCTTGTTGCCTAAAGAACGTGAAACCAGTCGTTTAGAACAATTAGGCTTTGCGCCCGATCATTATCGCTTGTTTAATCAATGGATTAGCGAACCGCATGGCATTATTCTCGTTACGGGCCCCACGGGTTCGGGTAAATCGACGACTTTGTATGCCACCCTTGATGCTGTCAATAACCGCACTCAAAAAATTATCACGGTTGAGGATCCCGTTGAATATCAACTGAAAGGCATTACCCAAGTTCAAGCGCATAGTGATATTGGCTATACTTTTGCCAGTGCTTTACGTTCAATTTTGCGGCAAGATCCTGATATTATTATGATTGGTGAAATTCGTGATCGTGAAACGTCAGAGATTGCGATACAAGCTGCGCTAACAGGGCACATGGTGTTATCGACTTTGCATACCAATGATGCTGTCAGTGCATTCACACGTCTGATTGATATGGGGATTGAAACTTTTTTAGTCGCGACTTCAGTACGGGCTGTGCAGGCTCAACGTTTATTGCGCCGATTATGTGAACACTGCGCTCAGCCGACGACACCATTAGCAGAAGTACAAACACAAGTTAAACAGATATTACCTGAAGAATTAGCAACGCAACCGCCTCAATGGAAACAAGCTGTGGGTTGCACGGCGTGTCAAGGCACGGGTTATCAAGGGCGTGTTGGGATTTATGAAATGGTTTACATCACAAATGAAATGCAAACTTTGATTTTAAATCGTGCCTCTACGAGGGAAATGCGTCAATTAGCGATAAAACAAGGTTTTCGTACTTTGCGCGAAGATGGGTGGCTGAAAGCCTATAGCGGTATAACGAGCATGGAAGAAGTGTTGCGTGTGACTGAAGAAACAACACAGGTAGTTTAGGGAAATGGTGGGCAACAAAAAGACGTTACCCACCCTACAAAGACTGGGATAATTTATTTTTCGGATGTATTTATCTCAAACACTTTGTGCTTGAACAGGCTTATACAACCTGTTTTCTAATTATCCTGTTGTTGATGTATTCGCCTTTCTAAGTAGTCTACTATATGTCCTTCATGTTTTTGCCCGGTAATTTGATTAATTTCCGGTATTCCTGAAGGACTCGTTACGTTGACTTCGGATAGATAGTCTCCAATAATATCTATGCACGTAATGGGCAAATCCATTTTTGACAGTTCGGGAGTGATTGTTTTTATAATGTGAATATCTCTATCAGTTAATTCACATTTTTCAGGTGTTGCGCCTAGATGGATGTTAGCACGAAAATCATTTTGTGGTGGGAGCCTGTTCATCCAACCTATAGGGGTGCCATCAACTAAAAAAACTCTTTTATCCCCCTTATATACCTCAGGTAAAAACGGCTGTACTATCACAAATTCGTTTTCATTGTGAGTAGACCATTTCAATATCTCTTTTGTATTAAAATTGTCTTTGTCTATCTGGAAAATGCCTTCTCCACTTCGCTGGTTTAATGGCTTAATGACCCATTTTTCGGGGCCCAGCTGAAGTCTTTCTCGTATTTCATTAATGTTACGAGAGATAAACGAAACTGGCGTAAGTTCTGGAAATCTTAAGGAAAATAATTTTTCATTAGCGTTCCTAAGCCCTGCTGGACTATTCACAACATCCGTTTTGGCATAATCTAAAATATAAGTGGATGATAAATAGGCCGTATCGAAAGGGGGATCCTTACGCATAAAAATCACATCACACACATTAAGAGGTGCCTTGAACTTCTCTTCAGTGGTTTCTAATACATTATCTGTGGGGTATTGATAATTAAGTTTTTGCCAAATAGCCCCAGCTTGATTCTCTTCAATGTACAATTCATCTAAAGTTGTGATCAGAACTTGATGTTGACGCTGATTACATTCAGCAACAACAAGTAGAGAAGTATCCATCTCAACTTGTAATGTTGAAAGTGGATCAATAATTAATCCGATAGTTATCATAACTTAATCATTATAGTTGTGAAAAAACGATGTTCATTCTACTGACTACCTACAATCAAATCAACTATTATTGATTTTACTCACTTATCAAATAGTACAACGGATTAACGGTATAAACGGATTGATTCAATGGTACCAATAAACTAATCCGTTTATACCGTTAATCCGCTGTACTCTGGTTTTTAATAAACTGAACAAATTCAAAAGTTTATGTATTTTTTATTGTACCCCCCATTAAAACATTTCTAAGCGATTCGCTTGCAACTGTTGAATTTCATCACGCAGCTTTGCTGCGGCTTCAAATTCCAAATTCTCGGCATGTTGATACATTTCTTTTTGGAGTTGCTTGATTTTCTTATCTAATTTATCTGGCGATAAGACAGCATACTCGGCTCCTTTTTCGGCCACTTTGGCATATGGCTCATTCGCGGGAACTTCAAGTATCGCGCCTTCTAAAATATCGGTGATGGCTTTTTCGATACCGCGAGGGGTGATGCTGTGTTTTTTTGTTATAGGCGATTTGTTTAGTGCGCCGTCGCTGGGTTTCAGTTATCGCTTTTTGTATTAAAATAATTAAGGATGGTTACCCAACTAACCTCCCTGTTTAGCAGCATTCTTGAGCCGCTGAAGGTAGGCCTCCAAGATATCGTTAGAATTAATTATTTACCAGGTGTTGATTTATAAGTCAGTCTCATTAATATTTGCAACTTTCATTAGATGATTTTGCAACCCTATTTTCAATGGTTTATTACCATGTACAGGGACAGAAATACGAGCAGAGATACCTAATTTTGTATAAATATGATGGCTTCCATTGATTCGCTTTAATTCCCAACCTTTGTATTCGAGAATACTGCAAAGTCTTTTGCCACTGATACTTTTCAAATAGCTATCTCCATTACTTTGTCTGTTTTTGAAACAAGAATATCTTGAACATTCACTGATAAACAACCTTCAACGGCTTCATAAATATTAGTCAATAGTTCGTCAAAGGAATCGCCTTGGGTAACACATCCAATAATTGAGGGTACTTCAGCCCAATAACCGCCCTCTTCAGCTTCGTGTATAACTACTTTTAATTTCATTGTGTTCTCTTTTTTGTGCCTAACACCCCTCTTCACCCGCCGTCTTCGGGTGCAAGGATTGGTTAGCAGGTAAAGCAATGTGTAAACGAGCATATCTACTAACCCCATTCTTGAGCCGCCGAAGGTCGGCCTCCAACTAAGAACTATATCAAGTAATCCTAAATTACATTACTATCAACTTTATTTTAAACTATCAAATGTAAATAGTTAATTAAGAATTAAGCATTATAGAATTAAGAATTACTAACACCATTCTTGAGCCGCCTAAGGCCGGCTGCAAGGCTTAGTTAGGATTAATTGTTGGGGATAACACGATTGATGTGGTTTCTCACTTTACCACATCCTACGAGTTATACCAATTTCATGTACCTCTTCCACAATTTGGACATCTTATTGTTGTGCCTTGATAGGGTTTATAGGTGTGTGAAATTCGGCGTTACAGCCATCAATAAGAGTACATGAGCATACCCATTTTTCAGGATTTTCACACCATGGAAAACTTGAAATTTGGCCATTATGTACAATTTAATGTGTTTTATCTAAAAAATAAACGCGCTTTGGCGCTAAAGGGCGCTAAAGGGAATTTTTTCTTGCGTCTTTTGCGTCTTTTGCGTCTTTTGCGTTAAAAAAATATCAATATAGCTTTCAATTTCATCACGCAGCGAAGCTGCGGCTTCAAATTCCAAATTTTCGGCATGTTGATACATTTCTTTTTGGAGTTGCTTGATTTTCTTATCCAATTTATCTGGCGATAACACGGCATACTCGGCTCCTTTTTCGGCTACTTTGGCATACGGCTCATTTGCGGGCACTTCATGTATCGCGCCTTCTAAAATATCGGTGATGGCTTTTTCGATACCGCGAGGGGTGATGCTATGTTTTTTGTTATAGGCGATTTGTTTAGTGCGCCGTCGCTGGGTTTCAGTTATCGCTTTTTGTATTGCGTCTGTGATGGTATCGGCGTAGAAAATCGCTTGTCCGTGAATATGCCGCGCTGCGCGTCCAATGCTTTGAATTAAGGAACGTTCTGATCGCAAAAAGCCGGCTTTGTCGGCATCAAACACGGCTACTAATGAGACTTCGGGCATATCTAGGCCTTCACGTAATAGATTAATGCCTACCAAAACATCGAATACGCCTAAACGCAAATCGCGAATAATCTCTACCCGTTCGACGGTATTTATATCGGAATGCAAGTAACGGGTTTTCACATGATGTTCGCTTAAATAGTCGGTTAAATCTTCTGCCATGCGTTTTGTTAAGGTGGTGATCAGTACGCGCTCATTTCGAGCCACTCGCTTGTTGATTTCTGAGAGGGCATCATCGACTTGAGTGGCGACGGGGCGTACTTCAATAGCGGGATCAATTAATCCTGTGGGGCGTACCACTTGTTCAATCACTTGGTTGGCGAGCGATGATTCATAAGGGCCGGGAGTGGCTGATGTGAAAATGATTTGTGGCGCGAGTCGTTCAAACTCTTGAAACGTTAAGGGGCGGTTGTCTAGTGCCGAAGGTAGGCGAAAACCGTATTCGACTAGTGTTTCTTTACGGGAACGATCTCCGCGATACATGGCCCCTAATTGTGGAACGGTGACGTGGCTTTCATCAATAATCAGGAGGGTGTTTTCAGGTATATAGTCGAATAAGGTGGGGGGTGGTTCACCCGCTTCGCGTTGTGATAAGTAAGTAACGTGAGTCGTTTTCAATTCCAGAACAATAGCCGATTTCGGCTATCATTTCTAAATCATAAGCAGTGCGTTGATCTAAACGTTGTGCTTCGACGAGTTTATTAGCGGCGTATAATTCTTTTAAACGATCAAGCCGTTCTTTTTTAATATTATCAATGGCTTGTAATAAAACATCGCGTGGTGTGACGTAATGATTTTTGGGATAAAGGGTTAAACGTCGCGCCGTGCGTAATATTTGTCCCGTTAATGGATCAAAATAACGGAGTGATTCAATTTCATCATCAAATAATTCAACGCGAATCGCATCACGTTCGGATTCCGCTGGATAAATATCAATCACTTCACCCCGTACTCGATAAGTACCGCGTACCAAGACGGTGTCATTGCGGGTATATTGTAATTCGGCTAGGCGGCGTAAAATAAAACGGTGTTCCATTTCCTCGCCGCAGACAAAATGTAATACCATTTGTTTATACCATTCTGGATCACCTAAACCGTAAATGGCTGAGACGGATGCGACAACAATGGCATCGGCACGTTCAAGCATGGCTTTTGTCGCCGAAAGGCGCATTTGATCTATGTGTTCATTGATAGAAGCATCTTTTTCAATATAAGTATCGGAAGCTGGCATATAGGCTTCGGGCTGATAGTAGTCATAATAAGAGACAAAATACTCGACAGCGTTATGTGGAAAAAAGCCACGCATTTCACTATACAATTGCGCGGCTAAGGTTTTATTAGGCGCAAGAATCAAAGTCGGGCGTTGTTGAGTTTGTATGACATTGGCTATTGTAAACGTTTTACCTGAGCCAGTGACACCTAAAAGGATTTGATGTTGATCGCCTCGTTTCAAACCCGTGTTCAATTGTTTAATGGCTTGAGGTTGATCACCGGCGGGTTTAAAATGCGTTTGTAATTGGAAAGGTTTTGGCATATTTTTATATAACTACAAGGATTGTTTATAAGAAAGGATAGCTATAGTTATAATTAATGAGTTCAAGCTTGGCACAATCTAATCGGGCACATTTCTAAAAAAAAGGGCCCGATTTTCGTGAAAAATTTATTTTACGACAGCATTGACAGCATTGGAGTGCAAAATTTATTTTGCGATAGCATTGGAGTGCAAAATTTATTTTGCGATAGCATTGGAGTGCAAAATTTATTTTGCGATGGGCAAAATTGATAATGACCCTTTTTATTGGGAATATGCCATCTAATCCTTTATTATCAGCAGTAGTTCAAAAAAAAATAAAAGCAAAATAAATTTTGCACTCCAATCAATCGCACTGCTGCAAAATAAATTTTGCACGAAAATCGCACTGCTGCAAAATAAATTTTGCACGAAAATCGCACTGCTGCAAAATAAATTTTGCACGAAAATCGCACCGCTGCAAAGATGGTAAAATGGTATTTTGGAAATTGCGTCAAAAAGCAAGATTTAAATGGTGGCAACAAAAAGACGTTACTCACCCGACATAATAATTTATAACTTATAAAGGAACTTCAGAGTGAATTTGCAAATTGCACAACGTGTTCAAGCGATTAAACCGTCTCCCACTTTAGCTGTCACGGCTCGCGCTGCGGAAATGCGGGCAGCGGGGCATGATATTATCGGTTTGGGGGCCGGTGAGCCTGATTTTGATACGCCTGATCATATCAAGGCGGCGGGCATTGAGGCGATTAATAAAGGCCACACAAAATATACGCCTGTTGATGGGATTGCGCCGCTAAAACAAGCGGTTATTGACAAATTTGCCCGTGATAATGAGCTCACTTATGGCATGAAGGAAGTGCTGATTTCATGTGGGGGCAAACAGAGTTTTTATAATCTGGCTCAAGCGTTGCTCAATCCGGGGGATGAAGTGATTATCCCTGCACCTTATTGGGTTTCTTATCCTGATATGGTGATGTTAGCTGGCGGTGAACCTGTGAAAGTCAGAGCGGGTATTGAACAAGGTTTTAAAATCACGCCTAAGCAGTTGGAAGGGGTGATTACGGATAAAACCAGATTGTTTGTGATCAATAGTCCATCGAATCCGACGGGGGTACATTATACACCAGATGAATTGGCCGGATTAGGCGCGGTTTTGCGTAACTATCCTAAGATCATGGTGGCAACAGATGACATGTATGAGCATATTCTGTGGGAAGGCCAGCCTTTTAAGAATATCCTTAATATGTGTCCTGAATTAAGGGACCGCACTTTTGTTTTGAATGGGGTGTCGAAGGCTTACGCGATGACGGGATGGCGTATAGGTTATGCCGCAGGGCCGGAAGCATTGATACAGAAAATGAAGACGATTCAGTCGCAAAGTACCTCTAATCCAACTTCCATCTCACAATACGCGGCCCTTGCCGCGTTAGAAGGTGATCAATCGTTCATTGAAGGCATGGTGAACACCTTTAAAGAGCGGCATGATTTTGTATTAGCTTCGTTGCTCAAAATTGAAGGGGTAGCCTGTCAACCCTGTCAAGGCACGTTTTATATTTTCCCAAGTGTGCAAAAAGTCATGGATCGCTTAGGGATGAAAACGGACATTGAGTTCAGTGAGTTTTTAATTGAGAAAGCCAAAGTCGCGGTAGTGCCCGGCTCCGCTTTTGGTGCCCCTGGTATGATGCGTATTTCCTTTGCTACCAGTATGGAAAATCTGGAAAAGGCGATGGAAAGGCTGCATAACACGCTTAATGCCTAAAAACAGGAAAATAAACGTAAAAGGCGCAAAAGGACGATAAAAAGGGCTTATATTAAATATATTTTGCGTTCTTTTGCGCCTTTTGCGTCTTTTGCGTTATTTTTTGGGGGTATTAATTAATAATTACTAATAGGCTATTATTAACTCGAAATGGAATAAACATCAATATGAAAAAAATCAATATTGAATACGCCATTAGTTATTAGCAATTACTAATTACTCATTTTAAATTAAAAACGCCCATCACGAAATCCTCAATCTGAAAAAACAACGTATTAGTAGACACAATAGACTTAATGATTAATAATTAATAATTAATTATCAATTGAAATTAACGAGATAAAAAAGTGAATTTTTTTAAAAAGGTCTTGCTCTTTTTTTTAAATATAGGTATGATGCACCCACTTTTTCAACAGAGCAGTATTTATTAAATACAATTAACACTATTTAATTTGTTACTTTATATATGTGGCACTTAAATTACAAATGCTAAAAGGCTAATGGGTTCAATACAAGCAAATATCATGCCATTAATTTTTTTCATTTTTTTTGTTACATTGTAAAGTGTTGAAAAACATAGAGTTTTAGCCATTCCTCGGTAGCTCAGCTGGTAGTAGCAATGGCCTGTTAAGTCATGTGTCGTCGGTTCGAGTCCGACCCGGGGAGCCAAATGTTACAATTATTTTAAAGACAGCTTTATAACACTAAACCCGCCTTTGCGGGTTTTTTATTGTCTCAATAAGTGTTACCGTTACAAATTATTTGATTAATTGTTAATTTTGAATTGTAAAAGGAGAGTCAAAAAATGGCTGAATGGCGTAAAGTTGCAAAAGCTTTTGCACTAGGAGATGGGCATGTGAGTGAGAAAGAAGTTGATGTTTTGCGTGAAGCTTTATTTGCTGATGGACACATTAGCAAAAGTGAATTAGATTTTTTGCATGAGTTAAAAAAGGACGCGAAAACGTCTGTTAAAACTTTAGATACACTGATTGAGGATTGCGAGCAAGCGAAAAAATAAACCTGGGTTTGAAAACGATGGTGGATATAGTGCAGCGATATCCACCCAACATCAATTTAATGATTTTTGATTAACACTGTCAGTTATGGATCAAAGAAAACGACCCAATTATAATCCCAAACAAATTGGTGAAAGAACAGAAGGCAAAATCCTTTCATGTCTGCTTGATCATGATAAGATGGTTTTACTGCCATTTGGGGACAATTTGCGATATGATCTTGTTGTTGAAGAAGAAAATGGTGTATTTAAAAGAATTCAATGTAAAACGGGTCGATTAAAAAATGGGGCTATAACGTTTCAGACATGCAGTTCTTCTTATCATCGGAATGGTAAAAGGCATTCGTATTATGGCCAAATTGAGTATTTTGGCGTTTATTGCCCTGAAAATGAGAGATGTTATATGGTACCCGTTGACGATGTAGGGAAAAGAGCGGCAACCCTCAGAGTAGATGCGCCAGCCAATAATCAAGAAAAAAATATCAACTGGGCTGAGAATTATGAGGTGCCACATCATGGCAGTTCAACTCCCCTTCGCCTTTAAACCAATCAAAATATCCATCACATTTGTGCCTGTTGGCCCTGTCTCTATTAAATCTCCACTCGCGGCTAAAAATCGGCCCGCATCGGCTTGAACCAAACAATCTGCCGCGTTAAATCCCTTTCGTTTCCCCCGTTTTAAAGTTCCCCCATCAACTAAAGCCCCTGCTATTTGACCTGGCCCGTCGTTGCCATCCGTGCCTGCGGCCAATAAAAACACCTCTTTTTGTCCTGCCATTTCACAAGCCGCCGCTAAGGCTAAGCTTTGACAACGCCCACCTTGTCCGGGGTTTTCTGGTAAATGCACTGTCGTTTCACTTGACCAAATAAAGATACCCACATTGCCACTACATAATTGTTGTGCCAAAATACGTCCTGCCTGTTCTGCCTCACCCACGATTAATATATCATGATTAAATATTGCGTAGCCAAGAGGCTTGGCAGCCTCACAGGCCCCTTGTCGTGCGATGGCTGGATGGGCAATGATATGTTGTTCAATGTTGCTGAAACAAGACGGGCAATCGTGGGCCTTTGCTGTCAAAGTACGCAACCAATCTGGCAGTGAACTTTCCCCATTTGTCAAAAGGGCGTTAGGGGGGATTTTGGAGATTTTGGGCTGTGTGATCAAACCCGATCCTATCGCTTGTAAATCATCTCCTGGCACATCAGAGATTAATAAATTCAGTACGGGATGTTTTTTTAAATAAGTTGCTAAACGTCCCCCTTTGATAGCCGATATACTTTTGCGAATTTGATTCATAGCATGAATATCCAAACCCGATGCCAGTAACCAACGATTGACTCGTTGCAAATCAGCTAAAGAAACGCTGGGGCCTAATACTTCAACAAGAGCAGAGGCACCGCCTGATATTAAAAATAAAACCGGATAGTGTGCTGGCAACTTTTCGATAAAATGTAATAAGGTTTGCCCAGCTGCCAAACTGGATTCATCTGGCACAGGATGAGCGGCTTCTAAACATAAGACAGGATAGCCTTGCAATCGTTGTTTATCTAAATGCCCCAATTTAGTTATCAGCAAAGCTTGAGTGATCTGCTCACCCAAAACCTCAAACGCGCCGGCTGCCATATCAGTAGCCGCTTTACCGACAGCGATTAAGGCGAGGGGTGTCGGGTATGAATGCTCACGCAAAAAAGCCGCAACTGTCTTGCGGCCGTTGACAACAGACAGTGCGCTTTTATAAATTGATAACAAATGCTCACGCATAAGAGTCGCTGGAAACATTGTTTGAATTAGGTGTTCATGAATTCAGGCGTTAATCTTTTTTTGAATTAAGGCAACTCCCAAATAATGGCTAATGAGAGTAACAGGTAGGGGCAAGCCCTTGTGGTTGCCCTTATGTGGTATATTAATTTTTTTTTAATTCGCTACCTAACAACTCATTAATGCCTGATAAAAAAATCAGTTTATTCCGTTAATCCCTTGTACTATACTTACCCTTTTTCAACTCGACGAGACTGTAACCATGCACAACATATCAAAAACGATTTTACTTCTTTTTTTAGGCTTACTGACAGCCTGCGCTAACATGCCAACTTCCCTAGACCAAGCAAAACCTGAAGTCAGTGTCGCTGATTTTAAGCAAATCTCTGCGGAAAAGTACCGGATCAAGCTGCGCCTTAAAAACCCCAATCCGGTTCCCATACCTGTCACGGGTCTCAATTACAAGTTACAGATCAACGACAAGGAATTTGCAGAAGGCGAAAGTAAGGAAAGCATCACGATTCCGGCATCAGGCGAAGAATTTTTAGAAGTTGATGTCGCCAGTAACTTGAAGAGTTTTCTCGGAGGCGGATTGGACGGTATAACAAGCTTACTCAAGCGTCAAGTGAAGTACAAACTGTCTGGCAATCTCAGTCTTTCAGATTCAGATTCAGTGCCGCAAGTGCCTTTTGAACAGAAGGGAGAAATCTCTTTAAATCTCAAATAAGTTTTTATTTCGAGGTTCAAGTTTTTACACGCAAAAACTTAAACATCGAATTGATTCTCAAAATTTGGCAAGTTTTAAAAATAGCCATGAATTGATTGGTAGGCGAGATGGTGGGCAACAATCTTTGCCCACCTACGCGAGATTGTGGCAACAAAAATACAAAGCATACACAACATAAAAACTGAAATTTATGCCATCAGAGTGCCATTTTTGTCATTTAGATAACGATCAAATTTTGTTTCAGGATGAATTAGTGATGACATTCAGGGATGGCTATCCCATTTCACCTGGACACACCTTGATTATTCCTAAACGCCATATTCCATCCTTCTTTGATGCGACAGACGATGAGCAACAGGCACTTTTACAGGCATTACATAGGGCTAGGCGCGAATTGATGCAACAATACGCACCGGATGGTTATAACATTGGCATCAATGATGGTTTAGCAGCAGGACAAACTGTGATGCACTTACACATTCATCTCATTCCACGTTATCGCGACGATTGCGATGATCCACGCGGCGGTGTGCGGTGGATATTTCCTGAAAAAGCGGCCTATTTCAAGAAACTGTGAACAGTTATCAGATAAAAAGGGCTTGCGCGGGGAATTATCCCTACATATATCTCATTCAATTCAATTGATAAACAAAGGAATTTTTTATGCCATTGGAAAGTTTTGGCGAAGAACAGATTTATAATCTTGAACGCATCGGTAGTTTTGGTAAATTTTATACAGGTGAGTCATTTCCTATTGAATATATTATGACGACTTTCGCTTCAGCAGAACTCTCAGAATTAACCTTTGCTAGAGATATTCGCCCAGATAAGATTGATTTTGAACTGCTGATGCAACGCGATATCGATGAAGAACGTGTACGCCTTGAAATGGAGCCTTATTTGAATCCCAGTGATGAAAATTTCACACCGGCAGAAATCCGATCAAGATCGGTGTTTTTTCCGCCCTTGCTTGCTGCTATTGTGCCAACAAAAGGTAAAGCAATGGAGGCTTATTATACTGACGAAAACAACGATATCACGCTGATTCAAAATAAAGAACATGTTATCAGAGAATGGCCTGGGCTATTTAAACTAACCTACTTTTCGAGTAGCAATCCACATGCTTACCGGCTCCAGATGAATACCAGAAAAGATGAGCAAACAACGGAAATAGGGGTTCAACGTGAACCGGTTCAACTAGAAATCCGTATCGCAAAAGGTAATGAATATGGTGCTAAGCTTGTTATTATTGATGGGCAACATCGACTCTTCACGATCAAGCAAGTTTATAACAAACACCCCGAATTACTTGATGATCTCGGTGTCCCTGTTTGCATCCTCTTCGCGCCAAATGCCACCGTCCAAAAGAATCGAGAATATGGCCCTTATAGAGTGCCTACTGTTCCAGAAGTTTTTCGCCACCTTTTTGTTGATGTCAACAATACTGCGAAACAAGTTGGTGGACACTTTAATATCCTACTTTCTGATGACACCATTGGCAGCTTAGCTTGCCGCAAATTCTGTGATTACGTTTTCAATAACCAAGGCCCTGAAGGATTAGCGGTTCTTGAATGGAATACCAAGATTCAGAGAGATTCTGCCAAAATCACACGCACCTATTCCATCACCAGTATAGGGATTATTGACAAAGCTTTAGATGAGAGTGTCAGAAACAGAAAATTATTATTCAAATACCTTTTAAACCTAGATGACGTGAAAAACAAGCTCTATCCTAACGGTGATGACGACGAAATCGCGCCTGATTCTCCCCCCGTCAAATGGAATAAGTTTTCCCTAAGCCAAAAAAATATTCTTGAAGCACAAGTTAAAAAATACCTGATTCCCTGTCTTGATAGCATTTTTTTTGGCACCCATGAATTTATAGCGGTTTTTGAAATTTTTTGCAACGAACTCAATCAGTTGAAAAGCTTAGCGGAGAGTGAGCAGCCCGATGCTTTAGAAGCACGGCAGGTTATCAATCAAATTCTTGACTATATGCCAATTGGGGAAGGAAAATCTTATGAAGGGGCGCGTATTATTTGCCGTAACTTCGAGTCAAAGGTTAAAAAGGAAAAAAATAGGCAAACCTCACCCATGATTCAATATGCCTTATTTCAAAGAGCCCTATTTGAAGCTTGGGCACAAATGTTAGATATTGCTCGCGGCATTATTGATGATCCACGGAATGCAACCAAAGGATTTGTTAAATTACTTGATTTAGCCTTACAAGAAAAAGGTCAGTTTTTTATGTTTGACCAACTGTATATGCAGCACACCGTTTTCTCTGGAACACAAATCATTGTTCGACAAGAGACTCGAAAAATCCTGACTCAATTACTGATAGCGCATCTGACTAATCCATTTCATTCGCAACAAGTTTGCAGTGAAATGGGCGTTGCGGACGATAACTTTGCCAGACTGGTTTTGAAACTTCAGGAAAAAGGACGGGCCGCTGCTTCCGAATTTCCTAAATACTACGAAATGGCTCGTAAAAAAACGTTCAAAATCAATTATCGTGTCTATTTGTCAATCAACGGTGAAGAAAGGGCAGAATTAGCCGAGGCGGAAGAAGAACAGAAACGCCATTTGCAAGAGGTTAAAGAAGGAATACGAGCGAAGATTGAGGTATCTGATAAGTTTGATCGGTTAGTCGATAAACATGTGAAGGCGGATGTTGAATTGGCCACAGAAACACTCAAAAATAACCTGTACGAAAGTGATACGCTTTTAGAAGCGTCAGAAGGTGTTAATGGTTAATGGTTTATTGTTAAAGCTAAACTCTTTGATATAAACGGACGAGAGGGTTTAAACCCGTAAGGCTGTAGCGACGATCGCATGGGGCCCCATGCTTTCATCCGTTAGAATCAGCTTCTATCAACTGGGTGTCACTCTGTGTACTTGAAAGTTTTTGAACACTCAACACAATAATCACATAACTGATTTTGCCAGTTAGGAACACACAACCAACCAGGCGGCAAGTGAGCATCAATGTGCTGTACACGGAAGCGCCCTTCGTAGTAAACGTTTTTAAATTCTTCTGTTTGACCACATCCGGAACAAATAAAGGTTGTGCTTATCCAATGTTTTCTCTGTACCGGTTTATCCTTTATCCCCTGTTTCAACCACGCGACAATAAAAATAAAGAGACAAAGGATAAACAATGGCACAACGATTAATATATCCCAGAGTCTATTGTGTACAGGACGCGCTGGTTTTTCAAATTCTGGAGACAGGTCTAAGTTTGTATTGTTTGTACCTGGAACTTTTTTATTCTCTTTTGGAAGAGAAGCTTCCCTAGAAGCGGGTAAGGGCGTTTGAGACTGAAGCGTGTTATGATGGGGAGGAAGAGTATCCTTCTGAGTGTCCCGAAAAACGGATTGTTCATCTTTGATGAGAGGCTTTTCCCTATAGACAGGTAGGGACTCATTGGGAAGCTTCTCTGGCTGTGAGATTTCAATCTTATCCAGATTACGTTCCAATATTTTCGGCCCAATGCCGTAAATATCCATCAACTCTTCTGGATAAATAAAACCACCTATCTTTTCACGGTATTCTACAATACGTTGTGCTTTGATTGGCCCAATACCTGATAATTCATCTGCAAGTTCTGAAACCGTGGCCGTATTGATGTCTACCGCGAATAGTCGTTGTGAAAGGCTCAGGATTATTAAGAGCTGTAAAAATTTTTCCGTGTTGCCCATTCGCTATTCGCTATAAACTTATTGGTTAAATTTTTTTTTTGCTGCTCTAGCCAATTGACGAAATACATCAGTAAAAGATAAATGAAACCCCAAGCGACTAACAAACCCCATTGTGCGTAAGTCGATAATAAAGGCGCTAAGAGTGCTGAGAAGCTACACGCTGCCATTAAAGCGTATTCCCAAAGAACTGTGCGTTTATGTCCCCATCCTAATTGTACTAATCGTTGATAATAATGTGTTTTATGTGCTAACCAAATTTTTTCTCCCTGTAATAATCTTTGTAACAATGTCGCGCTTGCATCGACAATAAACGGTGAAAACAGAAGCATGGCTATCCACAATGGGAAAATGCCTTCACGATTGCCCCATAAACTAAAAGCCGCCGCTAAAAATCCTAAACTTGATGAACCCGCATCACCCATGAAAACGCGAGCGGGTGGAAAATTAAACAGTAAAAATCCACCTGCGGCACTGGCAACGATGAGATTGATCACCATAAATAACTGACGATCAGCCAACCCGCCCAGTATGGCTAAAGTACCAAAGCCGAACACAGCCATACCGCCTGCAAATCCGTCCATACCATCCATAAAGTTGTAGAGATTGACCATCCAGACGATAAATAAGAATGAAAGGCTGATTTTTAAAAATGGCGGCCATGTCCATATCATACCCGGCAAAATCAACTGGGTCACCCAAAATTCACCTTGCCACAATAAAAAGTAGGTAGCAAGACAATGCACTAGCAAGCGATATAAGGCAGAAACATGACGACAATCATCAATAAATGAAATGATCGCAATCAGTAACCCACTGATACATAACAAAAAAAAATCAGGTATGGGCACATAGTGCCAACAAGCAAGAAAGGCCGAGAGTGTAAATGCCATCAGTATTGCAATGCCGCCGCTGACAGGAATAGGATGAGTATGTAAAGAACGTGCATTGGGTTCATCAAGAATGCAAAACAGGGTTTCTGGACGACTCAAGTGCAGTGTCAACCATGCGGACATCAAAAAGGCCACTGTCATCAAGGTAATAATCATGCTGATCCTTTGATCAGTTATCAGTTATCGTTTATCAGTTATCAGTTATCCCACCAATGTACCCAAAAACCAATCCGGGGATGAACCTTATTCTGATCAGTTATCAGTTATCAATTATCAGTTATTCCATAAACAACACTGTACCCAAAAACCAATCTGGGGATAAACCTAATCCGTTGTACTCATTGGGAGAAAATAACCTCACAGGTTTTAATAATCATTTAGGGTGAGTTGCCTTAATAACTTATTTATGAATTTCATGTTCCACGCTAAAGTTTCGCGAAGCGAAACTTTAGCGTGGAATTGATTATCATGCCAGTGAATGGCATTGTATTGCCAACCATCATAAGGGAATGAAGATAAAAAATGTTAAAATGCGACAATCTGTTTGAATTAGCTTCTTAAAATCATTTATTGATATAAATACTTTTTATTTATTATATAAATATAGCGGTTTAGGTTTAATGTTTTATAGGGTGGCATTTGAAGCCCATATCATTATTGCTAAACATTCTAGGCCGATAACCAAAATCATGGTAGGCTTTTGTCTGATCAAAACACAAATCTTGATTCATTCGCGCTATCATTGCCCCTGATAAATGGGCATAAGCGGGCAACCAAGTGAGAAAAAAAGTCATCATTTTAAATAGGGGCAGTGGAATAGATATGATACGCGGTTTTTGACCTAAATGGTGAAAAATAGCCTCGACCATATCACGATACTTCAGTGTTTCCCCGCCACTCAGATTATACGCTTTGTTCGTCGTCTTTGGGGAAAGGCCAACTTGTATACAAGCCGCTGCTAAATCATCTGCGTGTACTGGTTGACGTAATCCCGTTCCTCGCCCCAATAAGGGAAAAAAACCAAATCGGCGAATAAAGTGGGCAATAAAGGTCACATTTTTATCCAACCCACAACCATAAATTAATGTGGGACGAAACAGTGTCCAAGCAATACCACGATCCTGACATTCATTTATCAATGCCATTTCTGCCTGGGTTAATTGCGCCGCAATAGCACTTTCTTTGGAATCTGGGGAAGCCGCCTTGGTAAAGCAACTTGTTGAACTAAAAGCAATTATTTTATTTAAGGGTGCCTGAGCAGGTAGACGTGCCAGTAAGGGTGGCAATAATGGCAAAGGCGCTAGATGGAATAACACACTTGGTTGGGTAATCGGCAAAGATGATGTCAATAAATCCGCCTGTTGCCAAATAATCTCCGCGCTGTTTGAACGGGGTTGCCGACTCAAAGCCGTCACGGCAAAACCGACCGCTTGTAGGCGTGGCAATAAAAAATACCCTATTTGACTTGTCGCGCCAGTTACCCATGCACGGTGTTGATTGAAATCTGTTAATATTGCCATATCATTTAATTCTTATACTGAAAGTACAACGGATGATTTCGCGAAACTCGTTACTTAAATGGATTAAGTACATTCCGTATATACAAAACACAAAAAAGCCAACAGCCAACAACTCAAAACAGTTCATAATACAGTCTTCCCCTGAAAGGAACTAACTGGAATAGGTCATAAAACCCCTTCAGTGGTATTGGAATTTTAGCGAGTCAAGTAATGAACCTTCGCTTATAAAACGGTGGTACCTATTTTAGCTGCATTGATAACTTATAACTGATAATAATGAATCCATTAAATGGTATTAACTATTTTTTTCAGGGCTTTTCCCTGATTTTTAAACCCAGCATCCGCCAGTGGGTATTGATTCCTTTCTTGATAAATGTCGTCTTATTCAGTCTCTTAATTTATTATGGTTGGACAGGGTTTCCAACCTTGATTGAATTTCTTGACAGCCAAATGCAAAATTGGTTGCCCGACTGGGCGTGGCTGCTTGAGATAATGCGTTTGTTAATGTTGCCTTTGTTTACAGTATTTGTTCTTATCGTATTCTTTTTTGTATTTACATTTGTCGGTAATTTAATTGCTGAACCCTTTAATGGTTTACTCGCTGCTGCCGTTGAAAAACACTTAACCGGAAAAGCCGTCAATTCCCCTAAAGAATCTTGGTTCAAAGTGATTATTGGATTCATCGGGGAAAAAATAGGAAAACTGTTGTATTACCTCAAATGGGTTATTGTGTTAGTCATCATTTCCTTGATTCCTGTTATCAATATTATTTCACCCATACTCTGGTTTCTTTTTGGCGCATGGCTTGCCGTCCTTGAATATAGCGATGCGCCCTTAGAAAATCACGGCTACAACGCACCTGCTCGACGCAAAATATTGGCACAAAAACGTATACTCGCCTTCGGGTTTGGTAGTGTGGTTTTAGTCGCCATGTTGATTCCGATAATAAACCTTTTCGTCATGCCAAGTGCAGTGGCAGGCGCTACCTGTATGTGGGTATCTGAGTTTGCAGATTCAGCCTCTAAAAAGGGGTAGTTTTGCAAATGGGCGAACCGAAGTTATCGCCCTAAATAGATAATGCTTCATTGAGACGCTTCCAATCAAACGCGGGCCCCGGATCCGTTTTACGCCCCGGGGCAATATCACAGTGCCCTACAATTCGATCAGCTGTCAAAATCGGCCAAGCCTCTTGCAAAATGCCTATCACTCGCGTCAATTGCTGATATTGTTCATCGGTATAAGGTACATCGTCACACCCCTCAAGCTCAATGCCAAATGAAAAATCATTACAACGAGTGCGTCCTCTAAAAGACGACACGCCCGCATGCCAAGCTCGTTGTTGTAAAGACACATATTGTACAACTTCTCCTGTGCGCCGAATCAATAGATGGCTTGAAACACGTAAATGTGCAATTTCAGCAAAACAAGCATGAGCATTTTTATCTAAAGTCTGTGTAAACAATTGATCTATAAAAGGCCCCCCAAATTCTCTAGGGGGCAAACTAATGCCATGAATGACTAATAACTCAATTTCGACTCCAGCAGGCCGATCATCACAATGCGGCGAAGGGCATTGCCGCACACCTTCTAACCATGCTTTATCACTGTCTAATTTCATTGTTTGTTCAAATTGAAAATATAGTTCGCCCAGGTTAAGGCGTATGTAGGGGCAGCCCGATCGTGTTCGCCCAACCATTAACCATTAACCATTAATCATTAATCATTAAAAAGAAATATGAGCCTTTCAAATATTTTACGCCAATTTATTGAAATCAATAAACGCTTACTAACAATCGGTACTCTTCTTGTCATACTACTCGCTATCACTGGGCATCTTATCCGTGATCAATCAATCGTTTTAGCATTTATGATGTATATCCCACTCTTGCCACTTGGACTGTGGGCTATTTTACTTGATTTTTGGCAAGCTGGGCGCAGTTTACCTCGATTCAGATTTAGCTTAACTTTCATTGGCTTAGGGATTGCAATTTGGGGTGGGCTTTCAATGACGGGAGGAAATGATTTAAAAACCAATACCGTTTCTAATCCAGTGAGTTTATTACATTGGAATGTCAAATGGGGTGGTATTGGCTATGACAACTATTTGAAAAATCAATATCAAGGAGATGAATGGGCCTCTATACGCCAAGACATTTCTCAGCGCCATCCTGACATTATTGTACTCAGCGAACCGCCACAGCTTGACACTTGGTTAGATCAATTGATTCAAGAAATGGGGGCCGGTTGGTCACTGTTCAAACATAACCATACCAAACGCAACGGATTAGCCATTTTGTCATCATGGCCACTCCAATTTGAACGCCTGATCAAAATCCGTGATGGGGCAGCCATGTCTGTTGTCGTCACAGTGCGAGATCAACGCTTGCGTTTATTGTTAGTAGACGGTAAGCGCAGTGTGCGAAGACTTAGAACACCCCGACTCACAGACATCATTCAAATCGCGATTGACAACCAAGAACAACCTATTGATATCATTGTAGGTGACTTCAACGCCGTCAGCCGCAGCCTCGGTTTTGATGCCTATACCACAGCGGCCGGGGGATACCAACTCGCCAGCAAAGCCGCTCCTGTGTGGCGTGGCACCTGGCCCACTTTATTGCCCTTATATGATATCGATCACATTTGGGTTCATAAACGTTTTCAAATACTTAATGTAGAAATGTTTAGCAACCTCAATACTGATCATCGTGGGCAAAAAGTGTCTTTTCAATAGACGCACTGCTGTGCGTCTAACTGCCTTACGTCTATGCCCATCTACCGTAGAGACGCACTGCGTGCGTCTCTGATCTGCCCATGTGCCGTAGAGACGCACGGCCAGAGACGCACAGCAGTGCGTCTCTACTCTGCCCATGTGCCGTAGAGACGCATGGGCAGAGACGCACGCAGTGCGTCTCTACGGTAGATGGGCATAGACGCACGGCCGTTAGACGCACGGCCGTTAGACGCACGGCCGTTAGACGCACGGCCGTTAGACGCACGGCCGTTAGACGCACGGCCGTTAGACGCACGGCCGTTAGACGCACGGCCGTTAGACGCACGGCCGTTAGACGCACGGCCGTGCGTCTCTACTTTATGTCATTCATTGTACTCATACCTAACCAGTCTCATGTCCAAATTACAAAATAAAACCAACGGATTTACCCTAATAGAAATCATGGTTGTCATGATCATTATTGGCGTGATTTTAAGCTTTGCCACCTTATCTATTGGCGACGGCGGCTTAGCACAAAAATTAGAGCAAGAAGCACAACGTCTCGCAGCTTTATTGAAATTAGCCCGAACTGAGGCTATTATGCAAGCTAAGGAAATGGGCATCTCTTTTGACAACCAAGGCTATCGCTTTTATGTGTTGCAAGCGCAAAAGTGGCAAGCATTCACAATACAAGACGACATTTTTCGCCCTCGCACATTGCCTAAAGGCATATTCACAGAAATCCATTTAGAAGGTGAGCCGATTATCCTCAATCAGGCCAAAAATACGCCGCAACTATTATTATCTAGCGGTGAATTTATCCCCTTTGAAATCCTATTTATCGCCGAAACGGATGAAACAATGCGTTACCGAATAACCGGCACCGTCATTGGGGAATTGAGCCTACAACAAGTAGAACGAAACGAATAAAGCTTATCCCAATTCGATGTTCAATTTATTATTTCGCCAAAACTCAAAAACGCATTAAAATGCAAAACGCTTTCATCAATCGCTTATTATAAATAAACAACCCAAATCGTGTGAGGCATCGGTATTCATAAAAAACAAGGCTTTACACTGTTAGAAGTCCTCGTCGCCTTAGCCATTTTGGCTATTGCCCTATCAGCTGCGATAAAAACCACCACTGAAAATGCCGAAAATGCCCGCTATTTACGCGATAAAACCTTGGCACATTGGGTTGCCATGAATGCACTGACTCAAATTCAAGTCTGGGGAGAATGGCCTGCCATAGGAAAAAAAGAAGGCACAGCCATGATGGCCGAACGTGAATGGTATTGGATTATCAAAGTATCTGAAACCGCGGATGACGAATTACGACGTTTAGACATACAAGTCTACTTTGTTCGTAGGGATAAAACACCGATAACAACATTAGTCGGATTTGTGGGTTCGCCGTCACCTGGTATTGACAAGTCGCTATAAAAACGGGCAAAATGGCGGCTTGTTTTCATTTGAAATCTCCTTATTGGCATGGCCACAAACGCGCCACGTTTGTGGCTTTTTTATTGTCAAACTTTCCTTTTCAAAGCTTTACAACACTTTTAAGCCGTAAAACTCTCTCCTTTCATCCCGTTCATTTTTCATTTCATTATCCCCTTTTCATTTCATCATCCCCTTTTCATTTCATTATCCCCTTTTCATTTCATCATCCCCTTTTCATTTCATCATCCCCTTTTCATTTCATCATCCCCTTTTCATTTCATCATTCCGTTCATTTTTCATTATGAGAAAAAAGTGACAACAATCCCCTTGATTGACGAGCCTATTGGCATACTTTTGACATTATGGGTAATCCCAACAAACCAATATAGGTGTTCAAATAGTGTGGATTGGGAATTGAGGTATGGTTGCCTCAATGCCATTAATTTTTATCTGTTCAAATCCATGACTTTCTTATTCAAGGTAAAACTCAATAATCTTATTAATTTTAGGATAGCCTCAAGCGTTTTTGACAAACCTCCCATTTTATGCTTTTATTAATAGTAATTCTGTTACACTACCCCGTCATAATAGAAACGATAATAACCATGCCAACAGTATATTATTTTGAAGCCAAGTCTATTCAAAACTATATCCTTGATAGTAGTAAATTAAAGGATATGATTGGCGCGAGTGAGCAAATCGAATATTTGTGCCATGATGAAGCCTTATCCAATGAGGAAAATAAAGAACATTTATTAGATAAGGTTTTGAATAGCTTAGGTTTAGACGATTCCAAAGTCAAATTTGCGCGCAAAGCGGGTGGTGCCTTTCAGGCCCTTTTTTCAAATGCCAATGAGGCTAAAAACTTTCAGGCTGTGTGGACATTTTGTGTACAACAGGCCTTTCCAGGCCTGACGTTTGCCCAAGGCATGGCCACAGATGAGCGTCTGAAAACGGCCCTTAAAATGGCACGCGATGATCTATTCAAACATGATCATAATGCTTTTTTTCCCAGTTTACCGTTAGCGGGCCCCTTGGTAGCGCGTAGCCCGCGTACTGGGCAACCTGCCGTTGCTCGTCTTCAGTTGTTAGATCAGCGTTCTGAACGCTTAGACACAACGACAGATCAAAAACGCGCTTTTCGTAAAGGCAAGGCGCTGATTAATAAATTAGATATTAAGAAAATAGACAACAAGGATATCTATTGGCCCGTCAATTTAGATGAGAAAGATCAAGAAGAGGCGAATGAGAAAATCTTTCCGTTGCTCCCAAATAACCGTTATATTGCCATTGTTCATGCCGATGGCAATAATTTGGGGCTGTTGTTAAAAGCCATCCAAGAAAAATTGTTGGCTAACGAAATCACTGCTGCTCACTATGCTGAAGTATTAAGAACCTATTCTCAAGCCATTGAAAAAACGACTGTTGAATCGGCAAAACAGGCGATAATAGATGTTGTGGCTAAAGGCGCTGTATGGCAATTTACGATCATGCCCGCTCGCCCTTTGGTATTGGCTGGTGATGATTGTACCTTTATTGTGCGCGGTGATTTGGCCCTTGACTTTACCCAAGTCTTTTTAGAGCAATTTGAAAAACACAGCCAAACTCAATTAAATGAACTCAAGGAAAAATACCCTGAGTTAGACTGTTTGCCCGAAAAACTCACTGCCTGTGCTGGCATAGCTTACATAAAAGCCAGTCAACCCTTTTATCAAGGGTATAAATTAGCGGAGTCTTTGTGCAAATCTGCCAAAAACTTTGCCAAATCGCATGTTAAGAAAGAGGAACTCGTACCCGCTTGTCTCGCATTTCATCGCATTACCACCAGTATCATTGATAATTACGAAACGGCCCTTGAACGTGAACTCAGACGTGAAGTGGATAAAAATAAGATTCAACTCACCATGCAGCCTTATTTAGTAGGTGAGGTGAAAGCATCCCAACAGCCCAATGAGTGTATTCAATTAGACGGTTTGAAGAGAGTGTTGCGCTTTTTTAAAACAGCACCAATCAGTCAGGGTACAGATCAGTCTTTGCGCGGCATGGAAGTCACGATTCCATTGAGACTAACCGCAAACTTGTACACATTACAACCGAAGCCATTACAACCGAATCAATCAATGGATGACTGGCAAGACACATTAGCAAAATGTTTGCCGTTGATTCGTGCTGTAGGCACATCACGTAGTCGCGGTTTAGGGCGCGTTAGCGTAGAATTAATTTAGTACAACGGATTAACGGAATAAACGGATTGATAAATCGATCATTTTAGGAAATGCTTCGTTCAATGAGTGAAGCCTTCCTTCGTTTCGGAAAGAAGTTGTACTAAGAGGTGGTATAGAAATATTAGAGGTATATATAAAATCAAGCCTCACCCAAAAAATACTTCGAGCTAAGCCTTGTTTGATCCTTAGCGGCTTTGCGGCTTTGCGTGAGCCATTCAATACCCAAAAAATATGAAAATTCAACCCTTTAAAGTCACAACCCTAGAAGAAGTGGTTATCAGCGAACGCGCAGCCAATGAAGGGGGCCATGTTAGTTTAAATTATCTACCAGGCGCGACATTTTTAGGCGCGATAGCGGCCCGTTTATATCAAGACTTATCTGAACAAGAAACCTACCAAGTTTTCCACAGCGGCAAAGTCCGTTTTGGGAATGCCTTACCACTCAGTGAAGATGAACAACAGACTTATCCCATGCCATTATGTTGGTATAAAAAGAAATCTGAAGACTTTAGTGGCACAATGTCCTTGATTAATTATCAACATGGAAAACATAACAACCGTTTTCAACCTCAACAAATGCGTGATAAGTATGTGAGTCTTGGGGCTATTGGCACCAAAAATAGATTCACCGAAATCGTTCCCCGATTTCGCATGAAAACCGCCATCGATCCGGAAGTAGGCACAGCGAGAGACAATCAATTATTTGGCTACACCAGTTTGCCGAACAATCATGAATTTATAGCCTCTTTAGAAGCCGATGATGATATCGATAAAAATCTGTTTAAACAAATCCTAGACAGCTTACAAGGCGAATTAAAATTAGGCCGATCACGTTCCGCAGAATATGGAGCCGTCAAGATCGAAGTATCTGAACACCCCGATGAACGCCCCTTACCCAAAGCCGCTTCAGAAGTCACGATCTGGTTATTAGCGGATACTGCATTACAAGATGACAATGGACAACCGCTTTTACATCCCAGCGCGAAAAGTGTTGGTTTACCCGAGCATTTTAAACTGGATATGGAAAAGACGTTTATCCGTACTCGTCGCTATGCCCCCTTTAATGCTCACCGCCGTCGCCGTGAATTAGAACGACTTGTGTTAAGCATGGGCAGTGTACTGTATTTTAAATCTCAAACGCCTGAACAAAATGGCGTAGAGGCTGAAACGCTACAACATATTCAGGCAAAAGGCATTGGTTTATACCGGCAAGCCGGATTAGGGCGCGTTTGGATTAATCCAAAAATACTCGCCAACAAAAATCCGCAATTTGACAAACTGTCTTCAATAAACAGAACTTCTGTCTCAGTCAGTGAACCCGATCATCCTGTATTCCGTTATTTAACTCAACGTAAACGACACGATTCAGATACCTCAACAGTCGAAAAACAGGCTAAGACATGGAAAACCGATCTTAAAGGCTTATACGCTTCAGCCAAAAAACTGTCTTATGTGCCCCCCGGCGTTTGTCCAGGGCCCACGGGCACGCAGTGGGGCAGAGTGATGGATAAGGCCAAAAATGCAGCCTCAATCGACAAATTAATGGAACAACTTTTTGTCGGTGAAAATGCCGTGTGCAAAGAAAACGATCCACAATGGTGTAAACGGGTTTACAGCACATCACAAAAAGAAATCAAAGAAATCACTGATTTTCGTCAGTGGTTATGCCATCAAATCAATCAAGAAAAAGAACGTGAAATACTGTTACGCATTGTTGCGCGATTTGCTCGATTAGCGAGAGATGTTGCCGATGAAGAAACGTAAGCGATTTCGTAGGGTGGGTAGAGCGAAGCGAAACCCACCGGTTTCTAAACCCAGCAATTTCTACATTTTAAAATGGCAAATGGTGGGTTTCGCTTCGCTCTACCCACCCTACATTCTTTGATTTTACAAACGGTGGGTTTCGCTACATTCTTCGTAATCAATTATTTGAAGGCATGACGGCAAGAGAAATTTATGACAATGCCGCAGAATTTTGGAATAATGCAAAGTCAAGTTGGAACGTAGACAAAAAAGTGGAAAAAAGTAATGACTCATAACCAACCCATTTTTTTACATTGCCCGTCTTGTTTTAGAGACGTGTACGCCCTTATCTATTGCGACGGGGCGCACTGATGGTTTAGCTGATAATTTAATAGTGCGTGATGCTAATGGTTTACCGGCTATTCCGGGTTCAAGTTTGGCGGGTGTGCTGAGACATGCTTATCAAGATCATTATGACGCGGAAACAGAAAAGCCGATTAACACTAACGCATTGTTTGGCAGTGCTAAAGAGGAAGAGGAAAAAGGCAATCCTTCTTTTGTGCATATTTCTTGGGGATGTTTGCATGATCAAAATAATGAGCCGATAGAAGGCTTGCTTGATCCAAATGATAAACGTTGGGATGATGACATCTTGAAAAACGCACTGGAAGCGATACCGGTGAGACGTGATCACGTTAAACTGAATCATCGCAATGTCAGTGACGCTGAAAAACAAGGCAAGTTTGAGCGTATTATTATACTTGATGATCACGTTTTTTCCATATCCTTCTATAAAGACAAAATATATAACAACAAGATATAACTACAAGATATATAACTACAAGGATTGTTTATAAGAAAGGATAAGTATTGGGTATTTAATGAGCTCATCAGTCTCAACCTTATTCATTTATCAATGGAACTCAATGACATGAAGCTTGGCATAATCTAATCGAAAGGATAAGTATTGGGTATTTAATGAGCTTATCAGTCTCAACCTCATTCATTTATCAATGGAACTCAATGACATGAAGCTTGGCATAATCTAATCCTTTCTTATAAACAATCCTTGTAGTTATATATATTGTAGTTATATATCTTGTCGTTATATAGCCGAATCGGAAAAGCTGATCATCAGAAGTCATTCTTGCGGATAATCAAAATGCAACCAACAGAATTATTAAACACCGTTTTACCGAAATTATCGAAAATAACGGGACAGCCAAAAAATTTCCCTAACAATTGGAAACTATGCCGCTTAAATATAAAGTCAGAACCTTGCGAGACACCAGAAGCCGTGCAAGACAAAATCGAAGCCTTTGCCCCCAAGCAAGGTTGGCTCTGTTTTCAAAGCGAAGTAGCCTATTTTTGTCAACAAGATTTTTGTAAAAATCACAGCATACCCTCTCACGGCATCATACTGTACGGAGAAGTCGTTAATGATCAAAGCTCACTGCATATTCGAGAAGAGGGACAAGGGTGTTGGATACTCACTGAATTGACAGAAACCCAAGGCGATGAGTACTTGGTTGAAGAAAAACGCTTTTTGGGTGAAGGTAAAAAATTAACCCCAGACGAGTTATATTATCGTATCTACTGGCAACATGATAAGCAATACGGCTATCGCCAATTTGCAGCCCGTTTTACAGGATTTGGACAAGAACAAAATGCCAATCAAAAATAAAACACCCCATACTTTTCAAGAAATGACGGCCCCTTATAATTTTGTCCCCTTATCGGGATGGGTATTTGAGCCCGATTGGGCGCATCAAGTTTCGCACGATGTGCCCTTTTCAAATGGACTCAGTGGCCGTTTAGATATAGCGATCACAGCTGAAACACCGCTATTGGTAGGCGGCAAGCAAACCAAAGCGACAGAACAAGCGCCAGGCGAAGTGCATTTTTTTCAATTGCCCGATAAACGCTACGCCATCCCGGGTACCAGCCTCAAAGGGATGATTCGCAATGTGCTAGAAATCGCCAGTTTTGGCAAAATGCAGTTTGTCGAGTGTAGCTATGAAGATATATTACATCAAACGAATATCGGGTAACAAAATGAAGTTTTACGAGTTTTGCGAATCAATTCGAGCCATGGATTTCAGCCCGCGTAGCTGAATTTAACTTATCGCCTTATTTCTAAAGAGGAGTTATTTGAACAACTGAAGCCTATTCATATAACTACAAGGATTAGGTATAATAAAGGATAAGTCTATAACTACAAGGATTGTTTATAAGAAAGGATAAGTCTACAATTACAAAGATTGTTTAATTGATACGGATTAGATTGTCTCAAGTTTCATGTCATTGAGTTTCATTGATAAATGAATGAGGCTGAGATTGATGGGCTCATCAAATGCCCAAGATTTATCCTTTATTATACCTAATCCTTGTAGTTATGATCTTATAGTTATGATATGCCTGTGGGACTTTGGCGCGATTTCCGCATTAGTCCTTGGTTAACTAAACCGTAATCTCGCGTCATCCATTCCCCAGGCTTCCCTTTCTCTGTAAGTCAAAAATCCCGGTTTAAATTTATCACACATTTTTACCCTTTTTAACAACATTCTGTATAACCTCTAAAAAATCCATTTAATTGAGGCAGAACACGTCGGTTCGCCCCTACCAACAAAGCTTCACTCGATCATTTTTTTAACTCAATCATTAATCATTAATCATTAATCATTAATCATTAATCATTAATCATTAATCATTAATCATTAATCATTAATCATTAATCATTAATCATTAATCATTAATCATTAATCATTAATCATTAATCATTAATCATTTATTTTTTCTTTCACACAAATCGGTATATAAATAGTTGTTTTATATCAAAAAAATAGCCTTTTTTGTCCCTTATCAACTTGCTATTTTGAGGCACATAGTCTATATGTTAGTGGTATAAACCATTTATTATCTAACTGATATGAGAAAGAGGTGTATGACTTATGAAACATCAACGTTATTTATATCAACTTTGCTTAGTGATAGGCCTATTATGTATTGGCAGTTTCACTTTTGCTCAAACTGTGGCGGTGGATTTTAGTCAAATCCACGGCTTTGGCGTGACATCTGACAGAATACATATTAATAATATTCTGGTTAGGCAAACCGCTGAAAACGCTTATGACTTAAAAGCGGCTCCTGTGGTTGATCAAATAGGGGTCACTTTTAAGGCCTGTCAATTTGGCTTTGGCGGACGTTTGTTGTATTTGATGCCCATTGTTTCCCCTGATGAGCCCCCTTGTCAGATCAATTCAAATGTTGATTTGAGTCATAGCCAGGTTTTTAGTTTGGGCTTCGATAGAGTGCAAATTGAGAACATTGCTGTGAAAACCTTTGATCACAATGTGCCTGAGGCACCTGAAGTGATCGTACCCCAGAATGTGACTTTTCATTTTGACCCGATTACCCTGAATTTGGAACAAGTTTTACCGTCTTCCTCAAGAATTGATATTTCACTTGATTGGGGGAAAACCCGGCTTGAATTGGATGCCCATTTAACCGGGCCGGCTTTTGGCGCATGGGAGTCTTATAATAACGAAAGAGATCGTTTCCATCTGTATTTTGGTAATAAATTTGCCGATGTGGCTGTACTGCATGTTGATGACAATTTTACGATACCCCAATTTTTAACGCTTTTCCCACCGCCAGGGCTTGAGTTCTTAAGAGAAGGGGTTTACCGATTCACTGTTCACCATTCGAGCGGCCGCGGCAACATTGCTCACGCAGATGCCCAAGTACGTATCAATTTATGGGGAGCTGATCAATCGCTCTCAGAATATTTCTTTGAGCCGCCTTTTCGGGGCCAGGTGAAATCGAAAGATGAGATGGAAAGTTGGATAGTCTTTGAATTGCAGGTGTTCAATGATGGGATAACGGTTGGGCCGCCTAAACAAAGCTATGAAGTGAATGTGAGTCCCCCAGAGGTACGCAGAGGTAGAGATTAAACTAGGCGTTCAGGCCTCCTTCTTGTCAAGATCAGGGGTCAGGCATTTTTGAATGCATTGTTGCTTAATTCCATAATCTGATTTAGCCATACAAAATAGGAGAATATGTCAAAAAACGATTATTGTTTTAATAGAGCAATTATTAGTTATCCGTTATCATTTATCAATTCGTTGCGAAAGTTGAGCCTTCTGCTTAACTTTCGCGACAACATCAGTTATCATTCCCTTCTTAAGAGGTTGATATCTGTTATGTTCAAGCCTAACAGATTATCCAACACACTCTATTTCATTTTATTAATCATTATCAATTCAATGCCTTATTGGCTTTCTGCCCGAAACATTTAATCGTTTAAGGTAGACAAGGGCTTGCCCTAGTCAATTCTGAGTTTCAAAGCCCTCACCTGAATCATGAATTATTTATTTATTTTTGTTGTTGCAAACACTTCGTTTTGATATTGCTGGTAAAACAGCAAAGTTTTATGCACTGCTTTAACGACTGCTCGCGGTGTTATGCTTGCACCTGTGAATTGGTCAAAAATGCCCCCATCTCGTTTGACTTTCCACCCGCCTTTCTTGGGATTGCTCAAGGAATGGCCATTAAAACCAAAAATCCAATCCGAACGACGCACTTCGATTTTATCCCCCAATCCCGGCGTTTCTTGATGAGACAGCACACGCACACCCATCAAACTTCCTTGATAATCAATACCCACTAATAAACGCATACGTCCGTTATACCCATCGGGTGCCTCTGGGCTTAAAATAGCCCCTATCGGCTGTCCACCTTTGCGAGCGCGATAAATGGTTACGGGTTCATTGGTGCCCAACAGTGCCTCGTTTTGCATTTCTAAAGTGTCTTTCAGTAAATCATTATCATAGTGTTCAGGAGGAATCAGCGTATTTAAAGTACGCACCAAAGCGGCACGTTCATTCGCTTTAATTTGCGCCTCCGTGATTTGAAAACTGAAGGCTACCAATCCCCCTCCGATCACGGCAAAGAGGGTTAATAGACTTGCCGCACGTAGTATTTGTTTTAACATTGTGTGTGAATGGTCTTCGCTGGAATGCTAAATGAAAATTGAATTGTGAATTAAAACAAGGGTTTAAATAGAAATAAAAGGGACAACCACAAGGGATTGCCCCATTACTGCGGAATTAATGGCCAAACACGCGCGGTTTGGTGTAATAATCAATGGTGGGAACCGTCATATTCATTAATAAAACGCCAAACGCTACCCCATCTGGATAGCCACCCCAAGTCCGAATGATATAAATTAATAAGCCAATACCAACCCCATAAAACAAGCGGCCTTTGTTTGAAGTCGCGGCGCTGACGGGATCGGTGGCAATAAAAAAGGCTCCAATTATTGAGCCACCCGTTAGGATATGAAACAGGGGCGACGGGTTAAGATCACTGTCAATCAGGAAAAAACAGCCTGAAATCAAAAATAGAGTCCCTAATACTGCAACGGGAATATGCCAAGTGATCACCCGTTTATAAATCAACCAACAGCCACCTAGAAAGAATGTTCCCCCTATCCATTCCCACCCTTTTGCAGCAAAGGTGCTAAACAAAGGATTACGTTGAATTTCTGCGACAGTATAGAATTGTGCCAATTCCGTTTTCATCGTATCTAACGGTGTGGCACTACTGAGCGCATCCACTGTCAATCCGCCCATCGCTTGTCCGGTAAAAATAATGCTCAAACTATCCAGTATGCCCGGATAATAACCGCTTAATGAGGGAAGAACAGGCCAACGAGTCATTTCAAGCGGAAATGAAATCAGTAAAACCATATAGCCGACAACGGCCGGATTAAACGGATTGTAGCCCAATCCACCGTACAGATGTTTGGCAAAAATGAGTCCAAAAGCGGTACCTAATACGGTTGCCCACCACGGTACAAAGGGGGGTAGTGCCATCGCCAGCAACCAGGCCGTGACTAGAGCACTATTATCGGTCAAAAAAGGGCGTATAGGGCGATTGCGTAACCAGAGCATCAAAGCTTCACAAGTTAATGCGGTGACACTGGCCAGTAGAATATTAACAACAATACCCCAGCCCAAAAAATAAACATAGACAACAATGCCAGGTATGAGAGCATAAAGCACTTGTCGCATGATTTCTGAGACGCTAGTCTCTTGATGTAAAAAAGGGGCAGAAGACGTTTTTAATAGCATAATGAAAAATAATGTATTTAATAATCAATATCTTAGTGAATATATTTCATAACGGATAACGTTTTAAATCAAAGGATTACAATTTTTCTTCTGTACTCCGTTTATCATTATAAACTGACTAAAGATTTTCATAAAAATCATTTCAATCCTTTTCAGTTATCAGTTTCACTTAAGAAGTTGAGGCAAACAAAAACTTCTTAAGTGAAAATCAGTTATCAAGGCATTGATATCCACTATGTTCAAGGCCAACATATTTATCTGACAAACTATATATAGCGATGTTTCTTTGCTATGCCTAGCGTCTGTGTTTTTGTAGAGACGCGATGCCTCGCGTCTCTCTCTGTTTTTGCCTCGCGTCTGTGTTTTTGTAGAAACGCGTTCCCTCACTAGAGACGCGAAGCATCGCGTTTCTACAATCTATAGTAATAAAGGAATTATCAATATCAAAAAGACCACACTCCATAATGGTTTTAATATTAGGAGAAATCAAATTGAAAAAACAGTGCGGATGAACAAACGATTTTAGACAACATCCGAGCCGGGAAACAGACTGGAGCGACTTATGTTTTTAATTAATATGGTAAGCGATTGCTCCCGTTTTTTGAAAGGCACTTCAAGTTGTCTCATGAAGAGGCTGAAGATGCCTTGCAAGAGACTTTGATTCACTTTATCAAGAGTGTCCGTGAGGATAAATTTCCAAAGCATTTTTATTTTCGGATGCGGCAGCCAATAATAACCCTTTCAAAGCATCAAATTCACCGACTTCATTTTTGATAAGATTATCTTGATTCGCTTGATCACGAGGCATTTGCGTACCGATTTCGCCTTTGACAAAGAATTTACTGCGTGCATTCGCTAACAGCGGATTGGTTTTTTCCGTTTTAGCCAGATACATACCCGATGAAAAACAGGTATCCATTACCGTCAGGATGCGATCAGTGGCTAAAGCATTGACTAGCGCAGTAAACTGATCATCCCGCAGAACGTCTTTCGCTCTAGGGTAATCTTTGCCTTCTACATCGCGAGTAACCAGAGTTTCATCCCAACGATCTTGTTCATCACCGTTATCGTCTGGAAGATGACTACCATGTCCAGAAAAATAAAGGATAACTAAGTCACCCTTGATCAAGTGTGGCTTTCGAGAAATCAGCGCGTTTTCCAATTCGGCTTTGAAAGCGTTGGTTAAATGACAAATTTGGGTTTCAGGTATATTGAAATGCCGTTGTACGCTTTTGCTAAACTTTTCCACATCGTTTGAGGTTTTGAGCAAACCTCTGGTATTGGCACCCGCTGCTAACACGCTGTTTTGAGTACGCGGAAGGGTTGGTGAACTTGAAAAACAGTCGCGTTTTGTTATCGGCGGCGGGGTATTTTCCGAAGGGCAGAAAAACCAGCAGCCTTTTGTTTTTGGTGACGACGTTGCTTGGCAGCCCGATATCAGGAGCAGTAATCCCATAAAAAGTATAGATAATGTTTTCATCATTTGATATCGTTAATGGTTAATGGTTAATTCTATTTCTATCACATTTTTTCAAAACAATAAACGCTAAAGACGCTAAAGACGCTAAAGACGCTAAAGGATGTTTTCGATGTCTTATAATCTTTTGCGTGCGTCTCTTGCGTGCGTTATTTTTTTTAATTATAAAGAAAATCAGCGCCAATCATGACAATCAGCGTTATCAGTGTTCTATCCGATTTTAATTGATGCCCTGACTTTTTCGATTGAATGGAGTCTATATAAACAAGTACAACGGATCAGGGGAATGAACGGATTTTTTGTAGTTAATTGGATATTGAAGTCTTTGTCTCATACCTAAAATAATCCATTGCACCAATCCGATCAATCCCCTGATCCGCTGTACTAAATGATGCCCTGACCTTTTCGATTGATTGGGCCTCTAATATAGATAAGTACTTTGGTTCAGGGGAATGAACGGATTTTTTGTAGTTAATTGGATATTGAAGTCTTTGTCTCATACCTAAAATAATCCATTGCACCAATCCGATCAATCCCCTGATCCGCTGTACTAAATCGCTGTACTAAACAACGCTTCATCAACACCAAAGGAGTCACCCACCATGAAATTCAAGCATCGATCAACTTGGTTTCTCAGCCGCCTACTGGCTGTCATATTACTATTAGGCACAAATCCCACTTGGGCCGAGCCCACCATCCCCCAAGACATACTGGACATGATCGCTGAACAGGGATCAGCGCGCGTTATCGTTGGCTTAGATGTGCCTTGGCAACCAGAAGGTTTATTAAGTCCGATTGACGTTGCGGGACAAAGACGAATCATAACGAATACCCAATCCCAATTCGTGGAGACGTTAAGTCAAGACTTAGCGGATGATGGCCTGATTGATTCGCCTCATTCCCCAGACGGTACACCCACCGTTAAGGCCGCGCGGACTTTTGAAACGGTGCCTTATCTTGTCTTTGAAGTCAATAGCGTCACCTTGCCTTATGTGCAGAACACCCCGGATGCCAATACCCTGCAATTAAGTGTGCCTGATGAACCGACGATGAGTGAGAGTCTGCCCTTAATCGGCGCGGATAAAGCGTGGGACAGTGGCCACACTGGCGCGGGGCAAGCCATTGCGATTATCGATACCGGCGTTGACAAGACGCATACGGCTTTTGCGCCGGCGAGAATCATTACCGAGGCCTGTTTTTCTGTCACGCATTGTCCAAATGGTAAGCCAGAGCAAACCAGCGAGCTTGGCGCAGCCCAACCTTGTGAATTTGATCCGGATGGCTGTGGGCATGGTACGCATGTTGCGGGGATTGCGGCAGGTACGGCACCCGAGGCTCAGATTATTGCGGTACAAGCGGCTTCTAATTTTTTGGGCAAAGCCAGCTTTTACAGAGATGATCAACTCGCGGCTTTAGATTGGCTGCACGCGAACCGTGAGACTTTTGGGGTGCCCTTAGCGGCTATCAATATGAGTGTTGGGGGCCAAAAATCTCATTCGCAGCCGTGCGATGAGGATGCCAGAGCCAAAATCATCCAGAACCTGGATTCAGTGGGTATCGCAACCCTCATTTCTGCGGGTAATAACGGTTATGCCGACGGTATCAGCGCACCGGCTTGTATTTCTAAAGCGATCAGTGTCGGCGCGACGGATAAAACGGGGCAACTTTGGCCGCAATCAAACCGTGCTGGCATACTAGACTTGTTAGCGCCCGGCGTTGGGATTGAATCAGCGTTGCCGGGTGATTTGATGGGTGCGAAGGAGGGTACCTCTATGGCGGCCCCGCATGTCGCGGGTGCCTGGGCAATCCTGAAAGCCCACAATCCAAAAGCCAGTGTTGCTGACGTTTTGGCTATGCTCAAAGAAACGGGGCAAGAGGTTGAGGGTATGGCGCGTATTCAGGTTGAAGCTGCGTTGCCACAGCTACACGCTGCTCAAGGTTTGAATGATGGGTTAGTTGCTTATTATCCATTTGATGGAAATGCAAATGATGTTAGTGGGAATGGGAATGATGGTACTGTTTATGGCGCTTCTTTGACTGAGGATCGGTTTGGAAATGCTAATGGTGCGTATAGTTTTGATGGTAACGATTACATACAATTCAATACACCCGTTCAGGATAGCACTCCTCCTTATTTTGTAGCTCTGTGGCTTAAATACGATATTGTACCCAATGTAAACAGCTATTTAATTTCTAACGGTGGTCAGACTAGAAGTTCGCAAGGTTTTTTCTTTCTTGTGCTAGGTTCATCACAAGTAGATTGTGGTCATAGTTATCCACAGGGAGCTATCCAATTCGGAATTGGGAGTCAAGCAGATGATATTAGAACGTATATAACAGCATCAATGCCACCAGGACAGTGGCATCATGTAGCAGCCTCTTGGGATGGAAATAACAATAATGTTATATTATATGTTGATGGACAACAAGCTATAGCCGATATTTGTGTTATTAGGCCCACAAAATGACATGAGAATCGGAGCAGCGAGTAATATGCTGAAATCTTATTTTACAGGACAAGTTGACGACAGTCGCATCTACAGCCGTGCCCTCTCCGACTCTGAAATCAAGCAACTTTACGAACTTGATTCAGATAATGACAACTCATCCAGCCAAAAGACGATCACGATCAACAAAACGGGCAAAGGTAGGGCCACCGTGAAAATCGATATCAGAGCAGAAGACAGAACGCACATTTGCAAAGCAGACTGCTCTGAAATGACTCAGCCTCTCTTCACCGCTAACGAAATCGTCTTGACGGCTACCCCAGCAAAAGGCTTTATTTTAAAACAGTGGGATGGCGATTGCAGTGGCACAGACAATCAGATTACCGTTCCCATGATGGCTTCCAAAACCTGTACCGCCGATTTTGATTTGGTTCCCAATCTTGAAATGTATGGCCTGACGGTTAATCAGCTGGGAAGTCAGGGTAGGCTAGTCGCCAAAGGCGGTATTGATTGTGGCGAAAAGTGTACGGCCTATTACCCAGGCGGGCAAAAGGTGCGTTTGGAGGCCCACTTCAATGAAGCCGATACCCTATTTCTGGGTTGGAAAGGGGATTGCAGTGGTTTTCAAAACCAGGTGTATGTCACAATGGATGCCGCTAAATCCTGTAGCGCCACCTTCAAACCCTATAATCCTGATGAACAATTCGCCCTGATCGTCAATAATAGTGGCGACGGTGTGGGAACGATCAGTGGCAGAGAAAAAGGTGAAACAAGCAGTCTTGTCTGTAGAGGCAAAGCCGGTTGCAAACAAGCCCAACAGGCCTATGCTTCGGGTAGCCAAGTCACCTTGTCAGCCATTCCAGATACGGGTTTTGAATTTACCGGCGGCAGTGGGGAGTGCGCCTGGGAAAGTGATACCGATCAACAGGGCCGGCTAAAGGGTTCAGCCACTGTCATCATGGATCAAGCCAAAACGTGTACCGCAGAATTTGGTTTAAAAGCCGATCTCACATGGCACACACTCACGATCCAGCTTGTCGGAACGGGCAACGGCTCAGTGAACAATCCGGCTCGCATAGACTGTGGTAACCAATGTACCGCCGATTATTATGAAGCGGGTAAGCCATTTTATATCAAAGCCGAACCAACAGCCTTATCTCAATTCATGGGTTGGAGTGGCGACTGCAAAGGCACCGGCCTGAAAATCACCATGAACCAAGACATGACTTGCAGCGCGCAATTCAAAAGTGATTTTGAAATCCTAGCAGAGGAGATAGTAGAAGCCTTCTACGCCACGGCAAAATCAGGTGAGGGTACACCGATAGGCGAAATCTACCCACAACCCGACAACCAGGCGCGGCTGAAAGAAGCCTTTTGGGTAGCGATAACCGCCATCCGGCAAACGGATCAGGCCCTGATTATCAGCGAAAGCCAAAGTTGGCCAACGCAATTTGACGGCATCAACTGGCTGCCTAGTGACACCAGTACAAGCTATGCGGACAGTGTGCAAGTCATAGCCAACCAATTCATTGGGATTGAAGTTGAATTGCTTGAACAAAATGGTGGCACCGAAAAAGTGGGTATTGTCATTTATTATAGTGATGAAGCGCCCATTATTGATGACGGGGTTTGGAGTAGACGTGTTGTCAGAGTTGCCATATTCTCGCGTTACGCATTTCGGCGTTGGTAATTTTATATAATAAACGCTAAAGACGCTAAAGACGCTAAAGAGGCGCGGTAAGAACTCTTTGCGTCTCTTGCGTCTCTTGCGTCTCTTGCGTTATTTGGTTTGAAAATATAATTGACATTCATGCCTAGACAAGATATTTTTGTTTGGGCATTTTTTTTTGCCTATTTTTTCACGCAAAGACGCAAAGGCGCAAAGCGGCTAAGTATTGATAGAACGCTGATTGTCATGATTGACGCTGATTGAATTGTTATGTCAATCTACGAGATCAGTGTAAATCAGTTTCTCTGTGAAACTCTGTGTTATTCTGTGAACGTCGTAAAGCGTTAATTAAAAACGCAACATACCCATATCGTCAATCCTAATTAAAATTCCTAATATGGCTCAAAAAGTTTGATATTGCAAGCCTCGCGTGAAGAATTGTTGGCTAAGTTTGTGGCTTAAAAAGTTGTCACATCCCACGAGTGCAAGGCAACCTTGCACTCCAGAACGTGATTGACATGAGTACCTCACAATATATCCCATGACTAAACAAGAAATTAAAGACTATCTTGAGCAACTGAATGAAAGACTTGAATCAACCGATATCAAAGGTGAAATATGTCTCTATGGTGGTGCAGTAATGTGCCTAGTTTATAACGCTAGACCAAGCACAAAAGATGTTGATGCCATTTTTGAACCGGTACAGAAACTCCGCAAAGCAATTGAAGAAGTGGCTCACGCAAACAATTTGAATGAAGATTGGTTAAATGATTCTGTCAAAGGTTTTGTGGTTAATCATAACCAACGCATTTTTTTTAATTGGCCTCATCTCAAAATTTACATACCAGAACCTGATTATCTGTTAGCAATGAAAACATTAGCTTCCAGAGTTGATACTAGAGATAAAGAAGACATTCAGTTTTTGATTAATCAGATGGAAATAACAACAGCAGAAGAGGTTTTTAAAATATTGGAAAAATATTATCCAAAAGAACTGATTAAACCAGCCACTCAATTTTTTATAGAAGAGTTATTTGCAGAATGAATTCTATCAAAGAAGTCAAAAATCAAATCCGGCAAGAGCCGGAATATTGGCAAATTCCGTTTATGGATTTTGTAGATGATTTTCGTCGTTATAAAGAGATTTCCGCAATTGATAGCCCATACAAAATGGATGACGAAAAAATGGATGCTTTGCTTGCATCAACAATTGAATACCTTTGCTATGAACAAGACATAAAGGTACCCAATTGGACATCAAGCGTTCCAGCTTGCCAACACCCTTGGTTTGTTGCTGGGATAGAAAGCCTTAAAGCAATTGCTTTAGTAGAAAGCCCTTTGGCATTTCGCATTAGGAAAATATTTGTGTTGGAAAATTTTCTTGATAGAGTCTGATAACGTAATGGTTCGTTAAGATGTTGAAATGAGAGATTAAATGACACAAAGCCAAGTAGAGACGCACGGCCGTGCGTCTCTACTTCTTCTTAATGCGACGAACGCGACTTTGCGCCTTTGCGTCTTTGCGTGAGATTAAAAATGCCACCCTTTTTGAAATTATTTTTCTGAAAATCTATAGTTAATAGATCAAATAGGTACCCCAAATGAAAAAGCATTTACTCATCCTCATCATTTTGATTTGCCCTTTACCACTCCACGCCGAAATCATCACCGATGGCACACTTGGAACAGCTACCTCATTACCCGGCCCTGATTATCTCATTGAGGATTCATTAGGCCAACAATTTGGCCGCAATTTATTCCACAGCTTGCAAACGTTTAATCTCAATGCGGGTGAAAGTGCCACGTTTACGGGGCCTGATTCCGTAGCCAATATTTTGACGCGAGTCACCGGCGGTAAGCGTTCCTTTCTTGATGGCACTATTCGTTCTCAGATACCTGATGCCAATTTATATTTACTCAACCCCAGTGGCATTCTATTTGGTGAAAAGGCCAGTTTGGATATTGCGGGCTCTTTTCATGCCAGTACGGCCGATTATGTGCGTTTAGGTGAAAAGGGCCGTTTTTCGGCCCGTCATCCCAATCAATCCCTATTGACTGTAGCCCCACCTGAGGCCTTTGGTTTTTTGGATCAGCCTAATGCGATTAGCGTTCAAGGGAGTTATTTGCAAGTGCCTACAACGAAAACCTTATCTCTCGTCAGTGGTGATATACACATCACCGATGGTGAATCAAAAGCAGCTACTTTATATGCGCCTGATGGACGAATTAACCTGATTGCAGTCGCGTCTACGGGTGAAGTGATGCCGACAGACACTGAGTTCGCCCCTTTTGAAAAACTAGGCAAGATAAGCTTATCGCACGCTTTCGGAAAACGTCGAGTTAATGAGCATTTGCCAGAAATATAGGGTGAACTCAAACACGCTAACGTTGATGTGAGTGGTGAAGGTGGCGGGCAAATCGTGATGCGTGCGGGTGAATTTTCGATGATAAACAGTTCGCTATTTGCTGATACTTACGGCGATAAAAGCAATGCCAGTATTGATCTCTTTATTGAGGGTGAAATGCAGCTGATTGACGGTAGCAAAATCGCCATGAACAACGTTGAGGGCAATAGTCATCAGGGTGATTTAAAAATAATAAGCACCCAAGCCCTGAAATTCAGTGGCTTCCTCAATGCCGGCCCCTTTGATGAACCCATCAGTGCCATAACGACTGCCAACATTTATAGTTCTGGAAAAGGCGCTGACATTCATATTCAGGCCCCTCAGATTGACATCGCGCCCGGTATCATACAAACGTCTACTTTAAGTGATGGAGAGGCAGGCCATATTAAAATAGAGGCACAAAAAATCAAGCTGCATGGACTCATGCAGAACGATGAGATTGTTTTTCCAGCCAGTATTAATACAGCGACTGCGGGTAGTGGGCCAGCCGGTAATATCACCCTAAATGCTAAATATATCATTGACTTATCCAATTTCAATAGTCTTTCCGCTTCAACAGATGAAGGTTCAAGCGGTGATGCCGGCAACATTCGTTTAAACACCCAACACTTGATATTAAATCATGTTGGAGAAGTCAGTTCATTCAGCTATGGTGAGGGTGATGCCGGAAGCATTGACATTATGGCGAATACGGCCTCACTCAGCCATAATGGTAATATTGTGACAGAAGCTTTTAATGGCAGTGGTGGACAAATTCATTTGCAAATCAATGACAGTCTTTCTATGGTTAAAAGTGTCATCACAACCGAAGTGCAAGGTAATGAAACCGATGATCATGCGGGCGATATTACCCTCAAGAAACCGGCATTGTTTACGCTGAATCAAGGTGAAATATTCGCTAAAGCGAATGTCAGTAATGGTGGCAATATTCAGATTACCGCTAAAAACGTCATCCCCTCAAGTGACAGTCTTTTAGATGCCTCTTCAAAATTAGGCATAGACGGTGAAGTACACATCACGGCTGGCGAGGAAAACTTTAGCAACAGCTTAGTCGTCTTAACAAAAACCATGACTGATGCTTCCCGCTTACTCGCCAAAAGCTGTGTCGAATCGGCGAGAGATGAAAGCCATTTTGTCTCAGTCGGCCGTATTCCCGAAAAAAACATAGCCGAGATGTTAAAAAGCCCCCAACCGCCGTCTTTCAAAGACGGGTTAGCAAAATCAGAAAGATTAGCCCGTTACCACTCCTTGAAAATAGCATTATCGACTGCCAGTGCTTCAGAACACCGTTCAGAAATACTGAGCCAATTGGCGGCATTGTACGCAAACGAACAGCGTTATCGAGAAGCATTGCAACTGAATCAGCAAGCGTTATATCTGATCGAATGGTTAAACGCGCCCTATTGGTATTATAAATTGCAATGGCAACGTGCCCGTTTATTTAAAGCTTTAGGTGAACACGACAATGCGATTATCGCCTATCAAGCCGCTATCCAAAAACTCGCAACCATTCGCCAACATCTCAGCCAAATCTACCGCAACAAGGAAAACTCTGAGTTCCGGGAAGTGCTTAAACCTCTGTTCACCGAACTCGTAGAATTATTGTTGCAACAGTCAGAAGGGCCGCAAACCGCTGCGGCAAAAAACGACTTACTCAAAACGGCCTTGCAAAGGATGGATCAACTCAAAACGGCAGAATTGCAAGATTATTTTCAAGACGATTGCACCAAACCCACCACAGATTTAGAGCAAGTTGATCCATTGCACACTGCCATCATCTACCCCATTTTCCTAGCCAAGCAAGTCAAACTCTTAGTCAGTATACCTGAAAAACAACGCCTCCTTAAAACCGTTCCTGCAACGCCCAAGCAATTAACGGAAACCATCAACACCTTAGCCAGCCAACTGAGTTGTCAAACCAAAGCTTGTCGAGAAAACCACAGCTATCGTCACTCGGCTCAAAAACTCTATGATTGGTTAATTCGTCCACTTGAACCCGTATTATCAAAAGAGATTCACACCTTGGTTTTTGTGCCAGATGGCCCGCTATATTCAATTCCAATGGCCGTGCTACACGATGGCCAGCAATTCTTAATTGAGAAATATGCCCTAGCGATCACGCCCAATATGAGCATAACTCAGCCCACAACTCACCACTTCTCACCCAAAATGTTATACAGTGCCTTAACGGCATCCCAGGATCAGCATTTTCTCCCCATCCAAACTTATACCACCCCAATGCAAGATGATTTTGAGAAAATGTTTGGCCCCATCACGACTCTGAAAGGGCAAAACTTTATCCACGAAAACCTTGAGCAAGCATTACATACCCCTCACAGCATAATCCATGTTTTCTCCCATGCCCAATTTTCTGCCAACGTGAGTGACACCTTCATTGTCACTTACAACGAGAAACTGAGCATGAATCAATTAGAAAAACTGATTGCCCCCATGCAACACAACCAAGTGCCTCTTGAATTGCTCACCTTGAGTGCCTGTCAAACAGCTCAAGGAGATGAACGCGCCGCGTTAGGACTCGCCGGGGTTGCTTACAAAGCAGGAGCGCGTAGTGCTATCGCCACATTATGGCCAGTTAGAGAGGAGGTTGCTTATCACCTATTCAAGAGGTTTTATCAAGAAATAGTAGAGAAACCGCAATCCAAAGCACAAGCACTACAACAAGCCCAGCTCATGTTGTTAAACAGTTGGCAGCATCCACATTATTGGTCAGCGTTTTTGTTGATTGGGCATTGGTTATGACTCCCTGTTATAGCGTTTCCCGATTGAAGAAAGCACAGTTATATCAAGAAAATCGAACCGCAAAATAAATTTGGAACGAAAATCACCCAAGCGCAATGGTTCGCGGTGATGGGCAATAATCCGTCTGAATTTAAAGGAGACAATCGCCCAGTAGAAAACGTTTCATGGCATGATTGCGTGGCATTTTGTAAACGCTTATTTGAGAAAACGGGTAAAGCTTATCGCTTGCCCAGCGAGGCAGAATGGGAATATGCCTGTCGCGCCGGAACAACAACCCCCTTCTATTTTGGGGAAACGATAACGACTGATTTGGCTAATTATGATGGTAATTATACTTACGCCTCAGGGCCCAAGGGCGTTTATCGTGCTGAAACAACCGATGTCAGCTCTTTTCCCCCTAATGCTTTCGGTTTATATGACATGCATGGCAATGTTTGGGAATGGTGTGCTGACTTATGGCATGATAACTATGATGGCGCACCGACAGATGGCTCAGCTTGGTTAGAGAAAAAGTCTGATAAAGGGAGCTTAGATTATCATACTAACAGTAATCTTACGGAAGAGCGTCTGCTTTGTGGCGGCTCGTTCGACGGCAACCCGGATCTCTGTCGTGCTGCCGTTCGTAGCTGGTACTCGTCGGACGGCCACAACTGGTGCGGGGGTTTCCGTGGCTGCGCGGACTTAGCCCTGTAACCTATTGATTTTTAGCCCTTTTCACTTGAATCTTTTTTCTTTTACCCTTTTTAAAGCCTGTTTTTGATTTGAAGCTTGGTTTTAGTTTTGGGGCTTGGTTTTTTTGGGTTTTTATCGCGCGAAGCGCGATTTTTGTTGACTAATATCCATATTTTATATAGGTTATATCATTTTAAACGGGGAAAACCGGATGAGTGTGAATGAACGTTTTGCAAGACAGACATTGATTGCGGGTTGGGAACAGGAACGGCTTCAGGCAGCAACGGCGGTGATTGTGGGTATGGGGGCATTAGGTAATGAGGTGGCGCGGATTTTAGCGATGTCTGGTATCGGCCACTTGATCTTATGTGATCATGATACTGTCGCCTTATCGAATTTGAGTCGCTGTGTTTTGTTCCGTGAGGCCGATCGGTCAATTGAAAGTCGCGGTAGCTGCCCAAAGTTTAAAGGCTTTTGGGCCACAGCTTCAGGTGCAAACTCGTCCTAAACCCTTGATTTCTGGCATCGGTTTAGCCGAATTGCGATCAGTCGATATTGTGCTGGGGTGTTTAGATAGTCGAGCAGCCCGTTTACAATTAGCCGGACGGTGCAATTTAGTCGGCGCACCTTATATTGATGGCGGCACCCATCCTTGGGGAGGCGAAGTACGGCCTTATTTGGTACCCAATGGGCCATGCTATGGTTGTAGTTTGACATCAGAAGAACGGGCTATCAGCGATGTGCCTTGGAGTTGTGTTGATGAGTCATTATCAAGCCCGGTTGGCTCGACGGCCGCCTCATCGGTCGTGATTGGAGGCTGGATGAGTTTAGTCGCGCTCCGATTTTTAATGGATTTATCGACACCAGAAGGGAGTCTGCGTATTGATGGCTCAAGGGGCACTTCACGCATAGTCCAGCAACAACACGATCCAGATTGTCTATTACATCAGCCGATTGAAACGATTAAAAAAGTCGCGATCAGTGATCAAGCCACGGTGGCTGATTTACGGGCAGTATTAGAAACGGAAACGGTAGTCTTAACTTGGGCACCGGTGCAACAGCGGGTAGACTGCTTGGCTTGTGGATTCCAAGCCGTGCGCTGGGGAATCCCAATGGTAGCCCGATGCCCCGCATGTGATACGATATTACGTATTCGCACGACACTGGAATTATCGGAAGCGCCAGGCCAGATCAAATTGACAGATTTAGGCATCGCCCCGCGTGAAATCTTAGCGATAAGAACAGTCAAGGGTATTGAATGGATTGAGTTAAGTGATTGAATAATATATTATTTTTGGATAAAGCGATTGCGAATTTTAAAATAAAAGAATAACGCAAGCGACGCAAAGATTAGATAGCGTCTTTAGCGTCTTTAGCGTCTTTAGCGTCTTTAGCGTTTATTTCTTTTTCAATCTTGCGGAAGGAGGCCTGATTGTTTCAAGTCTAACTCAAAAGGAGACATCAACAAAATGAAGAATCAAGTGAAGAAATTGATTCAAGCGGAGCTTGAACAACTTATCGTTAGTGAAGAGTTTAAGATTTTGATTGAATGCGGTGATATAGCGTTTCCCGATTGAATAAAGTACAGTTATATTAAGAAAATCGAACCGCAAAATAAATTTGGAACGAAAAGAAGGCCGCAAAATAAATTTGGAACGAAAATCAGGCCGCAAAATAAATTTTGCACTCCAACCTTCTGCAAAATAAATTTTGCACTCCAACCGAAAGCAAACTAAAGTTTATACTCCAACCAATTCGAGTGACCAATTGGAGTGCAAAATTTATTTTGCAGAAGGTTTTAAACTCAAAAGGAGACATCAACAAAATGAAGAATCAAGTGAAGAAATTGATTCAAGCGGAGCTTGAACAACTTATCGTTAGAGTGGCGGTTTCTAGCGACTTTGACAAAGACACCGGTTTTCGTGGCACTGGCTTTTTTATTACGCCTGATGGTTATCTTGTCACGGCATGGCATTGTATTAAAGATGCGGTGCGTTTTGGTGAAAAGTTTAAGATTTTGATTGAATGCGGTGATGGTGAGGTTTTCCCTGGACAATTGGATGAGGAAAAGTCTATCCAAAAATTGGATATTGCGGTGATAAAAATCAATCGTGACATCAATCACAATATTCCGTTATTAGAACATGTTCCCAACACCTTCACAGGAGATGCAGTCGTTTCTGCTTGTTATTCTGAAATGTATCAAAATCAGAAGAATTGTTTTTCAGGGGAAATTTCATTGGTGGATAGTTTGAAAGTGGTGACGACTAATGTCATTCAAGGGCCGGGCCAAAGTGGGAGCCCAATCTACCATTATGAGAGTGGACGCATTATTGGTATCGCTGCTAAAATTTATAACCAAGATAAATTGCGGAATGTCGGTTTAGCGGCGAATTTTGATTTTCTCTTTCAACAATGGCCGGAATTGAACAAGATTAACCAGAACACGGCTCAATTATGGGATGAACGTTTAGGTGCAAGCGATAAATCGCCTGATGTCGATGGGCGCCCTACCACAACGCCAACTTATGATACGAAGGATAATATGAGAAACAAACAAGATGCCTTTGTTCAACCGGGTATTCAAGAAATAGCCCAAATTTTCCATAACGAAAGGGAAGCGCGGGCTTTATTAGCGAAAGCGCAAGTGCCAATAGATAAAGTGCCCCAATTTGACAGCAGTACGCCAACCGCATTTTGGCAAGGTGTTTGTGAAAAGCCTGGACTTGTTTCTGGCGGGCCGGAAAGACTCTTATCCAGTGCTGCCGATATTTATCCGTATAATCCCATTTTGGGTCAGCAACGTCGGCCTGAGTCTGTGCCAGAAAAGCGTAATACGCCTGTTGTGGTGATTGCGGTTACTGGACATGATGATCCATTGGGCTTGCTTTCCTTGGCGCGAAATATGGCTTCATTTGGTGGTATTCCTGGCAATATTACGCTGGCTTTTGTCAGAAATGAGGCGTTGCTTTTAGAGCTGGATCAAGCCACTACCGAACAAGCCACTAAATTAGCAGGTGTCATTCGGGCGAATAATCCAAAAAGACAAACCACTATCGCGACTGAAAAATATCGTGATTATCTATTTCAGTCTTTAACAGTGACTGCGCCTAATCAAGAATCGCATGAATTTCGTGATGTGCCGGCTTCGACTCGCACGGGGGATATTGTCCAACAAGCCTTTGAAAAATCAGGAAAACAGCCCATAAAACCGGATGATCCCAAGTCACCGGTTCCGACGGTTCAAATACGTGGGGAAGGTACGGTGCGTCAACTTGATCTGAATGCCTCGCTTCATGCTAACCGGGTGCGTGATGGTGAAACCCTGCAAGTTACTGAAGTGATTGGCCGCATTTTTGTTGAAGGGCCAGATCAGGGCCGTTTTGAAGTGAACAATGTGCCGCTTTCAACACCACTCAGTGATATCATGAAGGCCACGATCATGACTTATAATGACAACAAAACTTGGCCACAGGATAAGGATGGCTTGGGCATTCCGGCCGTGATTGATCGTATTAATCCCGATCGCACTGATGAACGACTTGATCCGCATTCAACCATTGGCGAGGCTCATATTCGTGAGGGGGATACGCTGCAAATTTCACCGCAAAGTACATTAGGCAGTATCAGTCCGATGATCCGTGAAGAAGCCTTGGCCCGAATACGGGCCCAAATCGTGACTTATGAACAGAATCATCCCTGTTTTGAGGTGTTGGCTAATGCGAAGCATACGCCCACTGAATATATTTTTAAATTCAAAGCAGCCGGTTGGGGCCCACCTGAAATTTTAGGCGGTGAGCCTTATCCTATTGATAACCATGACGTTTTTATTCGATTATCGCCAGATTTTCCGATGAAAGCCCCTGAAGTTTTTTGGCAAACGCCGCTTTTTCATCCCAATGTGGCTGCGGAAAGTGGTGAAGTTTGCCTTGGCGTTTTGGGAGAACGATATCGGCCGGGCATGGACTTTAAAAAAGTCTGTCAATTATTGGTGGATACGGCCTGTTATCAAAATTATGAAGTTCGGGAAGGCTACAACACAGAGGCCCAGCTTTGGGCAACAAGTGAAGCCGGGCAGATAGCGATAGAGGCGCGGGGTGGCAAATCTCTTCGGGAATGGGTGCTTGATCGGATAGATCAAGAAACGTCATTACCACCCTCACTGGATATAAAAAGGTGCCATTAAATGGAAGCTTATGTGATAGTTTATCGACGTGATGGAACGGCCTTATCACAGTTGCCGCTGTTGCCCATTGTTCAAGAATCATTGCAACAGATTTTGGGGCGTAGTTTGGCTGAACTGTTGATTGATTTGAAAGTCTATCCCGTACCCTTAAGCGTCGCAATGGGTGAGTACACCCATCATGGTGAATTTATCGGCCAATTATGGTTATGCCGAAGTGCGCGTATTGGAAAAAAAGGGAACCGTGATTTATCAGCATCCTCACCCCATAGAAGAATTGATAGCTCAAACGCTCCAGAAAAACTTAAAGCACACTTATCCAAATGAAACACATTGGGGATATTATCTGATGATGCCGGGTATTGCGCCACCGCCACCGAAAGTACAGCCATTGGATCAGCTATCAACATCGCGCCTAACCCCAGCAGTCGAAGGGAGCGTGATTGTGACACCTTATGGGCCAAATGAACGCCCAGCCTTTGAATTAAAAAGGATTCCAGAACCGCCATTGCCAAAAACCAGTTTAGAAGATTTTCATCTGATTAGCAGCGGAGGAGATCGACAAGCGTTTGTCAAAGTGTTAGTTCATGAACCCGTGTTTAATGACTTTGATCATCATCGGGCTTTTTCTAATCAGGTAGAAGAAGGCGGCTTTTTGGTAGGGCGAGTTTATGAAGATCGTGAAATGATAGGCACCTATTGGGTTGAAGTCACCGCAGCGGTAAAAGCGGAACATACGGGGGCCTCCTTATTTCATTTTACCTATACCGGTGATTCCTTCGCCGCATTTAAGCGAATCTTGCGAGAACACTACCCCGATCAGCGATTACTGGGATGGTATCATACCCATTTATTTCCAGCGACACATGCAATGGGCTTATCCAGTATCGACTTACAATCGCACTTCAGCACTTTTCGTTTAGAATGGCAACTCGCCGGCTTAATTAATCTGGACAGCCCCAGCCAACGAACACTCCGATTTTACGTGCGGCAATCAAACATCATGGTGCTTTGTCCCCAGTGGATCGTTAAAAATTAATGTCGGGTGGGTAAGATATTTTTCTTGCCCACTAGCTAAATACCGTGTCTGTGGGGCGAACAGGTGTGTTTGCCCTCTTTGCTACCTCAGCATGAAAGCTAAGACCAAGCGCACCCATAATTTTTAAGATTGTTTCAAAATTTGATTTGGGTTCTTTTCGCCTGACAAAGCTTTGTAAAGACTTTCTCGTGAAATACCAGCCTCATCTGCAACTTGAGACATACCTTTTGCCCTTGCAATATCACCTAAAGCTTTTGCAATAAATGCGGCATCTCCATTGGCTTCTTCAAGACAGGCTTCAAGATAGGCAGCCGACTCTTCTGGTGTTCTTAGATGCTCTGCTACATCATAAGGTGTCGTTGTGATTTTTTTAGTCATGTTATATCTCAAAGTTAGTTTTATATTTTTTTTATAACGCAAAAGACGCAAGAGGCGCAAGAGGCGCAAAGATTTCTCTTGAAAAAAAGCCTCTTTAGCGTCTTTAGCGTCTTTAGCGTCTTTAGCGTTTATATCGTTCTAAAATAAACGGCTATTAATGTGATTGAATGGGCCTTTAATGCTTCGGGGCCGCCGCCGCAAGGCGATTTATACGATGCACCGGCCTTGAGCCATCCCAATCAAGCCCTGCGGGAAGCGATGCAAACCTTAACCGTTATTCAAGCGGCGCAGATGTCTTTTGGTAGTGCCCCTTTTTTAGGTGATACAAAAACCTTTGGGTGTGGGGGGAGCCTTATTAGCAGCGGCTATCGGTGTTTTGCATCTGCCTGAATCGGCTCAAGAATTGCTTAAAACGGTGCCACGGGCACAACCTCCGGCGGAATGGATTATCCGTCATGCTTTAGTGGCGCGGGTATTGCCTTTGTTGGCGGAATATTCAGGGCATTCAGTGAGTCATTTGAGGGCGGATTTATTATTAGCGTCTCCCCTAACGGCTTTAGTGACTGTGCCAGTGGCGAGTCAGGAAAATGAAATGATGAGTTTGGTTGAGCAACTCCTTGAACAGCGGGCCAGCCGGCGATGGTTACAATTGAGTTTGGCTGAACCGACGGATAATCGAGCGATTCGTGATTGGCGACAGAAGATTTTAGCCCAATTGCGTCAAACGGAACAGGATTCAAAAACGAGTTTTGTGTTAGAGGTTTATGAAACGCTGATGATTCATCATCGCTCGGTTGCTTTTGATCAAGTAGGGGCCGCGAACAGGGTATTACGCGATCCGATTGCGACTGAGGATGAACAGCGATTACAAGAAGCCTTGTCGATTGCTCAGTGGTGGCAACCGTTATGGGCCTTACGACGCACCCGAAAAGATGAATTAAGACAACGACTTTATTTGGATTATCAATATCTTGAAGGATTAAAACTCTATACTTTGGCCCAAAGATTGAGGGGTTGGTGAAAATGGGATAGAACGCTGATTGTCATGATTATCCTGATTGACGCTGATTTTGTTTATTCAGTTAATCTCACGCAAAGACGCAAAGGCGCAAAGGTGCCAAGTCATTAAACTTAACGTCTTAGCGGCTTTGCGTGAGCAAATCATTTACCGCAATTTCTCCCCAATTATCATCATGAACACCCGCGACGAATTACTACGCAAAGCCATAGCCTGTTATGAAAAAGCGGGCCAGATTAACGATGTGTGCCGTTGTTTAAAAGCCCTTGGCGAATATGATCAAGCCGCCGTTTTGTATGAACAAAACAATGAACCGTGGCAAGCGGCGTGGATGTATGCCCAAGAGGCCCATCTGTTTTATCAAGCCCGATATCGGGTTAAACAAACTCCGGTAAATGGGTTAGCGGATGAATTAAGCCGTGATTTAATCTTGGCGCGTTGTGAAGCACAAATCGGTTCAAAGTCACAAGCGGGCTTGACGATTTCCAAAGTGATTGGGCATTTTCCCCAATTACCGTTTATTCATCGACAACGGATTGAAGAATGGGCCGTGAAGGTGGCGCAACACCTAGGCCGCTTTGATTTAGTGGCGACAACTTATGCCGTAGCCTATACCACGGGCACTCCAGAATCCGAAGTCCGTTGGGAAGCCTGGGCCTTATCGACTTTATTTGATGCAACTGGTGTTCCGACAACCTTATCGTTTGCCCAGTGAGAGTGAATGGGAATATGCTTGTCGCGCCGGAACCACAACACCATTTTGCTTTGGGGAAACGATTACGCCTGAATTAGCTCACTATGATAAAGATTGGGATGATGAAACAATTGATGTAGGCTCTTTTCCCCCTAATGCCTTCGGTTTATACGATCTGCATGGCAATGTTTGGGAATGGTGTGCTGACTTATGGCATGACAACTATGAGGGCGCACCGACAGAGGGCTCTGCTTGGTTAGAAAAAGAGTCTGATAAAGGGACGTTAGACTATTCAATTAACTGTAATGAAACGGGCTCTATACTGTTTTATACGGCTATTTATACTACGACCCGTACTACTGTCGTGCTGCCTATCGTGTCAGGTTCTCGTCGGGCGACCACGGCAGGAGCAGGGGTTTCCGTGGTTGCGCGGACTTAGCCCTGTAACCTTCTTGAACTTTTGCCCTTTTCACTTGAATCTTTTTTCTTTTACCCTTTTTATGGGTGTTTTTAATTTAAATAAAGGCTGTTTTTAGTTTTGGGGGTCGGTTTTTTATCTCACGCAAATTCTTTTATAGTGCATCACTATCAGAATTAGAAAGTCTATTAATATGAATAAAAAAAACCCTTCGTTTTGTGCCACTTTGTCCCGTTGAGGATTTTCAAGCCCTTCTTTTTAATGCTGATCGTGAAACGCTCACGGTTAGGCAACTCCTTGAACAAGTGCCGGCATTGAGTATGGATGTGCTGACTGAGGAGATGTTGGATAAACCTTTGCGTCATTTTATTATTTCGCCAATGAATGTGAGTTCAGATAAACCGTTATATCGGCCTCCGGGGATGATTTTGCGGGGTAATCCAGCATCAACGATAGACGACAATAAACCAAAACAATCTGATATTGAAGAAGAAACCCCTGTTGCTGATTCGCCGGTGGCAGTGGTTGACTCAGAAGAAACGCCTGTTCGACATGCTAATGAAAAACTCAGTGAGGAAGAGGCGGTTAAAATTGCGTATAGTCGGGAAATTGAGGATATTGCCTCTTTTCTGCGAACCGATAGAAAAGGGTTGTCGGTGTTGGTGTATTGCGATAAGATAATTGTGACACATTTAGTGGAAGATATTGTCAGAAAATCGGGGCGTGAAAAGACGTTATTGGAAATCCCTGAACAGGATGGTGAGGGCGATTTGATGTCTCGTGGGGCCCGGCAACGTCAACTCAGTCAATTAAAATCGCTCTATGAAAACTTAAAAGAAGGGCAAGTTTTGGTGATTCCGCATTTGGATTTATTGGCCGGTGGGGGCGATAATAATTTATCGAATGAGGCGAGAGAGTTGACGGAGTTGGTGTATAAATACACGGATAGATTGATTTTGGCTTTTGCGGATCGATCTATTGCGATTCCTGAAGTGTTATCGGCCCGTTTTTCGGTGCGTCGTTTAATCACGGGGGTGTCGCGGACAGTTAGATTGGAGGATGGCACTGAAAAAATGCTGGGGGATGTGTTTGTGACGGCGCATGAGGCTGAACAATTTATCGGTTTTGATTCGGTGGGTTTGTATAAAAATGTGGCTGGCATGAATCCGATTCAATTACTTCATGCGATCACTTATGCGGTAAAAGAACAGGCGATGAGTGGGCCTGTGAAAGTGGAGAAGTTGTATCAAGCGATTCGAGATTTAAAAGTGCAAACGGCGGCTAAAAATTTTGAAGTGCCCAATGTTTGTTTTGACGATATTGGGCGTTATAATGAAGTCAAAAACACGTTAACCAAGGCTTTGAATTTAGGTTTAATTTTTTATGGGCCTCCTGGCACGGGTAAAACGTTGTTTGCGAAAGCGATTGCGAATACGCTGAATGCGACGATTCAAGTGGTGTCTGGCCCGGAAGTGATGGATATGTACGTTGGCGAAAGTGAGCGTAAAATCCGTGAGTTTTTTGCTGAAGCCCGTCGCAATGCGCCATCTGTTTTGGTTTTTGACGAATTTGACGCGATTGCAACCAAACGGAGTGGGCGTGAAGATGGGGGTAATCGGGCAGGCAATGCGGTGGTGGCTCAAATGTTGACTGAAATGGATGGTTTTCGCCCCGACGTGCCGATGCTGGTGATTGGCACAACCAACCGATTAGAATTAATTGATGAAGCCTTACTGCGGCCCATCCGTTTTCAAGCGATTCCGATTGATTTACCTGATGAAGTCGCAAGACGCGGGATTGTCCAAGTTCATGCGAAACATTTTCAACTTGATCAATACCTGTCACCGGCGCTGTTAGACATTATTGCAGAAGCGACTAGCCTTTTTAATGGTGACGAAATCCGTTTAATATTTCGCCAAGCTTATGTCGGCTTATACTGTGAAAAACCCCCTCGTGAAATTAATGCCCAACGGTTCGGGGAATTAGTGGGTGACATTCGTCGCAATAAGGAAAAACGCAATACGGATGCGAGTCGCTATGAAAGCACGCCAAATTATCATCCTAATAGTCAAAGGCCCGCGCCTCGTGGGCCCATGGCTAACATATAACTACAAGGATTGTTTATAATAAAGGATTAGATTGTGGTGCTACTGGTAACTACAAGGATTGTTTATAATAAGGGATTAGATCGTGGTGCTACTGGTAACTACAAGGATTGTTTATAATAAGGGATTAGATCGTGGTGCTACTGGTAACTACAAGGATTGTTTATAATAAGGGATTAGATCGTGGTGCTACTGGTAACTACAAGGATTGTTTATAATAAGGGATTAGATCGTGGTGCTAC